>WNGH01009040.1_pt1 | contig 30453 bp, 28 predicted proteins | sample 5400631 | NCBI WGS metagenome assembly WNGH01 (sample SAMN13153373, study PRJNA577476) | soil metagenome | isolation source: 115 cm soil or saprolite under Garry oak tree replicate 1 | place: USA:California | collected 2016-06-15
CGCTTGGCCAAATCATCTGCCAGTGCTTGCGCCCGGGCCGCGTCCCCGGCAAACGCCAGCGCCAACGCCGTGTAGAGTTGCACATCACGGCCCGTCGAAAACGCCAGCGCCGCCGCAGCCCGTTGCCGAGCCTCGGTGGCATTGCCGAAGAGGGCTTCTCGCAGGGCCGCTGCGGCTTCGTTACCTGCCGCGTTCTCTTTATCTTGCGCTCGCTCGGCCGAGGTCACCGCCCGCCGGCAGATCTCCCGGGCCTTCGCCAGCCGCCCGGAATAGGCGGCCGTATCGGCTTCGCCCCCTAACAGCGCGTCTTCCACTCCCGGCTTGCCCGCCGCCCAGGCTACCTGCTGCGCCATCCCTGCTGGATCGTTCTTCAAGAAGGCAAGCACGTACAGTTTGAAGCGCAGGGGAGGAGAATCAAGGTTTTTCGCCTGCGCCTCATCAGCCGTGGCCCGGGCCTCCTGCAGGCGATTCAGATAGAGGTAGTGCGCGACGAGGTTGGCGTAACTCGCACCGCTCCCCGGGTCGAGGCGGAGCGCCTCGAGAGATTCCGCAAGGGCTTTGTCATATTCCCCGAGATTTTCGTAGATGACACCCAGGTTGTTCGGCGGCACTAAATCTCGCGGATAGGTCTGCGCCCAGAGTTCATACGCCTGGCGCGCCTTTTCCAGGTCGCCTGTGACATAGTGCTGGTAGTGGGACTCGATGTAGAACTTCTCCCGCTCGCTTACCCGCTCGCGCAGCTCGTAGGCCTTCTTTGTGTTCTCAGAGGCCAGGCTGGTCTCGCCGAGATTCGAATAAGCTTCTGCACCGTAACGAGCGATTCTCCCAGCTTCTCGCGCAGCCTCGCTGCCGTTGCACCGAGCGCTTTCAGGACTCGTTCTTTGCCGTCCGCCGTCGCCTGCTCCTGCGCCAGGGAATCGCCGGTGCGACAGTTCACGGCTTTGAGCCCCAGAACATATTGGCTGCCCAGGCTCGCAATCGAGCCGTCGAGGACCGCGGTGCTCTCCGTGCGCTGGCAGAGTTCCCGGGCAATTTCGGGCGTGAGCCGTGCGTCGGGCGATTGGCCCATCAGGCGCAGGGTTTGCTGGATGCGCTGGTCAGAAACGAGGCTGAGGAAGGGCGATTGTTCGAGCTGAACGGCCAGCCCTTGCCGGAGCGTGCTGTCGAAGACGGGGTCGCGCGTCGTGTTGGTGAAATCAGCCAGGACGATCGTGTCTTTTTCGGTCAAGGCGTGCGCCTTGCCGGAGTAGAGTAACCAACCGCCCACCGCCAGTCCGATGATCACCACCGCAACACCCGCGATTGCGACCCATTTGTACGGACGGACCCGAGGCAAGGGCAGTGCTGTCGGAGCGGCCGTGTGCCCAGATTCCACGTCACGCTTCAGCCGCTGCAAATCCGTGCGAATATCGGCGGCGTTCTGGTAGCGCAGCTTTCTGTCTTTCTCCAACGCCTTGTTGACGGTTTCTTCTAACTTTGGGGGAAGGTGGGGATTCAGATGCACCGGGGCAACTGGCCTGCGATTCAGAATCGCTTCCGCGATCACGCCGGAGGTCTCACCCCGGAAGGGCAGAATCCCCGTCACCATCTCGTAGAGCACCACACCAAATGAAAACAAGTCTGTGCGTGCATCTAGATCTTCGCCCCGCACTTGTTCTGGTGACATGTACGAGATGGTGCCAATAGCCGTGCCCGGTCGAGTGAGCTGTTCCAACTCGGTGACTGTGGGCATCGTCGAAAGATTAACGGCACCGCCCGCCGGTGCCAACTTCGCTAGCCCAAAATCTAAAATCTTGGCGTGTCCGCGCTCGGTCACAAAAATGTTGGAGGGCTTGATGTCGCGGTGGACGATTCCCTTGGGGTGCGCCGCATCCAGCGCGTCGGCAATTTCAATGGCGAGGTCGAGCACTTGGTCCAGCGGCAGCGGCTTGCCGGAAATTCGGTGCTTCAATGTCTGGCCGTCCAGGAATTCCATGACGATGAAAGCCTGTCCGTTCTCCTCGTCAATCTCGTGGATGGTACAAATGTTCGCGTGATTCAGGGCCGATGCGGCTTGCGCTTCGCGCCGAAAGCGTTCAAGCGCGATAGGGTCTTGGGCTGTTTCCGGCGGGAGAAACTTGAGAGCGACCAGACGCTTCAATCGCGTGTCCTCCGCCTTATAGACGACACCCATCCCCCCGCCACCGAGCTTCTCGATGACGCGGTAATGCGAGATGGTTTGACCGACCATGGGGAAGGACGTACTTTGGGCTCTCATGTTAGGGGCGCTGAAAATACTAGTCAACGTTTTCGAGGCCAGAGTCGAAGGCTTGCCTGGTTGGATGCACAAACTCGGTACTCGTAGAAGTGTGCCAGGCCTGCATGAGGTCGCGCTAGGACACCTTGCCTTCACTGGCCCGACCCTCCACTCTTGCCTAAACGCTCCGCCTTCGGCGTCGCAGGTCTTCGCTACGGGAGGGCCAGTGAAGTGTAAAGAGCTGCTTCGGCTAAACGGACCATCATGCTCGGAGAATCTCTTGCCAAAAGCTATTCCACATAACTATCAGACCGCGAGTGCTATCGAGCCAAGGTCGAAGCACTCGTACACATTCAAGTGAAACCGCTTGAGGAGAAAGGCGAGAAGCCTCTACGCGTTTCACAGGCTCCCGCATGGCAGGCAAACGGCCATTCCAAAGACGTGCTGTTTGAAGGGCAGTACCGGAAGGCCAAAGCAAAAGGGGAGTGCCCCAACACAAAAGCCGCCGTTCTCATCGACGGCAAAGGTGCTGGCAGCATCTTCTATCTCTGCCAGACCGAGAAATGCGAAGTTCACAACCGCGTGACGCGCTACCAGCCCACTCCGCAAGAACTAGCCCAACGCAAGAAAGAGGCGCTTGCTGAGCGCGTCGAGAAACTGTCGAGAGTGCGCGTCCTCGAAGCCATCCGCAAGAAGCTGCCGGACGTTCTCTCCCGGCCAGACTTGGAGATGGTCGCCCTCGACTACTTCCAGCGTTTGGGCCACGACAATCACCGCCGTCTTTCTAAGCTCTACGCATGGGAAGAGAAGAAGAGCAAAACCTCGTGGGGCTCCGCAACCGTGGACTACGAGAAGATTGCGGCGGCAGCCGTACAAGGCATGAAACCCGCAGACCTGCATCGCTTCCTTGTTATCTGCGCTCTCGTTTCCGACCTGTATTGCCCCGGCTACAATCCGAGGCAATCGCTCGAGAAAGACTCAAACCTTGCTCGCGCTGCGGCGCGGTACAAGGTCGATTGCACAAAAATAGGCACAACCGTTCGAACAGAATCGTCGAGACCGAAGGACACACGCAAAGTTGAAACTAAGCCACCTACGAAGCTAACCAAATCAACCGCCCAACAGCACAAATCTTCGAGTGGTAAACGGTCGAAGTAGCCTGCAACGTTGCAAAGGTAAGCGGGGCCGCGTCCAAAGCGCGGCCCCTTGCTTATCGGTGGGGTGAATTGACTCGACGAGGCATAGGGGAGTATATGTCTGTCACAGGTTCCGTGGTCTTATTCTTTGTTCGCCCTGGTCGGCCCTGTTTCCAAAAAACGAAGCCTTTCACTTCAAACGCAGAAAGGGGGAGATGAAATGAAAAACTCCCAAAGCGTTCTTGCCCTAACGCTCCTGCTGCTCAACTTCGCGCCGCCCGCTTTCTGTCAGCTGCAGCCAGCGAAGACGTTCGTGTACACGAACAACAACTCTGTGGGCTCTGTGGGCCCAAATTCCGTTTCTGCATTCTCAGTTGGCTCGAATGGAGCGTTAACTCCGGTCCCCGGTTCGCCCTTCCCGACTGGCGGAAGCAGTACCGGTTTTACAGTCACAGACACGAGTCAAATTGTCGTCACCATCGTGCCAGGAAACTTCCTTTACGCAACTAACACTGCAAGCAACAGCATCACTGGCTTCTCAATCGATACCAGCACGGGAGCCTTGACACCTATTCCAGGCTCGCCGTTCGCCACCGGGGGTCAGTTGACGAGTTGTGGCTCATTGGCGGTCACTCCTCATCGTCAATTCCTGTACGCTGGCAATTGTGCATCCAGCAACATTTCGGCGTTCAACATTGCGTCGAATGGAGCACTTACGCCTATTCCAGGCTCTCCTTTCTCTACAAGTCCACAGGGGTTCCTACCGGTCTACCTGAAAGTGTCGCCCGATAGCAAGTTCCTGACCGAGGATGACTTCCTCATGTTCAGCATCGGGTCAGACGGCACGCTCACACCCGTCCCTGGCTCTCCCTTCGCCTTCGGCTTTTCCCCGAGTCAGGAGGTGAACTGCGGATCGAACCTCCTCTTTGCTCCCATTGACACCTCGGGCCATGGCGGAGTGAACGTCCTACAGGTTGCTTCCAATGGTGTTTTGACTCCCATTGCGGGTTCGCCGTTCGTCTTTGCGGGGAGCTTTTCCACAGCGGCCGTGCTCAGCCCTGATGACCGGCATCTGTTTGTCAGCAACCTCACCAGCAACACCATTACGTCGCTCAGCGTAACGTCGGAAGGCGGACTAATGGAGATAAGCGGTTCCCCATTTCCAACTCCGTCCCGTCCTGTCACCATGGCGACGGATCAGGCGGGAACTTTGCTCTATGTGGCGTCTCTCGGCCAGATACTCGGCTTCAACATCGGCACCGACGGCACGCTGAGTCCGGTACCCGGCTCTCCCTTCGTCACCGGTGGTTTTCCGTCGGTTGCTGTATTTCCCCCGAAGACCTGCTTCGGCAATCTGGCAGCGCGGCAGGCGCAGAAGTATGTTGGTGGATTTTATGGCAGTGGCGGGAAGGGGTTCGATTATTCTGGCTCTGCTGTGGCGGGAGATACGTCCTCTAATAACGCATGCGAATTTGGTCAGGGAATAGCTCCTTGCTACATAAAGCCTACCTCGATCGACAGTAGGTATGAGTACTTCGATAGCAATCCTGGACACTCGGGAGGGCTCGCTTTTGATTTCGGCATGGATTGCTCCGGGCTAGTGTTGTGGTCCTTCAACACGGCAGTCGGCGCGACGATACAAAGACCAGATGGCTCCCCGGCGCCAGCTAAAGAGCTTCCCATTTGGTACGAGGGCGCGCCCGCTCAATGCAGCACGAGTCAGTCGACGTTCTTGGTGAATGATGTGCTTGACCCCAGCACCGGACAGCCCAAGGCTGGTTATCAGCATCCGCTGGGCCTCCGGCCTGGGGACCTGCTTTGTTTCCATTACTCAAACGGAAGGCCTGGCGTTAATCATGTCGCCATGTATTTGGGCAACGAGGCTACTCAACCAGGAATCGGAGGTCTGCCACTGGATACGATAGAGGACTACTCCCGTACCTCAACACCCAGCGGGGTTCTTCTGTACCACGTAGACACAAGAAGTAGTGTCAACGTTGGGCGGGCTGTGGCAGATCGAACGGGGACAACGAATTGTAAGGCGTCAACACCTTCGAGCTCGTGCTTTGACTTTCTTGGCTATTGGAGGCCAAAAGAGCCGAGGGTCGAGATTCTTTGGGAGGCGCATTCTCCAGTTAGCTTGGCCGTAACTGAACCAGACGGCAGCGCGATTGACGCCAACACATGGATCGTCGATGAACACGAAGCGTACCGGGCAGCCGGTAGCTTGTCTTACAACGACTACTCGCCAACCGGCGACGACATGGTGTTTTCGCCCACGTTGAAGCCAGGCGTGTATATTGCGCGGGTAGTTCCTAAACCGGGAGCCGCACCGACCGACACGTACAGCCTGACAGTAACAGCGGCAGACACCACCATTACGCTGGCACAGAATGTTCCGATTAGTGAAATTCCGAGTCAAGGTTACGCAGTGACATCTGACGGCACTACGATAAGCGTGCCTCAACGCGATGCGATCCCGCCTACGACGATCGACACACTTTCGCCACAACCTAACCTCGCAGGATGGAACAACACGAACGTAACGGTCACGCTGAGCTCCACGGATAATGAGCCTGGCGGCTCTGGCGTCAAGCAGATCACCTACAGCGCCACAGGCGCGCAAACGCTCGCCAGCACGACGGTGAACGCCTCGTCGGTTCCGGTCCTGGTCTCTTCTGAGGGCACGACGACCATCACCTTCTTCGGCACGGATAATGCCGGCAACGTCGAGAACCCCAAGCAACTTGTCGTTATGCTGGATAAGACTCTTCCCTCCGTCAACTGCGGCGCGCCTGACGGCCTCTGGCACGCCAGCGACGTGAATATCCCTTGCACTGCCAGTGATGTGGGTTCCGGCCTCGCGAATCCCCCGGATGCCAATTTCTCGCTAAGCACCAGCGTGCCTGCTGGAACCGAAACGTCCAATGCAGCGACCGGCACTCGCGCGGTCTGCGACGTTGCTGGCAACTGCGCAACCGCGGGACCGGTTACGGGCAATAAGGTGGACAAGAAGCCGCCAACCATCAGCGTTAGTTCTCCGACAGCCGGCGGCAGCTATCTATTGAACCAAGCGGTCAACGCAAATTACACCTGCACGGATGCAGGCTCAGGCGTTGCTACCTGCACGGGAACGGTGGCCAGCGGCTCCCCCGTTGGCACTGCCCTTGTAGGCAGCAAGACCTTCACGGTAAACGCCACCGACAACGTGGGCAACGTTGCTCCCCCACAATCGGTCAGCTACTCGGTCACCTACGCTGTTTGCTTGCTGTACGACCCGACTCGCGCCGTCCAGAGCGGCAGCACGATTCCTTTGAAAATCCAACTGTGCGACGCCAATAACGCCGATGTCTCCAGTTCCACGGTCTTCGTTCACGGCGTCAGCCTGGTGGAGACGAGCACGAACGCTTCCGAGGTGCTCCAGTCCTCCGGCAATGCGAATTCGGACAACGATTTCCGGTTCGACCCCACGCTGGGCCCGACCGGCGGATACATTTTCAACCTGAGCACACAAGGACTCACAACCGGCTCGTATTTGCTCAGTTTCTCAGTGGGTGCCGATCCCTTTACTCACACTCTCAGTTTCCAGGTCAGATAAGCGGTCGCAGCACGATTACGGTGATCGATTTCTACTCCTGCAGCAGCCAATTGCGAACGGGTTTTCGCTATCGGTTGGCAGCAGGATTCTGCACCTCGTCCCGATTATCACTGCGTCTCATAAGTGGCCTTTTTCTGCCGCGCATTTTCCTGTGCACTGCTTCGGGCCAATTCCTGCGCCCTGCAGCTTCGCGGCTTCTGCTTTCCCGGCTCCTCCCGAACAGCACAGGTCCCTCCCATAAAGCAGCCGCTCGCCTTGGGAGCAGCGGCCTCTCGCTTCTGGGTGCCCCAGGAAAATGGGGCAAGAAAAAGGAGAAAAATTCATGTCTTACCTCAACTCAGTAACGATCATCGGCTTCGTCGGCGCAGACCCGGAGCAGCGTCAAGCGCGGAACAACAACGGTTCGAAGTTCACCGTTCTTTCCGTCGCGACGCAGCGGTCGTGGAAGAACACCGACGACGAATGGGCGTCGAAGACCGAGTGGCATCGCGTCTGCGTGTTCCGTCCGCGGCTCGCCGAATACGTCGCAACGACGATCAAGAAAGGCGCGCACGTGCTCGTCGAGGGCAGCCTCGTCAGCACGACCTACGAGCGCGCAAACGGCAAAGGCAAAAAAGCCAAGACCAACAAGCAGACGTTCTGGTGCATTCGCGCCGATGTCGTCCGCAAGCTCGACCGCGGCGAACCCGAACCGGAAACCGTTGCATCCGGTTCCGCAGGTTCGAGTGAAGCGCTCGACACGACTGATTCGGCTCCGTTCTAACGGTTGCTTTTTCAGAGGGCCTCGGTTCCCGAGGCCCTCTTCGTGTGTTGACGTGACACCGAACGTAGCCGATTTCGCTAGAAGCCGAACCGAACCGCAACGTTGCACTGACGGCGGCCGCAAAGAAACCCGGGCACGGTAGTACTACGGTACTAGGGGAGCACTCGGCCCACAATAAAACCTGTTCGTCTCTTCTCGCATCAACTCTTATCGATAAGCCTGTGTGAACTCGAAGGGGGAGGGTGTATCCAAGCGAGTCGGTTTTTTTATACCCTTCGATTCACATTTTCCGAAAATCGGTACTCTGAGTAAGTAGAGGCAGGATTGCCTCGAATGCAGAGCGGCATCGCAGAGTCTTAGAACACTCGGATACGTACGAACCGTAGTTGGTCGGCCCGGTCAGTGCGCGCCCCACCCGCACATTCTGGGCTCAGGATGGCCCGTTATGAACGGAGGCGCACGGCCGCCTAATCGTAGTTTTCGTGTCAGCCCTGTGGATCGCCTCGGGCGGACGATAAGCCCTCTCGTCCTTGACGCAGCTGAAGAAATCGGGCGCCGTGCGATAGAACATGCTGAAAAACTGCTGATTGACCCAGCGGTCGCTGCGGGCTTATTGGAGGAAGCAGCGGCCACAGTTTCGCGCGCGCTCACCTCCAAGAAACACTGCACGCAGGCCGACGTCCAAGACCTCCCGTCGTATCTCTTCCGTGCTTTCATTCGTCGAGTAGACAGAATCAAGAAGAAACAGCTGACTCAAGTTGATGACGTGCCCATTTCCACGCTGGGTTGGGGCAATTCAACTGACCCACAGGCGGACCTTGAGATGAAGATTCTCGTCGATGAGCTTCTCACAAGGTGCGACGCGGAAACGCGAGATATGTTTTACCGGCGTATTCAAGGGTTTTCCTGGAAAGAAATTGGGCGTTCCTACGGTATATCGGACTACACAGCGAGGAAGCGATTCAGCCTGGCGGTTCGCAGGATCGGCGAGAAGCTGGGCATAAAGAGTGATTTAAGAATCGAAAGAATTTTATGAGCGGTTCTAAACGATGAGAGTGAGATTCAAAGACAGTAGGGCCTTTGAGAGAGGGGGCAAAGATTTGCTCGACTTTGCACGCTCTTATCTCTCCGAGGCTTTTCCTAACCCCGACCGTCAGGGTTGCCCTCCTGACGCTGGCCTCCGATCCCTTGCGTTCAATCCGACACAAGGCGCGTCGGAAGTGACCGAGCACTTGGCCTCTTGTTCTCCATGCTTCAAGCGCTACGGCGAATTGCTGACTGAGCTGAAATCTCAGAGAGAGAGGGAGAAGAAATTCGCTTGGGGCCCGATATCTGTTTGGTCTAGGGCCCATCCAGTTTTGGCCGGGACTGCTGCTCTTTGCTTGCTGCTCATTGCAATCGGCGTTGGTCTCTTGGTGCGCGGCATTAGACAACCGAATGCGCCCCCAATCGAAACGAACCGAAAACCAAACCCAACCGAACCGCAGAGTCCCGCTGTGGCTTCTTTGCCGTTCAGCTTGGATCTGAGTGCTCTTTCCCCGATACGCGGCTCGGAGCCGCCTACTGGAAGCCAGCGGCGAGTTCTCGTTCCAAATGCACGCTTGGACCTGACCTCAGGTTGAGGCCGATTTCACCCAAATCCAAACAGGCAATTACACCCTGGAAGTTCGATCTTCAACCGGCATTCGTTTTGTTCAGCCAGTTTCGATTCAGCCTCCATTGCCCAGCACTGGGGAGCAAAAACCATGAGAGTTAGGCGAGTAGCAATCTGGATTCTTTTATGCGGCTTGGCTTGGACCTTTTCGCAAGCGCAAACCAACACAGACGATCCAGATATCTTGTTGAAGAAGGCGCTTCACCTGGGCGACTTGTATAACTGGGCAGATGCCGCGACGTTGTTTACCGAAGCGGAGCAACTATATGCGGCGCGCGGCGACAGTCGCAATGCGCTATACGCTCATCTAGGCCGAATACGCTCAACGATGGAGCAGCTTTCGCTGCCAGAGGTTTCGGAGGAACTCGGGGCCGAGCTAGACAAGAATCCGCTCCTCCAGTCTGACAAGCAACTCAGATTGTTTTGCCTCATGGTTCTCGGTGACATCGATGGAGAGATCGACGCCGCACCGATGCGCCGCGATTGGGAGGCGGCGCTTAAACTCGCTCAGGAACTCGGCGACAAGAAGTTCGAAAACCGCGCCTCAGGGGAACTCGGATTCGCCCTGTTCCTAGAAGGAGACATGGCGTCAGCCCGCCAGAAAGTCGCCGGGGCCCTCATGGGCGCAATGATGTTTGGCGATACCGGGGCGCAAATCCGTTATCTAGCTGCGGTTGGACACGCTTACGTACAGTTGGGCTCCTACGATGACGCGCTTGGATATTTTGACAAAGCACTCAAGATCGCGGCGGCCAATCCTGACGCCGGATATCAATTCGTTGTCAACGAAGGCAGGCTCCAGGCATTCCGTGGAATGGGAAAACTCGACGCCGCGGAACAGCTTGCCAACGAGATCATCGTGGAAGCGCGATCCAGGCAGAAACACGTCAAGGAAACGCAAGCCCTTATTACAGCCGGGACCGTGGAAAATGCAAAGGGTGATGAAGCGAAGGCGATTGAGGACTTCCAAACGGCAATAGACCTAGCCCAAAAAGGACACTTCCCACGCTTACTCGCCGACGCCGAGTTCTATTTGGAAGACATTTATCGCAAGAAGGGCGATCTAACAAAAGCGGAGTCACTCGCCGAAGCGGCAGCCGATTCCACGCAGAATAGCGGCGATCTCTATTTGCTTCCGTTGCGCCTGCAAGCACTCGCCCAGTTGCAGGGGAGTCAGGGAAAATATCGCGATGCCAGCCAAACGTATGACCGCGCGTCCGACGTCCTAGATGCGATGATCGGAAACGTCAGGTCTGCAGCGGGGAAAATCGGTCTCATCAGCGCCATGAGCTCAGTTTACGCAGAGCACTTTGCTTTGGTTGCAGACCACTTGAGCGACACCGCCAAAGCCTTTTCAGTTCTTGAGCGCGCCCGCGGTCGCGTAACGACAGAACTCTTGATGAGCGGAAAACCGCCCGAATCGCCAGAGGAGTTAAAAATCGAGAAGGAGATTAGCCGCCTGAATCTGGAACTAGCAAAAGCCAAGTCGGCTGAGCAGGTTCACCAAATTCGAGACAAGGTCTTTCTGGCGGAGGAAGCGCGATGGGTTACTCCCGCAACGGGTACCTGGAAATCCCAACCGTGGCAAACCACGCCGTTGGAACGCATACGGGCAGGTCTCAAAGCAGACGAAATTGTGCTTGAGTATGTTCTGGCGCAGCCGCATTCCTATTGTTTGGTGATCGGTCGAGATTCAGCCCACATCGAGCCACTCGCTGATCGGGAAGCCATCGAAAGCTTGGTTCTCGCCTATCTGAAAACCTTGAAGACAAAAGGGGCATCGAAGGCCCAAGCAGCGGGCCTCTACGACGCGCTCCTCAAAGGCATCCCAGAGGTCTCGAAGAAAGAACGCATCACAATCGTGCCTGACGGTCGCTTGCATCTCTTGCCGTTCGATGCGCTCGTCGACGGCACCGGGCGCTACTTGGTCTCGTCGCACACGATAACCTACGCCCCTTCCGCGACCTTCCTATATTTGGTTAAATCCGCGCCAGCGCCATCGTCGCAGCATGCTCTTCTCGGCATCGGCGGGATTCCCTACGAGAAGAATGTGGACCTCACCAAAGTGGCGACACTGCGAGGATACATAAACAGCCCTTTGGTCGATTTGCCCGCTTCCAAAGAAGAGGTTCTTGCGGCCCAAGCTGCGATTCGTAGTGACAACGACACCGTCCTCCTTGGTCCGACCGCCACGAAATCTGCGTTTGAGCGCTCGGGCCTAGACCAGCACTCGATCATTCATTTGGCAGTGCACGGCGTAGCTAATGAAAAACATCCTGAACGCGCCGCCCTCATATTTCTAAACGATTCATCCTCGGGTGATGACGGGATTTTGGAAGCCAGCGAAATTGTACATTTGCATACGAATGCCGACCTCATTGTCTTGTCGGCTTGTGACACAGCGGTCGGTCGCTTGCAAGGTGAAGAAGGCATTGCAAATCTCTCTCTAGCGTTTCAACTCGCTGGTGCGAAGACTGTTGTTTCCACGCTCTGGAGTATCGACGACACTACGGCGCTTTATCTAATGAAGCGTTTCTACGCGCACTTGGCAGAGAAGAATACGGTTGCTCATGCCTTGACCGCGGCCAAGAAAGACATGATTAGGACTTACGGTTCGCAGGCTGTTCCGTACTATTGGGCAAGCTTCAGACTAGAAGGCTCAGGCGACCATGCCATTAGCTTGAACTCTAAGAAACTTAGCGGGATGAACTGAGGAGAAAAAAACCCATGTCCCCGGCACACGACACCTCAAGCCAGCTCCCCACGCCGAAGGATCGCGCCAAAATCATCACCACCATCAAGAAACTCGTTTCCGAGCGGCACATCAACGTCAGCAACCCGAATCAAGATTACGGGCCTTGGCTCGCCCTAGTCGACGAACAAACGCCGCGCCTCATGGAAATGGAAAGAGAAGCTTTTGAGGCCGGCGTGGGCGAACTCCTCAAGGCATTAGCAAGCAGCCACAGTGCATTCTTTCATCAGCGGCGCGATAGTATTCCAGCGCCTTATTCCATCAATGCCACACTGCGGCCAGTCGAAACCCTTTCTGGCAAACGTTGGATGTTCGTGGACGTCATAGAGGACGGCGTTGCTTTTCAAGCGGGAATCCGCCCTGGTGAATTTCTGCTTTCTATAGATTCCGAACCGGTCGTGCCGCCAAAATCTGCGAATTTCCGCATCGGCGGAAATCATCAGGTGGAGATCTCAGCCTATAACGGCAGTAAGCGGCTAATCGCCATCGGCGTACCAAACCGAGCAGCAAAAGACCGGCCCCCAATGATCGAGCCGCGCAGTTTGTCGCATCGAACATTGGCCCCCAATGTCGGCTACGTAAGGGTGGCGACCTTTCCCGGAGCCGTGGGCATGGATTTCGCCAGGGGTTTAGACAACATCATCCGCAGTTTCAAAGATCAACGCGTTGAACGGGTCATCGTCGATATCCGGGGTAATATTGGCGGCGGTCTCGGGTCGCTTCGCCTTATGAGCTATCTGAGTCCCGACAAATTAGAAATAGGATACAGCCTCACTCGGCAGCGTCTTCGGAAGGGCTATCGCAAAGAAAGTCTTACTCGCATCGGAAAAATTCCCGCGACCAAAGCAGAGCTGCTAATGATGGCTGTACGCTTCAAAATCTTCCAGAGGGACCGCTCAATGGTCCTTGTGACCGAGGGGTTTGGCCCACAGCCATTCCACAGTCGAATCGTTGTTTTAATCAACGAACATACCCATAGCGCGGCGGAGATGGTGGCCAGCTTTGCAAAACAGAATCGCCTCGCCACAATAGTGGGCACCAGGACAGCCGGCGAGGTTCTCGGAGGAGCCAATTTCAAATTGCCAGGAGGCTACATCCTGCGAATGCCGGTCGCCGGCTGGTATACCTGGCAGGGAGAATGTATCGAAGGCAAGGGCGTCGAGCCGGATTTCTTAGTCGAAAACTCTCCAGATTCGCTTGGGATTGGGATTGACAGTCAGTTGGACAGGGCACTGGAAGTCGTCAGGTCCCTCTGATCCCCAAATTTTTTGTTCACATTTTTCCTTTTTGAGGCCTCTGAGTATAGTGAGGGGAGTTCTCACTGGATCTTCCCCGTAGGCTTGGTGGAGCCGTCCCACTTCGGTCAGCCACCCTGCTTAGCTGCGTGCCGCTCGATGGTTCCGAGCCGGACGCGAAGGTAGACACCCTGTTATTGGAGCGCGTGCTCCACGTGTGCCTTGAGGCATCTCAAGGCGCAATCAACCGGACAGCGGCCCTCCCTTCGTGTCTTTGATTGGTCCCACCAGCCCGCGGGCACGGTGAGAACTCCCTGAGACTGTCTCAACTCCAGAATTCAAACAGGAGAAGGGCCACTATATGAAAAAACCTTCGGCCACTGCGTATCCCCTCAAATACATCAGCCGGAATGTCGCTGTCCTCGCGGCGGCTCTGATTCTTGCCGCTCCCGCATTCGCACAAACAGGTTCTCCTTGGGAGAACGCGGTCAACGTCCTCATGCAAGCATTCACCAGCACAATCGCACGCGGTCTTTCTCTTGTGGCGATCGTGCTTGCTGGCTTGACCTTCGCTTTTGGGGAAGGCGGCTCAAAGCGCGTACTCGCCGGCGTCCTCTTCGGCGTTGGCATGGCCATCGCCGCCGTGAACTTCATGGCCTGGTTGTTTCCAGGGTAGCGGATTGAGCCCGACAAACGAGAAGGTGACCATGCCACAAGCCAGGCGCTTAAACACGGTCCACCGGTCGTTATCCCGACCACTCACCATTCTTGGTGCGGAAAGAAGGCTCTTCTTCTTTGCGATGTGTCTAGGGGCGGCCACTTTTAACCTACTTGGCAGTCTGCTTGGCGGAATCCTCATGTTCTTGTTGCTCTATTTCGTTGCCCGATGGGCGACGAAAACCGACCCACAAATCCTCCGGTTCTTACTGACTGCCGCGAAGGTCCGCAATCAGTACGACCCGGCTAAGTTCAGCCCTATTTCGATTCGCAGGGTCCGCAATGCTTAGGCTTAAGCGCATTTTCAAAAACTATACCGAAGCCGGCTCGTTCAACGAGCAAGTGAATCTCTACGGGTTCCTCGACGAGCATGTATTTCTCACAAAGACCGGCGATCTCGGGCTAATTCTTGAAGTGCGGGGAGTGGACTACGAGTGCCTCGATGAAGCCTCAATCGACGGGCTCACGAAGCGGCTCGAATCTGCCCTCAGGCTATTTGATGAGAACTACCGCGTCTACCAATACCTGTTCAAAAGAAATAACCCCACCATCCCCTACAAACTCTACGGAAGCCCCATCGTTGATACGGCGATCCAAAACCGAATCGCGTATCTAGCCACCAAAGCCGACACCCTCTTCTCCCTCTCTATCTATTACGTCATCTTGTTTGAGGGCTTTCGTTACTCTCGCACTCTCAGAAGCACCCTCGCAGATTTTCCAAGAAGGCCAGCGAAGACTCTAGCGGACCTGCTCGCATTCTTCTCGACGCAGAAGCAAGTAGTCTTGCTCGACCGCGAGATAGCCAAATCCCAGGCTGCGCTCGTTCAGAAGGTCCAGAGTTTCATACTCCAAGTCAGCGACTTCCTGACAGTTCGGCTTCTCGACAAACAAGAAGCCTTCCGCATTCTCAAGAGCACGTTGAATTTCGCTCCGAACAAACTCGAAATGGCGAAGCTCAAATACGACACCTTCCTCGATTACTATCTTTGTGAGTCGCATCTCGAATGCCATCGTGCGTTTCTGCGTCTTGACGACTACTACGTCAAGGTCCTTACGGTTAAGGAGCCTTCCGCGCAGAGCTTTCCACTTATCCTCAAACGCCTGCTCGAAGTCCAAGCCAACTATTACGTCGTCACGGAATGGAAAAAAGAGGACTCGGGCAAGACGCGCCGGGCTATCCAAGCCAAGCGCCGTCATTTCCACAATACGAAGCGGTCCTTCTTCAGCCAGGTCAACCTAAACGACCTCGCTCCGCAGGACATGCTCCTCGACGACTCAAAAGAATCCCAGGTCCGCGAACTGGGAGAAAGCATTAAGGAGATCGAGCTTCGCAGCAACTATTTCGGTCAGTTCTCACTAACCGTTGTCATCTATGATCTGGACCCTTCCAGGGTGGACCGTGCTTGTGCCGAGTTCTACAAAGTATTCAGCATCCATGACGCACAACTCTACGAAGAGAGGTACAACCTCCTAAACGCGTTTCTCGCGGCAGTACCGGGCAACTCCGCCTTCAACCTTCGCTCTCTCTACCTGCTCAACACCAATTATGCTGACTTTTCTTTCCTCTTCACCCTCCACTGTGGCGAGCATCGCAACTCTCATCTTCGGCAGGAATATCTCGCGGTCCTTGAAACCAATCACAACTCTCCCTACTTTCTAAACCTCCATTATCGCGACGTCGCGCACACCATGATTCTCGGCCGCACGGGTGCGGGTAAATCCTTCCTGCTCAATTTCCTGATTACGAACCTCCAGAAGTACGAGCCGCATACATTCATTTTTGATTTGGGCGGCAGCTTCGAAAGTCTTACCCACCTATTCGATGGCTCTTATGTCCGAGTAGGGCTGGAATGCGACGGCTTCAAGATTAACCCGTTCTCGCTTCCTCCAACGAAGGAGAACCTCGATTTCCTAGCATTGTTTCTCAAGGTTCTGATTCAAGGCTCAAGCGCAGTGGAGCTCGACGCCACCACTGAACGAGACCTGTACCATCAGATCGAGAATCTCTACGCGGTTGACCCGGCGTTGCGCACGCTAAGCGTGCTTGTCAACACGCTACGCCACCAATTGGCTGACCGGCTTGCGAAATGGATTCGTGGGGGACAGTTCGGCTTCATCTTCGACAACTCGGAAGACACTATCTCGTTCTCGCAGTTCCAGTGCTTCGATTTCCAACGGATGAGCCAGTACCCTGAAATTCTTGAACCGCTTCTCTTCTACATTCTGCACCGCGCGAATGCGGTCATCACCGACAGATTCATTACGCCGAAGTTCAAAGCATTCTTCATCGACGAGGCCTGGGTGTTTCTGAGGAACGCCAGCATCCAGCGGTACGCCGTCGAAGCGCTGAAGACATGGCGTAAGCACAACGCCGCGATGGTCCTCTCGACGCAATCACTTGATGAGCTTCGCCGTTCGGGCATCCTCAACGTCATCATCGAGAGCTGCGCCACCAAAATCTTCCTCGCCAACCCGGACATGGATCGGGACCTTTACAGGACCCAATTCCACCTCAACGACACTGAAGTCGAACTAATAGCCAACCTCATTCCGAAGCAGCAATTCCTGATCAAAACGCCCGAGCTCGCGAAAGTCGCAAACCTGAACGTGGACCCCAAGAGCTATTGGCTCTACACAAACGATCCTTACGACAACCGGAAGCGCAAGGAGGCCTTCGACAACTATGGGTTCGAGAAGGGTCTCGAGATTCTGGCGGGTGGCAAATGATTAAGGCACTCTTCATTTCCCTGATCTTCTGGGTCGTAGTCGTTCCAGGCGCAATAGGTGGCTCCCTCGTTCTTAGGTTTCTCCTCGATTCCGACCTCGCGCCCTCTTACCTGCTTACTTCCCTTGCAGTAACTGCGCTCGCGATTGTTTTCGGACCAATCCTGTTTCCTCTGCAAGTCGGCGGTGAGTCCGACAGGAGTTTTCACGATCCCAAAATTACTACACGTCAGGAGGACAGAAGTGCTTAAACCAGTACCGTTCAAGTCCCTTATTAGAAGACTAGCTGTATTCGCTGCGTTTTTCGCGGTCATCCACCCTGCGCCGCCCGCCGTGGCGGACACCAGCGCGGCACGCACCGTGAAATATTCCCAACAGGACATCGTCCAGGTTCGAGCCAAGCTCCGATTTTCCACTCTCATCGTGCTTCCAGAGAACGAGGAGATCCTCGACTTCACGACTGGCGACAAAGAATTTTGGATCATCAATGGCGCCCACAATCTTTGCTACGTCCACCCTGCGAAGGCAGCCATCCGCAGCAATCTGAACCTCATTACCGCAACCGGGCACGTCTATTCGTTCCTTTTGAACGAAGTCAGCAACCAGCCGAACGCGGAGCCCGACCTCAAACTCTTCATCGAGCTCAAAGACGGCTCCTCGATAACGGGCAACACGTACTTGCACGGCTTCGTCCGTGCGGCGGAGGCCGAAGCATATAAGAAGGAGCTCGAAACTCTTCGCAACCAAACCGAGCAGCAGGTCCGCGCTGCCCAGACCCAGGCGTCCGAAGAAGTGAATAAGTTTCGCGCTGGCTATCAATCAAAGCTTCAGTTCGACTACAGCTTCTCCTCAAAAGCCTCGCGCGAACCATTCCTGGTCTCCGCCATTTACCATGACGCCGAATTCACCTACATCAAGTGCGGCGCACGCGAGAAACCTACCCTCTACGAAATCAAAGACGGAAAGCCCAATCTCATCAACTTCCAATTTGAAAACGGGGTGTACATCGCTCCCAAGATTCTCGACAGCGGTTATCTTTCAATCGGCACGAAGAAACTGACGTTTGTGCGACAGCTTTCCGAGAAGTGAGGCTGATACATGAACGAACCCATTCAAGACAAGGCACCTAAACCTCCTGGCCTGATACCGAAGAACATTCAATCATGGCTTCTCATCGGCCTCGCTCTCGTCATGGTCCTCATCATGTGGATGACCGGCGGGAAGAAGCCTCAGGCCACAGCCAAAACTGCGGCACCAAGTGGCACTCCGCAAGCACCCATCGAAGTTAACGAGACGAAAATCACCGACCTCCAGAGTCGCATCCAGGAATTGCAACGCGAACAGCTTGTCGCCCAGAACGCCTTGGCGCAGCAGACCCGTTTGCTCGGAGCCGCACCTCAAGGCTCTCAACTCAACCAGCCGCCCAACACCCAGTCATCGGAACGCGTTGAAGATCCAATTAAGGCTGAACAGAAGAAGCGCGATTATCTTTCACTCTTCGCCTCCAATCTCGCTCTGAGTTACCGAAAGACCCCTCCAACCAGTCAGACAGCGGAACCTGAGCAGCCCACGAGCTCACCGGCGACGAATTCTGCCGATGGCGCAGACGCAGCACAACTCGCACAACTTCTGAAAGAAATGCAGCCGATGGTTGCGCCACAAGCGCCACCCAAGCCAGCCGATTCAACTCATACCGATTCCGCGGAAACAAACAACGAACGAAAGGAGGTAAGCCGGTCCCCTGCCGCCGCGCAAAGTGGGGCGCTCACCGCGGCGGCAGGGAAAACCTACGTCCTATTTGAAGGAACCGTTCTCGAAACTGTTCTCATCAACCGCCTCGAAGGCCAGTTTTCCGGCCAAGCTCCTCGGGGAAGCAAAACGAGTTGATAACTTCGGTCAGAACCGGCTCGCTGTCTTATTCCACAGAATCGTGATGCCAGACGGCTACTCCGTCACTCTCGACCAGTTCAAGGGTCTCAATCAGATTGGCGACACCGGTCTGCGGGATCAGGTCAACAACCATTATGTCCGAATCTTCGGAGCTTCGCTTGCCATTGGCGCCCTCGGAGCCGTGGCCGAAGCCGGTACAGGTAGCGCGCTAACTGCTTCCGGTACAGACGTCATGCGCCAGGGTCTCGGCCAAAGCATGGCCCAGTCTTCCGCTCACATTCTGGACCGCTTTCTAAACGTTCTGCCTACGGTCACCATCCGCGAGGGTCACCGTGTGAAGGTTTATCTATCCGGCGATCTCGCACTGCCCGACTACAACAATCACAAGATGCCTTCAGATCTATGAAAGCAAGAAAGGAAGATTGATGAAACGCAAGATTCTGGCAGTTTCGCTGATCACGCTTCTCTGCGTTGGAACAGCATCAGCCCAGTTCGGATTCGGCGGTGTTGTCTATGACCCGACGAACTACCACAACGCATTGCTCAGGTACTTTCAGCTTCAGCAGCAACTCATTCAACTCAAGAACAGCTATTCGCAGCTCGTATCTCAGTACAACTTGGCTGTTCAAATGGCCAAGAACCTCCACAATATGCCGGCCCGCTATCGCGCACAGTTTTCCCAGTGGAGAAACACTGTCGCGGAGGACACCTACGGAAATACCACCGCATGGCTGGGCGGTGTCAACTCCGGTCAGCATGCGCTTGTTAGCAACGGCTATCGCCAAGCGACAACGCAGCTCCTCCAGTACTCACCGGACCACCTTTCCGGCATGACTTCTGACGAGCTCGGCCGCGTGAAATCTCAGTACGCTTCCATCGAGCTGTCAGACGGCGCAAACACAAACGCAATCGCAACGATCGGCTCGATGCGTGGTAATGCGCAAGACATCCAGAATCGGCTCGCGAACCTCGAACAGGATTCATTTTCGAACGACGTCAACCTGAACACTGAAGTGGCAGTCCTTAACAAAATCAATGCAGCGGGAGTCCTTACCCTGCGCACGCTTCAAGATTCAAACAAGCTTCTCGCGTCCCTTCTTGAGGAACAAACCATTCTCGCAAAGCAGCAGCGCGAGGCAACAACAAATGCCATCAACGCCGACATACAGCGTCGGGCCAGCCTCGCCGGAAACATGGCGCAGGTGACCGGAACAATGACCAGTTCACTCCAGAGCTTCCGCATCCAGTGAGGTGCGGAAATCCTGAATCTTCGTCGGAGGAGCCGAGGCATGCAGACTGACTTCCTGCAGTTCATCTTTCAAGCCATCAACAACTTGCTGACACGGAACCTCGGCTTCTTCGACGCCATGGGCCAGAACCTCTTCCGATCATTTGCGACGATCCTGGTTGTCTGGTACGGCGTGAAATCCGCATTGTCATCCGCAGGCGGGAAACACTTTCTTCATTTCGACAATTTCGCAAGCCTTCTTCTCACGATCAGCTTTGGATTCGCGATGGTCAACTATTACAGCACGCCCATTCCTGGTATCGGTACGAGCTTCCACAACTTAGTGACAGACGAATCGCAGTTTTTGGCGAACAAGATTGACCAGGCAGAGCTTCAAACAGTTGTGGAGCGGGTCGCGGATTTCGAATCCCGTATCGATTCGCCAGGTGTTGCGGACTTCCTTGGAACTTTGATTTACGCGGTCGTCATGATTCTGCTTGCGGCAGCCCAAGGAATAGCGGTCGTTGTGATCGCATACGGCTTTATCGCCACTGCCGTTTGCGTGCTTGTCGGGCCTCTGTTCGTCCCCTTCTTCATCGTGCCCAAGCTCGAGTGGATCTTTTGGGGCTGGCTCAGGTGCTTCATTCAGTATTCGTTTTACCAGGTGATCGCCGCGGCAGTTGTCTACGTTATTGGAAACCTCGTCCTCGGAATCCTCGGTCTCGAACCTACCAAGACTATTTCAGTCGCACAGCTTATCGGATGGTTTCCGGTTCTCTTTATCACCTTCCTAGCCGCGATCTATGCGCTTCTGAAAATACCAGCTCTCACCAACCACATCTTTAGTGGCACTGCCGGCGGTTCCTCGGTCGGGATCATGGAGAGGTTTTTCTAATGAACAACGATTCGAGCTTTCAAGATGCGAAGCGTCTCTACCTCGAACAATACGGCGACCCCATGGTGACCAATACATACCTCAAAATTGCCCTCGTCCTCGTCTCTCTCGTAGCGATCGGCCTCGCACTCGTGGACCTCCGTACAGTCCGTACTTATGAGAACTTCCGTCCGCTCGTTATCCGCATTGATGATCTTGGTCGCGCCGAGGCCATTAACTACCACAATTTCGAGTACAAACCGCAGGATGCTGAAGCGAAGTATTTTCTCTCCCAGTTCTGTGGGCTTTATTACCGGCGCAACCGCTACACCATTCAAAATGACTTCGCCAAGGCCCTTTACTTTCTCGACGGAAAGCTTGCGGACGGCATTCTCGACGCCTACCGCAAAGACGACATCATCAAGAGCTTCCTCACCAACACATCCGCGCCTGAAATCGACATCGACGTGAAAAAAGTCGCGCTCGAAGAAATGCAGTCGCCCCCCTACAAGGCCCGCGTGGACTTCTACATGGTTTATTACTCGCCGTCGGACCACAGCGAGATCAAGCGCGACTTATACACGGCAAATTTCGTTTTCCTCTTCAAAACCAGAGTCCCGAACGAGCTTATCCCCATCAATCCGCTCGGCCTGGCAATCACTTATTTCCGGGAAGATGAGGCATTCAAGTGACAATACGCATTCACGCCCACCGCCAAGAGGTCGCGGGCAGTCGCCTGGCAACACCGGCCCAACCTCCGCGCGCCACGTCTGCCTTTACCCGAATGGCTTTCTCCCAACGGACGGCACAGCCCACCCGCTCGCTCGTGCTCCTCGACAAACCAGACGCGCTTCTGGAGGGCCTCCGTTGCTTTACGGCTTTCCGCCCGCTCCCAAGAGCGCCTCACTTTCAGGAACGCACCGTATCCAGTTACCCGCTCATGTCAGGGGCACTTTAATGATCGCGAACGCCCTGCTTTTCACCATTGCCATCTTGCTCGCCTACGGATTTTGGCTGCTCGATCAGTTGAAGTTCATGGCTAGTTACAAGGGTGTCCTTTTCCACGCCTACGGCTCCACGATTCTCATCTTTGCCGGCGTGCTGTCTGTCAATGTGTTCGCCATCGCACTCGCGATTGGCCGCCGCTTCTTCCTCAAGAACACAGGGCGCAAGTTATCCCACCTCGACAAGCAATTCACGGTGGGCCATGTAGACATGCCCCTTCCGACGAACGACGAGGAGCTTAGCTAATGTCCCGCGACGCCTTTTCTTACGACTCGCGAGACGCACGGGATGCTTCACCGCGTAGTTCTGTGCGGCGGCCAAGATCGACCCCACCGGATACACCAGGCGCCAGGGACATAGCGACAGACAACCCCGCCCGCTCCGAAGCTCCCCACGCCCGCGAACAGATCTCCGTCCGCGACGAACGGAATGATTCGCCGCGAGCTTATTATCTCCGCGACCGTGCATATCTCTTGCGCGGGTCAGAGATTCATTCCCTCACCGAAGTCGGCAAGTTCCGGGTTATTGCAGCGCGCGATCTTACGAAGCACGCTTACGGTGGGGATCGCGACATCATGGAGAGGGACACTCGCCGACTCGTGCGCGAGGGTCTGCTCACCGACAACACCATTCCAATTTCGCAGCGAAAGACTCTGCGCGTCTTGACCCTCACAAAAACCGGTCACCGCCTTCTTAAGAATTCAAATCGACTCCCCGAGGACCAACTCATCTACCACGGTTTGTTAAAGGCTCGGGAGGCGAGACACGACGCCGACCTCTATCGCCTCTATCAGAGAGAGGCAGCTCGTATCCAGCGTGCCGGGGGGAGGCCCCTACGCGTTGTCCTCGACTACGAATTGAAACGGAATCTTAACCGAGACCTCGCCCTGCTCGGCCCCGATAAAGACAACCCAGACCGCAAAGACCAAATCGCTGAGAAGCATGGACTCAACGTTGTAAACGGAAAGATTCCCATTCCCGACTTGCGTGTTGAGTACGAGACGGCCGAACTTGAAGTTCGCCATGTAGACCTCGAACTAGCGACACGCGACTACAGGCCGCGCGCCCTAGCGGAAAAGGCAGCAGCCGGCTTCTCACTGTACAGCCGTTCGGAAGATTCGTCTCGCTTGCGCCGCATTCTCGACGAACGCGAACTCACCGCAGGAATTCTCTCACTGTGAACATCGCACCGATCTATCTCGACGCTCTTCAAGCCCTTGGGTACACCGAGGTAGAGGCCCAATTTCTCTACATCGTTGCCACACATTCCGGTTACTTCGCCGCACGCCAGTTCCTCGCGTTTACTGGCGCTCATTGGGGCAAACGCACAACAACGTTTTGGAACAAGCTCCAAAGCCGGAGACATGCCTGCATTGAGCGCTTTCCCAAGTCTGGCGTCGTTTGTCATCTATTCTCGCGTCGCCTCTACCGCCAGATCGATAAAGAGAACCTTCGCAATCGCCGTTCACATGAGTTCGACTTCATCAGACGCCGCGTCGCAATCCTTGATTTCGTTCTAGAAAACCAGCCCTATCAGTACCTCGAAACCGAGCCGCAGAAGGTCCGGTTCTTCTGTGGGACCCTAAATATCGAGAACCACTACCTACCCGCTCACATCTATCTTGGAAAGAAAACTCCCCGGCCTACCGTCAGGTATTTCGTAGACAAGTTCCCGATGTTTTTCGTCTCTCCCTCACCTGTGGTGACTTTTACATACGTTCATGAGGGTAGTGCAGTATTCACCGATTTCATCCACCACCTTGAGCGGTACATGCCCCTGTTCCGGCAATTGTCGGAGTTCCGCATGGTGTATGCATCTCGCTCTGATTCGCACTTTGAAAAGGCGTCGGAGATTTTTCGTTCGGTCGTAAAGATTCCGCTCGAATCTGATATCGCCGACGACCTTCTTCGCTACTTCCGAGTCCGCAAGGCCTGGGAGGAGAAGAAGTATGCAGCGGTGAGTGACGGGGACCTCATCTTTCGGAACCAAGCGAGAAGCCGGTTCAGCGGTGAGAGATTCGAGGGCCTTTACCGGGGATGGAAAAACGGTCGCGTCAGCGAAGGTGGGGTCCGACAACAAGTCGGCACGAACGACCGGAAACGTACCGTGGGGTTTGACACCTTTCTTCTGCACCGCATTGGAGCTCCTGTGGGCGGTTCTGAGGAATGAGGGTGAAGAAAGTAAAAGTTGCGTTCTGCACCTTTGGCATTGCCACGGCTTCACCCTGGTGGACCTGAAATGCTTGACAGAGGGAGCAAAAGGCAAGCGAGGAAAGCAAAACTCCCCGCGGAAAAAAGGCCAAATCGGGCGGGAGCGACCCCGATTTTTTGCGGCCAAGCCGCCCAAAAATTTCGTGGGGTCGCTCCCGCCCTCCGGCACGACACACCGTGCCGCACCTTTTTTCCGCGGTAGCGCGGAGTTCCGATGAAGCTCGGATCACTAAAGGAGGAAGTCTATGCCAATCGTTAAGAAAGCACCTGGGACCACCACTCGGGAAGTCAAACTCGAAGAACCAGTCAACCAACTGCTCGAAGACTATGCCCGGTTCATCGAGAGCAGTCCGGACCATGTGATCAACAGTGTCCTGAAAAAACTCTGGCGCGACCAAGACTACCGAAAGTGGCGTGACCAGCGACGCGCGGGACAGTCCGCGGCAACAACTGTCGCACAAAGCGGTGACCAGCGCGGGAGGCTTTGATGCAGCGAGTCCTCGAATCTCGCGGCTTCTTCTCAGTCATCCTCGCAATGGCCACCGGGACGTTCTTGTTCTATACACACCCGTTCCCGGACGACCGAATCTTTTTGAGTGTCATCGCGACCCGTGCCCCCCAGGCATTTTTGAGCTTGAAATACCTCTACTATGCGTTCCTATTCACCACCCCATACTTGACCATTTCCACGGTACTGTCCGGCCTCTACATCTTCACACTCAAAGCGCGCCCGCACATCTCGCCCGGACGCCTTCCCAGGTATCCTGATCCCCGTAACAGGGATGACCTCTTTCTCGTGGTCGGAGAGGTCCATCACCCTCGTAAACCCATCCCAGCGAGGACTCCGTATTGGCTCACGATTCCAGAGCGCGGTTTGTTTACTGGAATCGCCATCCTAGGGGCAGTCGGCAGTGGCAAGACGTCATGCTGTATGTATCCGTTCGCCGAGCAGATTCTCGCCTACAAAGCGCACGATAAAGACAAACGCGTTGGGGGACTAATACTCGAAGTCAAAGGAGACTTCTGCCGGAAGATACATGAGATTCTCATCCGTCATGACCGCTCCGAGGATTACATCGAAATTGGCCTCGATTCTGAGTATCGCTACAACCCTCTTCACAACGACTTGGACGCCTATGCCCTGGCTTATAACATCGCCTCACTACTAAACAACCTCTTCGGTCGCGGCAAGGAACCTTTCTGGCAGCAGGCATACACGAATCTCGTAAAGTTCATCATCCTTCTGCATAAGGTCGCCTATGACTACGTTACGTTCTTCGACGTCTACCAATGCGCCATCTCCCCGCCACTCCTCGAACAGAGGATTGAAGAGGCCGAGGAAATAATCCTCGGACGCCATTACGTCGCTGTCACGCCGAAGGTCTATGGCGAACGCGCGGATGACCTGACATGGCTGGGCTTTGTATATGACCCCAAGGAAGATCGCCATCTTGCGCTCGCAACACCAGAGCTGAGGGAAATACTAAAGAGAAAGAACATCCAATCGGAGGCCCGTAGCGTCAAGGACCCGTCCCAGGCCAATCCCGAAAAGCTTGAACAGCTTGAGGCCGTGAAGCGCTGGTTCAACGATGACTGGCGACGCATCGAACCCAAGCTCCGCAGCTCAATTGTCGAGGGTGTTTCTGTTTTTCTTTCTTTGTTCGATGACAACCCGAAAGTCAAGAGAATCTTCTGCCCAAAGAAAGAATGTTATGACCCGCAGAAGAACGCGAACAACGATCTAGGGAAGCCGCTGCCCTCATTCTCTTGGCTGATTGAAAACGGGAAGGTCTGCGCTCTCAACTTTCCCATCGGGATGAACACAGGTCTCGCCAAGGCGCTCGGTGTAATGATGAAGCTCGACTTTGAACGGGCAGTGCTTAACCGTGTTCCGCAGATCGAAGCGAACCCCGACAAGCATTTCCGCCAGGTTCTCTTTCTTTGCGACGAGTATCACCACTTCGCAACGGTCGGTGAAAGCGAACCAACAGGGGATGAAAAGTTTTTCAGTTTATCGCGCCAGCCCAAATGCATTCCCATAATCGCCACTCAAAGCATCAGCTCGTTGAAATCCGCGCTGCCCGGCGACAGTTGGCGAACTCTTCTTCAGACATTTCGCACAAAGATTTTCCTCACGTTGTCCGATGATTTTTCCGCGCACACAGCAAGTGTTCTTTGCGGGCGGGAAGACCAGCTTAAACCCTCCTACAGCCTGTCCGAGAGCGGCCACGACACCAAGATCAGCTGGCTCACCGGCAAAGGCCTCTCCCACAAAGTCAACATCATCGCGTCCAAGAGCTACAACACTCAACCCGACTACCGCTTCGACACGAAAACGTTCATGGAACTACGCTTACTTCAAGCAGCTCGCTGAAGGAGTCTTGTGATGAACGGTTTCGAGATGATTCTCCCTTTTCTCAAACCCATTGAGCACCTGATTCTCGACGACTCCATTAGCGAAGTAATGGTGAATGGTGCCAATCGCGTCTTCATCGAGAAACAAGGCTTCGTCCAACAGGTGCCAGGTGTGTCGCTCGGTGAAAAATCCCTAATGGTCGCCGTCAAGAATATTGCCAGGCGTCTTGGCGACGACATTTCCGAATCGAAACCCATCCTCGACTCACGTTTGCCGGACGGTAGCCGCGTTGCCGCGGTGATCCCGCCTTGCAGTTTGGAAGGCGTAACTCTGACGATCCGCAAATTCAATACTCGTCATTTCGAGATGGAGGATCTCATTAGGGCAGCCACTCTTGACCGCACGCTTGCGAACCGTCTCGAAGATTGTGTCCTCACAAAGAAAAACATCCTGATCAGCGGTGGAACTGGAACAGGCAAGACGACTCTTCTCTCCATCCTAGGAAGGTTCATCCCACCGGATGAACGCGTTCTCCTCATCGAAGACACAGCCGAGATTCAGTTGGCGCAGGAAAACCTCGTCCGGTTTGAAGCGCGCAGGGAACAGAACGGAGTTCCCGCAGTCGCCATTCGCGACCTCCTCAGGGCTGCCCTCCGGCACCGTCCCGACCGTATTGTCCTTGGCGAGATTCGAGGGGGCGAAGCATTCGATCTTCTGCAACTGCTAAACACAGGACACTCGGGCACCTTGTCCACTATCCATGCAAGCTCAGCCAAACAGGGTCTCGCACGCTTCACGAGTTGCGTATTGCAAAGTGGAGTGGACCTTCCCTATCGCGCCATTAAAACCAACATAGCCGACTCGGTGAGAGTAATCGTTCAAATCGAACGGCGGCCGGGCCGCCGGTACATTTCGGAAGTGCTCGAAATCAATAGCTATGACCCCGACGTGGACCTGTTCGATTACTGTGCGGTCTTTTTGGCAAGGAAGGATTAAGCATGACTACCGACCCCCTATTCACACGTCGTTCGCTCACCGCTTCCGAATACATTTCGGAATTGTTCGGCCCTAGCGAGAATGTCGCCATTCTTGTGCGTAATCGCAACACCGGTGTCACGACCCAAAGAATCGCCAAGGCCGAGACGATATCGACCCACCAATTCCAAAGTTGGCTGGCAGGTGAAAATCTAGTCGGGTCTGACATTTTCGTTGGGATGAACCCGATAAAAGACGGCGCCTACAGTCGCACTAGAGACAATATCAAGGATATTCGCCATCTTTATCTGGACCTCGATAGAAGCGGTGATAAATCTCTTGAAGAAATCCGAACATCCTTTGACGTTCCAGCCCCAAATTTTGTCCTAGATACCTCGCCTGGCAAACACCAAGTCGTCTGGAAAGTGGCAGAAGTGAATCAAGATCAAGCAGAGTTCCTACTGCATAACCTCGCAAATCAATTCGACGGTGATCTAGCAGCGACCGACACAACGCGCGTGCTTCGTTTGCCGGGATTTGCCAACAGAAAAGTGACCGACGAATTCAGGGTCCAAGTGCGTCAGGAAACCAACGCCGTATATACACTCCGCGACTTCGCAATCCACGACGACCCACTCGAACAGTCACGATACAGAGTCCAGAGTCAAGAACGTAAGCGAACCATGCCCGCCGACCACAAGAGCCAATCCGAAGATGATTGGGCCTTCGCAAAACGGGCCCTCGACCGCGGCGACGACCCCGAAACCATCATCCAGCGCATTGCCGACTACCGCGCCGACGACAAGCACGATCCTCAGTATTACGCGCGGCTGACGGTTCAAAAAGCTCAAGCAGAATTGAATTCTAGAGATGCCCCTGCCGAAGCGCGCAGGTCTGTCCCAACCACGATCCCTCGAAACCATTAGGAATAATATATATCCGCTGCGACGCATACAGGTCCGCATGCCCCTAGAGCGCAAACAAGTTTCGGTCACGCCAATCCTGCACGATGGTTCGGCATCACTGCCCACCCTGATTGTTCCCCGACTTCTGCGCATTCAGGATGCAGCTAAGTACCTCAGCGCGACGACTTGGCAGATTGAGACGTTGCTCCGGGAGAAGACCATTCCATCTTTTGTCCTAGGGAAGCGACGCGTGGTTGACAGGCTGGAGCTTGACCGATATGCGGAGCGAAGAAATGCTGAGGCGAAAGCGACGCCCGGTGACTCTGCCTAAGGTCCTGATTCAATTTAATCTCCAAACGCACGGTTGATGTTGCCGCGTAATTTTTCTGAATCCGTCACACCCAGGTAGATCATCGTGGTTTCCAGGTTTTTATGGCCGAGCCACGTCTGAATCGTCCGAATCGGCACGCCTGCTTCATGCCAACGAGTCGCACAAGTCTTGCGAAATCGATGTAAGTAGAAATGTTCGCACACCGGTCGAGTCTTGCACGAGACTTCGAGTTGTTTTTTCTTGTCGTATTTGCCTTCGGTGATCGTTGTCTTACAGTGCCCACAATTCAATCCCGCGCGCTTGGCAATCCGCTTCAACTTGCGCAAGAAGTGATTGTCTGGCCGTCCCTCTTCGTTAACAAAAATCCAGCGATCATGCGGCGGGTTTTTTTGCCGAGCTCGCAGTAACATAACGAGGGCGTCAGGCAATGGGACACTGCGAGACTCGTGCGATTTCGGAGTGAAGAAGACATCCTCTTTTCTTCTGACGTGGTAAGTCTTCTTGTCGAAGTCAATGTCGGTCCACGCCGCAAAAGTGACCTCTTTATCTCGGGCCCCAGTTGCGAGGAAAAACTTGTACCGAACCAATTCACCAAACCCCTGCCCCGCATATTCTTTCCCGTTTACGACTTCGGTTTGAACCATAGCCGCAAATAGCTTCTTCAATTCGTCGTCTGTGTACGGAACCGGAATCTCCTCCTCGACGATTGGCATCTCGTCCCGTGGAATCCGGGCCTTAATTCCGTTCTTCTTCAGCAGGAAGAACACGATGTTAACGCGGGTATCGATCGTTTTACCGGCGTAGCCCTTTTCGACCATGTGCTTCTTGTAGCGCCTCAGAACGTCTTCTGTGATCTCGTCGAGGTAACGGACTTTCCCCGCTACAGCTTCCAGAAACTGATTCAATGCAAGTCGATATTGAGCGACTGATTTCCTAGCTTTGCCACTCTTTTGTTCCAGATAGGTCTCTACTGCCTTCTTAATAGAGACACGGTTGCCACCGGCAATAGCTTCGGCTTGAGCAACGGTTAGCCCTCTGGCCTGCGCGTCGAGGGCAACTGTTAGGTGTTCCGCTTCTTCCTTGGCTTCTTTGAACGTGGTGGCTGATAACGTTTTCCACACCTGCTTGCCGTTGATGAAAGGTCTAGTAAAAAAAGGGGCTGACAGGTCACCTGTTCTGACGCCACGGCCTTTCCTAATCCGTCGGTAGCGCCAAGCGCCGGCCGGGTTTTTCTCGCGGATATACAGGCTGAGAGTTGCCATATGCCTCGTCAAATGCTTCGAGAATAGTAGCATAGTAGAGGCAAGTGGTCAAGACATACGTATTTACAGGGGAAAACTGTTCTGGCGGAGAGGGGGGGATTCGAACCCCCGGTAGAGGTTTTAGCCCCTACAACGGTTTAGCAAACCGCCGCATTCAGCCGCTCTGCCACCTCTCCTCCAATGTTTCCAATACTTTAGCACAGTTCTCTAATTTACTTGGTCCGCTTTTGGTGCACTATAACAACGAACTGTGGCTGTCCCGAGAATGCAGATAGCATAAGTCCTGCAAAATCAATCCGCACTTTGATTGGAATTCGCTGGCGCGGTTGGGAAAACCGCCGCCTTTGGGCATCGGGAAACCCGAGGGTTAAAACCTCGAGTCATTAATCCACCGCTCCTCAGTCCCCACATATTCGGTGAGTGTCGCCTCCCAAGGAACGATTTGGATTCTCGCAAGGAACAACGCATCTGGCGAATGCCATTTGTTCAGTATGCGAGCTTTCATCGCGTGCGTCTTCAGATCGGAGTCCGTGATGTTGTTTTGGCCGGGAAACCCCTCATTGGAGTGCCGAGAGTGCACAACCCGACCTGAGAGAACGAG
>WNGH01000667.1_pt1 | contig 30410 bp, 21 predicted proteins | sample 5400631 | NCBI WGS metagenome assembly WNGH01 (sample SAMN13153373, study PRJNA577476) | soil metagenome | isolation source: 115 cm soil or saprolite under Garry oak tree replicate 1 | place: USA:California | collected 2016-06-15
GGACCTGTGTCGGTGCCGCCGACCTCGACCGGCTCGTCCGCGGCCAGCACGTGTCCGCCGACGGTGATCACTTGAGCGAAGCCCTTGGCGCTCCCCTCGACGACGACTTCCCGCGGCCGCGACACGCTCGATGCCACGAAAGTGACCCCCGACCCGTCTCAGTTTATCCCGCTATGGGTCCGCAGGCTCTCGCTTTTGATCCAGGAGTCGTCAGGGTCAGGGCACGAGTGTAGCGGCGGTCACGCGGCCGCGAGCTTCACGCCGCTGCGCTCGAGCATCGAGCGCAGCTCCTGCTTGTTGACCGCGCAGGAGTAGGCCTCGTCCGGATCGACCAGCCCCTTCTTCACGAGATCGAGCAGCGAGTCGCTCAGGGTCATCATGCCGGAGCCGCGGCCGGTCTGCATGACGGAAGGGATCTGGAACGTCTTCCCCTCGCGGATCAGGTTGCTGACGGCGGAGTTCACGAGGAGGATCTCGAGGGCGGCGACGCGGCCGCCCCCCTTCTTGCGGCAGAGCGTCTGCGCGATGACCCCCTTGAGCGACTCGGAGAGCATGGCGCGCACCTGGTTCTGCCGGTCGGCAGGGAACTGGTCGATGATCCTGTCGACGGTCGAGGCGGCGGTGTTGGTGTGCAGCGTCCCGAACACCAGGTGACCGGTCTCGGCGGTCTCGATGGCGATGGCGACCGTCTCGAGGTCGCGCATCTCTCCCACCAGGACGATGTCGGGGTCCTCCCGCAGCGCGGCGCGCAGCGCCGCCTTGAACCCGCCCGTGTGCGTGCCGACCTCGCGCTGGTTGATGAGCGCCTTGCGCACCGGATGGACGAACTCGATCGGATCCTCGATGGTGATGATGTGGACCGGCTGGGTGCGGTTGATCGAGTCGATCATCGCCGCCAGGGTGGTCGATTTTCCCGAGCCGGTCGGGCCGGTCACGACCACCAGTCCCTTGTGCAGATCGCACAGCTCGAGGATCTGCGGCGGCAGGCCGAGATCCTTGGCCGACTTGATGTCGGTCGGGATGACACGGAACACGCCTCCCATGCCGCGCCGGTCCAGGAACAGGTTGCAGCGGAAGCGCGCCACGCCCGGGATCTCGTGCGAGAAGTCGACGTCGTGCGATCGTTCGAACTCGGCGCGCTTCCCGGCCGGGGTGATCGACAGCAGCAGCTCGGTCACCTGCTCGGCGGTGAACGGCACGATGTCACCCACCGGGACGATCTCCCCGTGCTTGCGGAACAAGGGGGCGTTCCCCGAGGTGAGATGGAGGTCGGAGCAATGCTCCCGGACCATCTGGACGAAAAGCGATTCGATGGTCAGCGTCGCCTTGCGCTCCTCGGTGACCGATCCCGCGGCGGCTGTCGGAGCATCCGTGGTCGCCAGCGGTCCCGCCTCCAGCCGCAGCGCCTTGCCGTCGCGGCTGAACTTCACCGTCACGGTGCCCGTGGGGGCCGGGTAACAGAATTCATGCTCTCCCTCCTGCTCGACGTCCCCCGCGAGCTCGGCCGGCACGATCTCCTTGAGAAGATCACGAATCTGCGCCACCGTGACCGGCTGCGGGCTGACAGGACGGTGTTCGTCCCCCACGACCAGGATGAGCCGCTCTCCAGAGGCCATGATCAGCCGGTCGGCCGAGGCCTGGAACATCGCCTGGACGAGCCTGTCGATGCGGGCCATTCTCCGGCTCCTAGACCTCGCTCACGCGGGCGATGTGCCGCTTGTTGACCAGATGGACCTGCCCCGCCTGCCGCACCGCCAGGCAGCGATCCTCGCGGTTCAGGAAATCGAGCAGCCGACTACGCGACTCCGGCATGTCGTATTCGACCCTGCCGCGGATCGCGGCTCCGCTCGCGAGAATCACCTCGACCTCCGCGTGCAGGTGCGACGGGAGAGGGGCGTCCTCGGCCTCCGGCCCCGCGACCCCCGGCTCGTACTCTGCGGGCACCGTGATCACCACCACGGCGTCGCGCTGCAGAAGGCGCAGCTTCTTCTTGCGATCGATGGCCGGGAGAAAGATGTCTGGGCCGTTAAGCAGATCGCTCGGCCGCTCGTCGCCGGCGTGCTGCTGCGTCTGACCGGCGAGGAACAAGGTCACCGTCGCGGGCTTCTCCCCGGCGACCGTCACCTCCGCGACGACTTCCTTCTTGGCGACTCGATACTCGTCGGTCAACGGGACGCCCTCGCGCGGCAGACGCCCGCCGCAAGGCTGCACGAGCCCATGCCCTAAACTAGTGTCGCAACCGATCAAGTCAAGGTCGGGGCTGCAATTACGAAGGCGTAGCCGAGGTGCTGGACTCGAGTGGGTCCTGGTCGCCCGTGTCGCGTTTGCCGATCGAAAGAGGTCAAGGGTCCAGGGCCGACCGGTGCTTTGACCTGCCAGGGTCTGGTTCATGGGTCGCTGCGTGCTCGTCGTCCTTCGCACGGGAGGTGTTTGGGCATAATACCGTGCTTCGGCTCAGTACGTTGGTTCTGGTCCCGAATTGGTTGCCTTGGATAAGCCGGAGGTCATCTGGATCGTGCGATGATAAGCAGATCGCCCCGGCTGAGGACTGGCCGATGACTCGCCGAATCTTGACGGTGACACGCGGGCTGAGTACTCTCCAACGGTCGCCCGAGCTCTTAAAAGCCTCGATTCTCCTGCGGGAAGCGCTACGAACCGATGCCGCGAACAAAGATGACTCCTCGAAAGCCGGGGGCTCCGCGGGCCCGGAGTTATTCACACCCAGAAGCCAAGAGCCTCCTGCGCCCCGACGTCGGCACGCAGGCCCAGTTCAAGAAAAAGAAGCCGCCGGCAACCTATCGTTACGACTCCTCCCTGTCACCTGCTCTCGACTGGGACGGCCAGAACGGCGCGCGGGAGCTGGCGGAATGGCTTCTCGCCCGGACTGAAGAAGCATCGGGGCTCGCGGCCCCTCATCGGTTCGACAAACCGCGGGAGTTCAAGCACGCATCCGGCGTGACGGTCGCGACGGTGGCCGGACTGCGGGACGCAGTGGACCAGTTGCGGCGGCTGGGCCATCCGTTCCTCGACTGGACCGGCAAGGCTGAACGGCTGTCGTTCGAGGTTCCTACTCTACCGCTCTTTGTCCACGAGCGTCTGTCTACCAAGGCGATCCTCGAAACCCTGAAAGGCCACAGGCGTGACCGGCAGGCGACGATGTTCGAGCTGTTCGGCGACCCGGCGCTGCCGATCCGCGATCAGGTCCTGCGCGCCTACGAGCACGTCGGCGGCTGGATCAATCGCGCCATCCTCGGCGACTCACTCGTGGTGATGAACTCGTTGTTGCGTTACGAAGGCCTTGGCGGGCAAGTGCAGATGATCTATATCGACCCGCCATACGGCGTGAAGTTCGGATCAAATTTCCAGCCATTCGTCAGAAAGCGCGACGTCCGCCACAACGACGATCAGGACATGACCCGCGAGCCCGAGATGGTCAAGGCCTACCGGGACACCTGGGAGCTCGGGCTGCATTCCTACCTGACTTACATGCGGGATCGTCTCCTGCTCGCACGCGAGCTCATGGCGCCCAGCGGTAGCATTTTCGTCCAGATCAGCGATGAGAACCTGCACCACGTGCGTGAGTTGATGGACGAAGTGTTCGGGGCCGAGAATCTATGTGCCCTCATCGCCTTCGCGAAAACCACAGGGCTGGCAACCGACCTCTTGCCCGCTCGCTGCGATTATTTGATCTGGTACGCTCGAGATCGCGAAGCAGTCAAAGTCCGGAAGGTATTCGGGTTTAAGCAGCCGGGTGAGGAGGGAGCCACTCAGTACGACTGGGTCCACAAAACAAATGGGCAGATGAGGCGACGCCGCTCCGACGAGCCCTTGGAGAAGGGTGACAGACTTTTCCACATCGGTGACATGTCGGCGATGTTCACTACGCCCCACCTCGCGCTGCCGTTCGAGTTTCGTGGGACAGTTGTTAAACCTCCGGCGGGAAGGCAATGGCAGACAACACAGGAAGGTCTCAAGGTACTTGAGAGGAAAAATCGCCTTATCCTCGTTGGGAACAGCCTTAGGTACGTTCGATATTTCGAGGATTTCCCGGTCACTCCGGTGACGAACCTCTGGACGGATACCGGAGTGAGCGGGTTTGGCGAAGACAAGCTGTACGTTGTCCAGACGAATACCAAGGTCGTGTCGCGCTGTCTCCTCATGACGACCGATCCCGGCGACTTGGTTCTCGACCCGACCTGCGGGTCAGGCACGACAGCCCATGTCGCGGAGCAATGGGGTCGGCGTTGGATCACGATCGACACGAGCCGGGTGCCACTGGCGCTGGCCCGGCAGCGTCTTCTGACGGCGACCTTCCCCTACTACGCGCTCAAGGACGAGGCGCGCGGGCCCGCGGGCGGGTTTGTGTACGTCCGGAAACAGAACAACAGGGGCGAGGATGTGGGCGGCATCGTCCCGCACGTGACATTGAAGTCGATCGCCAACGACGAGCCGCCGGAGGAGGAAGTGCTGGTGGACCGGCCCGAGGTCGAAGGGAAGATTACCAGGGTCACGGGACCGTTCTGCGTCGAGGCGACGATCCCCACGCCAGTCGACTGGGACTTGGACGGGGTCGAGGACTCCGGCGCCGATCTGCCTGCGTACGGATCGTTTGTGGACCGGATGCTGGAGGTGCTTCGCAAGAGCCCGGTGATTCGGGTTGGCGGTGGCCGGACGGTCGAATTCCGCGATGTCCGGCCGCCAGCGAAGACGCTATCGCTGTCGGCCGAAGCGACGGTCGCCAATGGCGGCGCCAAGTCGGTGGCGCTGGTCTTCGGGCCCGAAAATGGCGCGGTCAGCGAGAAGCAGATTTTCGACGCCGCCCGCGAGGCCCGGGCCAAGGGGCACACGCATCTCTACGTCGTTGGGTTCGCGATACAGCCGGACGCGCGCAAGATGGTCGACGATTGTGAGGCGGTCGCCGGGGTGCCGTCGACCTATGTTCAGGCGACCCCGGACCTGATGATGGGCGACCTCCTGAAGAATATGCGGTCGAGCCAGATCTTCAGCGTCTGCGGTCTGCCGGAGGTCGCGGTGCGCAAAGCGGCCGGGAAGAAGTCCGAGGCCGGGCGCTTCCAAGTCGAGCTGCTCGGCCTCGATGTGTTCGATCCGGTCACAATGGAAGTCGATCACCGCAAAGGGATCGATGTCCCGGCCTGGTTCCTCGACACCGACTACAACGGATTGTCGTTCCACGTCTCCCAGGCGTTTTTTCCCCGAACCGGGGCGTGGGAGAGCCTGAAGCGGGCCCTCCGGGGTGAATACGAGGACTCAGTTTGGGAGCACCTCGCGGGCACACTGAGCGCTCCGTTCGAGGCAGGCGGAAACCGACGGGTCGCGGTGAAGGTGTTCGACGACCGCGGCAACGAGCTCCTGGTCGTCAAGGACCTGAAGGAGGCGACAGGGTGATCAGGAAAGTTGTGATCCGCCGGTTCAAGCGGTTTTCCGAGGTAGAGTTCGTCCTCCCGCATCACATCGTCCTTGCTGGACCCAACAATACCGGAAAGACGACCATGCTCCAGGCGGTCGCGGCATGGAGCATGGCGTTCCAAAGGTGGAAAGGCCTGAACGATTTTCAGCGCCACGGCGGCTCTTACACGAGGGTCCCGATCACGCGCCACCAGTTCTCGGCGGTGCCCCTGAGATCATTCGATTTGCTCTGGCAGGATCGCGATTATCGAGGGAGCATCGAAATCGAGATCCAAGCAGAGGCCGGGTGGAGGATTCCCCTGGAGTTCATGGCTGACAGCGCCGAGCAGGTCTATGCACGACCGCTGAAAAAGGTTGATCCAACGGTCGCGCGCGACGCGACCCTGACCACGGTTTTTGTCCCCCCGATGACCGGGTTGACAACAGACGAGCCAGTTTTCACTAAACCCAGGGTTGATCAACTGCTCGGTCAGGCGAAGCCGGGGGATGTGCTGCGAAACCTCTTGGTCGAAGCGTCGCAGACCGCCCGGGCGTGGCAGAACCTCACTGCGGCGATTCGCCGCCTCTTCGGTTACGACCTGCGACCTCCCGATTCGTCAGGCGCGAGCATTTTGGCAGAGTTCACACCCAGGGAAGCTGGTCCGAGGCTGGACATCGCCAGTGGAGGTAGCGGCTTCCAGCAGGTCCTCATGTTGCTGACCTTCCTGCACACTCGACCGGCCTCGGTCCTGCTGCTAGATGAGCCGGATGCGCACCTGCACGTCATTCTTCAGGATGCGATTTTCGGGGAGCTACGGAGCGCCGCCGCCGAGCAGGGCTCGCAGCTCGTCATCGCGACCCACTCTGAAGTCATCATCAACACGGTGGAGCCGGACAGCCTGTGCATCATGCTGCAACAACCAAAGCTTCTGGCTTCTACAGAAGAGCGGAGTCGCCTCATCGAGTCGCTCAAGGTCCTGACCAACACGGACATTATGCTCGCTGAAGACGCGCCGGGCGTTCTTTATCTGGAAGGCCCGACGGATCTTGAGTTGCTAAGGACATGGGCCAGGGTGCTCGGACATCCGGCATATGAACTGTTGACCGTCAGGCTTTTCTGGAAGCCCACGGTCACCCAACCAAGACCGGGTGCGGCCGGGATCCGTGCCGAGGATCATTTCGATTCCCTCAAGCTTGTGAGAGCCGATCTTCCCGGACTTGAAATCCTCGACAGGGACGGGCGACCGGGGGTTCCAGCGACGGGGATTACCGGCACCGGGTTGCAGAGGATGCGATGGAACCGCTACGAGATCGAAAGTTACCTCGTGCATCCGACGGCATTGGCCCGTTTCGTCGAAAAGAGTGTCGGTGGCGGTCGGGTGGCGGCTCGCCATGTTGCGGATCTCCAGGAGCACTTCCGTCAAGAGTACCCTCCCGCGTTCCTTACCGATCCTCTGGGAGATCACGCCTTCCTGAACGGCGTGAAGGCGCGGACCGAGCTCCTTCCGAAGGCATTGACGGCCGCCGGAATTTCCGGAGTCCCTCACACGCGGTACCACGAGATCGCAGCTGTGATGACGCCGGCCGAGATTCACCCCGAAGTGAAGAGCATGCTCGACGCAATCTGCAGGGCGTTTCGTCGGTGACAAATACTTTCGAAGTTCCGGAACCGATCATCAATTCGCCCTACAACGAGCCTGGACACCACTGGCGCATCGAGGAAGGCACTTCGCCGGTGAAATTGCCGGGCCGGCGTCCGGCGATGTACTGGTATCGCCCTCCGACGGTCGCCGGTGTCGAGCCGGGTGATGAAATCGGCACTGGCATTGAACTCAAACTCGTCAACCTGATCCGTGCCCGGGTGAAGACCTGGCGCGATCAGGGTTGGCCGGGCGTCTCCCGGACGTCGCTTGAGATGCTGCGGTACTGGTGGCGCGACGGGCGGCGGTTGCGGCTCTTCTTCGCCCAGTTGGAGGCGGCGGAGACGATCATCTTCCTGAGGGAGGCGCGCGCTGACTTCCACCATGGGATCGACATCCCGTCGGATCAGGCCGGCGAATCGGCCACATCGCTCAAGGGCGGGCCTTTCCGGCGGTACGCGTGCAAGATGGCGACGGGCGCCGGAAAAACAATGGTCATGGGAATGCTCGCCGCCTGGAGCATTCTGAACAAGGTTCATGCCCGTTCCGATGGGCGCTTCTCTGACGTCGTGCTGGTTGTCTGTCCCAACGTGACCATCCGCGATCGCCTTGCCGAATTGAAGCCTGAGTCCGGCGAGGCGAGCATCTACCGGAAGTCCGATCTTGTGCCGCAGCACCTCATGGCCGATCTGACGCGGGGCCGGGTGCTGGTCACCAATTGGCACGTCTTCGAACCAGCACAGAGCCAGGTCGGCGGCGTGAGCGCCCGCGTCGCCAGGACGGGGAGGCGGCAAATCAAGAGGGAGACTATCCGGATCGCGGACAAAACCACCACCGCCCGGGGGACCCGCTATCTCGCTCTCGAGGATTTCGAGCGACAGAGGGCCGCGGGGCTCCTGCATGTCCTCAGCGAAGTGCGCGACAAGCAGGGGCACTTGGTGAAGGTGGAAGTGGAGCGCGAGCGATACGTCGAAAGCGACACTGCGATGGTCGCCCGGCTTCTCGGTCGGGAGGTTGGAGGCAAGCAGAACATCATGGTGTTCAACGACGAGGCCCATCACGCCTACCGGATCGAGCGCGAGCAGGAAGTCGAGGAAGCCGAGGAGGTGGCGGAAGACGAGGAAGAACGCGAGGAAATCGAGGAAGACGTCCGGGAGGCGACGGTCTGGGTGGAAGGCCTTGACAGGATCCACCGCCTGCGCGGGATCAACTTCTGTGTCGATCTGTCGGCCACACCCTATTGGCTGAGTCGTGTCAGCCGTCAGGCGAACCGCCCGTTCCCTTGGGTTGTGAGTGAGTTCGGTCTGACCGATGCGATTGAGTCGGGCCTCGTCAAGATCCCCCAACTGGCTGTGCGCGACACGACCGGAGCGGAAATCCCCGGTTACTTCAACATTTGGCGCTGGATCCTCCCTCGGCTCACGCCGGGCGAGCGTGGCGGCAGGAAGGGGAGCGTGAAGCCCGAAGCGGTGCTCAAATGGGCGCATACCCCGATCGCCATGCTCGGGGGATTATGGGAGGTTCTCCGGAAGGAGTGGGAGACGTCGAAGGACGACGCACGACCTCCGGTCTTCATCCTGGTATGCAAGAACACGAAGATCGCCCGACTGGTGTACGAATGGCTGGCCGACGACAAGGCACCGGCCGGAATACCACCCGCTGGCCTGGCCGGCTTCCGCAACGCTGACGGCCAGACGGTCACGATCCGTGTCGACTCCAAGGTGGTTCACGAGACCGACACCGGAGAGGTGAAGAATGACGAGTCCCGATGGATGCGCTTCACGCTCGACACAGTCGGTAGGCGGGAATGGCCTCGGGACGTCCAGGGTCGTCCCATCTTTCCGGCCGGCTTCGAAGAGCTCGCGGGAAAGATGGACCGTCCCCTTCATCCCCCTGGACAGGATGTCCGCTGCATCGTCAGCGTCGGGATGCTGACCGAGGGTTGGGACTGCAACACCGTGACCCACATCATCGGGCTGCGGCCGTTCATGTCGCAGTTGCTCTGTGAGCAGGTCGTCGGAAGAGGTCTCCGCCGCACAAGCTACGATGTAGGTCCCGATGGCCGGCTCACCGAGGAAGTCGCCAAGATCCTCGGCGTCCCGTTCGAGGTGATTCCATTCAAGGAGAATCGCGGTGCTGCCATGCAGCCGCCTCCGAAACGAAATCACGTGCGAGCCGTTCCCGAGAAGGCTTGGTTCGAAATCAGTTTCCCCCGCGTCGAAGGATACCGACGGGCGATTCGCAATCGCGTGAATGTTGATTGGGCCGCGGTCCCCTCCCTTCTCATCGACCCGACAGACATACCCACCGAGGTCCAGATGAAGGGTCAGCTGCTCCTGAACAGGCAGCGCCCGACCCTGACGTCCCCGGGAAGCATCGCTGAGGTGACACTCGAGCCGTACCTCGTCGAGAGACGCTTTCAGGAGTTGCACTTCGATCTGGCTCGGGATTTGACACGCACGTACGTTGAGCAGAGCGGGGGCGTAGTGCCAGCCCACGTTCTTTTCCCCCAGGTTGTTGGGATCGTCAAGGAATACCTTCAGAACAAAGTGACAGTCCGAGGACGCGGGCACCTGCTCCAAGTTTTCATGGCTCCCTACTATGGTTGGGTCGTCGAGAGGCTCGCCGAGGCAATCCGTCCTGATGGGTCCGAAAGCGAGCCGCCCGAGTTGCCCATCTACGAACGCAGTCGCCCCTCGGGATCAACCGCCGAGGTGGATTTCTGGACTAGCAAGGACGTACGCGAGGTGGAACACAGTCACGTTAACTACGTGGTGGCGGACACGGCGGCTTGGGAACAGCAGGCCTCCTACCGCCTCGACACTCATCCGGTTGTCGAAGCGTTTGTAAAAAATGCCGGGCTCGGCCTCGCCATCCCCTATCTCGATAATGGTCAATACCACGATTACCTTCCGGACTTCATGGCTCGCCTGCACGGCAATGAGCGGATGACCCTGATCCTTGAAATTAAAGGCTTTGATCGGGGGGAAGAAGTCAAACGCGCGGCAGCAGAGAGGTGGGTCAGAGCCGTCAACGCCGGCGGGCAGCATGGCCGCTGGGCCTACGCGGTTGTTAAAGACATCGGTGCCCTCGATCGAGTCATCAAAGACGTGGTTACTCAGCCTTGATCCGCCTGAGGTTTGTACCTTATTTGCGGTCCGAGTTGCAGTTGCTGAAAGCGGACTCGGAGATTAGATATTCGAAGAGGACACCCGAAAGCGCGCTCAACGACGTCACGAAATCTTGGGCGCCGTGTCGGGGGTCTGCGCACGCATCGACTTGTAGAATTCCATCCAGTCGAGTGCCATCCAAGCCTTGACATTATCAGACAAGGCGTGTTTCCTCCTCTCGAGATATCGCAATGTCGCCTTGAGCAGCTGATCCAAACCTGCCAGCAATGCCACTGCAACTGAGAGCTCAAGGAGTATGTGTTGCCAGATTCCGTGAGTCCTATAGGCGCAATACCCAATCCCCATCGCGACTGCTAGAGCAACGACCGGGATCAGTACTGTGGACCTCGACGCAATTCGCAAAAAGATGGGAGCGATTGCAAACGTTGCTACGCCGCCGAAAAGCTCGATGAACAGATATTGTTCGAAGGCATCTTCTTTCGCTTGATACGCTAGCCAGACGAAAAGCAGCACAGAACACCAGACCATGAGCCACAGGATGCGTTGGATCCTGGCATATCGCTTCGCTCCGCGCAGAGCACTGATTGCGCCCGTTGCCTTAAATACAGCGAAGATGAGTTTCATGAAATCGTCAGACCCACTTTCATGTTCACGCGGGGGTTGTGTTGAATCCTGCCCACTTGAGGCTTCTGCTTTCTCTAACGGTTGAGCCATAATTTTGCCCCTTTCTTTGTCAGTTCAACGGTCTCGTTTCTTTCAGTCACATTTACTATGACTGTGTAAATGGCCACCTGGTATTCGAGCAAATAGAATGTGAGATCTCTCACAAGCTAATCATTGCGCCTGAACCAATTTTGTGACCCGAATCATGGGGAGAGGTTCGACAAGCGAAAACCACATATGCCGGCATTCGTTCTGGAGTGCTGATCTGGCGGACGCCTCGTACTCGTGGACTTAGAGTGCATACGAATGCAAGTTTCAATATTAGATCCCGTATGGCCTATTCCGTCAATCTTTGGTTTGATAATACGTCCGGCAAGGGGTACTCCGTCAACTTCTGCTTCGACATAGCGTAGGGGAAGCGGGCGGGGGACCCCGGGGGAGCGGCCTTGTTTCCCCCTGCCGCCCCCGCACCGCCTGGGCCAATCTTCTCGTGAAGAGCGCTCCGGCCGCGCGGGGGGGGAGGCGGGATGAGGGGTACCAGGCGGCACGGGAGTCAGCCAGTTATCGCTCTTGGGCGCCGCGGCTTGCGACTCCCGACGACACCGACGCCAATGGGCGCCCTCCTCCCTGTTGCTTCCTTCCTGTAGAAATTCCCGGAACAAAAAGCCATCGACGGCCGTATTATTACATCGAGCAACCCCGATGGTTACTAACCTAGTCCAGGACATCCGCGTAGGCTTCCGGGTCCTCCTCCGGGAGAAGGGGTTCTGCGCGCTGGCGGTCGTCGTGCTGGCGCTCGGGATCTGCGGCGTCACCACGATGTTCAGCGTCGTGAACGGAATCATGCTGCGCGGGTTCTCGTTTCCGAACTCCGCGCGGATGGTCAGCGTCAGCTTCATCGATCCGACCAGCAAGGGCTTCTTCGGACAGAACGGCCAGGTGTCGCCGATGGACTTCGAGGAAGTCCGGCCGAAGCAGCAGTCGTTCGAGCTCATGGCGGCGTACATCAGCGGCGCCACCGTCAACGTGACGAACGAGGGGGTGCCTCGGCGGTACACCGGCGCCTACATCACGGACTCCTTCCTGCCCATTCTCGGCGTGTCGCCGAGCATGGGGCGCGGCTTCAGGCCCGAGGACAACGTCGAAGGTGCCGAGAAGGTGGCGCTGGTCGGCTACGGTGTGTGGCAGCGCGACTTCGGCGGGACGCCGGACATCATCGGCAAGACCCTCCGGATCAACGGGACGCCGGCCACGATCGTCGGCGTCATGCCCAGGGGGTTCGCGTTCCCCGTCAACGAAGAATGGTGGGTCCCCCTCTTCCGCGAGTACCCGGTGCGCGGGCGGACCGACCCGCGCGTCACCAACCCGTCGGTGCTGGCGCTGCTCAAGCGGGGCGTCTCGCTCGATCAGGCGAACGCCGAGATGACCACGGTCGCGAAGCAGCTCGCGGACGCGTACCCGGATACCAACAAGCAGTTCAACACGGGGAAGGTCGAGCCGCTGCTCAAGACCTACACGCCGTTGCCGCTGCGCGGCACGCTGGTCACGATGCTGGCCTTCTGCGTCGGCGTGCTGCTGATCGGCTGCTTCAACGTGATGAACATGCAGTTCGCACGGGCGACCCTGCGGGCGAGGGAGCTGGCCATCCGCTCGTCGCTCGGCGCCAGCCGCACCCGCCTCATCCTGCAGATGCTGACCGAGAGTCTGCTGGTGACCGTGGTCGGGGCGGCGATCGGCGTGGGCCTGGCCTACTACTGCACCGACCTTCTGAATACCACGGTCCGCAACTTCGACTTTCCGCCCCCGTCGTGGATGACGTTCGACATCGACGGACCGGTGCTGGCCATCAGCCTGGTCGCTATGTTCGCGGCGGCGATCGTCTCCGGCCTCCTGCCGGCCTGGATGGCGTCGCGCGCCAACGTGGCTTCGGTGCTCAAGGAAGGCGGGCGGGGAGGGACCAACCGCGCCACCAGGCTGGTCATGCGCGGCCTGGTCGTGTTCCAGGTCGTGGTGACGAGCATCCTATTAATAGGCTCGCTTCTCCAGATGCAGTCGATCCGCCACCAGCAGACGATCGACTACGGCTACGACACCGACGGCGTCATGACTGCCCGGATGGGGCTGATGGACGGAGACTATCCGACGAACGACGCGCGCAAGCTGTTCTTCGACCGTCTCGTGCGCGAGCTGAGTGCCCATCAGGAGTTCGAGGGGGTGGCGCTCACGAACAGGTTCCGGATGGTCTTCTCGGGGAGCGGGCCGGTCGAAATCGAGGGACGCGAGTACAAGGAGAAGAAGGACCGCCTGAACGCCAACTTCGAGCAGATCACCTCCGGCTACTTCGACGTCCTCGGCCAGACGCTGGTCGATGGGCGCAAGTTCCAGGACGACGACCTCGATACCAAGCTCCCCGTGGCGATCGTAAACGCCGCCTTTGCGCACAAGCACTTCGGAAACGAGAGCCCGCTGGGCCGGCGCTTCCGCGCGCTGGACGGCAATTCGCTGCAGCCCGGCCCGTGGCGCACCATCATCGGGGTCGTGAAGACGGTGCGCATGATGCCGCCGTTCAACATCCCGAACGTGGACGAGACCGGCTTCTACGTGCCGTTCTACTCCCAGCCGGCCGGGCCGGCGAAGCCGGACCAGGGGGTCAGCCAGTTCGCCACGGTCATCGTCAAGCCGCGCGGCGGCATGCAGGCCGAGACGCTGATCAACTCGATGCGCCGCGAGGTCGCCAGGGTCGACCCGAACCTGCCCCTCTACTTCGTCGGCACCGCCAGGCGGCAGATCGAAGGCTTCGTGAGCCAGAACCGGATCGTCGCCATCATGGTCAGCATCTTCGGCGTGGTCGCCACGGTGATCGCCGCGGTCGGGATCTACGGCGTCATGTCGTTCTCGGTGAGCCAGCGGACCCAGGAGCTGGGGGTGCGGATGGCCCTGGGCGCGGACAGCCGGCGCATCCTCCGCATGGTTCTGCGCCAGGGATCGATCCTGACCGCCGTGGGCGTCTCGCTCGGCGTCCTGATTACTCTGGGACTGGTCGTGCTCGCGGGGGACAACATGCAGGCCGTGCTGTTCGGCGTCAGCCCGCGCGACCCGCTCGTCTATGCGTCCGTGGTCGCCCTGGTGGTGCTCATCTCTCTCGGCGCCTCGTTCGTCCCCGCCCGGCGCGCCACGCGCGTCGACCCGATGATCGCCCTGCGCGCCGAGTAGCGATCTCCCCGCAGAAAATCAGTCGCCGCGCATCACGACCAGCGGGTCGACCCTCGTGGCTCGACGGGCCGGAGCGTAGCATGCGGCGAGCGCCGCCAGCATCAGACCGGCGGCCACTCCGCCGAAGGTGGCGAGGTCGCTTCGACCCACACCGAAGAGCCAGGACCCCAGGAGTCGGGTGGCGCCCAGGGCGCCCAGCACTCCGATCGCGATTCCGATCGCCGACAGCGCGGCCCCTTCCAACAGGACCAGGCGCAGCACGTCGCGCCGTGTGGCGCCGAGCGCCATGCGCACGCCCAGCTCCTGCTGGCGATGGGTCACCGAGTAGGAGATGACGGCGTAGATCCCGAGCATGGCGAGCAGGAACGCGATCGTCCCGAAGAGCGTCAGGAGCGACGCCTCGAGCCGGGGCTGCGCCAGCGACAGATCGACGACCTCCTGCATCGTCTGCACGCTGTACAGGGGCAGGCCGGCGTCCGCCTGATGGACCGCGGCGCGCGTGGCGGCGACGATCGTGGCGACGTCACCGCGGCCTCGCACGACGAGGGTCATCGACCTGAGCAGCGCCGAGTAGCGTGGCAGCGAGACGTAGACGACCGGCGCGGGCGGCGTCGACAGGCTGATGCGGCGGGTGTCCCTGGCGACACCGACGATCTCGTTGCCGAGCGGGTCCGGGCCGATCGCGAGGCGGTGACCGACGGCGCTCTCTCCCGGCCAGAACGCGCGCGCCGCGGTTTCGCTCAGGACGATCGTGGGTCGCGCGTCGCTCCACTCGATCTCCCGGCCCTGCAGCAGGGATTGTCCCATGGCGCGGAAGTACCCCGGCGTCACGACCACGATCGTGCTCATCAGCGGCTGACTTTCCGGACGCGGCGGCTTGCCGATCAGGTGGATCGAAGTGAACATGCCGCCGGCGACGAGCGGGGGCGTATTGGTGGCGCCGGCGGCCTCGATGCCCGGTCGTCCGGCGAGATCGGTCAGGATCGACTCGTAGAGGCGGATCTGGGCGCTGTCCGGGTACTTGGCGCCGAGATCGAGCTGGGCCGTCACGAGGTGCTCCGGACGGAACCCGGGATCCACCTGCGTCATGTGACGCAGGCTCTCGACCACGAGACTGGCGCCGATCAGCAGCACCAGAGCGAGCGCGACCTCGACGACCACGAGGATCCGCCGGGCGCGCCGCGCCGGCGGGCCGCTGGTGCTGCCGCGGCCGCCGCCACGCAGGGCCGGAGCCAGATTGGGGACGCTCATCCTGAATGCGGGCCACAGGCCGGAGACCAGGGCCGTGACCAGGCTCAGCCCCAGCGCAAGGGCCAGCACGCGCCCATCGAGGCGGATGTCGTCCGAAAGGGAGATGAGCCCCGGCGGGATCAGTCGGCGCAGCGTTCCGAGACCGCCCCCCGCGATGGCGACGCCGAGAATGCCGCCTCCGATGGACAGCACGGTGCTCTCGACCAGGAGCTGGACCACGAGCCGGGCCCGGGACGCTCCCAGCGCCTGGCGCAAGGCCAGCTCGCGCTGGCGCGCGGCGCCCCGGGCCAGCAGCAGGTTCGCCGCGTTGATGCAGCCGATCACGAGCACGAGCCCCGCCGCGGCGAGCAGCACCAGCAGCGGCTCCCGGGTCCCCAGCGACAGCTCGCCGCGGAGCGGGAAGACGTTCGCGGTCCAACCCGCGATCACGGGATTCGCCGCCGCGATGCGCACCTCCGCGGCGTACAGGTCCGCCTGCGCCTGTTCCAGTGTCACCCCGGGCCTGAGCCGCGCCACGCTCCCGAACAGATGCTGGGCGTGGTTCTCCACCCGCGGGTAGATCGAAGGTTCGACCACCGTGACGGCGCCGAGGCGTTCGCCGAGAAAGGCCGGGCCGAGGAGGGCGACGCCGGGCGGCAGGACACCGACGATCGTCCGCACCCTGCCGTTGACCTCGAGCGTGCGCCCCAGGATCGACCGGTCGCCTCCGAAACGATCCTGCCAGTAGCCATAGCCGAGGAGGAGGGACGAGCTCGACTCTCCTCGCTCGTCCTCAGGTCCGAACAGCCGTCCGAGGCAGGGTCGCACGCCCAGGACGTCGAAGAAATTGCGCGACACGAACATCCCGCCGACCCGCTCGGGCCCGTCCGGCCCCTGCATCACCAGGGAGCCTCCCGTGAACAGCGCCAGGTCGGTGAAGGAGCGGGTCTGCTCGCGCCAGTCGCGGTAGTCGGGATAGGAGACGCCGAAGCGCGGGATGCTCTTGTCGGGATTGCTGGCGTAGAGCATGACCAGCGATTCGTCCTGCGCGAACGGCAGCGGGCGGAGCAGCACGGCGTCGACGACGCTGAACAGGGCGGTGCTCGCGCCGAGGCCCAGCGCGAGAGTGACGATGACGATCGCGGCGAAACCCGGGGCCTCGCGCAGCCGTCGCACACCCAGCCGCGCGTCCTGGGAGAGCCACCCGAGCCAGCGTCCCATGGGGGAGTTCACGCGATCCTCCTATCGCCCGCGGCAGGCGCGTTCGAGCTGAGCGATGTGGGCCCGCGGGCTGACCCCGAACTCGGAGCGGAAGGCGTGGTTGAAGTTCGACACATCGCCGAAGCCCGAGCCGAAGGCGACGTCGATCACCCTGCCCGCGTCCGCCGCCAGGCGCAGGGCGGCCACGCGCAGGCGCGCGCGCCGGACGTACTGGTGCGGGGTCACGCCGGTCAGGCGCCGGAACGTGCGCAGGAAGTGATACGGGCTCAGGCGCGCCTCCCGCGCCAGGACCGAGAGCGACAGGTCCTGTCCGGGATCGCGCTCGATCCTGCGCACGGTCCGGGTCACTCGCGCGATCGCGGCGGCGGGGGCGTCGCCGGTCCCGGGCGTGAAGCCGCAGGCCAGCCGCACCGCCAGGGCGGCCATCTGCACAGCGAGCTCCTCCCACGAGACGCCGATCGAGCCGGTCAGGACGGCCTGACTCCGGGCCACCCATGTCGACATCTCCCGCAGAGGCGGCAGTCGCAGGGCGCGGAATCCGGTGCCGGTGCCGTGGGCGGACGGCGCGCCGCGCCTCCCGACGCCATCCACCGCGAGACGTTTGAAGTAGTCCGGGTCGTAGTGGAACGACAGGCAGCGGTCTCCCGCCCCGTGCTCGTGCCCGCACTCGAAGGACTGGCCTGGGTTGCCGAGCATGAGAGACCCGGGGGTCATCAGCTCCCGCCCCGCGGCCGAACGGTACTGGAAGGTGCCGGCGGTCACCATGGCGATGGTGAAGCGCGCGTGGCGCTCCTCGTACGGTCGATCGCCTGGCCCGGAGGTGCAGACGACGTCCCCCACCCTCCAACCCTCGCCGCCGGCCAGCCAGCGAGTCGTCGTGCAGCCCGCGGTGCCGTCGCGCGCCCGGCGCTCCAGGGCCCTTTCAAGATCGAGCGCAATATTCGCCAAGACCCGGACCTCCCTCGTGTTCTACAAGGCTTCCAGCATACCGGATACGAAAGGAGGAGACACGATGTACGACCACGTTTCGCTCAAAGTGAAGGACGGCACGAAGAGCCGGAGGTTCTTCCAGCGGGCCCTCGCGCCGCTCGGCTACAAGGCGATCGACGAGTCCGAGGGGGGTGCGGGATTCGCGGCCGAGGACGCGTCGGCGCTCTGGATCGCGCAGGGGCGGCCGCACGAGCCGGCGCTGCACCTGGCGTTCGCCGCCGCCGACCGCGCCGGCGTCGACGCATTTCACAAGGCGGCGCTGGATGCGGGGGGACGGGACAACGGAGCCCCGGGAATCCGAGACAACTACGGGCCGAACTACTACGCCGCCTTCGTCCTCGACCCCGACGGCAACAACATCGAGGCGGTCTGCCAGAAAACCGGAGGATCGAAGAAGGGCCGGTGAAGCACACTTCCTGAAGGCCGAGGAGGTGCGCTCCGGCGCGGACGCGCACCTCCTCGGCCCCGCACCCGACGCCAGCCATCGGGAGTTAGAACGTCTGCACGAAGGCGAGAGCATTGATCCCGGGATTCCGGTCGTAGAGTCTGGCGTTCGAGACGTGATAGAGCGTGACGCCGACGCGCATCCCGTTCGTGACGGCGCACGACACGTCGAGGCTCGATCGGAACTCGATCGGACCGCCGAGATCGATGTCCCCATTCCGGTCATAGACACCCACCGCGAATCCGGGAGTCATCCGCCATCTCCGTGTGAGGTCAACATCTGACCGCAGGCCTGCGTAGCCGAAGAAGGCCTCCTTGGAGGTGCCGGTGATCCCGAACGTCGGAACGAGCGAAAACCGTCTTGACTCACGCGGTTTCCGGGCCCGCGAGTCGAGGCGATACTCGAGGCCGAAGCCGTCGGAACGATGCGGGTGGCCCATGTTGAACGCCCCTATGCCCACGCTGAACGAGCCGGCATGCGGGGACTGCGTGTCCCGGGCGTCAACCGCGCCCGCCGCAGCCGAGAGGACGAGAGCGATGAATAGTGTCCGAACCGTTCGTGCCATGATCCCTTCTCCGACTTCGATTCGTACTCATGCAGCCATCTCCCTTTTCACGCCGCGTGCCAACGCTGCCGCCTCCCGAGTCGCGATGAACAAGAGGCTGGCGCGGCATCGGTTATGCGGATTGACTCCGCTGCCCGGTGGAGAACTTCGACTGTCTGAAATCGAACAGGTGTCGGAGAACGATCAACAGTTGGCTCGGAACGACGCCTGCGCGGGCCGTGACGGTGGCCGGAGGGGTGATAGGATCGCCGGGCGCCTCACGATTCCACGTCCGAGCGTCTCGAATGCGGTGAGGCATCGACGCCTGCGGGCCCGCCCCGCTCGAGAAGGGCCCCGGAGGAGCCAGGGATGGACGCCACGTTCGGGCGGTCCGGCCTCGGCGCTTTTCGCCTGGCATGGACGGTCTTCGTCGTCGCGGCGACCTCCATTCCGTACCTGCTGAACTGGCTTTCCCCGCCGGCGGGTTCGCAATACACCTGGATCATGCCGCCGTATCCCGACGACTCGCTGGCTTACAGGGCGTGGTCGGAGCAGGCCGCCCATGGGAGCCTGCTGTTCCAGATGAAGTACACGGCGCTGCCTCACGCGCCGTTCCTGTTCCATCCGTTCTTCCTGATCGGAGGATGGATCAGCGCTCTCATGGGCTGCGACATCGGGGTCGTGCTCTGGGTCCTCAAGGCGGCGGGCGTCGTGCTCTTCTTCATGGCGTTCTTCATGTACACCGACGATCTGCGCTTGAGTGGATTCCAATCGATCCTCGCGACGGTCCTCGTCGGCGTGTCGTCCGGATTCGGCGGGCTCCTCGTCCTCTTCGGTCTCGCGAAGCGGTTGCCGGCCCTTTCCGCGGACCTCTGGGTGGTCGATTCGAACACCCTCTGGTCCCTCTTGTGGAACCCCCTGTTCCCCTGGTCCCTGGCCCTGATGCTGTTCGCGATCCACAGGCTGGAGAGGGGAACGCGGGAGCGGCGCACCCGGGATCTCTGGCAGAGCGGTCTCGCGACGGGGGCCATGGTCCTGATCCATCCCTATTCACTGCCGCTGCTGCTCACCCTCGCCGTCGTCCTCACCGTGCTGCGCAGGCGGGCGGAGACCCCGGGATATCTGGCCCGCTATGCGATACCCGTTCTCCCGACCGCCGCCTACGTGGCCTCGATCGCGGCGTTCCACCCTGTCGTATCGAGACACAGCGCGCAGGGCGCCATGCAGAGTCCCGCTCTTTCCGCCTACGTCCTGGGGTTCGGATTACCGATGCTCCTGGTCGTGGGAGGCCTGGCCGTGGCACGCGCCCGGCTGGTGGATCGCCACTGGCCCGTGATTCTGTGGTTCGTTCTCTCCCTGGTCTTCTCCTATCTTCCGCTCTGGTATCAGAGGAAATTCATCTTCGGGGCGCACATCCCGCTGTGCATCCTGGCGGGGGTCTCGGTCGATTCGATCGTGGAGCGGCTCTGGACCCCGCCGAGGCGTCGCCGGGCGCTGCTCGTCGCGGCGATGATCGGCGCGCCCTTCCTTGTCGCGACGCCGGTCTATCTGCTCGGCTCCGAGCTCAAGGAAGCGACAGCGAACGCGGACGGCGCCTATTTCATCGATGATGAGCTGATGGAAGGCTTGAAATATCTCGAAGCGAGGACTGTTCCGGACTCGGTCGTGTTCGCCACTCCCTCGACCAGCCGCCTGATCCCCGGCTTCTCGGGAAACACCGTGGTCTGGGGGCATTGGGCCATGTCGGTCGACCGCAAAGCGCGGGAAGAATGGTTCACGAGTCTATTCAAGGAGGGCTCCGACTGGAACAATGAGAAGAGGTCCGGCGAATTCTGGGGAACCGGCATCGATTACATTCTGGCCGATGGGCGACTCGAAGGAATGATCGAGCGGAACACGGTGGCCTGGCAGGTCATTCTCGCCGATGCGGATCGGGTCTTCGCGAACAACTCGGTGGTGATCTACCGGCATCGGGCCAGGCGACCCGAGTGATCGATCCGGACGGCCGGAGAGCGGGGCGCGAGCCATTCATCGGCGAAGCGGCGGCCCTTGCCGCGCTGGGTCTGCTCGTCGTGGTGCTCGCTCTCTCTCCCATCACCGATTACGACCTCTTCCTGCACCTGAAGACCGGGGCGGTGGTCCTGGAGACCGGGCACGTGCCGCGGGTCGATGACTATTCGGCGCTTGCGCGCGGCCGCCCCTTCGTGGCCCACGAGTGGCTCTCGGGAGTCCTGTTCCGGGTCATCGAGCGCGTCTTCGGAAGGTACGGCCTCCCGGCCCTCACGACCCTCGTGGCCGCGGTGGCTCTCGGGATCGCGGCCTCTCTTTACGGCGCGGCGCGCTTCCTGGGGGCGTCGCCCGTCCTCGCCGTACCGATGCTGGCGTTCGTCATGGTGCTCGCGGCGGCCCGTCTGTATGGTGAGGCCGCACATCTTCTCGTATCTCATGACCGCGGTCGTTCTCCTGCTTCTGGCCGGAAGGCGGGCCGGGCGACGCATCCCGCTATGGACTTTCCTGCCGCTCCAGGTGGTGTGGGCGAACCTGTACGGCGGATTTCTGCTGGGTTCGATGATCGTCGGCCTTGCGGCGATCGGTGAGGCGCTCGAGGCCCCTCTCGGTCACGGCACCGCCGCCGGCGAGGCGGTCCGAGGGACCACCGGGCCGCGCCCGGGCGAGGCCCGCCGACTCGGGCTCCTGGCGGCGGCGCTCGTGGCCGCCTCCGTCCTCAACCCCTACGGCGTCCGTCTCCTGTACTTCCCATTCCAGCTCACGGGGAGCGGCTTCATGGACGAGATCTACGAATGGCGCCCGCCGTTCAGCAGCGCCTACGCCGGAAGCTACATGGCGCGCTATTACGTCGCCTGGATCCTCCTCGGAGCGGCAATCATCCTGAGTGTCCTGTGGTTGATCTTGCGCCGTCGCCGCGCGGCACCGCCTGCCGGAGCCTTCGGCCTGCTCCTGTTCTCGGTCCTCCTGGCGATGTCGTTGCGGATGAATCGTGCAGTAACCGATTTCGGGCTCGCGACGTTCCCGGCACTGGCGGGCGGGCTCACCTGGCTGGCCGGGGAACGCGTCGGCCGGCTCGACCGCCCCCGTGTCCGCTTGCCCGTCCGACTCGTGATCACCGCGATGATGACCGGACTCGCTTTCTGGTTCATGCTCCACGGCTACCCTTATCGCCCGGGCGACATCAGACCCTGCGGCTTCGGGATCATCGGCAACATCCCTGTCCACGCCGCGGACTACCTTGAAGCGAACGACGTGCGCGGCAACGTCTTCAACTCCTATGGGACCGGCCCGTACCTGATCTACCGGCTCTACCCTGCGATCAGGGTGGCGATGGATTCGCGGAACGACGTCTACGGGGAGGATTTGTACGGCGAGTACAAGCAGGCGCTGCGCGATCCTGTGGCCCTCGGCGCTCTGCTTCGAAGTCTCGACGCCTCCGCCGTCGTGCTGGACTGGGTCGGGGGGAAGAACCTCGCGACCGCGCGCCTTCTGCGGAAGGTCGGCCCGTGGATGCCGGTGTACTTCGATGACGCGGCGCTCGTCTACATGCGCGCGGACGGCGGGCGGAGCGACCTCGTCGCGCGCGACGGCTTCGCGCTGCTCGATCCGGCCGGCTACAGGCCGGGCACCTTCCGCCCGGAGGAGGCCGCACGCGCCCTGCAGGAGGCGGACAGGGCGGTCTCCGCCGGCCGCGGCTCCTCCATCTCTCGCGTCATGAAGGTCGACGCGCTCCTGGCCCTGGGCCGCCGCGACGACGCCCTCGCGGAGGAGACGCGCCTCCTCGCGACCCATCCGACCCTGCCCTACATCCACATCTTCCTGGGCGACATCCACCTGGCCCAAGGGGACCGGCAGCGGCGGCCGCCCGCTATCGGCAGGCCCTGAGTTTCGATCCTGACTCGCGGCGGGCTCGCGAAGGATTGCAGGCCTCTCTCGCACCGCCGTAGGGGGCGGCGCGTCCTGGCGGCGAGCCTGCCCGGCTACTTCTTGGTGTAGGTGATCTCCATCATCTTGAATTCCTTGCCGTCCTTGCCCGGGGCGTACATTTCGAAGACCTGGACAGTCGGGCTCGTCCACTGCGTCGTCATCCGCGCCTTGACCGGGGTCTTCTTGACCGGATCGTTCCAGTGGCCGATGAAGGTGCAGCTCTTCTGCGCATCGCAGGTCCCTTCGCTCACCATCAGGCCGGTCGACATGCTGTCGTTCCACGTGGACCAGTACTTGCCGGTCACGTTGTCGAAGCCCATCATGCCGTGGCCGGTGAAAGGCGAGCCCATCATCGACGAGCTGACATCCTCGACCAGCACGCGTCCGTCGAGCGTCATGGCGCGCGTCGCCGTCCCCGTCTCCTCCATCGGGGGAGCCCCGGCCGCCTGCCAGCTCCTCATCTTCAGATCGTAGCTCCCCGCCGAAGAGGCCAGCGCCTGGTGCGGGGCGCCCGGCGTGCCGGCCTTCATGTAGGCCTCCATCTCGGCCTTCTGCTCGAGAGTCATCTGCGGCGGTTGCTTCCCCGTCTGAGCGGACGCCGATGTGATCACGAGGGCGATCGCCGCGGCGGCGCACATCAATCCTGCGTGCTTGCGCATCTAAGTTCCTCCTTCGAGTGAGAGTGCGTGCGGGTCCGGCCCATGCGGGGCGGAAGTATAACGCAGGGGTCGACCCGCATCGTTCAGTGTCTGGGTCCAACTCCACACGAGGTGTTGCTCCCGGCGACGAGATAGAACTCGTTTCCAGGCGGCATGCCGACCGTCGAGCCGGATGCTCCGCTCTGCGCCGTTCCCGCCACTGTGCTGAACGTCCCGTTCGGCGCCGTGTCGCTGAAGACCACGTAGCCGTCGGCGTTCGTCGCGTCGTCCCACGTCAACTGGATGTCCCCGCCGTCGCCCGGGGTCGCCAGGCGGAGATTGCTCACGGGTCCCGGCATAGGAGTGCAGGACCCGGCTATCCCGGTCGTGCTGTCGGATTCACCGTCCGGCAGCGGTCCCTGACCCGTCTGGTCGAAGACAGCGGGGTCGTTCGACAGGCCGAGCGCGAACTCTGTCGCCGGGCAGCCGAGATTGCTTGCCGTGAGGGTCGCCTCGAGCCGGCAATCGTTCTCGGTCACGGCGTAACCGGCCGACGAGCAATTGTTCGAGATCGCGTCGGCGATGGCCTGGCACTTCAGTGAGACCGGCATCCCCGGATAGACGAGGAAGCTGCCGGCGCAGGCGGCCACGACTCCGGTGGCCGTGCACAAAGAAGACAGGCGCACGTACACGGTCGCATCCCGGACGGGCGGTTGCACCGTCTGGACCGTCACCTCCACGCCGGTGTAGCCGGGGCAGAGCCAGTTGCAGACTTTCCCGTCCCAGTTGCACGACGTGCGCGGGGGAGCGCCGAACGGATCGCACACCGGGCAGAGCCAGTCGCACACGTCGGTGGACCACTGACACCCGAAGCGCGGCGCCGGACCCGGGGGATCGCACGTCGCCGTGGTCGACGCGGTCCGGATCGAGCCGATCGGCGACGCGCTCGCGCTCTGGCTCGAGGAAGCCGATTGCAGGAGAACAAGCCCGAGACCGCAGAAAACCGCCCCGCATCGGCGGGCGTATGGAAGGAGATCCGGCAGCCGGCGACAGAGCGGCATCGGCGCTTCTCGTTATCGCTTCAAGCCGCAATCCTAAGCCCGGGTGGGGGCGTGCTGTCAACCCGCCTTCATACTACAATCCGGCCGCGCCCGGTCGTGCAGGCATCGAACCTCGGGCGCAGAGAAGAAGGCAGCACAGGTGGCGATGATGGCGGGGAGCGGCGCTGCGGAATCGGGCGCGGGTTGGGGCGGACACCCGCGCGGCCTGTCGACTCTTTTCTTCACCGAGATGTGGGAGCGCTTCAGCTACTACGGGATGCGCGCCTTCCTCATCCTCTACATGACCGCTCCCCTGGCCGCCGGCGGACTCGGCTTCGACGACATGCATGCCGGCTCGGTGTACGGCACCTACACGGGGAGCATCTGGCTCGCGACCATCGGCGGCGGGCTGGTCGCCGATCGCCTCCTGGGCGCGTACCGCAGCGTCCTCGTCGGCGGCGCGATCATCGCGCTGGGGCATTTCACCCTCGTCTTCCGGGCGCTGCCGTTCTTCTACCTTGGGCTGACGCTCATCGTGATCGGCACCGGTCTTCTGAAGCCGAACGCCACCACGCTGCTGGGAACCCTCTATCGTCCGGACGACGCGCGGCGCGACGCCGGCTTCTCGATCTTCTACATGGGGATCAACCTCGGCGCGTTCATCGGACCGATCATCGCGGGGGCGTTGGCGCAGAACGTGGACTGGCATCTCGGCTTCGGATGCGCTGGAGTCGGGATGACGCTCGGGCTGGTGCAGTACGTCGCCGGCCGTCACCGGCTGCGGCCTGAGGCCGCGGGCGTCCCGGCGCCCCGCGCGCCTGCGGCCTCACCGCAGGCGTCCGAAGCGCAGGTGGCGACCGGGACCGCCGGTGTGAGAGGCGTTCTCGGGTTCACCCCCGTCGAATGGAAGCGCATCGGTGCGGTGTGCGTGTTCTTCCTGTTCGCCGCACTGTTCTGGGGCGCCTACGAACAGGCCGCCTCGACCCTGAACCTGTTTGCCGACCGGCACGTCGATCGGGTCGCGTTCGGGTTCACCTTTCCGGCGAGCTGGTTCGTGTCGATCCAGGCGATGTTCGTCATCATGCTGGCGCCGGTGTTCGCCTGGATCTGGGCGCGGCTCGGACGGCGGGAGCCCTCGACGCCCATGAAATTCGCCTTCGGGTTGCTCCTCGCCGGAGTGTCGTTCGTGCTTTTGCTTCCGCCCGGCCTCATGGCGGGCGGACCCCGGGGAGTCCTGGTCAGCCCGATGTGGCTCGTCGCCGCCTATTTCCTGCAGGTGGCCGGCGAGATGTGCCTGAGCCCGGTCGGCAACAGCGTCGTGACCAAGCTCGCCCCCGCCCGCGTCGTGGGGGTCATGATGGGTGTCTGGTTCCTGTCGATCGCCGCGGGGAACAAGCTCTCGGGCTGGTCGGCGGGCCTCGGCACCTCGGTCCCTCTCCCCACACTGTTCGGCGCCATCGCGGCCATCTGCATCGTCGCGGCGTTGATCCTGTTTGGTTTGAGCGGCACGATCAGACGCCTGATGGGCGGCGTCCGCTAGGTCACGCCGGCGGTCTCAGCGCCAGGTGACGACCAGCTCGCCGTCGTCGACTCGCAGGTCGCGGATGTCGGGCGGCAGGCGGAAGCGGTCGTGGTTCCGGGGGGACTCGAAGAGGGACGCCATCGCCCGGTCCACGGTGGCCTGCGGAATCGGCAGGGAGCCGAGCATCATCCTCGTGGGGGACAGCCGTAGGTAGCCTTCCTGGGCCGACAAGCGTCCCTCGAGCGTCAGCGACAGATCCTTCCCGTACAGGTGGAACAGGACGTAGGCGGTGATCTGGTCGCCGCTCATATGGACCTTCACGTCGCGCACGTTCGATTGCGCCTCCTCGACCGTCAGGCTGGTCGGAGAGTCGAGCGGGATCGCCCGCTCCGAACCCGACGGATCGGCGACCGGGCGGACGGGCGGCCTGGCGGCCAGCGCCAGGTTGGTCTCCATCCAGCTGTTGACCTCCGCCTCGTCCAGGCGCAGGGGCGGGGAGTGACCGAGACTCGCGTCGACCGCGAACTGCTGGAGCTTCCGCTCGAGACGCCGCGGGGCCTCCGGGTCGCGCGCGACCCTGGGCGGGGGAGCGGTCCATAGAATGAGGACCAGCACCGTCGTGAGACCGGCGAGCAGGACCCAGCGGAACACGCGATAGAACCGGCGAAACGGGCCCGGCTCGCCACCCGGAAGGCTCATCGACCTCTCCCCGGCGAATCCTCGCCGTTCTTCGACAATCTAGTGAGCGCGGGGCCCGATTTCCACCGGCGGACCCAGATCACGTCGCCGATGCTAACACGCGACCCGGACACGCCTCCCCGCCGCATTCATCGGCAGGATCGGCACCGCGCTGTAGTAGGCTTCCTCATCCGGGAATCGAGGGCGGGAGACATCGGCATGCTCACTGACGACACGACCGGAGGGAGTCCACTCCTCCAGGCGCTCCAGGAACGGTTTGGCTTCGAGCGGTTCCGGCCGGGGCAGCAGGACGCGGCCGCCGCGGTCCTCGAGGGGCGGGATCTGGTGGCCGTGATGCCGACCGGGTCGGGCAAGTCGCTCTGCTTCCAGCTGCCCGCCCTGCTGCTCGAGGGGACGACGGTCGTGGTGTCGCCGCTCATCGCGCTCATGAAGGACCAGGTCGACGGCTTGCGGGCGCGCGGCATCGCCGCGGCGGGGATCCACTCCGGCCTCGGGGCGGCCGAGCGGGCCGCGGCGGAGTCCGATCTCGCCGCCGGGCGGTTGCGTCTGGTCTACATGGCACCGGAGCGCCTGGCGAGCGGGGCGTTCCGGGCGGTCCTGGCGCGCCTGCGGATCGCTCGCCTGGTGGTGGACGAAGCGCACTGCATCAGCCAGTGGGGGCACGATTTCCGGCCGGACTACGGCCGTCTCGGCGGCCTCAGGGGGGAGCTCGGAGTCCCGGCTGCGGCGTTCACGGCCACGGCGACGCCGGACGTGCGCGCCGACATCGCGCGACAGCTCGGCCTGTCGGACCCGCTGGAGATGGTGACCGGGTTCGAGCGTCCGAATCTGACGCTGGCGGTCGAAGCGTGCCGGTCGCGCGCCGACAAGGCGTCGGTCCTCGAGCGTCTGCTGCGCGACGTCGGGCCACCGGGCATCATCTACGCGGCGACACGGAAGAACGTCGAGATCTGGGCCGAGTATCTCGAGGCGCGGGGGCTGCGCGCCGGCCGGTACCACGCCGGGCTCGCCGACGCCGAGCGGACGCGGGTGCAGGACGACTTTTTCGCCGGACACCTCGATGCCATCGCCGCCACCAACGCGTTCGGGATGGGCGTCGACAAGAAGGACCTGCGCTTCGTCGCCCATGCCGACGTGCCGGGGAGTCTCGAAGCGTACTACCAGGAAGTGGGCCGCGCCGGGCGGGACGGCCTCCCGTCGCGCGGTGTGCTGCTGTTCGGGCCGGCCGACGTGCGGACGCAGGAATTCTTCCTGGCAGGGTCCAATCCACCGGAGGCGGTGTTCCGGCAGGTGTGGAGACTCCTGGGGGAGGTGGAGGACGACGCGGCGATCGAGGATTCGGCCGCGGCGGGAGACGCCGCGCTGGGGATGGCCGCGTCGACCGCGACGCGTCTCCTGCGCCGGGCGGCGGAGAGCCGCGGGCTGCCGCTCGGGGAGGGCGAGCCGCCGATCGATTTCGCGGCCCAGGCCGACAAGGCGGTGCGTGACCGGACACGGCTCGACACCATGCTCCGCTACGCCTTCGGACGCGGCTGCCGGACGCGCTTCATCTACGACTACTTCGCGGGCGCGGGACGCGGGGGGACGATTCCCCGCTGCGGCACGTGCGACGTCTGCCTCGGCTGGAGGCGCGTCGAGGGGCGCCCGCTCGACGACCGTGAGTTCGAGCGCGTTCGCGTCGCCCTCTCGGCCGTGGCCCGGCTTCAGGGCAGGTTCGGAGTGGAGCGAATCGCCCAGGTCCTCGTCGGCAGCGGCAGCCGCGAGGTGCTCGATCGCCGTCTCGATCGGATCCCGACCTTCGGCAGGCTCCGGGACCTGACGATCGAACGGGTCAAGGCGCTCCTGGAGACGCTCGTGGACGCGTCGCTCCTGGAGCGTCGCGGCATCGAGGGGGGGCGTCCCGGGGCGTTCGTCCTGGGGGTCACGGAGGAGGGGGCGGCCGTCATGCGGGCGGAGCACCGGCCGCTCCTCGCCCTTCCCGGGGACAAGCCGGCGCCGCTGCCTCGCCCCGCCCGGAGCCGGCGCACCCGGGAGGTGTCCAGGGCGGGACAGGACGCGACGCCCCGGCCGGGGCCCGACGGCGAGCTCCTGCGGCGTCTGAAGACCTGGCGCTCGGCCGAAGCGAAGCGCCGCGGTGTTCCCGCATTCGTCATCTTCCACGACACGACCCTGGAGGAGCTGGCTGCGCTCAGGCCCTCCGACCGCGGGCGTCTCCGGTCGGTGCGCGGTGTGGGGCCGGCGAAGATCGAGCAGTATGGCGACGACCTGCTTCTGATCCTGACGCCGCGCTCACCGGAGGGCTGACCCCCATGATTCGGGTGATTCATCGCCGCGCCGTCGTGTCGCGTGTTCTGGGAGCGGTCCTGTTCCTGGGGCTCGCGGGACACCCCCTCACGGACCCCGGACTGTCGGCGGCCGCTCCGCAGCTCAAGGTCTACTTCGCGGCCGATTTCAAGGACGAGGTCTACCAGAAGAAGACCTACACGAAAGTTGCGTCGGCGTGGAAGCGTCCGGCGAGCCTGCCGGAAGCGGGGAAGAAGGCGGTCGTGATCGCGGTCATCCAGAAGGACGGCGCGGCGCCGGCTCCAACGCTGCACCTGGCGAGCGGCTCCGATCCCTGGGACAAAGCGGCGCTCGAGGCCGTCCGCAAGGCCGCGCCGTTCGACCCACTGCCGAAGACCTACTCTCGCCCCGGCGTCGAGGTCCATTTCCACTTCGAGTACGACTGAGCCCTCGCCCCGTCCCGCGCTCCCTCCCGCGGCTTGATTCAACCTCCGCCGGAACCTAGGTTTCAGCAGTCGGGGGGAGGTGTGCCCGCGACGTATCGACGGGTCCTCCCGGGGAGGGCGTTGGATGAGCCATTACAAATCTGTTCTCGCGGCGGTCCTCGGCCTCGCCCTGGGAGCGCCGCCCGTGCTGGGGGCGGACCAGACGCAGGCGGCCTCGGTGCGCAAGACGGCCGGCGGGGAGGAGATGATCCTGTTCGAGGATCTGCCCTCGATCTTCGGCGCCTCGAAGTACGAGCAGAAGCCGAGCGAGGCCCCCGCGTCGGTCAGCATCATCACGAGCGAGGAGATCCAGAAGTACGGCTATCGCACCCTCTCCGAGATCCTGCGCAGCGTGCGGGGGTTCTTCGCGACCTACGATCGCAACTACAGCTACATCGGCGTGCGCGGCTTCGACCGGCCCGGGGACTACGACACCCGCGTCCTGCTGCTTCTCGACGGGCACCGGATCAACGACAACATCTACGACCAGGCGTCGGTCGGGACCGAGACGATCATCGAGGTCGACGCGATCGAGCGCATCGAGATCATCCGGGGACCGAGCTCCTCCCTGTACGGCACCAACGCCTTCCTGGCTGTCATCAACGTCATCTCCAAGTCCAGGCGCAGCCTGAAGGGGACGGAGATCGCGGCCACGGGGGGCAGCTTCTCGACCGGCGAGCTGCGCATGTCTTACGGCGGCCGCGCCGACAGCGGGGTGGAGACCTTCGTCAGCGGCAGCTATGCCGACAGCGGCGGCCAGAACCTGTTCTATCCCGAGTTCAACAGTCCGGCCACCAACAACGGATGGGCCAGGGGGGCCGACGGCGACACCTATGCGCGGCTGTTCGGCAAGATGTCCGTCGGGGACGTCCGCGTGGAAGGGGGCTACTCGTCGCGCGACAAGCAGGTTCCCACGGCCTCCTTCGGGACCGATTTCAACGATTCCAGGGAGAAGACCCTCGATGAGCGCGGCTTTCTCGATCTGCGCTACGACCACGAGATCGGTCTGAAGTCGCGCTTCGTGGGGACCGCCTCCTACGACGGCTACTGGTACAAGGGGAACTATCCCTATTCGGGGGCGGTGTCCAAGGACTACGGCTACGGCCAGTGGTGGACCGGGGAGGCGCAGACCATCACGACGCTGGCCGACAGGCACAAGGTGATCGGCGGCGTCGAAGCGCGCTACAACGCGCAGCAGGACCAGGGGTACTACGACACCAACCCCTCCTTCGTCTACCTCGACGACCGGAGACAGACCTCTTTCTGGGGGGCCTACGTCCAGGACGAATACCGCGTGCGCGACAACTTCATCCTGAACTTCGGG
>WNGH01005411.1_pt1 | contig 30370 bp, 29 predicted proteins | sample 5400631 | NCBI WGS metagenome assembly WNGH01 (sample SAMN13153373, study PRJNA577476) | soil metagenome | isolation source: 115 cm soil or saprolite under Garry oak tree replicate 1 | place: USA:California | collected 2016-06-15
GGTCACCGTGTCCTTCGCGGTGGACGGTACCGACCCCTGGCATCAGGACTTCCATGCGCATCTGACCATCGTGAACAACGGCCCCGCGCCGGTCGCCGACTGGAACGTCCAGGTGTCGCTGCCCGGTGACCAGGTCGACTGGGTGGGCTACCCAGGCTCCTGGGATCCGTTCGCGAGCTGGCAGTTCGGCGGCGGAACGCTGGTGCTGAATGCGGCGTCCGGCGGCGAGACGCTCGCGCCGGGCGCGGCCGAGACCGTGCCGATCGCCGCGCAGGGAACCAACACCACCCCGGGCGGCTGCACGTTCAACGGCGCCCCCTGCGGTCCCTAGCCCGGCGGGCGCGGCGTGCCGGGCCGCCGGGATAGGGTCTGTCCATGACCACGCGGGAAGAGCTCGACGCCCTCTCGTCGCACGAGCTTCACGATCGCGCCGTGCACCTGGCGATGCGGCGGCTGGACGTCGGGTTTCTCTGGGAACTGCTGCGCGAGCTGCCGGCCGGCGAGGCGGCGATCGGGCACAACGACATGGCCGCCGCCGATGTCACCCAGGTGCACGCGATGATCTCCGACGTGCTGGCCTCGGGCGAGGGCGAGATCGCCGATTCGATGCGCCCGTTCTACCTCGACTACCTGGAAAAGCACAGCCACCACGGGTGAGGCGCCGGCCCGGCCAGGCTCGATGCCGCCCGGCCCCGCCGCGATGACGCCAGGCCCGGCCGATGACGCCGGGCTCAGTCGGGCTCGATCACGCCCGGCACCACGCACACCTTGTTGCGCCCGGTGGCCTTGGCCTCGGTGAGCGCCTTGTCGGCGGCGCCGATCAATTCCGCCAGCGCCCGGCGGGATCGGTCCAGGATGCCGATCCCGATCGACACGGTCAGCCGGAACACGAAGCCCGCGTGGCTCCCGTCTTCGATGGCGATCGGCTCCCCGGCGATGTGGTCGCGCAGCCGCTCCGCTATCCGCCTGGCCTCGGTCTCGCCGGTCTGCGGCAGCAGGATGGCGAACTGCTTACCGCCGAAGCGCCCCACCAGTCCGGAGCCCTGCAGGTTCTGGGTCACCGTGCGGGCGATGTCCTGCAGCACCCGGTCCCCGGCCTCCAGGCCCGCCGTCTCGTTCACGCTGCTGAAGTGGTCGATGTCCACCATGACCAGGGCGAGCGGCGCGTCGCTGCGCAGCGCCCGGTAGAACTCGGCGGCCGCCTCGCGCTGCCAGGTGCCGGCGTTGAGCAGGCCGGTCTTGGCGTCGATCCTGGCCTGGGCGAGCAGCTGCGCCTGCATCAGGTAGCGCCGGCACAGCACCACCGTGGGCAGGGCCAGCGCCATGAGCACCGGGCTGATGGCGACCACCAGCGTCAGCGCCACCGCCAGGCTCAGCTCGAGCAGGTCCGAGGTCAATGATTCGCGGCTGCCCACCAGGTCGCGGACCCGGGCGTCGGGGTCGGAAAGCCGGATCGCCACCAGGATGAAGCCGTAGTTGACCAGCGTGCCGATCAGGCCGCAGGCCGTCACGGCGAGCACCCAGGACAGCGCATGCCGGCCGGTGCCCGGGGAGGCGCCGACCACGGCGGCGGGCATGGCGTGGAACGTGACGGACGCGAGGCCGTAGGCCAGGCCGATCGCGGCGTGACTGAAGATCCGCCGGTAGATGAGCATCCGGCGGGTTCGCCACAGTTTGTGCACCGCGAGCGGAATCGGCGCCGCGAGGGCGTACCAGGGTGGCAGGGTAATAGCGATGGCGAGGTACCAGACGGACTGCAGGTCACGGGCCAGGGTGCCCTGTGGCTCCCGGACCGAGCGGTTCGCCTCGGTCACCGCCATGCCACAGGCGACCAGCGCCAGGAAAACGAACGCATGCCGGGGCTGCCACGTGGTAGTAGACGCGGCGAAAACCAGCGCCCCGGCATAGACCACGGGCACCGCGAGGACGTAGCACCGCAACGGGCCTCGCAGGTCCCATACCTGCCACGAGCGGAGGGACTGCAGAACTCTGCCAGCGACGTGACCGACGCGGCCCGGCGGGCGGATCGAAATCATGAAAACTCTCGTAAAAGTGCTATGCGGGGCAAGAGTTACTGATGGTTAACTAACGGTGCTGGGCTAACTCCGAATGGTGACAGAACAGGAAATCTGCTGTCAAGGCGGGCAGGTCATCGCCCCCGCCACGCTGCCCGGCCATGCCAACCGGGGAGGGAGGATCGCCATGCGAGCCGAATGGACCTAGATCTTCGCGGCATGGATCTCCCTCCTCACGGCCGGCTGGCGACCGGGACGCCGCGGGTGGCCCACCGGGCCGCCAGCCGGATGGCGATGATCGTGCCAAGGCAGCCGCTCAGCGCGATTACGGCGCCGGGGCCGAGCAACCCGGCCAGGGCACCGACGATGATGAACCAAACGCCCTGGAACACCTGCATGCCGCCGTTGGCCAGGCCGAACGCCTGGCCGCGGCGCTCGGCGGGCACCGCGGCGACGAACGCCGAGTTCGCCGCGATCTGGTAACCGGCGAACAGCCCGGCGACCGCGAAGATCGCCAGCGACGCGGCGAAGCCGGGGCTGGCCCAGCAGAGCATGGGTGCTCCGGACCGCGGCTCCGTGCGCCGCGCGACTCCCCACGCCGCCGCCTTCCGTGTGCTATCCGTGCGCTTGTCCCATTCTTGGCACGGCGGGCGCGGGACATCAACCAAAAGTGTTCAAAGCATTACTCACCGGCGGCATCTTCCCTGCTCCGCGCCCGCGGTCACGGCACAGCCGGTAGCCCGGCGGCCGGCCCGCTCACGCCTCGGTGGGCGGCTCGGGCGCGGGCGGCGGCACGGCCGGGCCGCGCCCGCGGGGCCGGGACCAGCCCGCGCCACCGGCCCAGGAGTACGAGGCCGGGCCGCGGCCGAGGATCTTGTCGATCGCCGCGCCAACCCCGCCGTCCGTGCCGATGATCCGCCGCATCACCATGACCAGCGCCGGGATGGCCCAGACGTCGCCGCACACCCAGAGGATCGCGGCACCGATCTGCTGGTCGGCGAACGGCGGCAGGGTGACGCCGGGGACGTGGGCGTACACCGGGTACCAGGACGTCTGGGTGAACAGGCTCATCGACATGGCCAGCACCCACATCACCATGTTGGTGCCGATCAGGGCGATGGCCTGGGACACGTCGGGCATCCGCCGCCGGAACGGCGGCGAGGGGATGAACTGCAGCCAGAACAGCACCCCGGCGGTGAAGAAACTGCCGTGCATCAGCCAGATGTGCACGGCCTGGTCGTCCTGGGCCAGGTCGAACGGGGCCTGCAGGTGCCAGAAGACCATCACGGCGCTGAACAGGGTCACCGAGACCCAGGGCCGCAGCAGGAACGCCCCGGCCGCCCGCAGCGGCCGCGACCAGGTGCCGCGCAGCGTGCCCCGGGTGACCGCCCGGCCGGCCCGGCCGGGCAGCCCGTCGAGCAGCGGCTGCCACGGCGCGCCCGCCACCACCAGCGTCGGCGCGGCGAACATCAGCAGCAGGTGCTGGATCATGTGGACGAAGAAGTAGCCGTCCGCCCAGTAGTCGATCGGCGAGGAGACGGTGAGCAGCAGCATGGCCAGCCCGCCGTAGAACAGGAAGGACCGCCGCCGCCGCTGCCTGGTCCGCTCCGGCCGGGACCGCCGGGCGAGCCGGGCCAGGCCGATTTCATGCCAGATCACCAGGACCGCGACCACGATCATGAAGGGGTCGAACGACCAGTGATCGGTGACATAGCTCATGACGGTGCGATCCTACGCGCACGGCCACGTCGGCGCCATCGCGCCGCGAAACCCGGGCGCGCTGGCTTTATCCGCCTCTGACCTGCACAATCTTCTCAAGGAGAAGTCCGCCGCGGCGGCCGCGCCCGGCGAGCGGGGGGTGTGCATGCGACGTGCCGGGGGCGGCTGGTACCGGTGGCCCGCGCTGTGGGCCCAGGCCGCACTGCCCGGGCTCGCCCTGGCCGTCCTGGTGCTGTCGCCGGCCGCGCACAGCGCGGCGCGCCTCGCCGCCCGGCTCGCCGTCGCCGCGGCGACCCCGGCCCGGCCCGTACCGGTGTCCGGGAGGCCGTTCGAGGGGACGCCCGCGGTCGGCGCGCTGTTCGAGGTGACCCCCGGCGGGCCCGGCAGGCACTTCTGCACCGCCGCCGTGGTGGCCAGCCCGGTCAAGAACCTGGTGATCACCGCCGCGCACTGCGTGTCTGGCCGGCGGCCCGGTGACCTCGCCTTCGTGCCCGGCTACCGCAACGGCAGCCGCCCGTACGGCACCTGGACCGTCCGGCGGATCGTCGTGGACTCCGGCTGGGCGGACCACCGGAACCCGAACCGCGACGTGGCCTTCCTGGTGGTGGGGCAGCCCGGGCGGCCCGGCGTGCAGCGCCGGACCGGCGGCGAGCGGCTGGGCACCGGCTGGCCGGCTCGCACCTTCGTGCACGTGATCGGCTACCCAGACGGCGAGCAGTGGCCGGTCATCTGCGGCAACAGGGCGCACCCGTTCGGGCGGCACCAGTTGCGGTTCGACTGCGGCGGCTACCCCGACGGCACCAGCGGCGGCCCGTTCCTGGCCAGGCGGGACGCGGCGACCGGCGCCGGCACGGTCATCGGCGTGATCGGCGGCTACGAGCAGGGCGGCTACCTCGAGTCGGTGTCCTACTCACCACGGTTCGGCCACGCCATCCGGTCGCTGTACCGCACCGCGGTCGCCGTCGCCCGCGCGGCCGGCTGACCACCGCCCGCGGGCCGGCTGCCCCGGACCGACGCGGCGCCCGGCCGGCCCCGGCACCTACTCCACCTCGGGCGGCGGCACGATCCGGTCAATCTCGCCGAGGTCGGTGGCCGACGGGATCCACTCCCCCGCCGCGACGTTGGCCTTCACCTGTTCCGGTGACATCGCCCCGGCGATCACCGAGGCGCAGCCCGGCTGCGCGGCCAGCGCCCCGATGGCCACCTCCAAGATGGTGAGCCCGCGCCCGGCCGCCCAGGTGATCAGCGCCTCCACCCGGTCCAGCTTCGACTCGGTCAGGTAGCCGGGGCGGCCCGCCAGCCGGCTGCCCGGCGGCGGCGCCTGGCCCCTGCGCACCTTCCCGGTGAGCAGCCCGTTGGCCAGCGGGAAGTACGGAAGCACGCCCAGGCCGAAGTGCCGGGCGGCGGGCACGACCTCGGCCTCGGCGCCGCGTTCCAGCAGCGACCAGTGGTTCTGCGCGGACACGAACGGCACCGCGCCGGTGGCCCGCGCCACGTGCGCGGCGTCGGCGATCTGCCAGCCGGCGAAGTTGGAGTTGCCCAGGTAGCGCACCTTGCCCTCGGCGACAAGCTCGGTGAGCGCGGCCAGCGTCTCCGCGACCGGCGTCACCGGGTCCGGCGTGTGGATCTGGTACAGGTCCAGGTAGTCGGTCCGGAGCCGGCGCAGCGACCGCTCCACGGCGCGCCGGATGTAGGCCCGGCTGCCCTTCGCGCCCGCCGCGGGCCCGTACCCCATGTCCACGGCCTGGTGACCGAACTTCGTCGCGAGCACGACCTGGTCGCGCCGCCCGGTGAGCACCTCGCCGAGCAGTTCCTCCGAGCGGCCCTCCCCGCCGTACATGTCGGCCGTGTCCAGCAGCGTGATGCCCGCCTCCAGCGCGGCATCCACCACCGCCCGGGTCCCGTCCAGATCGAGCCTGCGGCCGAAGTTGTTGCAGCCGAGCCCGGTCACCGAGACCATCAGCCCGGAATCGCCAAGCGGGCGGTAGCGCATGGGCATACCTCGTTTCGTCCCGCACCGATCGTAGGTGACCGCCCGCCGCGCGCTTCCCCGTGCCTGACACGGAGATCCACGGGCCCCATGCACTTGCGCGGGCTACTTCGCAGGGTCATGATGGCACTACTAATAGTGCTCGCTCGACTACGAAGCGGAATCGTGGCGGGGCCGGGGCGACGCCGGGCATGACACGCCGGCCGCCTCTGCTGGGGAGGGACCGGACGAGATGGCACATTCACGTAGTGGCATATCCGCCGGCTCGCGATGTTGACCGGCACCGCCGTGCTCGGGACGGCGACGATTCCCGGGCGCGAGCAGAGCGTGCCGGAGGCGCGCGCGTTCGTGGACGGCGTCCTCGGTCCCGGTCACCCCCGCGGCGACGTCGCCCGGTTACTGGTCTCCGAGCTGGTCACCAACGCGGTGCAGCACACCTGCTCGCGCCTGCCCGGCGGCACCGTGACCGTGGTGGTCATCGAACTGGCCGGCAGCCTGCGGGTCGAGGTCATCGACGAGGGATCCGCGCGCAGCGTCCCTGTGGTGCGGGACGACACGTTCGCCACCGACGGCCGTGGCCTGTTCCTGGTCCAGTCGCTCGCCGACGAGTGGGGCTATCAGCAGGAGGCCGCCAGCACCACCGTGTGGTTCCGCCTGGCCGCCTAGCGCGCCCGGGCCCGGCCCGCCTGACGGCCACCGCGCCGCTCCCTGACCCGCACCGACAGGTGCACCGGGCTGCCCGCGAAACCGAACTCCTCGCGCAGCCGCCGCTCCACGAACCGCCGGTACCCGGCCTCGAGGAACCCGGTGGTGAACAGCACGAAGTGCGGCGGCCTGATGCCCGCCTGGGTGGCGAACAGGACCTTGGGCGCGCGGCCGCCCCTGGCCGGCGGCGGGGTCGCCGCGACCAGGCCGGCGATCCAGGCGTTCAGCCTGCCGGTCGGCACCCGGGTCTCCCAGCCGGCCAGCGCCAGTTCCAGCGCGGGCACCAGCCGGTCGGTGTGGCGGCCGGTCTTCGCGGACAGGTTCACCCGCGGCGCCCACCGGGCGGTGTGCAGCTGTCGGTCGATGTCCCGGTCCAGCCGCAGCCGCTGATCCTCGTCCACCAGGTCCCACTTGTTGTAGGCGAGGACCAGGGCCCGGCCCGCGTCGATGACCATGGACACGATGCGCAGGTCCTGCTCGGTGAGCGGCTCGCTGGCGTCCACCAGGACCACGGCAACCTCGGCGCGCTCCAGGGCGCCGGCGGTCCGCAGCCCGGCGTAGAAGTCCGCGCCCTGGTTCTGGATGGCCCGCCGCCGGATCCCCGCGGTGTCCACGAACCGCCAGGTCACCCCGCCAAGCTCGATCAGCTCGTCCACCGGGTCCCTGGTGTGCACCAGCACCCGCTGCTCACCGGCGAGCCGGTTCAGCAGGCTGGACTTGCCCACGTTGGGCTTGCCGATCAGGGCCACCCGGCGCGGCCCGCCGCCGTGGTCGCGTTCCGCGGGCGCGGATTCCGGCAGCGCCGCGAGCACCACGTCGAGCAGGTCGCCGCTGCCCCGCCCGTGCAGGGCGCTGACCGGGTACGGCTCGCCGAGGCCCAGCGACCACAGCGCCGTGGCGGCGGGCTCGGCGGGCGCGTCGTCCACCTTGTTCGCGGCCAGCACCACGGGCTTCCCGGACCGGCGCAGCACCGAGGCGACGGCCTCGTCCGCGTCGGTGATGCCGACGACCGCGTCCACCACGAACAGCACCGCGTCGGCCGCGTCCACCGACATCCGGGCCTGCGCGGTGACCAGTTCGGCCAGCGCGCGGCTGGGGTGCGCGCTGTCGCCGACGGCGGCCTCCCATCCCCCGGTGTCCACCAGGGTGAACGACCGGCCACGCCAGGTCGCGTCGTAGGCCACCCGGTCCCTGGTGACCCCCGGGGTGTCCTCCACGACCGCCTGGCGGCTGCCGAGAATCCGGTTGACCAGGGTGGACTTGCCGACGTTGGGGCGCCCCACGACCGCCACGACGGGCACCGGGGCGCCGGGGGCGTGGTCGCTGTCCTGCTCGTACGGGCCGGTCATGTCAGCCGGTCCGCGCCGGGTGGCCCGCCAGCGGGAATCCGCGTTCCCCGGCCACCCGGACGATCAGGCCGATGACCTGGTCCAGGGACATGACGGTGGAGTCGACCTTGATGGCGTCGCTGGCCATCGCCGACTGCGGCGCGTCGGCGGTGTCCCGGCGCCGCTGCTCGTCCCGGGTCACCGCGGGCGTGGCGCCGGGGTCGGCGGCCAGGTCGGCGCTGCGCCGGACCGCCCTGGCCGCCTCGCTGGCGGTCAGGAACACCTTCACCACGGCCTGCGGGGCGACGACCGTGCCGATGTCACGGCCCTCGGCCACGATCCCGTCACCGGCCGCACAGGCGGCCGCGAGGATGGCCTGCTGCCGGGCGACCAGGTGCGCCCGGACCTCGGGGACCGAGGCGACCGCGCTCACCGCGTTGGAGACCTCCCTGGTGCGGATCTGGCCGGTGACGTCGGTGCCGTCGACCCGGACCACCGGGCCGGCCGGGTTGGTGGTCACCTCGATCACCGGCCGCCGGGCGTTCCGCGCCACCGTCGCCGGGTCGGCGAAGTCAAGCCGCTGGCTGATCAGCCACCAGGTCAGCGCCCGGTACATCGCGCCGGTGTCCAGGTAGCGCAGGCCAAGCTCGGCGGCAACGCCCCGGGCGGTGCTCGATTTTCCTGACCCCGCGGGGCCGTCCACCGCGATCACAAGGCAGCCAGTCACTCTGCGATGCTACCGGCGCACCGGCCAGCCGGAGGCCGCCAGCGCCTGGGTGAGCCGGGCAACGGCCTCCGGCCGGACCACCAGTTCGGCCACGCCCACCGGCAGCCCGGGTGAGTGCTCGATGCCGATGTCCTCGATGTTCACCCCGGCCTCCCCGGCCGCGCGGAACAGCCGGGCCAGCTCACCCGGCACGTCGGGAATGACCCAGGATCTGCGCCCACATCCGGCTGTCCCCGGCCGCGATCCGGGTCACGTCCCTGATGCCCTGGCCGGACAGCATCAGGGCGGGCTCGGCCGCGTCGGCCAGCCGGGCCGCCATCGCGGCGGCGACCACGTGCGGCGCGTGCGAGACGAGCGCCACGTAGCGGTCGTGTTCCGCGGCGGTCAGCCGCACCTCCTGGGCCTGGCAGCAGCGGACCAGGGCGGCGGCCGCGGCGATGGCCTCCGGCGCGGTCCCCGGCTCCGGGCAGATCACCCAGGGGCGGCCGAGGAACAGGTCGGCCCGTGCCGCGGCCGGGCCGGACCGCTCCCGGCCGGACAGCGGGTGCCCCGGCACGAACGAGGCAAGGTCGCAGCCGAGCGCGGCGGCCTGCTCGAGCACCGCGCCCTTGACGCTGGCCACGTCGGTGTACCAGCGGGCGGCGCCGGCGGCCTGCGCGGTGGCCAGCACCGCCGCGGCGGCGGCCGGCGGCACCGCGAGCACCGCGAGGTCCGCCCGCTCGGTGAGGTCCGCGAGGTCCGCGCCGGCCACGGTGCCCGCGCCGATGTCGGCGGCCAGCCGGGCCGACGCGGGGTCCCGGTCGGCCAGCCACACCCGCACGCCCCGCTCGCGCAGCGCCAGCGCGATGGACGTCCCGATCAGCCCGGTCCCCACCACCACCGCACTGCGCAGCTCGGGCAGCGCCCCTTCGCCCGCCGACGGAGCGCTCACTGGGCGATGTCCAGCCGCAGGGCCACCGCGCCGCGCAGATAGACGTGTTCCAGCGCGGAGCGGGGCTTGCCGGTCTCCACGTGCATCAGCAGCCGGACAACCCGGGGCATCGACCCGGGCACCCCGATCTCGCTGGCGCACAGCAGCGGCACGTCATGGAAGCCGATCTTGCGGGCCGCCAGCGCCGGGAACTCCGCGTCCAGATCGGGCGTCGCCGTGAAGACCACGCTGATCACGTCCTCGGTGACGAGCCCGTTGCGGGTCATCACCTCGGTGACCAGCTCGGTGGTCCCCTCCAGGATGTCCGCCTTCTCGTTGGCGTCCACCTGCACGGCCCCGCGGATAGCCCGAACCGCCACCAGCACTCCTTCACCTTGCGTAATGGATTACCCAAGGCTATCGGCCCTGCCCCGGCCCGCGCCTGGCGAGAATCCGTCCGCCCCGGCCCGCCAGGCCTACAGCCCCACCGCCGCGTACAGTCCCCCGACCTCCGCGGTGGTCAGCACCCGGGACGTCCCCGGCTTCAGGTTCCCCAGTTTCACCGGCCCCACCTGCGTCCGCACCAGCCGGGACACCGGATGCCCGGCCTCGGCCAGCAGCCGCCGGACGACGTGCTTCCGCCCCTCGTGCAACGTGATCTCGACCAGCGCCCGCGACCCCGCGCGTTCCACGACCCGGAACTTGTCCGCGCTGGCCACGCCGTCCTCCAGCTCGATGCCGGTGATCAGCCGCCGCCCGAGGTCGCGGTCCACCGGGCCGGGCACGTCCGCGAGGTAGGTCTTGAGCACGCCGTACCTGGGGTGCATGAGCCGGTGCGCGAGGTCGCCGTCGTTGGTGAGCAGCATCAGGCCCTCGGTCTCGTAGTCGAGCCGGCCCACGTGGTACAGCCGTTCCTCCCGGTCGCCGAGCAGGTCGCCGATGGTGCGGCGGCCCCGGTCGTCGGACATCGTGGTGACCACCCCGGCGGGCTTGTTGAGCGCCAGGTACACCAGGTCCTGCCGGGATGGGATGCGCAGCCCGTCCACCCGGATCACCTGGTGCTGCGGGTCGACGCGGGCGCCGTAGCGGCGCACCGTCTCGCCGTCGACCTCGACGCGCCCCTCGCCGATCAGTTCCTCGCAGTGCCGCCTGCTGCCCAGGCCCGCGGCGGCCAGCACCTTCTGCAGCCGGACCCCGCCGGGCACGTCGGTCAGGGAGTCGCGCTCCCCTTCGCCCCCCGCACGGATGGCCGGGGGCGGCCTGCGGCCCCCGGGGGGTTGCGGGGGGTTGCCCCCCCGGGGCATGCCGCGGTCACGTGCCTTGCTCATCGCCGGAACCGCTGACCTCCCTGCCGGAATCCACGATCTCCCCGGCGGATTCGGCGGCCTCCTCGACCTGATCGGGGAGGAACGGCGCGAGGTCGGGCAGGTCCGCCAGGCCGGCCAGGCCCAGCCGCTCCAGGAAGTAGCTGGTCGTCCGGTACAGGATCGCGCCGGTCTCGTGCTCGGTGCCGGCCTCCTCGACCAGCCCGCGCAGGGTCAGCGTGCGCATCACCGCGTCGCAGTTGACACCGCGGACCGCGGACACCCGGGACCGGCTGACCGGCTGGCGGTAGGCGACCACCGCCAGGGTCTCCAGCGCCGCCTGGGTGAGCCGCACCTCCTGGCCGTCCCTGACGAACCGTTCCACGACCGGGGCGCATTCCTCCCGGGTGTAGAACCGCCACCCGCCCGCCACCTGGCGCAGGTCATAGCCGCGGCGCTGCTCGTCGTAGGAGGCGGCCAGCCCGGCCAGCGCGCGGCACACCTCGTCCCTGGGCCGTTCCAGCACCTGGGCCAGGACCACCTCGGCGACCGGCTCGTCCACGACGAGCAGGATGGCCTCCAGGCAGGCCTCCAGGGTGGGGCCAGGGCCGGTGTCGCCGGCGAGCACCCCGTCGCCATCGTTAAGCATGTTTGTGTTAACCGTCTTCTTCCTCGCCGGCGCCCGCCGCGGCCGCGGGCGCACCGGGCGACCAGGTCACGTAGAGATCCCCCAGCGGCTCGGCCTGCTCAAGGACGACGTTACCCTCCCGGAAGAGCTCAAGCACCGCGAGGAACCTGGCCACCACCTCGTAGACGCCGGCGCAGTCGGAGACGAGCTGCCGGAAGGTGGCGCGGTGCACCCGGCGCAGCCGCGCGGCCAGGATCGCGGCCTGCTCGGCGACGCTGGCCCGCGGCACGTGGATGTGCTCGGTGGACACCACCGGCGCCGGGCGGGGGGCGAGCACCACGGCGGCGATCCGGGCGAACTCGGCGGGGCCGAGGCCCAGCAGGACCTCGGGCAGCAGCCCGGCGAACCGTGGCTCCATCGGCACGCGCCGGGCGAACCGGCGGCCCTGGGCCGCCATCTGGCCCGCGAACAGGCCGGCGACCTCCTTGTAGGCGCGGTACTGGAGCAGCCGGGCGAACAGCAGGTCCCTGGCCTCGAGCAGGGCGAGGTCCTCTTCGTCCTCCACCTCGCCCGCGGGCAGCAGCCGGGCGGCCTTGAGGTCGAGCAAGGTGGCCGCCACCACCAGGAAGTAGCTCGCCTGATCCAGGTCGAACGAGTCGGCCCGGGCCCGGATGTAGCCGATGAACTCGTCGGTGACCTGGGACAGGGCCACCTCGGTGATGTCCAGCTTGTGCTTGGAGATCAGCCCGAGGAGCAGGTCGAACGGCCCCTCGAACACGTCGAGGTGCACCTCGAAGCCCGGGCTGCCGGCGTGGCCCGCGCTGCCGCCCGGCTCGCTGTCCACCGCTGCGATCACGGGGTTCCCGCTGGCGTCTGCCCGGGCGCGGGCTCGCGCAGCCGCCGGGCGAGCAGGCTCGACTCCACCCCGGCGTCCAGGTCGGCGAGCAGCACGGCGATGGCCTCCCGCACCACCCGGCCCCGGTCCACGGTCAGGCCGCGGGCGCGCAGCGTGAGCCGGGCCCGTTCCAGGTCGAGCAGCTCGTCGGCGGACAGGTAGACGGTGATCTTCTGCGAGTGGCCCTCGCGCCCGCTGGCCTGGCGGCCCTCGTGGGCGGCCTGGTCGCGGGTGGCGGGGCGGAGCAGTTCGTGGACGCCGGGCAGGCTGACGCGCCTGCCCCGGGTCAGGCGCGGCCTGCCTGCCGCCACCGTTCCAGCACCTCCTTGGCGAGTTGCCGGTAGGAGCTGGCGCCGTTGGACGCGGGGTCGAAGCTGGTGATCGGCTCGCCGGCCACGCTCGCGTCCGGGAACCGCACGGTACGGCTGATCACCGTGTGGAACACCTCGTCGCCGAACCGGTCCACCACCCGGGTGAGCACCTCGCGCGAGTGCAGCGTCCGTGAGTCGTACATGGTGGCGAGCAGGCCGTCCATGCGCAGCCTGGGGTTGATCCGCCGGGAGACCTTGTCGATGGTCTCGGTCAGCAGCGCCACCCCGCGCATCGCGAAGTACTCGCATTCCAGCGGCACGATGATGCCGTCGGCGCAGGCGAGCGCGTTCACCGTGAGCAGGCCAAGGGACGGCTGGCAGTCGATGAGGACGATGTCGTACTCGGGGAGCAGCGGCTCCAGCACGCCACCGAGCACGAACTCCCGGCCCACCTCGTGCACCAGCTGGACCTCGGCCCCGGACAGGTCGATGTTGCTCGGCAGCAGGTGCATGTCGGCCACGCTGGTCTTCATCACTACCTCTGACGGGCTGGCCCCGCGCTCCATCAGCAGGTTGTAGATGGTGGAGTCCAGCTCGTGCGGCTGGATTCCCAGGCCTACCGAGAGCGCGCCCTGCGGGTCGAAGTCGACGAGCAGGACGCGGCGGCCGAACTCCGCGAGCGCCGCGCCGAGGCTGATGGTCGTGGTTGTCTTGCCCACCCCGCCCTTCTGGTTGCAGACCGCCACCACCCGCGCCGGGCCGTGCCTCGCGAGCGGCTCGGGGTGGGGAAAGACCGGCAGGGGACGCCCGGTGGGCCCGGTCACGAGTTCGGCTACGCGGGACGCTGCCACCATGTGCTGCACCTCCCAGCGGGGGCGCGTGAAAGCCTCCGCTGGAACCCGGACTCTAGGGGCTGGGAGGGCCAGCGGCAAGCCGACTCACCGTTTGCCTGGCGCATCCGTGCCTTTCGTAGTTTGACCTCCCCCGGTGGCCGGCGCGGCCCCGGCCCGGTGACGGAGGAACCGGGCCGCAGGCCAGCGGGGGGCTCCGGGGGGTCGTCCCCCCGGGCCAGCACGGCCCCGGCCCGGTGACGGAGGAACCGGGCCGCAGGCCAGCGGGGGGCTCCGGGGGGTCGTCCCCCCGGGCCAGCACGGCCGCTCAGAATGCCCGCGGGTGGGCCGCGGCGTACACTTCGCGCAGCTTGTCCACGGTCACCAGGGTGTAGACCTGGGTGGTGGTCACCGAGGCGTGGCCGAGCAGCTCCTGCACCACCCGGACGTCGGCCCCGCCGTCGAGCAGGTGGGTGGCGAACGAGTGGCGCAGCGTGTGCGGTGACACGCCGGCCAGGCCCGCCCGGTCCGCCGCCGCCTTGAGCACGCCCCAGGCGCCCTGGCGGCTCAGCCGGCCGCCCCGGGCGTTCAAGAACACCGCGGGGCTGGCCGGCGCGCGGCGCGCGGCGGCCGCCAGCGCGGGCCGTGCCCGGACCAGGTAGGCGTCCAGCGCCCGCGCCGCGTAGCTGCCGACCGGGACGATCCGGTGCTTGCCGCCCTTGCCGGCCAGCCGCAGCGCGGGCCCGCCCACGTCGCCGGTATCCAGGCCGACCGCCTCGGAGATCCGGGCGCCGGTGCCGTAGAGCAGCTCGAGCAGGGCACGGTCCCGGAATGCCAGCGGGCCGCCTTCCGCGCCGCCGGGGGACGCCGCGGCGAGCAGCCGCTCCACCTCGGCGATCCCGATCGCGCGGGGCAGCCGCCGCGCCGGGACGGGCGGCGGAAGCTGGCCGGCCGGGTCCCCGGCGGCCAGTCCCTCGGCGGCGGCGAACGCGTGCAGCCCGCGCACCGCGGCCATGGCGCGGGCGGCGGAACTCGCCTTCAGCGGCGGGTGCCCGTCCCCGCCGCGGCGCAGGCCCGCCAGGAACGCGGCGACGTCCGCCGTGGTGATGCCGGCCACGTCCGCCCGGCCCCGGGCCGACATCGCCTCGGCATACCTGGCCAGGTCCCGCCGGTAAGCGGCCAGGGTGTGCGCGGCCAGGCCCCGCTCCACCGCGAGATGGCCGAGGTAACGGCCGACCGCGGCGGCGAGGCCCGGCCCGGCGGCGCCGCCGGTATCCCGGGGCGGCGGATCGGTCAGCGCAGCACCTGCTCCGGTGATGTGGACGGCAGGCCGTGCGCGTCGGCGACCGGCTCGATGGTCAGCGCGCCCTCGTGGGTGTGCAGGCCGGGCAGCAGCGCGGCGTCCGTGCGCAGCGCCTCGCGCCAGCCCAGGTTCGCCAGCTCCAGCACGTACGGCAGGGTGACGTTGGTCAGCGCGTAGGTGGAGGTGTGCGGCACCGCGCCGGGCATGTTGGCCACGCAGTAGAACACCGAGTCGTGCACCCGGTAGGTCGGCTCGCCGTGCGTGGTGGGGTGCGAGTCCTCGAAGCAGCCGCCCTGGTCGATGGAGATGTCCACCAGCACCGAGCCGGGCTTCATCCGCGCCACCAGCTCGTTGGGGATCAGTGTCGGCGCCTTCGCGCCGGGCACCAGCACCGCCCCGATCACCAGGTCGGCGTCGATCACCGCGCGCTCGATCTCGTAGGTGTTCGACGCGACCGTCTGGAGGTGCCCCTGGTAGATGGCGTCGGCCTGGCGCAGCCGGGTGACGTTCTTGTCCACGAGCAGGACCTCGGCCTGCATGCCGAGGGCGATCGCGGCCGCGTTCATCCCGGATACGCCGGCGCCGAGGACCACCACCTTGGCCGCGTAGACGCCGGACACCCCGCCCATGAGGACCCCGCGCCCGCCGCCGTCCCGCTGCAGGTGGTGCGCCCCGACCTGGGGCGCCATCCGGCCCGCGACCTCCGACATCGGCGCGAGCAGCGGCAGCGAGCCGTCGGGCGCCTGGACCATCTCGTAGGCGATCGAGGTGATCCCCGAGCCGAGCAGCGCGTCGGTGCACTGGCGGGACGCGGCCAGGTGCAGGTAGGTGAACAGCACCTGCCCCTTGCGCATCCGGTGGTACTCCTCCGGTACCGGTTCCTTGACCTTGAGCACCAGTTCGCTGGTGGCCCACACGTCGTCGGCGCCGGGCATGATGCTGGCCCCCGCGGCCACGAAGTCGGCGTCCGGTATCGCCGAGCCGGTTCCCGCGTCCTGCTCGATGAACACCTGGTGGCCCGCACGGACCAGCTCGTGCACGCCCGCCGGGGTGATCGCCACCCGGTACTCGTGGTTCTTGAGTTCCTTGGGGACACCAACCTTCATGACGCAGCCCTTCTCGCGCATCCGGCCACCGGGCGCCACTGCCCGCCGGTCCGGGTTCCTGACGGGCCCACGGCCGTCAGCGTTCGCCTGCCCCGGCTTCCCTGAGCGCTGCGAACCCGCCCTGACGGGCGGCGTACGCGGCCAAGATACCTACCGCAGCTACACCATTGTGCAGTTCACCCGCCAGGAATAGCTGAACCGCCCGGTCCAGGGGCACCCAGGCGGGCTGCAGGTGGGCCTCCTCGTGCCGCAGCGGCGGGCCGCGCTCGGCGTCGGTGACCTCGGCCAGGTCGCGGGCCAGGAACACGGTGACCCGCTCGGTGGAGATGCCCGGCGAGGTGTAACAGTCGGTGAGGATGTGCCAGGTGTGCGCGGTGTACCCGGTCTCCTCGCGCAGTTCCCGCTCGGCGGTGCGGTGCTCCGGTTCGCCGGGCACGTCCCGCAGCCCCGCCGGGATTTCCCAGAGGAAGTGCCCGGCCGGATGCCGGTACTGCCGGATGAGCAGCACCTGGCCGGCGTCGTCGAGCGCGACGACGGCCACGGCGCCGGGGTGCTCCACCACGTCCCGCGGTGCCACGTCCCCCTCCGGCATCCGGACCTGGTCGGTGCGCAGCACCACGAAGGCGCCCCGCGCCCGCACCGGCTGGCCTGCCACCGGCCAGTGCCGCGGCGTGTCGCGCAGTTCCGGCGGCGGCGGTGCCACGTCAGGCGCTCGCCGCGGCGCGGTGCGCGCTGGCGGCGGGCGCGGTGCGGACCGTCCTTGAGTGCTCGAGCGCGGCGGCCACCAGGCCGCTGAACAGCGGGTGCGGCCGGGTGGGCCGGGACAGGAACTCCGGGTGCGCCTGGGTCGCGATCAGGTAGGGGTGGATGCCGGCGGGCAGTTCCACGAACTCGACCAGGCGGCCGTCCGGGGACAGCCCCGAGCATCGCAGCCCGGCCTGTTCCAGCACGTCGCGGTAGGCGTTGTTCACCTCGTACCGGTGCCGGTGCCGCTCGGAGACTTCCGCGGCCCCGTACAGCTTCCTGGCCAGGGAGCCCTCGGCCAGCACCGCGGGGTACAGGCCGAGCCGCATGGTGCCGCCCATGTCCCGCTCCCCGGCCACCACGTCCTCCTGGTCGGCCATGGTCGCGATCACCGGGTACGGGGTCTCCGGGTCGAACTCGGCGCTGTTGGCGCCGGCCAGGCCGGCCAGGTTCCGCGCCACCTCGATCGCCACGCACTGCAGCCCCAGGCACAGGCCGAGCAGCGGGATCTCCTGCGTGCGGGCGTGCGTGACCGCGCCGATCTTCCCCTCGATGCCGCGCACCCCGAAGCCGCCGGGGACCAGCACCCCGTCCACGCCGTCGAGTGCCCGGGCCGCGCCCTCGGGCGTCTGGCACTCGTCGCTGGCCACCCAGCGGATGTTGACCCGGGCGTCGTTGGCGAACCCGCCGGCCCGCAGCGCCTCGGCGGGCGAGAGGTAGGCGTCCGGCAGGTCCACGTACTTGCCCACCAGCGCGATGGTGACGCTCCTGGCCGGCCGGTGCACCCGCCGCAGCAGGTCGTCCCAGTCGCTCCAGTCCACATCGTGGAACGGCAGCGCGAGCCGGCGCACCACGTAGGCGTCCAGGCCCTCGGCGTGCAGCACCTTGGGGATGTCGTAAATCGACGGGGCGTCCGGCGCGGCGACCACCGCCTCCTCGTCCACGTCGCACATCAGGCTGACCTTGCGCTTCAGGCCGACGCTGATCTCCCGGTCCGCGCGGCAGACGATCGCGTCGGGCTGGATGCCGATGCTGCGCAGCGCCGCGACCGAGTGCTGCGTCGGCTTGGTCTTCAGTTCCCCGGACGGGACGATGTAGGGCAGCAGCGAGACGTGCAGGAAGAAGCACCGGTCCCGGCCGATCTCGTGCCGGATCTGCCGGATGGCCTCCAGGAACGGCAGCGACTCGATGTCCCCGACGGTGCCGCCCACCTCGGTGATCACCACGTGCACGCCGGGGCCGCCCATGGCCAGGATGCGCGCCTTGATCTCGTTGGTGATATGCGGGATCACCTGGACCGTGTCACCCAGGTAATCCCCGCGCCGTTCCTTGGCGATCACGCTGGAGTAGATCTGCCCGGTGGTGACGTTGGCCGAGCCGGACAGTTCGGTGTCGAGGAACCGCTCGTAATGGCCGACGTCCAGGTCGGTCTCGGTCCCGTCGTCGGTGACGAACACCTCCCCGTGCTGGAACGGGTTCATGGTGCCCGGGTCCACGTTCAGGTACGGATCGAGCTTCTGCATGCTCACCACGAGCCCGCGGGCCTTCAGCAACCGCCCCAGGCTCGAGGCGGTGAGGCCCTTGCCGAGGCTGGAGGCGACTCCACCGGTGACGAAAAGGTGCTTGGTGAGCGTCAGGCGTGATGCTTCCAAAGGAAGACTCCCGTGGTCGGTGCGAGGCGGGAAAGCCGCCGGTCCACGGGCCATCAGAATATCAGCCGGCGATCACCATGGCCTGCAGCGCCACTGTCCTTGCTGGCCCTGGCGCAGGTGGGGGTGTCGCATGAGGGGACCCGGGCGGGGACTCGTCACGGGATCCGGGCCGGGCCGTCACCGGCCGGATCGTCACAGGGTGTCCGGGGCCGGCTCGCCGTCGGCGGCCTGCCTGACCCGCCGCTGCGCCGCCGTCAGGCCCTGCTCGTCGGTTTCCCCGAACCGGGCCAGGGCGACCGCGCAGGCGATGGCGAGGCTGAACCCGAGCACCGCGACACCGCCCAGGCCGGGGCGGGTCTGGTCGCCGAGGAACATCACGCCAACCACGGCCGGCGGCGTGGTTTCCGCGAGCACCACGGCGGCGGTTGCCACCGTGACGCTGCCACCTTCCAGCGCGGTGGCGTAAAGCATGAAAGAAACGATGCCCGCCGCCGCCAGCGCGTACGCCGCCGGGTCCCTGATGAGCTGGTGCGGGGAGAACCCGGGCAGCACCCGGGCGGCCACCGCGAGCACCCCGTAGCCCAGGCCGGCCACCCCGCCGAGCACCGGGGTGCGGACGGACCGGGGCAGCCGGGACGCGGCGATGCCCGCGGCGGCGATGCCGGCCACCGCGACGATGAGGGCCAGCTTGAACTGGGGGCTCACGCCGGTGGCGGCGTGCGGGCCCGCGGACGAGCCGAGCATGCCCACGCCCAGGACCACCCCGCCCACGGCCAGCCATTCCCGCCAGGCCAGTTCCAGGTGGATCAGCCAGGCGGCGAACACCGCGGTGACGGCGAGGTTGCCGGCGATGATCGCCTGCGCGGCGAACAGCGGCAGTTGCCGCAGCGCGACGAGCTGGGCGACGAAACCGATCAGGTCAAGGCCGAGGCTGGCGATGAACGGCCATTGGTGCAGCATGCGCACGACCAGGCCGGGGTCCACCGTGCCCAGCCGTGACCTGTTCGTGACGGCCGTGCGCCGGCTGGCGGCCCGCACTGCCATCGCCTGCATGACTGCCGCGATGCCATAGCACAGGGCTGCCACCAACGCGGCCGCCATGCTGACCAACACAGCCTCGACCCTACGCCGCTGATGAGAAGGCAAGCGAGCCGAGCAGGCACTTGCCCGCGTTACGGCCACATTGGGCGATTCCGCCGCAGGTCAGAATAGGTGTGTGACGTTGGACACGAAATAACGCACACCGAGTGTCGTAACCCGCCCATCGTCGCACAGACTCCCGGCCGTCGCCTGGTCCTTGCTCAACCACGCGGCGTGACGACGATGCCGTGCCCGGTCAGGGCGGTGCGGGCCGCCTCGGGCGTGGTGAAATGCACGCCGCGGATGCCCAGCACCGCCGCCCCTGCGACGTTCTCCGGCCGGTCGTCGAGGAAGATCACGTCGGCCGGGCGGGCACCGAGCATGGCCAGGACGGCCCGGTAGCAGTCCGGCTCGGGCTTGACCGAGCCGAGGAAGCAGCTGAAGGCGAGATGCTCGAAGTGGCGGACCACCGGCAGTACCGCTACCGCCTCGGCGGTTTCGGCGGGCGCGTTGGACAGCAGCGCGAGCCGGTGCCCGGCGGCGGCGAGGTCTTCGATCAGGGCGACCGTGCCCTCGTTCAGGTGCAGCCAGGACGCGATGTCCAGCCGGTTCAGCTCGGCCACCTGGCTCGCCGGGAACGACCGGCCGAGGACGGCGGCCACCTTCTGCCAGTAGGTGGTGCCGTCCAGTTCCGCGCGGTCGTAGCTAAGCCGGTAGGCCCAGTAGGCATCGCGGAACTCCGGCACGCCTGCGCCCGCGGCGGCGGCCAGCGCCACCACGTCCTCGTCGGGCTGTTGCGTGCAGATGACACCGCCGTAGTCGAACAGCACCCAGGTCATGCTCGCCCTTCCGGCCTCGTGATTACCCCGCATGCGGGCCAGGAGCAGCCTAGGCCGCCGCGCGTGAGCGCGCATCGGGGGGTTCCGGGGGGCGCCCCCCCGGCCAGCACAGCGGGCATAGGCGAAGCTGGCCGAAGGCCAGCGAGCAGGCAGGGCCGCCGCGCGTGAGCGCGCATCGGGGGGTTCCGGGGGTCGCCCCCCGGGCCAGCACAGCGGGCATAGGCGAAGCTGGCCGAAGGCCAGCGAGCAGGCAGGGCTGCCCCGACGCCGGCCCGCTACACGCCCGCGGCCTGCATGCCCCGCAACTCGTGCTTCAGGTCCTTGATCTCGTCCCGGATCCGGGCGGCGACCTCGAATTGCAGTTCCGCGGCGGCGGCGTGCATCTGCTCGGTCAGCTCACCGATCAGCGCGATCAGGTCGCCGCCCCTGATGAGCTGGTCGAGGATGTCGGCGATGCGCTTGCGCAGCGGCGTGGGGTCGATGCCGTGCTCGCGGTTGTAGGCGACCTGCTTGTCCCGCCGCCGGTTGGTCTCGTCGATCGCCCGCTTCATCGACGGGGTGACCTTGTCGGCGTACATGTGCACCTGGCCGGACACGTTCCGGGCCGCCCGGCCGATGGTCTGGATCAGCGACGTGCCGGACCGCAGGAAGCCTTCCTTGTCCGCGTCCAGGATCGACACCAGGGACACCTCGGGCAGGTCCAGGCCCTCCCGGAGCAGGTTGATGCCCACCAGCACGTCATACTCGCCGAGGCGCAGCTCGCGCAGCAGCTCGATCCGGCGCAGCGTGTCCACCTCGCTGTGCAGGTAGCGCGCCCGGATGCCCAGTTCCAGCAGGTAGTCGGTGAGGTCTTCGGCCATCTTCTTGGTGAGCGTGGTGACCAGGACCCGCTCGGAGCGCTCGGCCCGCTCCCTGATCTCGTGCACCAGGTCGTCGATCTGGCCCTTGGTCGGCTTGATGAGCACCTCGGGGTCCAGCAGGCCGGTCGGCCTGATCACCTGCTCGGTCACCTCGCCGCCGGTGCGCTGCAGCTCATACGGGCCGGGCGTGGCCGACAGGTAGATCGTCTGCCCGATCCGGTCGCAGAACTCATCCCAGGTCAGCGGCCGGTTGTCGATCGCGCTCGGCAGCCGGAAACCGTGCTCGACCAGGACCCTCTTCCGCGACACGTCGCCCTCGTACATCGCGCCGATCTGCGGCACGGTGTTGTGCGACTCGTCGATGACCAGCAGGAAGTCCTCGGGGAAGTAGTCGAGCAGGGTATGCGGCGGGCTGCCGGGCTCGCGGCCGTCGATGTGCCGTGAGTAGTTCTCGATGCCGGAGCACGACCCCACCTGGCGGAGCATCTCGATGTCGTAGGTGGTGCGCATCCGCAGCCGCTGCGCTTCGAGCAGCTTGCCCGCCCGCTCCAGCTCGGCCAGCCGGTCGGCGAGTTCCGCCTCGATGCCCGCGATGGCCCGTTCCATCCGCTCGGGCCCGGCCACGTAGTGGGATGCCGGGAACACGTAGAGTTCCTCGTCCTCGCTGATCACCTCGCCGGTGAGCGGGTGCAGGGTCATCAGCCGCTCGACCTCGTCGCCGAACATCTCGATACGGACCGCGAGCTCCTCATAGACCGGGATGATCTCGATGGTGTCGCCGCGGACCCGGAAGGTGCCGCGGGTGAAGGCGAGGTCGTTGCGGGCGTACTGCATGCCCACCAGCTTGCGCAGCAGCATGTCCCGCTCGATGGTGTCGCCGAGGCGCAGCGGGAGCATCCGGTCCACGTACTCCTGGGGCGTGCCGAGGCCGTAGATGCAGGACACCGAGGCCACCACGATCGTGTCCCGGCGGGTGAGCAGTGAGTTGGTGGCCGAGTGGCGGAGCCGGTCCACCTCGTCGTTGATCGAGGAGTCCTTCTCGATGTAGGTGTCGGTCTGCGGAACGTAGGCTTCCGGCTGGTAGTAGTCGTAGTACGAGACGAAGTACTCGACCGCGTTGCGCGGCAGCATCTCCCGCAGTTCGTTGGCGAACTGCGCGGCCAGCGTCTTGTTCGGGAGCATGACCAGGGTGGGCCGCTGCAGCCGCTCGGCCAGCCAGGCGACGGTGGCGGTCTTGCCGGTGCCGGTGGCGCCGAGCAGCACGGTGTCCTTGGCGCCGGACCGCAGGCGCTGCTCCATCTCCGCGATGGCCCGCGGCTGGTCTCCGGCGGGCACCATGTCGGTGACCACCTCGAAGGGTGCCACCCGCCGTTTAAGGTCGCTTACCGGCCGCACCGAACACTCCTTCCCGGCCCCGCCATATCCCGCGTGCTGCCCTGGCGCGCCTTTGAGGAACGCTCCCAGGAATGCGGGTGTTCCCACTGTAAGACGGGGATCGGACAGAAGGCGCGGGTCAGCCGGCCGGGGCGTCGTCCTCCCGCCCGGCCAGGCGCCTGGCCCGGCGGCGCAGTTCCGCCCACAGGTCGCCGGTCTCGCGGTCCAGCTCGGCCAGGGAGCCGGAGTTGTCCACCACGATGGTGGCGATCGCGAGCCGTTCCTTCCTGCTGGCCTGGGCCCGCATCCGGGCCCCGGCCTGTTCCGGGGTCATCCCGCGTTCCCTGGCCAGCCGCTCGGCCTGTATCCGCGGCGCCACATCCACGACCACGACCTCGTCGAAGCCGTCCGCGAGGTGGTTCTCGGCCAGCAGCGGGATGTCGTGCACGACGATGGCCGCCTCGTCCGCGGCCTCCTCCAGTTCCCGCATCCGCGCGCCGACCAGGGGGTGGACGATGGCGTTCAGCTTCCCGCGCAGTGCCGCGTCGGCGAACACCAGCTCGCCCAGCCGGTCCCGGTCCAGGGAGCCGTCCGGGCCGAGCACGCCCTCGCCGAACGCGGCGGCCACCTGGGCCAGCCCGGGCGTGCCGGGCGCCACGACCTGCCTGGCTATCAGGTCAGCGTCGATGACGACGGCGCCGTAGGACTGCAGCCGCCGGGATACCTCGCTCTTGCCCGCGCCGATCCCGCCGGTGAGCCCGACCCTGAGCGAAGACACGCCAGCCAGGCTAGGCCATGGCTGGCGTGTCTTGTGCGCGGACGGTGGCTAGCTCTGGCCGGACAGCTTGTCCCGCAGCGCGGCCAGGGCCTCGTCGGAGGCCAGTGCACCACCGGGGGCGCTGTCGCTGCCCCGGCTGGACGAGGAGGAGCTTCGCCGGCGCCCCTCGCCGCCGCCGTCGGCCCCGGCATCGCCGCCCTCGCCTGTCTCGTCCTCCGCGGCCTTGTTGCGGGCCTCGGTGATCTGGCGCCGGTGTGCCTCGAAGCGGGAGCGGGCCTCGGCGTACTGCTGCTCCCACTCCTCGCGCTGCTGCTCGTAGCCCTCGAGCCACTCGCCGGTCTCGGAGTCGAAGCCGTCGGGGTAGACGTAGTTGCCCTGCTCGTCGTAGGTCGCGGGCATGCCGTACAGCGTCGGGTCGAAGTCGTCCCCGACCGCCTCGCCGATCGTGCCCTCGTTGGCCTGCTTGAGCGACAGGCTGATCCGCCGCCGGTCCAGGTCAATGTCGATGATCTTGACGAAGATCTCGTCACCGACCTGCACGACCTGCTCGGGGATCTCCACGTGCCGGTCCGCCAGCTCGGAGATGTGCACCAGGCCCTCGATGCCCTCCTCGACCCGGACGAACGCGCCGAACGGCACCAGCTTGGTGACCCGGCCCGGCACGACCTGGCCGATCTGGTGGGTGCGGGCGAACTGCTGCCACGGGTCTTCCTGGGTGGACTTCAGCGACAGGGAGACCCGCTCCCGGTCCAGGTCCACATCCAGCACCTCGACGGTGACCTCCTGGCCCACCTCGACGACCTCGCCCGGGTGGTCGATGTGCTTCCAGGACAGCTCCGACACGTGCACCAGGCCGTCCACGCCGCCCAGGTCCACGAACGCGCCGAAGTTGACGATCGAGGAGACAACGCCCTTGCGGATCTGGCCCTTCTGCAGCGTGTGCAGGAAGTTCTGGCGGACCTCGGACTGGGTCTGCTCCAGCCAGGCGCGCCGGGACAGCACCACGTTGTTGCGGTTCTTGTCCAGCTCGATGATCTTGGCCTCGATCTGCCGGCCCACATAGGGCTGCAGGTCACGCACCCGGCGCATCTCCACCAGGGAGGCGGGCAGGAACCCGCGCAGCCCGATGTCGAGGATCAGGCCGCCCTTGACGACCTCGATCACCGTGCCGGTGACCACGCCGTCCTCGTCCTTGATCTTCTCGATCGTGCCCCAGGCGCGCTCGTACTGAGCCCGCTTCTTGGACAGGATGAGGCGGCCTTCTTTGTCCTCCTTCTGCAGGACAAGGGCCTCGATGTGCTCACCGGTCTTGACCACGTCATGCGGGTCGACATCGTGCTTGATGGACAGCTCACGCGAGGGTATGACGCCCTCGGTCTTGTAGCCGATATCGAGCAAGACCTCGTCTCGATCGACCTTGACGACTGTCCCTTCGACTATGTCGCCGTCGTTGAAGTACTTGATGGTCTCGTCGATCGCGGCGAGGAAGGCCTCCTGCGAACCGATGTCGTTGACCGCCACCTTGGGTGTCGGACTGGCCTGCGTGCTGCTCGTCATGTGTGGGTTGGCTCCGGCGGACACAATGTAGTTGGGCGCGCTCCACCGCCGACCCCTCCATACGGGGCCAACAGGTGCACTGGATTTGCCTGGCCGACCTGACCAGCCGTGATTTGCCTTACGGCAAGTCGCGGCTGTGCCGGGCCATGGCGGACTGCACCAGAACACGGCGCGTCGTTCAGAATATGAGAGCCAGGCCAGTGGGTCAATCCGAGGTACCAAACCGAGACCGACCCTTAGCCGCCCGCCGTGGCCCCAGCCCCCTGCCTAGTGCCCGGCGTCCTCCCAGCTGCGGCCGGTGCCGAACGACACCTCGAGCGGCACGCTGAGCTCGAACGCCCCGCCCATCCGCGCGGTGACCAGCGCACGCAGGTCCGCCAGCTCGCCGTCCGCCACCTCGAAGACCAGTTCGTCGTGGACCTGCAGCAGCATCCGTGAGCCTGCGCCCTCGTCCCGCAGGGCCCGGTCCACCTCCAGCATCGCGACCTTGATGATGTCCGCCGCGGAGCCCTGGATCGGCGCGTTGAGGGCCATCCGCTCGGCCATCTCCCGGCGCTGCCGGTTGTCCGAGGTGAGGTCGGGCAGGTACCTGCGGCGGCCCAGGATCGTCTCGGTGTAGCCGTCCATCCGCGCCTTGGCCACCACCTCGTGCAGGTAGTCGCGCACCCTGCCGAACTGCTCGAAGTACCCGTCCATCAGCGCGCGCGCCTCGTCCGGGGTCACCCGCAGGCCCTGGGACAGCCCGTAGGCCGACAGGCCGTAGGCGAGGCCGTAGTTCATCACCTTGATCCGGTTCCGCAGATCGCCGGTGATCTCCCCCGGCGGCAGGCCGAAGACCCGGGACGCGGTGGCGGCGTGGAAGTCGTGGCCGGAGCCGAACGCCTCCATCAGTGCCTCGTCGCCGGACAGGTGGGCCATGATGCGCAGCTCGATCTGGCTGTAGTCGGCGGTGAGCAGGCACTCGTAGGAATTCCCGACGATGAACCCGCGCCGGATCCGCCGGCCCTCCTCGGTCCGGATCGGGATGTTCTGCAGGTTGGGGTCGGTCGAGGAGAGGCGGCCGGTGGCGGCGATCGTCTGGTTGTAGGTGGTGTGGATCCGCCCGTCCTCGTCGGCCATGGGGATCAGCGAGTCCACGATGCTCTTGAGCTTGGCGACATCCCGGTGGCGCAGCAGGTGCTCGAGCACCGGGTGGCCGGTCTGGGCGAGCAGCCCGGTGAGCGCCTCGGAGTCGGTGGTGTACCCGGTCTTGATCCGCTTGGTCTTCGGCAGGTCCAGCTCGGTGAACAGGATCTCCTGAAGCTGCTTGGGCGAGCCGAGGTTGAACTCGTGCCCGATCAGTGCGTAGGCGCCCTGCTCGGCCGCCTTCACCTCGCCGCCAAGCGTCGCCGACATGGCCGCGAAGTGGTCGCTGTCGGCGGCGATGCCGGCCCGCTCCATCCGGGCCAGGACGTCCACCAGCGGCAGCTCCACCTCGTGCAGCAACCGGGTCGCGCCGCGGCGCTCCAGGTCCTCGTCCAGCGCCGCGGCCAGCTCGGCGGTGGCCTTGGCCTGCCAGACCAGCGCGGTCGCGGTGGCCAGGGCGGCCTCCTCCTCACTCTGCTCGCCAGTCAGGTCCAGGGAGAGCTGGCCGGTCGCCTCGGCGTCGCCGCTGGCCAGTTCCTTGCCCAGGTAGCGCAGCGTCAGGTCGGCCAGGTCGAAGGAACGCTGCCCGGGCAGGGCCAGGTAGGCGGCCAGCGCGGTGTCGCTGGTGACCCCGGCCAGGCTCAGGCCGCGGGCGGCGAGCGCGTGCATCGGCCCCTTGGCGTCGTGCAGCGCCTTGGGCCGCCGCGGGTCCGCGAGCCAGGCGGCCAGCGCCGCCTCGTCCTCCTCGGTCAGGGTCACCGGGTCGACGAAGGCGCCCGCGCCGTCGGCGGCCGCGATGGCCAGCGCGGAGAGCGTGCCGGTGCCGCGGCCCCAGCTGCCCTGTACGGCCAGGCCGGCCCGGTCGGCGCCGGCTCCGTGCTCGTCCAGCCACTGCGCCACCTCGCCGGGCCCGGGCCGGGCGACCTCCACGTCGAAGCCGGCGTCGGCGCCGCCGGCCGGGGCCTGCTGGCCCGCCGCCGTGCCGGCGATGCCGTCCGGCAGCGTCGAGTACAGCCGGTCACGGAGCACCCGGAACTGGAGCGTGTCGAAGAGCTGGTGGATCTGCTCCCGGTCCCAGGCGGCCGGGCGCAGGTCCAGCGGGCCGATGTCCAGCGGCACGTCCCTGGCCAGCTCGGTGAGCTGCCGGTTGCGCAGCACGGCGGCGAGGTGCTCGCGGAGCTTGTCTCCGGCCTTGCCCTTGACCTCGTCCACCCGGTCGACAAGCTCGGCCAGCGAGCCGAAGTCGGCGATCCACTTGGCGGCGGTCTTTTCCCCCACCCCGGGGATGCTCGGCAGGTTGTCGCTGGGGTCGCCGCGCAGCGCGGCGAAGTCCGGGTACTGCGCGGGCGTGAGGCCGTACTTGGCGGTGACCTCTTCGGGGGTGAAGCGGGTCATCTCGCTGATGCCCCGGCGCGTCATCAGCGCGGTGACCTGGGGGCTGACGAGCTGCAGCACGTCCCGGTCGCCGGTGACGATGAGCACATCCATGCCTTCCGCGACCGCCTGGACGGCGAGCGTGGCGATGATGTCGTCCGCCTCGAAACCCGGCACCGACAGCCGGGTGATGCCCAGCGCGTCGAGCACCTCGAAGATCAGGCTGAACTGGCTGCGGAGATCGCCTGGGGTTTCCTTGCGGTTGGCCTTGTACTCGACGTACTGCTCATGCCGGAACGTCGGCTCGCTCCGGTCGAACGCGACCGCCACGTGAGTGGGCTGCTCATCCTGCAGCATTTTGATGAGCATTGAGGTGAAGCCGTAAACCGCGTTGGTCGGCTGCCCGTCGGTGGTGGCGAGGTCCGGGGGCAGGGCGAAGAACGCCCGGTAGGCGAGCGAGTGCCCGTCCAGTAGCAGCAGCCGGCCAGTCGAGCCGGCCTGCGCCTGTCCTGCCTGGTCCTTTGCCACGGAATCCGGTCCGGCCGACGTTGTCACCACGCGGGCAGTCTAGTGCGCGGCCACGACATCGGTGTGGAGCCCGGGCAGGCCCCTCCGGGGGCCTGCCCGGGACGCCGGTTAAGGCAGGAACTGGTAGATCGTCGTGGAGTTGAACTGCTGCCCGGGCTTGAGCAGGGTGGACGGGAAGTTGGGCTGGTTAGGCGAGTTCGGGAAGTGCTGCGTCTCGAACGTGTAGCCATCGCTCTGGCGGTAGACGTGGCCGCTGATGCCGACGATGCTGCCGTTCAGGAAGTTCCCTGTGTAGAACTGCACTCCGGGCTCGTCGGTCCAGACCTTGAGTTCCCGGCCGCTGCCAGGGTCCTTGGCGTCGGCGGCAAGCAGGAGCTTGCCGAACGGGGTCGACATGGCCGGGCCGGTCTTGTTGAGGACCCAGTTGTGGTCGTACCCGTGTGCCTGGATGAGCTGGGGGTCGTTGGCGTTGATCCGCTCTCCGATGGTGTGGAAGGTGCGGAAGTCGAACGGGGTGCCCGCGACGGGCGCCAGCACACCGGTCGGGATCAGGTTGGCGTCGGTGGGCGTGTACTTGCTGGCATTGATCATCACTTGCTCGCCGTAAATGGTGCCCGAGGACTCACCGGCGAGGTTGAAGTAGGCGTGGTTGGTGAAGTTGACGACCGTCGGCTTGCCCGCGACCGTGGCGTGGTAGTGCATGAACAGGTCGCCGGAGTTGTCGAGCAGGTAGGTGACGACCAGGGTCAGCGTCCCGGGGTATCCGGTGCACGGCTGGGTGCCGATGACGCAGCCGACGTTCTCCCCGCCGTCCCCGTCCGGGCTGACGAGGGTGAGCTGCACGCCGGCCATGCCGCTGGTGTGTACCGGCTTGGAGGCCCACACGTGGTTGCCGAAGCCGACGAAGCCGCCGTGCAGGCTGTTCGGCCCGTTGTTGACCGGGATCGTGTAGGTGTTGCCGCCGATCTTGAACGAGGCGTTGGCGATCCGGTTGGCGTAACGGCCGATGATCTCACCGAAATACGGGCCACCGGCGGCCGGCGGGGGTGGGCTGGCCTCGGCTATGTACTCGTTGAGCGTCTTGAAGCCGAGCATCACGTCCGCGGGGTTGCCTTGCTTGTCAGGAACCGTGACCGACTGCGTGATGCCGCCGTAGTTGAGAATCTCGGCCGTCACGTTGCTGCAGTTCTTCAGGGTGAACTGGAAAACTGGCAGGTTCTTGCCCGCGTACAGGTCGAACGCCGTGCCGAACGACTTCGAGGTGACGGTCGGGCTCGAGCAGGAGCCGGCGGCAGGCGCGGCCGTCGCGGCGCCCACGCCGAGGGCGGCGAACATGCCCACGCCCAGGACACCTGCCATCGCGGCCTTGGTGAACGATTTTCTCCCCTCTTGACGCCTTGACCAGGGCATTCTCCGAGTGAGCGTTAACAATTCACGCATAGACGCCTCCCTCATCGTGTGACCGCTCCGGTGTTGATTCTTGACTCATTTTGCGCAGAAGTCACGCGGTTGTGGTAGATCAATTTGGTTCGTAGCGGCGCCGCGCCGGCGCGTGACCAGGCGGCCACAACCGCCCTAGTCTTCCCAGGAGCGGGCCAGCCGCCCGGGACGACGCGGAGGTGACGGTGGAGCAGCAGGACAGGGCGCTGCGGGTCATGGAGTCATACCGGGCCGCGAGCAAGAACACGCTGGCCGACCGGATGGGGATCACCATCGTCGAAGCCAGCGCGGAGCGCGTGGTCGGCACCATGCCGGTGGCCGGCAACATCCAGCCCTACGGCTTGCTCCATGGCGGTGCCTCGTGCGTGCTGGCCGAAACGCTGGGCTCACTGGCGGCGGCCCTGCACGCCGGGCCGGACCGGATCACGGTGGGGGTCGAGATCAACGCGACCCACCACCGCGCCGCCACCGCGGGGCACGTGACCGGGATCACGGCCCGGCTCTACGGCGGGCGCACCATCGCCACCTACGAGATCGTCATCAGCGACGACGCCGGGCGCCGGGTCTGCACCTCCCGGCTCACCTGCCTCCTCATCGACCGGGTCCCCGGCCAGGCGGCCCCCGGCGCGCCCGGGACCGGGACCGGGCCTGAGACCGGGACCGGCTGAGCCGATAACCAGGCGTGGGGCCGCGCGTGCCCTGCGCCACGAGGGGAAACCACACACGACCGGACGTTTACGGCATTCTGTCCGGGGAATGTAGATGCCTTTGCGCCGCCGGGCTGACGCTCGCTACGGTGGTGACGAGAGCCCGGGGCAGCCGAGTAGAGAACGTGTCGACCCGGGGAAGGCCGACACGGCACCAAAGGCGGCCCCGGGCTTTCGAGCGGCCTGCCATGCTTGCTGGCCTTCGGCAAGCCACGCCGCGGCCCCGCGGTGATCACTCGGCGGGGGTCGTGGGCGCGGAGTTGCCGTCTGGCGCCGGGGTCTCGGCGGGGGCGCCGGGCAGGGTGCCGGCCAGGACCTCCTCGGCCACCAGTCGCATCGGGACCCGGCGGTCCATCGACGTCTTCTGGATCCAGCGGAACGCCTCCGGCTCGGTGAGGCCGCCGTCCACCTGGAGGCGGCCCTTGGCCCGGTCCAGCAGCTTGCGCACCTCCAGGCGCTCCCGCAGCGTGCCCACCTCGGCGCCGAGCGCGGACAGTTCCTGGAACCGGCTGACCGCGATCTCGATCGCCGGCACCAGGTC
>WNGH01002009.1_pt1 | contig 30331 bp, 29 predicted proteins | sample 5400631 | NCBI WGS metagenome assembly WNGH01 (sample SAMN13153373, study PRJNA577476) | soil metagenome | isolation source: 115 cm soil or saprolite under Garry oak tree replicate 1 | place: USA:California | collected 2016-06-15
AACGCGTCGCGGCAGAGCGCGCTCTTACAGCTGCCATTCCTCTGGTACGGCCGGATGTTCATGCGCGTGACGCAAGCGGTCTCGCGGCAGCAGGAGCTGAGTGCCGACGCGCTCGCGGCGCACACGTTCGGAGCACGGTCGATGATCGGCGGCCTGCGCGCGCTCGCCCGTGGCGCGGTGGCGTGGGGCGCTTACTGGAGCCAGGAGGTGGTGCCCCTGGTCGAATCCGGCTACCAACCGCCCATCGCGGAAGGCTTTCAGCGGTTCCTCAGCGAGCCCGACGTCAAGGACGCCGTGGACAAAGCGGCCGAGGAACATCTTGCGCAGGCGCGCAGCGACCCGTACGACAGCCACCCGCCCGACAACCAGCGGATCGCAGCCCTGGCTGCGATGCCCGACGCCACACCTGAAGGCGGCGCCTCCGCGCCCGCATCGACCCTCGTCGACGGCATCGATGGCATCGAGCCCTTCCTGCTGATCGGAACCCTGAGGCCCGGCATCCAGCTGCGGCAGATCCGGTGGCAGGACGCCGGCACGTACGCGATGTTGCCCGGCTACGTCGACCGCGTCCGGCGCCAGGCGCACCTGCTGCGCGACTACACCGTCGGCTGGCTGCCCGAGCTGGTGGGCTACGCCGACCGGCTGGGCCAGTCGGAGGCTTCCGCGGCAGGGCGGCAGCTCACGCCGGACCAGATGCGCACGCTCGGGGTCGGGCTCGCCGGCGCCGCGCTGACTTGCGCGCTCGCCTCGAGCGGATGGACGACGGAGTCGATGCCCGGTCGACCGGTGTTGATGCGCCGCGGGGACCAGACCATGGAACCGTTCGTCGAGGCCAACCGGCTGGCGCGGGGCGAGCTCGATGCGGAGGCCTGGCGGCGGCGCTGCTCAGACCTCGGGATTCGCGACCTACCCTTTACCGCGGGCTAGCTGAAGCTAGCCGTACAGCAACCCCAGGGCCGTGATCAGCCCGCCGATGGCGTTCAGGACCAGACCGACGATGCCGCCGATGAGCTGTCCGCGCCGGATCGCCTGGACGCCGGCGATGAAGCCGATGATCGGAAGGAAAAAGAAGATCCGGTTGAAGACGAAGGGAACGGCGATGGTGACGATCCCGAGCAGGACGGACCAGCCGGCGGCGCCCATGAACTGACTGATGATCCCCGCGGTGCCACCCACCCCGACCCGGGTGGGGAGGACGGGCGGCGGCGTGCCGGGCTGCTGATAAGGGGGCGGCGCCGCGTAGCCGGCCGGCGGAGGAGGCGGCGAGGCGTACGGACCGGGAACGGCGACGTTGGGTGGTGGCGGGGGCTGGTTGGGCGGACCGGACGGATGAGACATGGCGCAAATCCTAATGCGCGGGATTCACTTCTAGTGATGGAATAGGGCGAAGCTCCCCAAGAAGAACACCGCGGCGACAACTACGATGACGATCAAGGCGATCAGTGCGATGTGAATCGCGCCCAGCACGATGCCGACCGTGGCCATCCACATGCCTTGCTCGCCCGAACGCTTGATCTCGCCCCGCGCGATCAGGCCGGTCGCGATGGCGACGATCGCGAGCGTGCCGCCGCCCAGACCGGGAATCGCGAGGTGGCCGAAAACGGAAAGCGCCCCCGCGACCAGGCTGATGATGGCCATGTTGTTGGTCCGGCCGGTCGACGTCACGGGGCCGGCAAGCTCCGGGGTGTGCGGAATCGTGGTCACGGGCGCGGACTCCTGCCCTGCAATTCGGGTTTGAGGCTGGCCCGGCGGTGGGGTCTGGCTCACTGACGGGAGTTTACGGGTTCCTAGAATCGCTACAGGTATGGCGGTAACCCTCGAAGACACGATCAAGCGACGGCTGCAAGCCGTTCCCGACAGCCCTGGCGTCTACATGTTCCGCGACAGCAAGAGCCAGGTGATCTACGTCGGCAAAGCCCTGCGCCTGCGCGACCGCCTTCGCTCCTACTTCACCCCTGGCTACGCCGACACGGCGCGGGTGTCCGAGCTGATCCGGCGCGCGAACGATTTCGAGTTCGTCACCACGGCCAACGAGGTCGAGGCTCTGGTCCTCGAGAACAACCTCATCAAGAACTACCGGCCGCGATTCAACATCCGGCTCAAGGACGACAAGAACTATCTCTACCTGAAGCTTCCGGTGACGGAGGCTTTTCCTCGCGTCCACTATTCACGTCGGGTCCAGAACGACGGCGCGCTGTACTTCGGCCCGTACACGTCGGCGCTGTCGCTGCGGTCCACGGTGAAATCCATCCGCCAGCTGCTGCCCTTTCGCACGTGCTCCGACGAGATCTTCAAGCAGGGCAAGGTTTGCCTCGACTTTCACATCAAGCGATGTCCAGGACCGTGCGAGCGGCGGATCAATTCTGAGGACTACAAAGCGCGCATCAATGAGGTCGCGCTGTTCATGGAAGGGCGCTCCGACCTTCTCGTCCGCGAGCTCGAGGACAGGATGGGGTCAGCAGCCGACCGCCTAGATTTCGAGAACGCCGCGCGGTATCGCGACCAGCTGCAGTCCATCGAGCGCATCGCCGACCGCCAGAAGGTGCTCACCCGCGGGCGCGACGACCAGGACATCGTCGCCTACGCGCGCAGCGGTAACGACGTCTTCGTCGAGGTCGCGTACATACGGCAGGGCAAGATGGTCGGCCACGACGGCCATGCGCTGGACGGCGCCGGCGACGCCACCGAGCCCGAGCTCCTGCGCGGCTTCATGCTCCAGTACTACTCGAGCGCGACGCACGTGCCGCGCTCGGTGATCCTGCCCGGACCGGCCGAGGAGCCCGAGCTCATCAAGGGATGGTTGAGCGAGAAGCGAGGAAGGCCCGTGGAGATCGAAGTGCCGCAGCGCGGTCGGCTGCGCGCCCTCGTCACGCAGCTCGGCGAGACGGCGAAACAGGAGCTGGAGCAGATCCGGATCCAGGCCGACTACGACCGCAGCCGCACCGAGCCAATGCTTGCCGCTCTCGCCGAGGCGCTCGACCTGGAGAGCCCGCCCAAGCGCATCGAGTGCTACGACATCTCGAACATCCAGGGCGACTCCGCGGTCGGTTCGATGGTCGTCTTCGAAGACGGCCGGCCGCGCAACGACCACTACCGGCACTTCCGGATCAAGTTCGCCTCGGGCCCGAACGACTTCGCGATGCTGCAGGAGGTGCTCCGCCGCAGGCTCGAACGCCTCGAGTCCGCACAGCGGCGCGAGGAGGCGGAGAGCGTCGGCGATCGGTCCTTCACCAGTCGGCCGGACCTGATCCTCATCGACGGTGGAAAGGGCCAGCTGAGCGCCGCGCTCGAGGTGATGGAGGCCGCAGGCTATGCCGACATCCCGACTTTCGCGCTGGCCAAGGAACGCGAGGAGATCTTCGCGCCAGGGCGCGCGGAGCCGATCGTCCAGGAGCGCAACTCTCCTGGCATGTTTTTGGTTCAGCGCATCCGCGATGAGGCGCACCGCTTCGCGATCACGCATCACCGCAAGGTCCGCGCCCGCAAAGCCCTCACGTCCCCGCTCGATTCGGTGGAGGGGATCGGCCCCGCTCGCAAGCGGGCGCTCCTGCGACACTTCGGCTCGGTGCAGGCGATCCGAGAGGCGCCGGTCGGCGAGATCGTCAAGCTCGGCATCCCGGAACGCCTGGCAGCACGCTTGAAGGAAACCCTTTGAGCCTGGTCATTGTCGGAGCAGCTAGCGCGGGCCGCATGGAGGAAGCCGTGGCCGCGTTCGAGGCCGCGGGTTTCCGGCGGATTCAAGAGCTCGATGGCGCCGGCGACGCCGACCTCGTGCTCGGTGTCTGCGGCGGCGGCGCCGAGCTGCTTCGCGAGGCCGACCGACGCGGGATCAACTACTGGCTCGTTCACGACGGCGAGGACGATCGCCACGAGGGCGGCACGTTCCAGCGGGCGCATCACCGAATCGACGCCGCGCGGCGGCGCTCGGAGCTCGCGCAGCACCTGCGAAGTCGCGAGCGGCCGCTCGTCACGTGCCTGGCGTTTGGCTACAAGAACGGCGCGCCCGCGGACGCGGCGCTGGTGTTCGACGCCAGGTTTCTGGACAACCCGTACTGGGAGCTAGAGCTGCGCGACCTCTCGGGGCGCGATCCGGCGGTGGCGGAGTTTGTCCTGAAGCAGCCTGCCGCCGCGCACTTTCTCGATGACGTGCAGAGGATGGTCAGCGACCTCGTCCCGCTCTACGAAGAGAAAGGGATGAAGCACGTCGTCGTTGCCTTCGGGTGCAGCGGCGGCCGTCACCGATCCGTCGCGCTGGCGGCCGAGCTGGCGCGCCGGCTTCGCGAGCAGGAAGGCATCGACGTCGACTTCGTGACCCGCGACATAGATTGAGACATGGATTGAATTGACGCGAGCGCTGGTCATCGGTGGGGCCGGGTTCGTCGGTGTCGCGGCGTGCAAGGAGCTGATGCGGCGAGGGGTGGAGACGATCGCCGCTGGGCGCAAAGAACGGCCATACGGCACCTTCACGAGCTACATCGCTTTTGACCGAGGAGACGAACAGCAGCTTGCCGCCGCGCTCACCAGGACCGAGCCCGACGTGGTGCTCGACCTCGCGTGCTTTCAACCCAGCGACATCGGCGCCGTCGCCCGCCGCTTCGGTGGCCGGCGCTACGTCTTTGTCTCGACCGGTGTGTATCCATCACTACACGGCAAGCAGGCGCGCGAAGAAGACTTCGTGCCGCTGGAGGGCGACCCGCCGGAGGCTCTTGATTATCTGGAGGGCAAACGATGGTGCGAGACGGTTCTCTCGCGCCAGACCGATCTGCCCTGGACGATCATCCGCCCGCCGGCCGTGTTCGGACCGGCGGACCACACGCTGCGAATCGCCGCCTACATCCAGCGCGTCGCCGACGGGGGGCCTCTGCTCGTGCCGGCGGAGACATACGAACGCCGCGCCAACGTGGCCTGGGTCAAGGACATCGGGTTCGCGTGCGCGCTCGCCTGCGACCTGCGCAAGGACACGGTGGGCAAGGCGTACAACGCGGCGTTCGAGGACGTCAGCCTGCGCGCCCTCATCGAAGGCATCGCGCGCGCCCTCGGTATGCCGGCGCGGCTGCATTCCATGCCGTTTGACGACCTGCCCGAGGGCGCAAGTCCGTACGGCCCGGACGCGCGCCGGCACTCCGGCTACGTCATCGAGCGCGCACGCAGGGAGCTCGGCTTCGAGCCGTCGGCCCTCGAGGACGCTTTGGCCGAGACGTTGGCCTGGTACCGGGTAGCCAGACCATCGCATCCGGGATACGCGAACCGTCCGCAGGAGCTCGCGATTGCCGGAAGCCACTGAGACGCTCGCCAAAAGGCTGAGGCGGCAGGCGGTGTGGTGCGCGGAGCTCGACTCGCCGCTATACGCGTCGCTTCTCGAATCCGCGGCCGACGACCTCGGGCTCGAAGGACCGGTATGGGCCGTGTTGGAGGGATTCCAGGAGGAGCCTGGGAGCGCCGCGCTCGCCCTGCGGCTCATGGGCGCGGTTCACCGCCTGGTCCTCGACGACACTCTCGCGGACCTTGCGGCCCATTACCCGTCGACGGGCGGTGACGGCGATCCGTCGACCGCATGGCCTGTCTTCAGGCAGGCGCTGATCGATCACCGCTCCGAAATCCGCGGTCTCCTCGGCACCGGTTGTCAGACGAACGAGGTCGGACGGAGCGCCGCGCTCGTCGGCGGATTCCTGGAGGTCGCGCACCGCACGGGCCTACCTCTGTGCATCCTCGAGATCGGAGCCAGCGCCGGGCTGAACCTCCTTTGGGACCGCTACCGCTACGAGTCGGCGGAGGGCGCCTGGGGCGATGAGGCTTCGCCCGTGCGGTTCACACATTCCTACGTCATCCCGCCGCCGCTGAACCGCCAGGCAACCGTGATCAAGCGCATGGGTTGCGACCTGCACCCAATCGACCCGGCCTCGGACGCCGGGTCGCTCGCGCTTCGCTCGTTCATCTGGGCGGACCAGCTGGGCCGTCTCGCGTTGCTCGACGGGGCGATCGAGATCGCGCATGAGATGCCCGCTGTCGTGGAGCAGGCGGACGCCGCCGACTTCTTGCAGCGTGAGCTGGCGAGGCAGGTTCCTGACGTGGCGACCGTGGTCTTTCATTCGGTGTTTATGCAGTACGTGGACGAGGCCGGGCGGCGGCGCATCGAGGCTGTCATCTCAGAGGCGCGACGGAGCGCCGGCCGCGATTCGCCGATCTTTCACCTCCGTCTGGAACCGGGCATGACCGGCGAAGCCAGGTTCGAGATCCGGCTGGACGAGGAGCTTCTCGGCACAAGCCTCGCGCACGGGACCGGCGTGCGCTGGGTCGTAGACCCCAGTGCACTGTGACGCGCCGAACGGCGCCGTACCTGGTTGCGATCGGAGGCGCGATCGCGACCACCGCGGTGATCGGCGGCGTTTCGGCGGTCGCCTCCGTCGGCTCGGTCTCCTCGCTGTCAGCGTCTTACCTGCTTCTCGTGCTGTGGCTCGCCGCCCGCTGGGGACGCGGTCCCGCTCCTCGCGGGAAGCCTTTCCGCCTTCCTTCTCTATGACTATTACTTCGTCCCTCCGGTCGGCACGTTTGCCGTGCGCGGCCCGGCCGAGCTGCTCGAGCTGGTCGTCCTCCTTGCTGTCGCCCTCGTCACAAGCCAGCTCGCGGCGTCCTTGCGCCGGGCGCAGGCGACCGCGGACGCGATCGCCAAGGATTCGCGCGCTCTGTACTAGCTCTCGACCTCGATGCTGCGCACGCAAGACGTAGGTGCCGGCCTGGAAATGGTCGGCCAGAGCGCGCAATCCCTGCAAGGCGTCGGGCGCTTCGCCGTCGTCGCGGTCGCGGGGGATCAAACCACGCAACTCGCCGGCGCCGAGCTGACCGCCGATGAGCTTCTGGGCGATGACCCGGCCAACCCCCGCTACATCGTCAACGAGCCTGGAGTCGGCTACCGCCTGCTGGCGCCGTAGCTATTCCTCGGCGTGGCTCCGGTTGAGGACGTACGCCGCGAGGAAGGCGACGATGACGAGGCCCGGTGACCATCCCAGGCCCGGCCCGAACGGGTCGTAAGGCGACAGGTCGACAAAGACAGCCAGACCGCTGATCGCCGCGAAGACAAGCACGATCAGGATCCCGCGGACCGCTCCGTGGCGGGCGAAGAACAGCTCGATCTCGAGCTGCCATCTCGGGCGGTCTCTTTCGTGAATGTGCCGGGCCCTCGCCGCATGTGCCGAGATCCGTTCGCGGCGTCCCATCCGGAAGCGTTCGCTCCTCGGCAGGCTCTCAAACGGGACATGCTCGTGCTCGCGTTCCCGCACCGGCGGGGTCTCCAGGGGCTCCCACAGCGGCTCCTTCCGGTACCGCCTGTAGCCGAGGTAGGTGAGTACGCCCAACCCGAGCCACGCCATGAAGATGAAGGTGGTGTTCGAGATGTTCTCGAAAAGCAATTGCGTGAACACGGTGCCGATGAACAGCGCACCCACAAGGGAAAGGACCGGGATGCTATCGCGACCAAACTTGATGTTCCACGGCATCCGGTATGGACGGTGCAGGGCTGGCTCGATGAAACGTAACCGCATCACGGACAGGTGGGCCGAGCAAAACGCGAATGTTGCGGCCAGCGAGTAAACGGCGCTCATCAGATCGATCTCTTTACCGCCTGCGACGATGCCCGGAAGGACGAGAAGCGCCGCGAGGATGCCGAAAACGATGATCGAGACGTATGGCGTCTTGAACTTTGGATGCAGCCGCGCAAGGCGGTGGGGAAGGAGGTCGACGCCGGCCATCGAGTAGCTGAGCCGTGAGATGCCGATCAAGCCGGCGTTGGTCGCGATGACCAGGATCGTGAACGCGAGGATTCCGACCCACACCTGCGCCCAGAATCGCAGCGTTTCTTGCTGAAACCCGGTCACGATGCCGGCCACGGGGTCGGCCTTCCAGGTCGTAGCCAGGTCTGTCACATATCCATGAACCGCGTCGTAGTGCACGGGGAAGACGCTGACGCCGATGGTCGGCAGAAACGCCGAGACGAACAGGACGGCGATGATGACCCACCACGTCGCCTTCGGCACATTTCGGCCGGGGTCCTTTGCCTCCTCGGAAAGATTGGAGATCGTTTCGATGCCCGTGTAGGTGACCATCGCGATGGAGATGCCCGCGAGGAAGTTGCCCCATGTCGGCGCGACCCCGAGGTGGATGCCGTTGATGATGTTCTGGATGTTGAGCAACAGGATCAGGCCGAGGATCACGAGCACGAACTGGGTGATCAGGTCCGCAAACGCGAGCACGAGGTTGATGGCACTCGATTCCTGGATGCCGATCACGTTTACAACGACCAGCAGAAAGATCAGCACGATGGTCCCGAGCACGTGGGACGTCTGGTCCCTGGTCAGCGGCTCGAGGATGCTCACATAGCGGCCGAGGAAGCCCAGGTAGCTGATCGCGAAGTACGACGAGATGGATACGGTCGCCGTGTAGTTGAGCAGCTGCACCCAGCCGACGATGAAGCCAATCGGCGCGTTAAAGGCACGGCGCGCGAAGCTCGAGCTGCCGCCCGCATGGGGTAAGGCCGCTGTGCCCTCGGCGTAGTTGAGGGCCGTGGTGACGAAGATGAACCCGGCGAGGATCAGCGCAACCGGAGTCAGACCTAACGCGAAGGCCGCCGTGACGCCGAGGGCGTAGTAGATGCTCGATCCGACGTTGCCGTAACACGCCGCGAACAGGGCCCCAGGGCCGAGGGTCCGCGGCAGCTTGGCGGGTCGGCGAACGACGACGCGAAGGTCTCCCGGCCTGCGGCCACGCCGGGCCACCGATTCACCGCTCATCGACCGTCCGAGCGTAATTGATCGCCGCCAAACCCATACGAGGTCCATACGAGCTCGGCTCATCTGCGAACGGAGACCTCACAGGCGGGCTCCTAGGTTGGGCTCATGCATACGCCGGCGGCACAACGGCGCCGGGTCAAAGTCCACGGCGCGAGCCTTGGGCCGCTGCTGTGCTGGTCGATCGTGTTCGCCGACATCGGCACGTCGATCTATTACGTGCCAGGCATCCTGTCCGCGAGCGGTTACAACAAGCGGGCCGCGATCTTCGTGCTCATGACGCTCGTCCTGTTCGTGCTGTTGGCCCTGAAGTACGCCGAGGTCACGTGGCGCAATCCAGAAGGCGGCGGGGTCGTGTCTATAGCCTCCCGGGCGCTCCACCCGTTCGCGGGTTTGATCGGAGGGCTTTTCATCATCGTCGACTACTACCTGACCGCTGCGATCAGCGCCTTTTCCGGCATCGCGTACCTCGCGGTGGTCGTGCCTTCCGTGGGTTGGGGAAACGCTGTTCCTGGAACGCTCATCGCGCTCGCGGCCCTTGCCGCTGTGAACATCTACGGCATCCGCGAGAGCGCCCTCGTGAGCCTCGCAGCCGCGACGGCGGCCGCCGCCGCCCAGCTCGCCGTCGTGGCCGTCGTGGCGATGCACCTGGGCCCCGAAGGGATTCTTGCGTCGATCAAGTCCGTCGGCAGTGGGCCGCCGCCTCTCACCCCGCTGGTGCTCCTCACTGGATTTGGAGCGGCGTTCCTCGCGTTTTCAGGGCTAGAGAGCGTCGCCCAGATCGCACCGGCCATGCGCTCGCCGCGACGGACGACGGCCTACCGGACGATGGCTCTGGTCATCCTGACGATGACACTGACGAGCCCGCTGCTGACGCTTTGGCAGACAACGCTCGTGCCCGACCCGAACAGTCCGGCCAACGTGAACCAGCTTCTCTCACTGCTCGCCGGCCTGTACTCCGGACAGACGCTCGCTTACGTCGTCGCCGTCACAGGGTCGATCCTTCTGATCTTCGCGAGCAACACCGCGATCATCGGCGGCTATCACGTGTTCCTTGCGCTCACGCGGATGGGCTTCCTGCCTCGCGTCATCGAGGTGAGGAACGTCGCGCGGCGCACGCCTCACATCGCGATCATGGTCGCTGTAGGCCCGCCGGTCGTGCTGGTGTACATCGCGGGGCAGAGTCCCGTTGCCGCCGTCTTCCTGGGCGACCTGTACGCGTTCGGCCTGCTCGGGTCGTTCATCCTGACGAACGTTTCGCTGGACGTCATCCGCTGGCGTGAGCTCCGGACGGACGGTGCCCTGCGCCGGCGTTTGGTTTTCGCCGTGGGTGTGCTGACCACCGGGCTGACCCTCATCGGCTGGAGCGTGAACCTGGTCGCCAAGCCGTACGCGACATTGTTCGGCGGCGTGCTGACCCTGATCGGTTTGGTGGTCGGTCTCAGCACGTACAACCGCGGGCGTCAGCGACGACCGGCGGTCTTCCCGGTGCCCTACCGCCCGACCCTGGCGGTGGAGTCGATCGCTTCGCAGTTTCGGGGCCGCCCGGCCGACGTGCTCGTCATCCTGCCGCGCGACCAGAACGCGGCCGACGCGGTGATCGAAGAGAGCATCCAGGCTGCGCGTGGGAGACCCATCGTCTTTCTATATCGCGGTCAATCGCCTCCTGGACCGACGGAGCTCTGGGAGGTTAGTGACCCCTACCTCAAGGACTACGTCGCCCAGGACGCATTCACGCGGGCCGAGATGCGGGCGCGCGAACATGTGGCCGACCGTCGCTACGTGTACGTGCCCGGAAGCCTGCCGCGCGACGCGATCGGCAGGGTGTGGACCGACCTGAGGCCGCACGAAACGGTCGTCGCGCAGGGAGAGCAGGACGCCCTGCCACCCGTCTCGCTCGAGCGCGTCCGCCACCGCGTGCAGGCGGGCGTGCCCGTGCTGCACCTGGTGAGCAGCCGCGTCCGCCACAACGGCACTGCCGCCGTGGGCTAGACGATCAGGTCTTTCAGCTCGCGCGGATAATCGGTCATCACGCGGCGGCCATCTGGAGTGATGACGACGGTGTCTGAGTGCCGGAAGCCGCCCAGCTCCTTGATGTAGACGCCGGGCTCGACCGTGAAGACCATCCCCGGCTCCAGCACGGCGTCGTCGCCGCGGTCGAGAAACGGCGCTTCGTGGCCCTCGAGCCCGATCGAATGTCCGGCGTGATGGCGGAGGTTGTCCGCGAAGCCGAGCTCCTCGGCGAGCCGCACCGTTGCGAGCTCGATCTCCGCCGCCGGCACGCCCGGCGCCATGACCTCGATCGCGCGCGTCTGCAGGGCGAGCATCGCGGCGAAGGCGCGCTCCTGCTCCGGCGTGGGCTCGCCGACGATCATCGTTCGCTCGAGCTCGCTGCGATATCCATGCCGTGGCCCTTGACGAAGCCGTGCGGCATCGCGGTCGAGCGGCCCGCTACGAACATCGCGATCAACCCGGTGTCGTCGGCGCCGCGGGGCCGCCAGCCGGGCATCTCCCGCACCATCTCGAAGAGCGTCTCGTTCGCGGGAGGCGTGTAGCACTCCATCTCGGTCTTGCCAACCTGGATCGCGCCCTGCATGCGGCGGTGCCCGCGCACCGCCCAGTCGCAGCTCAGCTGGATGCAGGCGAGCTCGGCCTCCGACTTCACGCGTCGCAGCGATTCGATGAGCATCTCGGCGTCGATCGGGTCCACGCCGGTCAGGTCGCTGAGGCGGGGCCCGCGGTACCCCCAGAACGGGACGTAACCGTCGTGGTCGGACCCGGTGCGTTGGGGGCGCGCGTTCATCTCGCTCAGCACCTCGGCGACGGTCTCCATCGGATGCTCCGCGCCCGGATATTCGAAATAGATGCGAACCTGGTCGACCGTGGTCGCGGACTCGGCGTGCTCCTTCTCGACCGCAGGCACGACGAGCGACGCTTGGGCGCTGGAGCCGATGATCAGCGCGATCGGCCGCTCAGTCGGGATGTGGTGGAAACCGGTCAGATACGCGACGCGAGCCGGATAGAAGACGCATAGAGCGTCGAGCCCAGCCGCCTGCATGCCGGCGGCCACGCTTTCCCGGCGGAGGCTGTACTCGGCCTGCTCGACGTGGGGAAGGACCTTAGATGTACTTGGCCCCCGCGACGTGCGCCGTTTAGTAGGAGGCAAGCTTTCGCATCGCCTCCGCGATCTTGGCCGGACTCGGCATGAAGAAGTCCTCCTGGGGCGTGTTGAACGGCATCGCCGGGATGTCCGGTGCGGCGACGCGGACCACCGGTCCGTCCAAGCTGTCGAACGCGTGCTCCGAGATGATGGCCGCTACCTCCGCGCCAAACCCGCCAGTGAGATTGTCTTCGTGGACGACCATCGCTTTGCTTGTCTTGCGGACCGATTCGAGAATCGTGTCCCGGTCGAGCGGGGCCAGGGTGCGGAGATCGACGACCTCGACGCTGACACCGTCCGCCTCGAGCTGCTGGGCCGCCTCGAGGCAGTAGTGCGTCATGAGTCCCCACGCGAAGCAGCTCAGGTTGGTGCCTTCTCGTCTGACTACAGCCGGGCCGATGGGGACCAGGTGGTCGCCGTCCGGCACCTCTTCGGTGACCAGGCGATACGCCTTTTTATGCTCGAGGAAAAGCACAGGGTCGGGGTCGCGAACGGCTGATTTGAGGAGCCCGTGCGAGTCCGCCGGCATGCTGGGAACGACCACCTTCACACCCGGCACGTGGGCATAGAAGGCTTCGATCGACTGCGAGTGGTAGAGGCCGCCATGCACCCCGCCACCGAACGGCGCCCTGATGACGATCGGCACCGACCAATCTCCGTTCGAGCGGTAGCGCGTCCTCGCGGCTTCGCTGACGATCTGGTCGAAGGCCGGGTGGATGAAGTCGGCGAACTGGATCTCGGCGATCGGGATCATTCCGTTGAGCGCCGCCCCGATCGCGACGCCGACGATCGCCGACTCGGCGAGCGGCGTGTCGAGCACCCTAGCTTCGCCGAAACGAGCATAGAGCCCGTCGGTGGCCCCGAAGACGCCGCCCTTGCGCCCGACGTCCTCACCAAGCACGAGCACCCGCTCGTCGCGCTCCATCTCTTCGGTCATGGCCGCGCGCACCGCTTCGATCATCCGCATGGCGGGCATCAGTAGATTGTCGCGCGGTTCAACAAATATGCACTGGTAGCCAACAGTCGCACGTTAGACTCGGGGGGGAAGGTCAAATCACCTTCCTGGAGGTACGCGCGATTTCGTTCGCGGCTGAGGTCAAAAACGAGATGGCGGGGCTTCTCCCGGCGCGGCCCTGCTGCCAGCTGAGCGAGCTGCTCGGCGTCTACTACGGCTCCCGCGGCCGCTTGCTGGGCAATCCGCCCGGACGGTCCGCCTATTTCTCGCTGCTTCGCAACGTGGTGGCGCGCAAGGTGGTGAGGCTCGGCCGTGCGGTCGCGCACATGGAAGCCAAGTACCAGGCGGTCAAGACCAGCAAGCGAATGTCGTTCTTCCTCGAGCTCGCCCTGCCCGCCGAGCTTGTACCGGCGTTTTCACATCCGCCGGCCCGCGGCCTACCCGACGCCGCATGCGATCGCAAGGCGATGCTCCGCGGGCTCTTTCTCGGCTGCGGCTCGGTGAACTCGCCAAACACGCGGTATCACCTCGAGTTCGTCGCGCCGACACCGTCATGGGCGTCGGCGATTGCGCGCATGGTCGACGAATCGGGCGTCAAGGCCGGGATCACCAAGCGCGGAGGCCAGTCGGTGGTCTACGTCAAGGACGGTGATGGCATCGTGCGCCTGCTGTCGATCATGGGCGCGAGCCGCGCCGTCATGGAGTTCGAGAACGTGCGCGTGGTCCGCGAGGTGAGCGGCGAGGTCAACCGGCGCCTGAACTTCGAGACCGCAAACATCGGCAAGACGATCGGCTCGGGACTTCGCCAGGCCGCCGCCATCGGACAGCTCGAGGCGGAGGGCAGGCTCGACCGGCTGCCGCCCGCGCTCCGCGAGATGGCGCGATGGCGAAGCCAGAACCCAGAGCTCAACCTTGGCGAGCTGGCGGGGCGGATGAAGCTCTCGAAGTCTGCGGTCAACCACCGGCTGCGCCGGCTGCAGGAACTGGCGCAAACCAACGGCAATGGCGCCGCGCCCAAGCACGAACGCCGCTCCGCCTAACATTTAGCTCCGACCCCCACTCTTCAACTTTTTCCACACCTAGGAGCGCGCCCTCATGGGACTCAAAGTCGGCATCAACGGCTTCGGACGCATTGGCCGCAACATCTACCGCGCGGCCTGGGACCTGAAGCCGGACTTCGAGATCGTCGCCGTCAATGACATCGGCGACGCCAAGACGTTCGGCCACCTCCTGAAGCACGACACCGCGCTAGGCACATTTGCCCCGGCGGTCAAGGTCGAAGGCGACTCCATCCACGTCGACGGCCAAGCGATCAAGTTCCTCAGTCAAAAAGACCCTGGCGAGCTTCCATGGCAAGACCTCGGGGTGGACATCGTGGTCGAGTCGACCGGCCTGTTCACCGACGCGAACAAGGCCCGCGTCCACATCGACAAAGGGGGCGCCAAGAAGGTTGTCATCTCCGCCCCCGCGACCAACCAGGACTACACCGTCGTCATGGGCGTGAACCACAAGGGCTATGACGCCGCCCAGCACAACGTCCTCTCCAACGCGAGCTGCACGACCAACTGCTTTGTGCCACTGGCCAAGGTCTTGCACGACTCGTTCGGGATCGAGCGCGGCATGATGACCACGATTCACGCGTACACCGCGGACCAGAAGCTGCAGGACCTCCCGCACAAGGACCTGCGCCGCGCGCGTGCCGCGGCCGACAACATCATCCCGACGTCGACAGGAGCCAACCGAGCGGTGGCCGAGGTGCTGCCCGAGCTCGCCGGCAAGTTCGCCGGAATCTCGTTCCGGGTCCCGATCCTCGATGTGTCTGTCGTCGACCTGACGGTGCAGCTGGGGAAGTCAACCACCGCCGAGGACATCAACGCGGCTTTTGAGGAGGCCGAGAGCGGCGTGCTCCGGGGCATCCTGGCGGTAAGTCACGAAGAGCTGGTGTCCTCGGACTTCAAGAACGACCCGCACTCGTCGATCGTCGATGCCCCGTCGACCGCGGTGCTAGGCGGCGACTGGGCGAAGGTTGTGAGCTGGTACGACAACGAGTGGGGGTTCAGCTGCCGCATGGTCGACCTGATCTCGTACATGGCGGAGCGGCTCTGAAAGCTTCGATCAACTCCGTGGACGTCGCCGGCAAGCGCGTCCTTGTCCGCGAGGACCTGAACGTCCCCATGTCGAACGGCGCCATCGCCGACGACGCGCGCGTGCGAGCCGCGGCGCCGACGCTGCGACACCTCATGAAGCGCAGGGCAAGGGTGATCGTCATGTCACACCTCGGACGGCCGAAGGACCGTGAGCCAGACCTCTCGCTCAGGCCGATCGCGGCCGATCTCAGCCGCAACGTCGGTCGCGAGGTTCAGTTCGCCGAAGACTGCGTGGGCGCGCCCGCGACGACGGCGGTGGAGCGGCTGCTTTCGGGGCAACTGCTGTTGCTCGAAAACGTCCGCTATCACAAGGAAGACGAAGCCAACGACACAGCCTTCGCCAGGGACCTGGCGTCCCTGGGCGATCTTTTCGTGAACGATGCGTTTGCCGCGTCGCACCGCGCGCATGCTTCCGTCGTGGGCGTCGCCGCGTACCTGCCGGCGTTTGCGGGCGAGCTCATGGAGGCGGAGCTCGACGCTCTGCACAAGGCTCTCGACAATCCGCGCCGTCCCATGGTGGCGGTGGTGGGCGGGGCCAAGGTCTCGACCAAGGTTGGCGTTCTGCGGAGCCTGCTCGAGAAGGTCGACGCCCTGCTGATCGGAGGGGCGATGGCCAACACCTTTTTCAAAGCGCGCGGCTGGCCGACCGGCAGCGGGCTGGTCGAAGACTCCGCGCTCAAGGAGGCGCGCGACGTGGCCGAGCAAGCCGGGAACAAGCTGGTTCTCCCGGTCGACCTGGTGTGCGCCCGCAAGATGCAGGCCGGCGAGCCGCTGCGGATCCTGGAAGCCGACAAGGTCGAGCCCGAGTGGATGGCCCTCGACATCGGGCCGAGGTCCGTGGCCCTGTTCAGCGACAAGCTTCGTGGGGCAGGCACCGTCATCTGGAACGGGCCCGTCGGCGTGGCCGAGATCGAAGACTTCAGCGACGGGACGAAGGAAGTGGGCGAGGCGATCGCGACGTCGGGGGCGTACACGTTGGTGGGCGGCGGCGACACGGTCGCGGCGATCGATTCCCTCGGGCTTGGCGGCCGCTACTCGCACGTCTCGACGGGTGGTGGGGCCACGCTCGAGTACCTGGAAGGCAAGGAGCTGCCGGGCATCGCGATCCTCAAAGAGGCCTGATGGGCAGCCGACCGCCGGGGATGCCGCTCGTGGCGGCCAATTGGAAGATGAATCCGACCAACATCGACGACGCGCTCGACCTGGTGCGCGGGGTGATGTCTGTGGCCCGAGGGCAGGCCGACAAGGTGGAGGTGGCGCTCTTCCCGCCATTCCTGTGGCTCACTGCGGTCTCTGAAGTGCTCTTCGAGTCCGGTGTCAAGCTCGGCGCGCAGGACACCTTCTGGGAGATGTCCGGCGCTTTCACGGGCGAGATTTCGCCCGCGATGCTCAAGCCGCTCTGTCAGTGGGTTATCGTCGGCCATTCGGAGCGCCGGCTCTTCGTCGGAGAGACAGACGAGATGGTGGCCAAGAAGACGGCGGCGGCGTTGTCGTGCGAGCTGAGCGTGATCATGTGCGTGGGTGAGCTGGCCGACCACTACGACGCGGGCACCTCGGATCAGGTGGTGTCGGCGCAGGTCAAGGCGGGCCTCGCCAGCTGCTCGGCGGATGACTCGGCGCGCCTGGTCATCGCGTATGAGCCGGTGTGGGCGATCGGCAGCGGCAAGAACGCCGACCCGGAGCACGCGTACAAGACGATGCGCCTGATCCGCAAGATTGTGGGCGAGATGATCGGTGCTGGGGCGGCGCGCAAGGTGCGCATCCTCTACGGCGGCAGCGTGAAGGCCGACAACGTGCAGCAGTACGTCGAGCTGCCTCTGTGCGACGGCGTGCTCGTTGGAGGCGCGAGCCTTGTCGCCGACGAGTTTGCGCACATCGTCAAGGTCACGGCCGAGGTCTATGGCCACCGCTAAGAATCCAGGGACCCTTGTTCTGCTCCGACATGGCGAGAGCACCTGGAACCTGGAGAACCTGTTTACGGGTTGGCACGATGTCCCGCTGAGCGAGCGGGGTGTGCATGAGGCGAAGGAAGCCGGGCGCTTGATGCAAGAGTCCGGGCTGCGGCCGGCCATCGTCCACGAATCACTCTTGCTCCGCGCCATCCAGACGACGCAGCTCGCGCTGGCCGAGATGGAGATGTCGTGGGTCCCGGTCAAGCGCAGCTGGCGATTGAACGAGCGTCACTACGGCGCATTGCAGGGGCTGAACAAACAGCAGACCGCGGAAAAGTACGGCGAGGACAAGGTCAAGCTATGGCGGCGCAGCTACGACGTGAGGCCGCCCGACCTCGAGCCGTCGGACAAACGGCACCCATCGCACGACCCGCGCTACGCGACCTTGCCTCCCGAGCTTCTGCCGACCGCCGAATGTTTGAAGGACGTCGTCGAGCGGATGCTTCCTTACTGGTACGACGCGATCGTGCCCGACCTTCGATTGCAACCGTGCGTGCTGATCTCGGCGCACGGCAACAGCCTGCGGGCGCTGGTCAAGCATCTGGACGGCCTCGGCGACCAGGAGGTCGTCGAGCTCAACATCCCGACCGGTGTGCCGCGCGTCTACGAGCTCGGCGCCGACCTTCGGCCGCGGTCGTGGCGGTACCTTGGCGACCCCGCCGAGATCGCCAAGCGCGCCGCCGCGGTCAAGGCGCAGGCGTCCGGCTCGAAATCCTCTACGAACTAGACTGGTTCGTACTCAGATCAATTCAATAAGAAAAGGGGGATCGCAGCAATGCCGTTTGAAGTTCCCAAGCTTGCCTACGCGTTCGATGCCCTCGAACCGCACATCGACGCCAAGACAATGGAGATCCATCACGACAAGCACCACGCGACTTATGTGGCGAATGCGAACGCGGCCCTGGAAAAGCATCCCGAGCTGGCCAGCAAGACCGTGGAAGACCTGCTCTGGGGGATCAACACGGTTCCCGAGGATATCCGGACCGCGATCCGCAACAACGCGGGCGGCCACGCCAACCACTCGATCTTCTGGACGATCATGGGGCCGGGCGGCGGCGGCAATCCGAACGGACGCATCGCCGACTCGCTGAAAAGCACGTTCGGCAGCTACGACGCTGTCAAGGAGCAGCTACAGAAGGCAGCGGTGGGCCAGTTCGGCAGCGGTTGGGCGTGGCTGGTCGCCGACCGCCAGGGCAAGCTCTCGATCAAGGGCTTTGCCAACCAGGACAGCCCGTACATGGACGAGCTCACGCCGATCCTCGGGGTCGACGTCTGGGAGCACGCCTACTACTTGAAGTACCAGAACCGGCGCGCGGACTATGTGACAGCCTGGTTCAACACCTTGAACTGGGACGCGATCAACGCGCGATTCGGCGCCATCTGGACCTAGGTAGTCACCAGCACCGCTAGGTAGAATCTCCCGATCCATGGATAAGATCCGAAATGCGCTCGTCGTCGCGGAGGCCGTCCTTGCGTTGCTCCTCATGCTCGGCGTGCTGACCCAGACGCCCAAGGCGTCGGGGCTCGGAGGCACAATCGGCGGTGGTGGCGACGGGCTGGGCGGCGGCTACCGGACGCGACGCGGCCTGGAGCGGCAGATCTACTGGACGACGTGGGTACTCGTGGCCGGCTTCCTGGTCTGCTCGGTCGCCAACGTCTGGGTGGCGGCGCATCCGACTCAGTAGTCTCGCCGCCGCCGCATTCGCGGCGGCTCTGGCCCTCATGGGGTGCCAGCCGGTCGCCACGGTGCCGAAGCCGGCGCGTGGCGGCACGGCCGTCGAGGCACTCGTCGGCCAGGCGACCGTGCTCAATCCGCTTTTTGAGTCGAACGAGAGCACCCGCGACGTGGACAGCCTCATCTACCAGGGGCTGACCGCCGTCGACTCACAGCAAAACGTCGTCGGTGTCCTGGCTCGCGACTGGGCAGTGTCGCCAGATCACCTCACGTACACCGTCAACGTTCGCGATGACGTCAAGTGGGGCGACGGCGAGCCGTTCGGAGCAGACGATGTGCTGTTCACGTTCCATGTGCTGCAGGACCTCGAGTACCAGCAGCCGGGCGCGGAGATCTGGCGCCAGGTCGGCGTGACAGCCGGCCGTCAGGGCCAGGTGGTGTTCGCACTGCGCGCACCCGACGCGTCATTCCCGGTCTCGCTGCGGGTTGGCATCATCCCCAAGCACATCTTCAAGGGCATGGCGCCCGACCAGATCGCCTCGAGCCCTTACAGCGCGGTGCGCGCGTTCGGCACTGGGCCTTTCAAGGTGGGTTCGATCAGTCCTCTCGCGATCACGTTGGATCGCAACCCTTACGCCGCTCCGCAGCCGTACCTCGATCATCTGGTCCTCCGCACCTATCCCGCGAACGATCCACAGAGCGCCATCCGGGCCGTGCTGACCGGCGCCGCCGACCTCGTGGGCGGCATCCAGCCGCAGGAGGTCGACACGCTGCAGGGCCGGACCGACCTCACAGTCCAGGAGGTGCGCATGTTCACGAGCTCGTTCGTGAGCTTCAACTCCGACGGCGTCGGAAAGCAGTTCTTCGGCGACGCCAGGGTCCGGCTCGCGCTCGTCCAGGCTATCGACCGGCAGAAGCTCGTAAACGAGGTGCTGGCGGGCCGCGCGGACGCCGACCCCAACCCGATCCCGACTGCCGACTGGGCGTACTCCGCCGCCGCGGCCAACCTCCATCCCTACGACCCAGTCGCGGCGGCCAAGGCGCTGGACGCGACGGGCTGGGTGGCGAACGCGACCTCCAAGCTGCGCGCGAACAAGGGCACGCCCTTCAAGGTCACCCTGGTCGCGGCGAACTCGTATCCAAATCAACAGATCGCCGAGGCCGTCTCGCGTCAGCTGGGAGACCTGGGGGTCGAGGTCGACGTCAAGCCACTGCCGGCGTCGAAGCTGCTGCAGGACTACGTCCTCACGCACAGGTACCAGATGGCGTTGATCTCGATCGACGTTGGCCCGGATCCCGACCAGTATTCGTTGTGGCACTCCGGCGTCGACCCGGCTTCGCTCAACTTCGCGTACTCGAGAGGCTGGGGGTTGATCGACCAGGACCTCGAGGCGGGTCGCGCCGCGGTGGAGCCGCCGGCTCGACTCGCCGCTTACCTCGACTTCCAGCTGCTGATGGCCGACGCGGCGCCCGCCATCTTTCTCTATGCGAGCCGGTACGAGTACGCCGTCTCGCAGCGCGTGCACGGGGTGCACACGAACAAGGCGATCGAGCCGTACGACCGCTTCCAGTACGTGACCGACTGGTACGTCAATACGACGGGGTAGCAGGAACCGAGCCCAGAATTAGACCGCATGGACCTGGGACTGCGTGGTCGTCGGGCTCTAGTCACCGCGGCAAGCAAGGGGCTCGGCCGGGCGTGCGCGGAGGCGTTGATTGCAGAGGACGCACGGGTCTACATCGCGTCGCGCGACCCCAAGGCGATCGAGGCGACGGGCCGCGCGATCCACGCGGCGGGGTGGTCGGCGCATGACATCTCTCAGCCTGGCGAGCCCGCAGCCGTGGTCAAGGCGGAAGTCGACGCACTCGGTGGCCTGGACATCCTGGTCGTCAACGCCGGAGGTCCTCCGCCTGGGACGTTCCAGAGCGTGCCGCTCGAGGCCTGGGAGCAGGCGATCCAGCTGACATTGATGAGCGCCGTCCGCCTGGTCGATGAGGCGCTGCCCCATCTCAAGCGTTCGAGTCAAGGCCGGATCGTGTTCATCAGCTCGATCTCGGTCCGCCAGCCGATCCCAAACCTGGTGCTCTCCAACGCCCTTCGCGGCGCCGTCACGGGCCTGGCCAAAACGCTTTCCCGGGAGCTCGCCCCCCATGGGATCACCGTGAACAGCCTCGCCCCCGACGGCATCCTCACCGATCGAATCCGCGAGCTGGGTGTGACGCCGGGCTCGCCGTTGGGCCGATTCGGCGACCCCGCCGAGTTCGCCGCCGCGTGCGCCTTTCTCTGCTCCCGCCAGGCGGCCTACATCACCGGGCAGACACTCGGCGTCGACGGCGGCTCCCTTGTGGGCGTCCACTAGGATTCGGATGAGATGAGCACGGCTGTGCGATTCGCGGAGAGGATGTCGCGCCTCGGCACGGAAGGCGCGTTCGAGGTCCTGGCGAGGGCACGCAAGCTGGAGGCCGAGGGCAAGCGCATCGTCCACCTGGAGATCGGCGAGCCGGACTTTGCGACGCCCGACAACATCGTCGAGGCCGCGATCGGCGCGATGCAAAACGGCTACACCCACTACACACCCGCAAGCGGGATCTTCGAGGCCCGCGAGGCTGTGGCGGCGTTTGTCAGCCGCATGCTGAGCACGCAGGTCGATCCCGCCGACGTCGTGCTCGTCCCAGGCTCGAAGAACGTCCTTCTCTTCACCCTTTTGGCCTGCATCGAGCCGGGCGACGAGGTGATCCTCCCCGACCCGGGCTATCCGGCGTACGCGTCGCAGGTGAACTTCATCGGGGGTGTGCCGAAGACGGTCACGCTTCGCGAGGAGAGCGGGTTCCGGATGGACCTGGACGAGCTCGAGTCGCTAGTCACGCCGAAGACGCGGATGCTGATCATCAACACGCCACAAAATCCAACTGGCGGCGTGCTGACGGCCGATGACGTGAAGTTCGTGTGCGATCTCGCGACCAAGCACGACCTGCTCGTCGTCTCCGACGAGATCTACAGCCAGCTCGTCTACGGCTTCCACCATGTCTCGCCCCTTTCGCACGAGGGCATGCGCGAGCGGACCGTTTTGATGGACGGTCTCTCGAAGTCGTACGCGATGACCGGCTGGCGCCTCGGCTACGCGGTGGCTCCTCGCGCGCTGGCCGCCAAGCTGGACACGTTGATGATCAACTCCTCGTCCTGCGCCGCGGCATTCACCCAGATCGCCGCGATCGAAGCTCTGGGATCGCCCGAGTCAGAGCACGCGGTGCGCCGCATGGTCAAGGTGTTCGAGCACCGCCGCGACCTGGTGGTCGACGGCATGAACGACATACCCGGTATTCGCTGCGCGCGGCCGCAGGGATCGTTTTACGTGTTCCCGAACATCGAAGGCACGGGGTTCGACGAGCACGAGCTGGCGAGCCGCCTGCTGGACGAAGCCGGCGTCGCGGTTCTGCCGGGGACCGCGTTTGGCCCCGCGGGGAAAGGGTTCATCCGCCTCGCTTACACGCAGTCGGAGGACGAGCTGACGCTCGGGCTGCGCCGGATCAAGGAGTTCGTGGCCGCCAACCGCTCGTAGCGCCTACCTCTGCGTGCGCTTACCTATAGTGTTGGGCTCATGGATGGTGGCCTTCGCCGTCTGACCGAGCCGCTGGTCAGAGACGGCGGGCGCCTTCGCCCCGCGCCCTGGGAAGAGGCGCTGACCCGAGCCGCCGCCGGTTTTGAGACGGCGCGTCAGAAGGGACCTCAGTCGTTCGGCATGTTCAGCTGCTCGAAGACGACCAACGAGATGAACTTTATGGCGCAGAAGTTCACCCGCGCGGTCATGCACAGCAACAACGTCGACAGCTGCAACCGAACTTGACACGCTCCAAGCGTCGCCGGTCTGGCGACAGTGTTCGGAGCGGGAGGAGGAACCTCGTCCTACCGCGAGGCTGAGGAGACCGAAATGATCATCCTTTGGGGCTCGAACGCGCGCGAGACCCATCCGATCTTCTTCCACCATCTTCTGCGAGGCGTGCGCAGCGGAGCGAGGCTCGTCGCCGTCGACCCGCGACGAACCAGCTCGGCCGAGTGGGCCGACGTCTGGCTCGGGATCGACGTGGGCAGCGACATCTCGCTTGCCAACGCGATGGCCCGCGAGATCATCCACAACCAACTCGCCGACAAGGAGTTCATCGCCCGAGCCACGACCGGCTACGACGAGTTTGCGCGATGCGTTGAGGCGTACACGCTAGATCGCGCGGAGGCCGACACCGGTGTGCCGGCGGCCGCGATCAAGGAGGTCGCGCTCGCGTATGGGCGCGCCAAGACCGGGATGATCTGCTGGACGCTTGGCATCACTGAGCACCACAACGCGGTCGACAACGTGGTCGCGCTCATCAACCTGGCGCTGCTCACGGGCAAGGTCGGCCGCTACGGCTGCGGGCTCAACCCGCTGCGCGGGCAGAACAACGTCCAGGGCGGTGGTGACATGGGCGCGATCCCGGCCCGCCTACCTGGTTTCCAGGACCTCGAAAACCCCGAGCTCCACGAAAAGTTCGCCCGCGCGTGGGGCGGCGCCGACTTCCCATCGCAAAAGGGCTGGCACCTCAGCGAGATGTTCGAGGCGATGGATCGCGGCGAGCTGAGCGCGGTCTACATCGTGGGCGAGAATCCCGCGCGCAGCGAGGCGGACCAGACGCGCGCGGTACGCCTGCTAAGCGGCCTCGATCACCTGGTGGTCCAGGACATCTTCCTCACGCAGACCGCGGAGCTGGCGCATGTGGTTCTGCCGGCCGCCGCGGGGTGGGCGGAATCCGAAGGCACGGTGACGAACAGCGAGCGCCGCGTGCAGCGAGTCCGCCGCGCGCTGGATCCGCCCGCGGGCGCGCGCGACGACATCGACATCATGTGCGACCTGGCGCGGCGGCTTGGCTGCGATTGGGGAAATCCGACGGCCGAGCAGGTGTGGGACGAGTGCCGTTCGCTGTCGCCCATGCATGCCGGCATGGCGTACTCGCGACTCGCCGAGCTCGGCGGCATCCAGTGGCCGTGCCCCGACGAGTCGCACCCCGGCACGCAGTTCCTGCACGCGAGGCTGTGGCAGGAGCCTGTCGAAGGGCCACGCGCTCCTTTCCACGCGGTCGAGAACGATCCACCGGTCGACAAGCTGAGCGACGAGTTTCCGATCCGCCTCACGACGGGTCGCCGGTTGGATTCGTTCAACACGGGCGTCCAGACGGGCGAGTACACGTCTCCACTGCGGAGGGGCGAGGCGCTTCTCATCTCGCCGGAGGATGGAAAGCGATACGGCGTGGGCGACGGGGAGCGCGTCCGCGCGAGCTCGCGTCGCGGATCGGTCGAGGTCGACGTTCGGTTTGAGCCGTCGCTGCGGCCCGGGCTCGCGTTCATGACGCTCCACTTTCCCGACCAGGTCGCGACCAACGTCCTGACCATCGATGCGACCGACCCCAAGTCCGGCACGGCCGAGTTCAAGGCCAGCGCCATCCGGATCGAAAAGATCCCCGTCAGCGCCACCACATAGTGGACATCCGGACCGCCGGTGGCCCCGCCACCGAAGAGGAGATCGCGGCTGTCGACGGGCTGCTGGGCAGTCCCGAATCCCTGTGGGAGGGTGGCGAGCGGCACCCTGCGGACGACCACGTCGCGTTCGGAGGGCGTGCGCTGCGCTCACAGCGTCACCTGCTTCTGCCAGTGCTGCATGCGATCCAGGACCGCGTGGGCTGGGTGAGCCGTGGCGCGCTCGAGTACGCGTGCCGGCGCCTGTCGATACCGCCGGCGGAGGCGTACGGGGTCGTCAGCTTTTACGCGCACTTCGCGCTCGAGCCACGCGCCGAGGTGACGCTCCACGTCTGCGATGACATCTCGTGCATGCTTGCCGGCGCGAAGGTCGTCGAGGGAGGGCGTCCAGTGCCATGCCTTGGCCTTTGTGATCGCGCGCCGGCGGCGCTGGTCGAGCGGTCCGGCGTCGCGCACGATGAGCGCCAGATCGCGCCGTTCGACCCGGCTGCGGATTGGATGCAATCGCCACCGCCAGCCCCCCGAGGGTCGCGTCTTATGGCGACGAAGCTCCTGCGCCGGATCGCTCTGATCGACCCCGAGAGCCTCGACAGCTACCGCGAGCAAGGAGGCTTCGAGGCGCTCCGTCGGGCGCAAGAGATGGGCGCCGAGGCGGTGATCCGCGAGGTGACCGAGGCGCGGCTTTTAGGCCGGGGCGGCGCGGCCTTTCCGACCGGCCGCAAATGGGAGTCGGTCGCCAAAGCCGCGACGCGTCCGCACTACCTGGTCTGCAACGCGGACGAATCGGAGCCGGGGACGTTTAAAGACCGCGTCCTGATGGAGGGCGATCCATTTGCGCTAGTCGAGGGCATGGCGATCGCGGCGTTCGCGACGGGTTGTGAGAAGGGCTTCCTCTATGTGCGGGCGGAGTACCCGCTCGCCAGGAAGCGAGTGGAGGGTGCGATCGTCCAGGCGCGTGCGGCCGGCCTGCTTGAAATCGAGATCGAGGTGCGGCGCGGAGCGGGAGCCTACATCTGCGGCGAGGAGACCGCACTCTTCAACTCCATCGAGGGCAAGAGGGGAGAGCCGCGCAACAAGCCGCCGTTTCCGGTCGATGTCGGTCTGTTCGGCAAGCCGACTCTGGTCAACAACGTCGAGACTCTCTTCAACGTCCTTGAGATCGTGCTCGAGGGCGGCGCCGCGTTCGCCACGATGGGGACAAAAGAATCAACCGGCACACGCCTCTTCTGTGTCTCCGGGCATGTCCAACGGCAGGGCGTGTACGAGGTGCAGATGGGGACCACGCTGCGCGAGCTGCTCGAGCTGGCGGGCCCGACGCGCAAGACGCAGGCCGTATTGCTCGGTGGCGCGGCCGGATCGTTCGTGATGCCGGAGCAATTCGATGTGCCCTTGAGCTTCGAGGGCACCCGCGCCATCGGGGCGACGCTTGGGTCTGGCGCCGTCATCGTCTTCGACGACACCGCCGATATGAAGGCCGCCATGCTCCGCATCGCGCGCTTCTTCCGCGACGAGTCGTGTGGTCAGTGTGTGCCGTGTAGGGTGGGGACGAAGCGCCAGGAGGAGATCCTGGAGAGGATGTTCGCGGAGCGCAACGGCGGCGCCCGATCAGATGTGATGCTTCTCAGCGACATCGCGCAGGCCATGCGGGACGCTTCGATCTGCGGCCTCGGTCAGACCGCCGCGAATGCGATCGCTTCCGGTCTCACGCAACTGAAGGTCCTCAATGTCTGAGGCTGTTTTCGTGGGCATGCCCAAGAAGCTGGTTGGCATCACCATCGACGACCGCGAGGTCGATGTCACCGAGGGCTCGACCATCCTCGATGCGTGCCGGCGTCTCGGCGTCGACACGCCGACGCTCTGCCAGCTCGACAACCTGACCCCGGTCAACGTATGCCGGGTTTGCGTGGTCGAGCTCGAAGGCGCGCGGGTCCTGGTCCCCGCGTGCTCGCGCAAGGTCGAGGCGGGCATGAAGGTCCAGACGAACTCGGAGCGGGTGAAGCACAGCCGGCGCCTGGTGCTCGAGCTCCTGGCGTCGTCCGTCGACATGTCGCTGTGCTCGGCGCAGGTGCAGGGCTGGATGGCTCGCTATGGGGCGGTGCCTTCGCGTTTCGGCGCCGGTGTCGCGACCGCGGCGCAGCCCGTCAAGGTCGACAACGAGCTCTATGTCCGCGACTACTCGCGATGCATCCTTTGCTACAAGTGCGTTGAGGCGTGCGGCGTCGATGCGCAGAACACCTTCGCCATCGGCGTCGCAGGTCGCGGCTTCGACGCCCACATCTCGACCGAGTTCGACACGCCGCTGCCGGAGTCGGCGTGCGTGTACTGCGGCAACTGCATCGGCGTGTGCCCGACTGGGGCATTGATGTTCAAGAGCGAGCACGACATGCGCGCCGCCGGCTCGTGGGATGAGTCACGGCAGAGCGTGACCGAGACGGTATGTCCTTACTGCGGTGTTGGCTGCATGCTCGAGCTGCATGTGCAGGACAACTCGATCGTGAAGGTGACATCGCCCCTCGACCACAGCGTCACCTCAGGTCACCTATGCGTCAAGGGGCGATTCGGTTTTGAGTTTGTCCAGCGCCGGCGCGGCTAAGTTCTAGTCGTCGCCTCCGCTTTCGTTGTCACCACCGTCTTTGTGCTGTTCGCCCTGCCGGTTGTCGCCTTCGTTGTCCCCGGTCTCGGTGTCATTGTCGGCGGCCTCATTTTCGTTGTCGGCGGCCTCGGGCGTCTCCGCCGGCTCGGGTTTCTCGGTCGGCTCGGCGGTAGGGTTCGCGTCGGGAGTTTCGGTCGCTTCGGGCGACTCCGACGGCTCGGGCGTCTCGCTGAGCGCGCCTGGGGCCTCGTCGCTGGAGAGCGAGGACTGAGTGCCCGCGGATCGCGTCAAGAGCTGAATCGTATGAGCGGAAGCACCTGCCCCTGCGACCAGAAAAGCTCCCGCGGCCAGGCTGACGATCAGTACGACTGGTCTTTTCATGACCCTAGAAACGCCTGGTTCCCAGCAAGTCGGAAGGGCGGCTTGTCAGTCCGAGCTGGAATCGTGGCCGCCAGAGGATCCGCTACCAGAGCGGTCTCCCGAGCCGTCCCCGGATTGGCTTGCGGTGGGCTCCGGCGATTCGGCCGGCTCAGGTCGGTCGGTCGGTTCGGGCTGCTCTGTTGGCTCAGGCTGCTCAGTCGGTTCTGGGCGCTCGGACGGCTCCGGCGAGCTGTGGTGATTGTCTTCCTGGCTAGGTGTGGCGGCCGGCGCGCCGCGGTGCTCCTCCGGAGTGGCAGTCGGGCTAGGGTTGGCGTCGTTCGGGTGGATCACGGTCACCACGCGCTCGCTCCACACGACCGGGTTGGGGCTGCCGGTCGCCGCGAAGAGGCTCAGCGCGAGGATGGCGACGAGGCTCACGGCCAAGACGGCCGGCGCGATGCGCAGGCGCACGGGCCCGCCCTGCGTCAGGTAGCGGGGCGATGAGGAGCGGGGGCGGATGCCGTCCAGCTCACCGCGCAGGCGGCGGACGAACCCGGGGCCGAGCGGGTCGTCCTCAGTCTTCGGCATAAGACTCACGTTTGTCAGAAGGGAACGCTGGAGGCGCTCCAAGTGAGAAGTCGGCTTCGAGCACGGTGCGCAGGCGCTCGCCGGCCTGGTGCAGACGGGTGCCGATCGTGCGTTCGGAAACGCCCAGGGCGGCCGCTATCTCGCGGTTGTTGTAGCCGTGGTAGTGGCGGAGCACGATCGCGGCCGCCAGCTTCGGCGGGATCAAGCGCAGAGCTTTCAGGAGGTCGGGTCGGGTGGCCTCGTCCGCGGGGTCCGTGGCCGGGGCGGGGCGGCCCATGCGGCGCAGCACTTCGCCGACCGCCCGCAGCTTGACGCTGCGCCGGTGGGAGATCGCGCGGTTGACGGCGATGCGGTGGACCCACGCTTCGGCAGGTGCGTCGGGGCGCCAGCGCGGCCAGGCCCGGAACGCCTGGACGAAGGCGTCCTGGGTGCAGTCCTCGGCCGCTTCGGGGTCGGCAAGGATCGCCGAGAGGGTCCGGAAGACGCGTGGGTAAGCGGTCTGGTAGAGGCGGTCGAAGTCGTCCTTCGAGCCGGGCTGGTATGTGTCGGCCGACACGGGGGGTATAACGGCGCAGGGTACATCGTTGGTTGCTGGGAGCACGGGGGTGAAGGGGGTGTGGGGGGACGACTGGCGGCGGAGTCAGATTCGTCGCTCCCGAGCGAGTCTTCCTGAGGCGGCGGAGGTGGGGCGAGCGCCGGGCTGCGTAGAGACCTAGAGTTTCGGTCATGCCGATCGTCTGGACGCAGGATCCCGCCGCCAATGAGCTGCTGGAGACGGATCCACTCGCGCTTCTGATCGGGATGGTGCTCGATCAGCAGGTGAAGATGGAGAAGGCGTTCGGCGGACCCTATGAGCTGAAACGCCGGCTCGGTCATCTGGACGTGCGGACGATCGCGAGCATGGACCCGGAGCGACTGGACAAGGTCTATCGCGAGCGGCCCGCATTGCACCGGTTCCCTGGGAACATGGCACGGCGCGTGCAGGCGATGTGCGCTGTCGTGGTGAAGGACTACGGCGGGGACGCCGCGTCGGTGTGGCGTGGCGCCACAGACGGCGACGACCTCGCCGCGAGGATTTCCAAGCTGCCGGGTTTTGGCGAGATGAAGACGAAGATACTGATCGCCGTGCTGGCGAAGAGGTTCGAGGTCAAGCCGCGCGGTTGGGAGAAGCACGCCGCGAGCTGGCACTCGGTCGCGGACGTGGACTCGGCCGAAACGATGGCGCAGGCTCGCGACGTCAAGCGGAAGATGAAAGCCAAAGCGAAAAGCTGACTATCTGATAAGGTTTGCCACTCCGGCACCGCCGTAGAGAGCGGTGCGGATAGATCGAGATGAGATGCGAGGACCAAGTTGAGATACTGCACGCCGAGTCGGGATGAGTCCCGAGCCCTTGCCCGAAGCCATGCGCTGATCCCTGTCTATCGAGAAGTGCTGGCCGATATGCTGACCCCGGTCCGCGCTTACACGCTCCTGTGCCCGGCCGGCGAGCCCGGGTTCCTGCTCGAGAGCGTCGAGGGCGGCGAGCGCCTGGCCCGCTACTCGTTCATCGGGTTCCAGCCCCGGCCGCTCGACCTCGGCCACAGCAGCCCGCTTGACGCGCTTGCTTCGGTGGCCGGCGAGGACACTGCGCCGGTCAAAGGCATCCCGCGATTTCACGGCGGCGCCGTCGGATACCTGGGGTACGAGACGGCGCGGCACTTCGAGCGGCTGCCGGTAGCAAAGGGCGCGCCTCCTCCGATGCCGGAGAGCGCGTTCCTGCGTGCCGAGGACCTCGCCGTCTTCGACCACGTGACGCGCCGCCTTCAACTGCTTACGATTCACCGCCCGAACCGCGAGGACTACGACGAGGCGGTGGCGAGGATCGACGCGATGGAGAAGCGCCTGGCGAGCGATCCGCTGCCTGCGCCAGGGCACGGAGTCGACGGCGCGCGCTGGGAGCCGAATGTGACCAAGGGTCAGTTCCACGCCATGGTCGACGCCGCGCGCGAGTACATCATCGGCGGCGACGCCTTTCAGATCGTCCCTTCCCAGCGATTCCAGAAGCCGCTCGCGGCGAACCCATTCGACGTGTACCGATGCTTGCGGGCGATCAACCCCTCGCCCTACATGTTTTTCCTGGCCCTGGGCGGGGACCGTCATGTGGTCGGCACCTCGCCCGAGAAGCTCGTCCAGGTCGAGGGCAGGCGAGTCGAGACCAGGCCGCTCGCCGGCACGAGGCGCCGCGGTGCGAATCCCGAGGAGGACAAGCGCCTCGAGAAAGAGCTGCTCAGCGATCTGAAGGAGCGTGCCGAGCACGTTATGCTCGTCGATCTCGGCCGCAACGACGTCGGCCGCGTCGCGCGGCCTGGCACCGTGGTCGTCGATCGGCTGATGGAGGTCGAGCGCTACTCCCACGTGATGCACATCTCGTCCACGGTCAGCGGCCAGCTCCGGGAGGGGAAGACGTCGCTCGACGCCTTGCGCGCGGCGTTTCCCGCCGGCACCGTGTCTGGAGCTCCGAAGATCCGCGCCATGGAGGTGATCGCCGAGCTCGAGCCCGACCAGCGCGGCGTTTACGCCGGCTCGCTGGGCTACGTGAGCTTCGGCGGCAACATGGACATGGCGATCACGCTGCGCAC
>WNGH01002347.1_pt1 | contig 30330 bp, 25 predicted proteins | sample 5400631 | NCBI WGS metagenome assembly WNGH01 (sample SAMN13153373, study PRJNA577476) | soil metagenome | isolation source: 115 cm soil or saprolite under Garry oak tree replicate 1 | place: USA:California | collected 2016-06-15
GATCATTTCCTGGCTTACGGGCACTCGATGATCTTCGTGCAGAAGGCGTTCGAGCTGCTGGACGGGATCGGCTGGCGCGACGCCGACGCGGTGCTGTCGCCGCTGGTGCCCGAGATGGTGCTCGGCACGCGGTACGACAAGCTGCCGTACATGCGCAAGTTCCGCCAGGCGTGGGAGGCGGCCGAGCCGGATCTGGCGGCGCTGGCGCGGCGCGATGGCACCGGCGGGTTCGACCAGCTGGGCTACCGCCGGGCGCTCACCGACGGTTCGCCGCAGGACGCGGTCGCGGCGCTTATGCGGGCCCTACAGGCCGGCCCGCCGGTGACCGCCGTGATCGACGCGACCGGCCGCGCGGCGGCTGAGCGGCTGGCCAGGTTCGACATCGAGCTGGATCTGGACGACACCAACGAGTGGGGCTGGCTCGACGTCACCCACACGCTCACCTACCTCAACGCGCTGCGCTGGGCGTGGTCCGCGGATCCCTCGCCGCAGGTGCTCCGCGGGCTGTTCCACGCCGCCTGGTTCGTGCAGTGGACCGGCCAGTTCGACCAGCGGAACCCCGGCTCGGACCGGGGCCGGCCGCGGCCGCATCCGACCCAGGACGCCGCCGAGGTGCACCGGGCAATCGTCGACCGCGATCCGGACGCAGCGCTGGCGCTGGTCGATGGCTACACCGGGCCGCGCGCCGAGCTGGAACGTTCGCTGATCCGGGCGGCGGCGGAAGACCACTCCACCGCACCGATCATGGTCGCGCACGTGGTGAAGACGGCGCAGGCCGCGGTGCAGGAATCGCGGGCCCTCGGCGCCGGGCGCGGGTCGGCCGAGCCGATCGCGGCGGCCGCGCGGTTCCTGGCGAGCCCGAAGCGGGAGCGGTTCGTGTTCGCCTCGACGCTCGAAGCGATCACAACGCTGCGCGGAGTGCCGAAGCCGGAGTCCGACCAGGTCAGGCCCGCCTGAGTGTTCGGCGCCTGGTCACTGCTCCGATCCGATGGTGAGCACATGCCAGCAGGTGGCCGTCCCCCACAAGGCGATCATCGCCACCACGAGGATCTCCAGCGCGTGCGCGCTGCCGGTGATCAGCCCGGTCAGGCCGGCGATGAGCGCGATCGTGCCGAGCACGGTGACGACCCTCCTGAAGACCTCACCCGAGCGTGGCTGCGGGCTGGTATACAGATCGCCGGCCGCAAGGACAGCGCAGCCGGTGCCGAGGACCAGTTCGACGGCGGTCGTGGCCCACGTGCTGGAGATCAGCAACAGGCCCGTTCCGCCCGCCACGAACGCCGCGTACGCGACGACGATCACCATGATGACGACGGACGATACCGCGTCCCTCCAGGTCAGTCCCATGGCCGCGGCCTCACCTCCCGGTATAAGAACAGAATGCCGCTACCACCAGGCGGCGCCAACCTAACGGGGGCGCAAAATGGCCGCGTGGTGATCGCTGGCGGACCGTCGGCGCCGCGCTAGCCTTGGCGCACGCGACCCCCAGTCCGGCAGCCCCGGTCTACAACTTCCTGCGGGTCACCGTCCACGGCCATAAGGTGACGGTCACGCCGATCAACGCCCTCGGCCAGACCTTTGATGTCCGCACGTACAATTTCGGCCCCGCCTGAGCGGCCTTCGGAAGCAGGTAGCGCATGTCGGTCAAGTCGGGTGCAGCCGCGGTCCAGGAACTTCGCGAGCGGCTGGGTCAGCAGCCAGGCACCGGCTCGGGGTGGGAGAAGATCCCGGAGAAATACCCATTCGTCCGGGCTGACCCGCCGCCCGGCTTCGTGATCCCGGCGCCCGGCGACGGCGACGTGTGGGGTGCTGCGCAGGTGGTGCCGCCGCTGCGCGATCCCGCGGCGTACGCGCTCGACGGCCTGGTGCCCCGGCTGAACCTGACGCCGGCGGACGCCTTCGCGAGCTCGGCGACCGCGGACCGGCAGACCTACTGTGACCGCAGCATTGACATCACGATGCGCGGCGGAACCACCTCGGGGGTCGTCTATCCGATGGCCGTGTGCGAACTGGCCCGGCAGTATCGGTTGCGGAACATCGGTGGCGCGTCCGCGGGAGCGATCGCGGCCGCTGCCGCCGCCGCCGCCGAGGTAGGACGATCGGCTGGGCCCGGTGCAACCCAGAGCCTGTCCGCCGCCGCTCGCCAGCAGGGTCACGTCCGCGCGGGTTTCGCCGGGTTCGCCGACTGCATGGCATGGCTGGCCCAGGTCGATGACACCGGCAACGATGAGTTCCGGGTGGGGCAGCTCTTCCGCCCGACCCGGCCCGCGCTGCCGCTCTTCCGGCTTGTCGTCGCCTATATGCGGCGAAGGTACCTGGCGATTCCGGCGTTGTTCGTAGGCGCGTTCGGCAGAGTGTCGAAGCTGGCGAACATCCTGATCACCGCGGCGTCGCTGCTGCTGGCCGGACTCTGGCTCGGGCGGGACTCGGCGGGCGCGCAGTACCAGCGCGGCAGCCTGCTGAGTTCCGCCCATGCTGGTCCCGGCCACGACGCCGCGTGGCAGACGGTGTGGCGGTATGTGTACGCGCTGGCTCAGGGCGCACTCGGCCTGATCGCCCTGACCGCCCTTGTCCTCGGGCTGGTCATGGCCATCGCGGCGGCAGCGGCGCTGCTCGCGAAGAAGGACGTGCCAGCCGAGATGGCCGAGCCGGTGCCGACCGTCCCCGAGCCGGGACCGGGTCGCACCGCTCCGGTCGTCCTCGTCGTGGCCGGCGTCGGCGGCCTGTTGCTCGACTGGCTCGTGTTCGGGATGCCGCTACTCCAGCTGACCTCGGTGTGGCTGTTCGCTGTCGTCGCGCTTGCCGCCGTGGCGGTCGTCAGCGTGCTGCGGCTCGTCACCGGTGCGGAGAAGCACTCGTTCGGCCTGGTGTCCGGGTCGTCGCCGAAGGTCCCCGGGTCGATATGGAACCGGGTAGCGGGCATGCCGAAGGCAACAGTCGACCGCCCCCTGGTGGCATGGCTTTCCGAAACGATCAGCGAGCTCGCCGGATTGACGCCTGCTACTCCGCTGCGCTTCGGGCACCTGTGGTTCGGCAATGGATACCAGCCGCCTGCTGATGCCCGCGCCCTTGCCCGGTGCCGGGAAGCGGCCGCCGATCCGCGGCGGCGGCTGACCAATCTCGAACTCGTCACGACGGAGTTGGTGCAAGGTCTGGGCTACCGGTTCCCGCTGCCGCCGGGCGACGAGCTGGAATTCGAGACCTACAGCGCCCTCTACCTGCGCAAACAGGATCTTGCCGCGGCCGGCGCTGGTATCTTCCCGCCGGCGGTCGTCGACCAGCTGTGCGCGGCCAAGGCCGAGCCGAACGTTTTCGACCGGCGCACCGGCGCACCCATCACCGACCTGCACCGCCTCCCCGAGCCGTGGGACCTGCCGGTCATCTTCGCGGTGCGGTTGAGCATGTCGCTGCCCGCGCTGCTGGAAGCCGTTCGGGTGTACCGGATCAGCAAGGTCTCGTCGACCGTCAGGGACGAGTTCGGCAGGCCGGTCAACGGCGAGTCAGGAAACCCGCTCAAGTACCCGGCGCCGAGCGGCAAGTTCTGGGCCGAGGAACTCTGGTTCTCCGACGGCGGCATCACCTCGAACTTCCCGATCCATCTCTTCGACTCGCTGTTCCCGATGTGGCCCACCGTGGGCATCAACCTCGGCCGGTATCCGCTCGGCTTCCGGCATCAGGACGTGTGGCTGCCGCAGGACTGGCAGGGACGCCAGGTGGTCGGTGCGCCGGTGAGCGGCGGGATGGGCGGCTTCGCCGGCGCCATCATCGACGCGGCCCGCGGCTGGCGCGATACCGCCCAGTCGCAGATGCCCGCCTACGTCGGGCGGATTGCGACGGTTCGCCAGAGCAAGTCCGAGGGCGGCGCAAACTTGTTCATGCCGAAGGAGACCATCGCCGCGCTTGCGCTGCGCGGCGAGCTGGCGGGCGCACGGCTGAGACGACGGTTCCGCTCGCCGTGGTGGCAACGCAACCAGTGGCTTCGCTTCCGCACCTCGATCGGGAACATCGAAGAACTGCGCGACGAAGTGCGCGTGCGCACCACCTCAGGCACGTACGCGATGCTCGCAGACGCTGGCGGATCAGCTGAACTGGATGCGCTCAGGGGCTTGCTTACCATGGGGGACCCCGACCTGCCGAACGCCGCTGGCTGGTGGGCGCCCGCCGCAGTGACCTACTGGCCGAGCGCGGCGGCACTCGTCGCAGCGATCAACGGGGTGCCCGCTGCGAGCGGCCTGCGCGGCGGCGTCCCGAGACCCGAGCCAGAACTCAAGCAGGTACCCCCGAGCTAACGCCCGGTCAGCGGGTACGGTTCCGCGGCCTGCCGTCGAGCCAGATGGCCCATGGCTGGATCGCGCCGATCTGGAGCAGCCCCATGGACGCCCATGGATCCTCGGCGAGGCGTGCCCTGATCTCGCGCTCGTCGGCGGCCTCGACCGCGTGCAGGGTCCGCTCGCCGTCGCCGAGCGGGCCGCCGAGGACGAGGAAACCGTCGTCGACGAGCCCGTCCATGAATGCCGCGTGCTGGTCCCACGCTTGCTGCTGCCTGATCTGCCGCGAGGCGTCCCAGTTCTGGCCGTGCACCAGCGTCACTGCGAAGAAGGCCATGGCGTGAGCGTAACGGCGGCTGCCGACACCGCGACCCGGCCGCAGGATGACTCAGCGGCGACGGCCGGCCAGCTGGCCGGCTCGCCGGCCACCGGGCCGGCCTGCGCCGCAGGTACCCCGCGCTGCGCGCCGATGCCCGCGATGACCACCAGCACCACGCCGGCCACCTGCCAGGCGGCCGGCAACTGGCCAAGCACCACCAGCCCGATCAGCACCGCAATGCCCGGTTCCAGGGCCATCAGGGTGCCGAACGCGGCGATCCGCATCCGCCGTAGCGCGAGCAGTTCCAGCGAGAAGGGCAGCAGCGGAACGAGCACGGCCAGCCCGAGTCCCTGCGCCGCGAGCACCGGGGTCAGGCCACGGCTGGCCGGCCAGGCGGCCAGCGGGGCCGCGACGATCGTCGCCGTGCCCAGGGACATCGCGAGGCCCTGCAGCCCGGACAGCTGCGCGCCCACCCGCTGGGTCAGCAGGATGTAGCCGGCCCAGCCAGCCCCCGCGGCCACCGCGAAAGCGACGCCGGTCAGGTTCAGCCGCCCGTGCCAGGGCTCGGTCAGCCCGATCACGCCGATCATGGCAACGGCCGGCCAGGCCAGCGCCGCGGGCCGGTGGCTGCGCAGCGCGGCCACGCCGAGCGGCCCGAGGAACTCGATGGCCGCCGTGGTGCCGAGCGGGATCCGGGCCACTGCCTCGATGTACGCCAGGGTCATCACCGCCGTTGCGGTGCCGAGCAGCAGGATGCCGCGCAGCGCCGGCCAGCCGATGCGGTGCAGCCGCGGCCGCGTGATGAGCAGCAGGATGACCGCCGAGATGGACAACCGCAGCCAGGCCGAACCGGACGGGGTGAGCGCCTCGAACTGGCGCGTGCTCAGGGCGGCACCGGTCTGTACCGACAACATGGACATGACGGCCAGGCCGGGCGCGGGAACCTTCATGAGCCCATTCGATCGTCTCGCTACCGTTCACGTCCAGTGCAGATTACTGGCCATACTGTTCAGCTTGGGTGAATGATGGACCGGTGGACCTCCGTAAAATAAAGGTGTTGGTCGAGCTATCCAGGCTCGGCACGATGTCCGCGGTCGCCCGCGCCACCGGTTACGGAACCTCCGCGGTCAGCCAGCAGCTGGCCGCGCTGGAACGCGAGGCCGGGGTGCCGCTCCTCGAGGCGGCAGGCCGCCGGGTCCGGCTGACGCCGGCCGGGCGGCGGCTGGTCGCGCATGCCGAGGGAATCCTCGCGGCCGTCACCGCCGCCGAGCTTGACCTGGCGGCCGCGGCCGAGCCCAGCGGGCTTGTCCGGGTGGCTGGCTACACCACCGCTTTGCGGCAGGACCTGCTGCCGGTGGCCGGCCAGCTGGCCCGCCTGCATCCGTTGCTCGAGCTCGAGCTGCAGGAGCGCGAGCCAGCGGAGGTGGACGAGCTGCTGGACGCGGGCCAGATCGACCTCGGCTTCGTGTACGACTACACGCTGGTGCCGAGCGGCGGGCGGCATATCCGGTCGCTGCTGTGCGGCAGCGCGATGATGCTGGCGGTGCCGCCGGGGTCAGCCGTCCCGGCACGCGTGCGCACTCCGGATGACCTGGCTACTCTCCGGGACGAGTTCTGGATCGGCAACTCGCGTGACCCGGGCGACGACGAGCTCGCCGACCGGCTCTGCGCGCTGGCCGGCTGGTCGCCGCGGATCCGGCACCGCGCGGACAGCCTGGAGCTGGTCATCGATCTCGTGCTCGCCGGGCAGGGCGTGAGCCTGCTGCCGGCCGATACGCCGGGCACCGACCGGGTCCGGATGGTGCCAATTGAGCTGGCCCGGATCGATCGCCGGATGTGGAGCGTGGTCCGCGCCGGGACCCAGGCATGGCCAGCGATCACGGCCGTGGTCGACGCCGTCCGCCGCCGCGCCGGGCGGTGACGCCGGGGGAGCGCCTCTTAGTTCTTCTTCTCGGCGTGGCCGCCGAACTCGCTGCGCAGGGCGGACAGGACCTTGTCGGTGAATTCGCCGAGGCCACGTGATTCGAACCGCTGGATCAGGGCGGCGGTCATGACGGGCGCGGGCACGCCCTCGTCGACGGCGGCGAGTACGGTCCAGCGGCCCTCGCCGGAGTCCGAGACGCGGCCCTCGAAGTCGTCCAGCTGGGGTGAGCGGGCAAGCGCGTCCGCGGTGAGGTCGATCAGCCAGGACCCGACGACCGACCCGCGGCGCCAGACCTCGGCGACCTCGGCGACATCGATGTCGTACTGGTAGAACTCGGGGTCCCGCAGGGGAGTGGTCTCCGCGTCGCCGGATGCCACGCCCGCCTTGCCGACGTTGGCGTGCTTGATGACGGACAGGCCCTCGGCGATCGCGGCCATCATGCCGTACTCGATGCCGTTGTGGACCATCTTGACGAAGTGCCCGGCGCCGTTCGGGCCGCAGTGCAGGTACCCGTGCGGAGCGGTTCCCGTCGTCCGGGTCCGGCCGGGCGTGGGCTCGGCGCTGCCGGAGCCAGGGGCGATGGTGCGGAAGATCGGATCCAGCCGCCCGACGGGCTCGTCCTCGCCGCCGATCATCAGGCAGTAACCGCGGTCCAGGCCGAACACGCCGCCCGACGTGCCGCAGTCCAGGTAGTGGATCTGCTTCGGCGCGAGCCGCTTCGCCCGGATGATGTCGTCCCGGTAGTACGAGTTCCCGCCGTCGATCACGGCGTCACCGGGCTCCAGCAGCTCGGCCAGCTCGTCCAGGGCTGAGCCGGTGACGGCGGCAGGCAGCATCAGCCACGCCGTCCTCGGCTGCTCCAGCTTCGCGACGAAGTCCGCAAGCGAGGTCGCGCCGGTAGCTCCCTCGCCCGCAAGCTGCTTCACGAGGGCTTCGGCGCGGTCGTAGACGACGCAGCGGTGGCCGTCACGCATCAGCCGCCGGACGAGGTTGGCGCCCATCCGGCCGAGCCCGATCATGCCAAGCTGCATGGGCCTGTCAGTGGTCATCTCTGCTCCCTAGATCTTCCCGCGGTCAGCTCTTCAGGCTGCGGTAACGGCGGATGAGGGCGTTCGTGGACGAGTCATGCCTGAGGTCAGGCTCGGCGTCGCTGGTCAGCTCGGGGATGATCTGGGCCGCCAGCACCTTGCCGAGCTCGACGCCCCACTGGTCGAAGGAATCGATGCCCCAGATCGTGCCCTGGGTGAACACGCTGTGCTCGTACAGCGCCACCAGAACCCCGAGCAGCCGCGGCGTGAGCTTCTCCGCCAGCAGCACGTTGGTCGGGCGGTTGCCCGGCATCACCCGGTGCGGCACGACCTCAGGCGAGGTTCCCTCGGCCTGGACCTCTTCCTCCGTCCGGCCGAACGCGAGAGCCTGGGCCTGCGCGAAGACATTCGACGACAGGATGTCGTGATGATCGCGCAGCGGGTTGAGGGTCTTGCCGAAGCCGATCAGGTCAACCGGGATCAGCTTGGTGCCCTGATGGATGAGCTGGTAGAAGCTGTGCTGCCCGTTGGTGCCTGGCTCGCCCCAGTAGACGGCGCCGGTCTCGTAGTCGACGGGGCCGCCCTCGACGGTGACGTGCTTGCCATTCGACTCCATCGTGAGCTGCTGCAGATAGGCAGGGAATCTCTTCAGGTACTGCTCGTAGGGCAGCACGCCGGCCGTCTGCGCGCCGAAGAAGTCCGCGTACCAGACCGCCAGCAGCCCCATCAGCACCGGCAGGTTCTCGCCGAGCGGCGCGGTCCGGAAGTGCTCGTCAAGCTCGTGGAACCCGGCCAGCAGGTCACGGAAATTGGCGGGCCCTATCGCCAGCATGGTGGACAGGCCGATGGCCGAGTCCATCGAGTACCGGCCGCCGACCCAGTCCCAGAAGCCGAACATGTTCGCGGTGTCGATGCCGAACTCGGCGACGCGCTCGGCGTTCGTGGACACCGCGACGAAGTGCCTGGCGACGGCCTCCGGCGAGCCGAGCTGGCGGACCACCCAGTCGCGCGCCGAGTGCGCGTTCGTCAGGGTCTCCAGCGTGCCGAACGTCTTGGACGAGATGATGAAGAGGGTCTCGTCGGCCGCCAGGTCGCGGGTCGCCTCGACGAAGTCGGTGGAATCCACGTTGGAGACGAACCGGAAGGTCAGGTCGCGCCGGGAATAGTGCCGCAGCGCCTCGTAGGCCATGACCGGGCCGAGATCGGAACCGCCGATGCCCACATTGACGACGTTCTTTATGGTAAGTCCGGTGAATCCCTTCCAATCGCCGGAGCGGACACGGTGCGCGAAGCCCGACATCCGGTCGAGCACCTCATGCACCTGCGCTACCACGTCGACGCCGTCGACGACCAGCGAGCTGCCCTTCGGCATCCGGAGGGCGACGTGCAGCACCGGCCGGTGCTCGGAGGTGTTGATCCGCTCGCCGCGCAGCATCATGTCCCGGCGCTCCTCGAGGCGGGACTCGTGCGCGAGGCCGATGAGCAGCCGCAGTGTCTCGTCGGTGACCCGGTTCTTCGAGTAGTCGAGATACAGCCCCGCTGCCTCCGCGGTCAGCCGCTCGCCGCGCCCCGGGTCGGCGGCGAACAGGTCGCGCAGGTGCATGCCGCCGATCTCGGCGTAATGCTGCTCCAGGGCCTTCCAGGACGGGCGCTCGCGAAGCGGGATGGTCGGCATCGGCTGAGTCCTCCAGCTGGCTCTGCGGTGAGCGGGCAGGCATGCGTGCCCGAACATCATCGCGCCCGGGACGCCGCGGGCCGGCGCTGACCCTCGAAAATGCCCGGCGGGCGGCGGCGAGCCCGGGCAGCGCCGCTTCGGCAAGGGCGACGGCCGGCCCGGCGTAACCGCGGCAAGTGCCCGGGCGAATCGCGCCGGTGTGCTAGCTCCAGCGAACGCGGATCTGCTGCCACCGATCAGCGACTGCCGCCTCGCCGGTGACGGTGACGGCCGCGGGCCGGTTCCACAGCCATAGGTAGATGTCAGCTGCGCTGCCGCGCACGGTGACATCGGCCGGCGTGTCCTGGCCCTGGGCCCGGCTCGCTGTCACCCCGCGGGGCCCGAGGGTGGCCAGCCATGGCGCGTCCCCGGCGGGCTCGATGCGCAGTGTGCCGGGCGCCAGCGCCCTGGGCCGCGCGGCGAACCCGGTGAGGATCTCGTCAATGCCGTCCAGGGCCAGCGCGGGATCGAATGAGCCAGCAGCACGGCAGGCGGCCTGCGCATCGCCGCGGTGGATGGCGGTCTCGTGGGCCTGGCGCCGCGCCCAGAAAGCCAGCGGGGAGGGAGCGGGCAGGAACGTGAAGCAGGCCAGGTCGCCGGGCGCGTCGCGCAGTGTCTGCACCAGCGCCCGGTGACCGTCACGGAACCAGCCGATCAGCAACGGATCGGCCGGGCCGGCTCCGACCCGGTCACCCATGACGTCATCGCCACCCGCCAGCGCGCCGCCGACGATGGACGCCGCCCAGCGATGGACGCCGCCCACATGCGTCACCAGGTCACGAACCTGCCATCCGGGACAGCCCGGGACGGCCGCATCCAGGCCAGCACGCTGGGCCGCATCCGCCAGCCGCGGGCCCTCGGCCGCAAGCTGGTCGATGTGCTCCTCGATTCTCATGCCGCCATTGTGGCCGCTCCCCGAGCCCGGCTGCCAGGGAGCGCCCACGGCCGGTTATGCGATGTTCACCCCATTGCTGAGTACCTGAAGCTCGGCGATCCGCAGGAAGCCCGCGGCGGTGCCCGGAGCCGGGCTGGTCATGTCGAGTTTCACCTGGCTGCTGTGCACGGGGTCGAAGGTGAGGGTGGTCGGCTGGTCGGACGCCGTCGCCCAGTCGATGGTCAGGTGGTTCACCGGGACGAACTTGTGACCGTCCCAGTAGGACACCGTGAGCGAGGCGGGCAGCGCGAGCGTGGCGCTGGTGGTGAAGTTGACCAGCACCGACCCGAAGGACTGCGGGCGAGGCCAGGAAACCGACACCCAGTCGGCCGCCCGCGACACGCTCACCGCGTGCAGGTTGGCGGTGCCCGACTTGTTGTAGAAATTCGACCATCCCGTGGTCATGTCGCCATCCAGCATCGCCGCGGGTACGGTGCCGGGCGCACCAGAGAAACTCGCGTCCGCGTTGGGCGCCTGACTGCTCGCCTCGCTGGCCAGCAGGACCGCAGGACCGAGCGCCGATCGCCCGGCAGCGGAGGTGAGGGCCGCCAGCTGGTGCCCCGGCGGGGCCGTGGACTGGATCGTGGCACTCGCCGCGGCGAGCCCGGGTGCGGTCGCGGTGACCGTGATGCGGCCGGGTCGCTGGGTTGACCGGACGATCACCAGCGCCTTCCCGTTGAAGGCCGGGACAAAGGACGCCTGGTAGCTCTGCGCGTTCTCCTGCTGGCCGTTGTCTACCCCGGCGAGCGCGCCGGGCCCGGTGACTCTGAACTTGATGAGGTTGCCGGCGTCCGGGACTCCCGTCCCGCTGTGGTCCACCACCTCGACCGTGAGGAAGGACAGCGACTTCCCGTCCGCTGTGATGGTCTGAGTGTCCGGCCTGAGCGTGATGGCCCGAGCCGACCCGGCGGTATGGATCTCGTCGCGCGCGACCACGCGCCCGTTGCTCGTCGCCACGGCGGTGAGCTTGCCTGGCTGGAAGGGCACGCTCCAGCTCAGGTGGAGCTTGCCGGTGCTGCCGTTGGGGCTGGTGTAGCTGCCGGACGGGTAGTTGTAGTCGTCCCCGGTGGGCTCGGTTGTCTCCAGGTATGCCCGCCCATCAGTGGTTGTCTTCCGGTCGAAGGTCTTCGCGCCGAGCGACTTGCCATTGAGGAACAGTTCGACCGTGGCGACGTTGGCGTAGACCCAGACCGCGACCTCCTGCCCTGGCGTGTAGTCGGTCCAGTTCATCGGCACGATGTGCACCAGCGGGTCAGTGGTCCACTGGCTCTTGAACAGGTGATACGCGTCCTTCGGGAACCCTGCGGTGTCGATCGCCCCGAAGAAGGACGCCTTCACCGGGAAGACGTCGTAGGGGGTCGGCTCGCCGATGTAGTCCTGGCCGGACCACAGGAACCCGCCCGCCCAGAACTTCCGGTCGCGGTCCTTCTTCAGCTCGTATTCCCCGCTCATCGTCCAGGAGGCGAGGTTGTTGTCGTAGGACGACGTCGCTCGCCTGCCCGGGGTGTAGTTCTCCCCGGTGTTGAGCAGCTGCGGATCCTGGTACACGCCCCTGGTGGATTCCTCCGAGGACGTCTCCGAGCAGAAGAAGAACTTGCCCGGGTACTTCGCGTGCAGGGCGTCCATGGACGTGGCCGTGTTGTAGTTGACGCCGAGCCCGTCCAGCATCTGCAGGATCAGGTCGGGCGGCGAGCCCGCCCGCGGCACGCTGCGGTACCGGTCCGAGCCCATCACGACCGGGCGGGTCGTGTCGATCGACCTGATGTCGGCGATCAGCTTCTGGGCGATCCCCGGGCCGCGAGACGATCCGGTGTCCGGGGTTTCGTTGCCGATCGACCAGAGCACCACGGCCGGTGAGTTCTTGGCGGCGTCGACCATCTCCTTGATGTCGGAGTCGCTCCATGCGTCGAAGTAGAGGTGGTAGTCGAAGGCCACCTTCCCGGTGTGCCAGCAGTCGAAGGCCTCGACCATCAGCAGGATGCCCAGCCGCTCGCAGATCTGGACGAGTTCGGGGGCGGGCGGGTTGTGCGCGGTGCGCAGCGCGTTGGCGCCCATGCCCTTCATCAGCCGCATCTGATGCGCCAGCGCGTCATACAGCACGGCCGAGCCCACCGCGCCTTCCGTCGCATGCAGGTCGACGCCCTGGATTTTTATGGCCTTGCCGTTGAGCGAGAAGCCGGCGTCCGGGTCGAAGGCGAAGTGCCGGATGCCGAACTCGGTGCTGGTGCTGTCCACCGCCGTGCCGCCGACGGACAGGGCGGTCTCCAGGCGGTACAGGCTGGGGCTGTCGGTTGACCAGAGCGCGGGCCTGGTGACTTTCACTGTCGCAGCGGTGCGCTGGGTCTGTCCGCCGTCCACGCTGACCTTCTCCGTCTGGACCTGCACCGCCGCATACCCGGAAGCGAGGGTGCCCGGCAGGCCGGGCGTGGTCACGAAGGTGCCATGCCGGGCAACGTGTACCGGGTTCGTGGCGATCAGGTAGACGTTGCGGAAGATGCCGCTGCCGGCGTACCACCGGCTGCTCGGCAGGTGGTTCTCCGCCCGGACCGCGAGCACGTTGGGGGTAACCCCGTCCGTGTGCGCCAGATCGGTGATGTCGTAGTTGAAACCGGTGTACGGGTTGGGATGGTTACCCAATAGCTGCCCGTTGAGGTAGACGTTCGAGTTCATGTAGACGCCGTCGAACTCCACCGAGATCCGCTGGCCGGCCAGTGCCGAGGGCAGTGTGAAGTGCTTGCGGTACCAGGCGAGCCCGCCCTGGAGGAACCCGGTGCCGCTGCTGGTGCTTGCGGTCTGGACCGGAGTGAGCTCAATGCTCCAGTCGTGCGGGACGTCAAGCGCCCGCCAGCCGGAGTCGTCGAAGCCCGGGTCCTGGGCGTTGGCGTAGGCCCCGGTCGGGTCGGTGATGTCGTCGGGGTTGACGAGCGCGAACTTCCAGTCCTGATCGAAATCGGTGGATCTGTTCCCGCTGACGCGGGCGGTCACCCGGCCCCGCGGGTCGGTGGGACGGCCGGCCAGTCCGAGCATCGGGGCGAGGGCAACCGCGCCGAGACCGGCTCCTGCGCCGCGAAGTACCTGGCGACGTGACGGCCTGCCGGGCGCATCGCTGTGTGCTGCTGCTTGCTGTGGCTGGGCGGGGTGGCTGATCTTGTCCTGGTCCATAGGTCCTCACTCGTGGCTGGGCCCCGCGGGCTGAAGGGGCAGGAGAACTCCCCTAAATCGAACATATTCACACGCCAGTTAGGACATAAATAAACAAATATAAACACATCCTTCCGCGCTGGCTCCGGATGTCAAGAGCGATTCCGACAACTATGCGTATTGATGCCGTCACTGTAAGCTCTTGTCGTGATCAGGTCCTGAGCTGGCCGGCGGCCGGTCAGCGGTCACGATCGGGGGGTCGGTGAGCTATGCGCAGAATGTCTCCGGGCGTTCTTGCCCCGAAGCACGAGTTGCTCACGCCGGATGAGTGGCGGCGCCGGGGGCGCGAGCACCGCAGGCGGGCGCCCCGCTCGAGCCATGCACAGTGGGAGCCGCCGCCGGGCCGGCCGGACCCGGTCGCCGTGCTCGAGGAGCAAGCCGGCAGCCGGGTGCCGGATCTGGTGCCGATCCGGTACGGGCGCATGGCTGCCTCGTCGTTCGCGTACTTCCGCGGCGCGGCGGCGCCGATGGCATGGGATCTCGCGCACACGCCCACGACCGACATCCGGGTGCAGGCCTGCGGTGACGCGCACCTGCTGAACTTCGGCATGTTCGCCGCGCCCGACCGGCGGCTGGTCTTCGACGTGAACGATTTCGATGAGACGCTCCCGGCCTCGTTCGACTGGGATCTCAAGCGGCTGGCGGCCAGCTTTGCCGTCGCCGCCCGCGATAAGGAATTCTGCGACCGCGATGCCCGCGCCGCGGCACGCCTGGCCGCGCACAGCTACCGCACCGAGATGGCGAACTACGCCGCGATGCGATTCCTCAAGGTCTGGTACTCCAGGATCGATGTCGACGAGGTCACCAGCCTCTTCGACGCGCTCCAGCCCAAGGCCGCCGTGCGCCGCCGCCGCCAGGACATAGCCAAGGCGCACCGCCGCACGAGCCTGAAGGCATTCCTGAAGATGTGCGACCAGGTCGAGGGGCAGTACCGCATCCGGCCAGCTCATCCGGTGATCGTCCGCTTCCCCATCGAGCGTCACCCGGGCGTCCTCGACGAGCTCCGCCACGCCATCGCGCTCTACCAGGAGACGCTGCAGGCGGACCGGCGCGAGGTGCTGCGCCGTTACTACTTCGGCGATTTCGCGCGCAAGGTGGTCGGCGTCGGGTCGGTCGGCACCGAGGCTTTCATCCTGCTGCTGCTCGGCGACCGCCCGGACGAGCCGCTGTTCCTCCAGCTCAAGGAGGCACAAGAGTCAGTGCTTGCCCCGTTCGCCGGTCCCAGCGAATACAAGCATCAGGGCGAGCGGGTGGTCAGGGGCCAGCGGCTTACCCAGGCTGCCACCGACCCGTTCCTTGGCTGGACGAGCGGCATCGGCACCGGCGGCACAGCCTCCGCATCGATACTTGCCGCCGCCAAGGACTACTACGTGCGGCAGCTGCGGGACATGAAGGGCAGCATGAACGTCCCGCTGATGGACCCCCACCAGCTCAACTACTACGCCAGGCTATGCGGCTGGGCGCTCGCCCGCGCGCACGCCAGAACCGGGCGGGCAGCCATGATCTCCGGCTACCTGGGCAGCGGCGAGGCCTTCGACTACGCCATCGCGGATTTCGCGATCGCCTACGCCGACCAGAACGAGCAGGATTACCGGCGGCTGCTCGAAGCCGTCTCCGCCGGGCGGGTGCTGGCGACGGTAGAGCAGTGACACCATGCCGGGGCACAGCGCACGGGCCGCCGCGGCCCGCGGCTAAGCGGCGCTGCCCGCGCCTGGCCGGACGACGCCGACGGTGAGCAGGCGGACTGGCTTGGAGCACGCTGTCGCCTTGTACCCGAGGTAGATCGGCGTCGTCTGGTTCGGCGGGTAGATCTGCAGGAAAGCGGTCGGCACCGGACCGCATTTGGATGGCGGGTAGTTGGCCGCGTTGACGATCCGCAGCAGCGCGTTGGCGACATCCCCCGGCGCGAGCGTGACAAGCTGCCGCGGGCTCGTGTTGCTCCGTGCAGCCGCCTTGCCGATCCGGCCGACAGGCCTGCCGCCCGCGAGCGAGACGCCGGGGTAGCCGAAGAGGGTGCACGCCGCGCTGCCGATGTTGGTGAAGTCGAGTGAGACGTACGTGCTGCCGGCCGCCCCCTGGCTGACTCCGGCCTTCGCCTGCAGGTCACGCGTCGGGCACGCGGCCGTCCCTGGAGGGCTGGCGGACGAGCGTGCCGCGCCAGGCGAGGCCGAGCTGGCCGGCCCGGACGGGGTGACCGTGACTGTCTTGGTAACCGCCGGACCGGGGCTCGCGCTTGACCCGCACGCTGTGCCAAGCGCCGCGACGCAGCCCAGGGCTGCCCCGGCGAGCGTCCGCCGCGCCGTGCGTCGAGCTGAAGTCATCGCCGGTCTCCTTCTGCCTGAGTGGGTCAGCGCGCCGCCGCCAGCACGGACAGTGTGACAGTTCCGGCCCGGATGCCGAGGGCGCCGCCACGACCTGAGGGCCCGCCGTATTCGATTACTCGCCGGGAAGTCGACAAAGAGATACGGCGGCACTGCCTGCTCGCGGCCGGCGTTCCGGCTGCCGCGGCGATTGACTATGGTGCGAGAAGGATCAAGCCCAGTGAGGACCAGGAAAATGGCTTTGTCTACTACCTCGGCGGACCGGCGCAAGCGGCTGGCCCTCGTCGCGGCGATCATGGGCTCGGTCGTGGCTGGCCTTGATGCTACGGCGGTGAATGTCGCGCTGCCGGCCATCCGGGCCGATCTCGGCGGCGGGCTGGCGGGCCAGCAGTGGGTGTCCAACGCCTACCTGCTGGCGCTCGGCTCGCTGATCCTGGTGGGCGGCTCGCTCGGCGATATCTTCGGCGAGCGGCGGGTGTTCTCGATCGGCGTCGCCGGGTTCGGGATCGTGTCGGTGCTGTGCGCGGTCGCGCCGGATATCGGGATCCTGATCGCGGGCCGGGCGCTGCAAGGCGCCTTCGGGGCGCTGCTCATGCCTAGCGCGCTTGCGGTCATCATCGCCGCGTTCCCGCGCGACGAGCGCGGCGCGGCGATCGGCTCGTGGACGGCATGGTCCGGGATCGCCACCGTCGTCGGTCCGCTGGCGGGCGGTTACCTGGTGGACGCGGTCTCCTGGCGGCTGATCTTCGCCATCAACGTGCCGTTCGTGCTGCTCACGCTGGTACTGATCAGCATGGCCGTGCCCGGCCGCGAGCGCGGCGCCGCGCACGCCAAGGTGGACTGGCTGGGCGCCGCGCTCACGTTCCTCGGCCTGGCCGGGCCGGTGCTGGCGCTGATCCGGCTGCCGGATGCCGGCTGGGCCAGCGCGCAGGTGTGGGGGCCCGGCCTCGGCGGCGTCGCGCTGCTCGGCATCTTCGTGGCGCATGAGCGGCGCACCCCGGCGCCCGCGGTGCCGCTGGCGTTGTTCCGGCGGCGCAATTTTTCGGTCGGGAACCTGCAGACCTTCGCGATGTATGGCGGCCTGGGCGTGACGTTCTTCCTGCTGGTGCTCTTCCTGCAGGAGGTCGCCGGCTTTAGCGCGCTGCGCGCGGGCCTTGCCTTGATGCCGACCACGCTGGTGATGTTCGCGCTATCCAAGCGATTCGGGAAGCTCGCCGACCGGTTCGGGCCGAGGCTGTTCATGGGCGGCGGCCCGCTGCTCGCCGCGGTGGGCCTCGCGCTGCTGCTGCGGCTTGGCGCGGACGTGAACTATGTGACCCAGCTGCTGCCCCCGCTGCTGCTCTTCTCGGTCGGGCTCGCCGCGACCGTGGCGCCGCTGACCGCCACCGTGCTGTCCGACGCCGACGAGTCCAACGCGGGCATCGCGTCGGGGATCAACAACGCGATCGCCCGGATCGCCGGACTGCTGTCCATCGCCGCGATCGGCGCGGTCAGCGCCGCCCAGTTCGGCCACGCTCTCGACAAGGAGCTGGCCGGGCGCACTCTGTCGCCGACCGCCCAGACGGCCATCGCGCAAGCCCGCCGGGAGACGCTTGCCCGGGTGGATGCGGGCAAGGTCGGACAGCAAGTCGCGCTAGCGGTGCAGTCCGCGTCGGTGCACGCGTTCCAGGTGGGAATCGGAATCTCGGCCGCGCTGGTCGGGCTCGGCGGGCTGCTCGGGCTCGCCGGGATACGCAACCCGAAGCGCCCGGTGCGGTGCGAGGACTGCGCCGGCGGCCAGTTCGCCGGGCAGCCGCTCGACGCGGGACGCGAGCGCGCCGGGACCGCCCGGGCCAGCTAGCAGTCTTACCCGGCCGTATCGCCCGGGGCTTGGCCATGGGAACCGATGTCGAGTTCGGCCATCAGCTCTTCCTGGCGTTGCCTTATCTCGGCGGCAAGCTCGGCGGTTCCGGTTGGGTAGGCCATCGCCTCCGCATAGTGGGCGGTCAGGGTGTCGCCGAGAAGCCGGCTGTCCACCAGGATCGGAACCTCCGCGACGAGCGCAAGATTCACCGCGTCGCTTGGCCGGGCGTCCACCTCCTGCGGCCCGCCGGGCCCGCCCAGCACGACGGTCGCATAGAAGACCGAGTCAGTCAGGCGGGTAATCCGCACCTCGCGCAGCTGCGAGCCGGCCGCCTGGACCAGGCTGGCAGCCAGGCCATACGTCATCGGCCGGGGATGCTCGACCGACTCGAGCGAGATCGCCATCGCGGTGGCCTCGGCCGGGCCGATCCAGATCGGCAGCCGCCGGTCCCCGTCGCGCTCCGCGAGCAGCATGAGGTGCTTAGGCTGCGGCACGTCGTCGGACCGGCGCAGCCCGGCGACGATAACCTCCACCAGCTCCGGCGAATTGGCTGTAGTCACTCTCTTTTCCTCCTGGACGTCGGCTAGCTGGGTGAGCCGGGGCGCGAGGGCAGCCCTGGCCTGGTGCAGCCGGGCCTTGACGGCGCCGGTTGAGATGCGGAGCTCGGCCGCGACCTCGCGATGGCTCAGGCCCTGCAGGTAGAACAGCAGGACCGCGGCTCGCTGCCCGGCTGGCAGCGTCGCGATGGCACCGCGGACGCGCCCGGCCAGGTCCGCGATCTCCGCGAGCTCGGCCGGACCGGGAGAATCGGCAGCCAGGTCACCGTCCGGCAGGCCAACGCTCTCCGGCCGCAGCTGACGCAGCCAGCGCCGCGCGACGTTGAGCGCGATGCCGCAGAACCAGGCGCCGAACCGCTCCGGCGAGCGCAGCCGGTCCAGGCCCGTCATCGCGCTGACGGTGGCTTCCTGCGCGGCGTCACGGGCCAGCTCCGGCGATCCGAGCACCCGCGCGGCGAGGGCGACGGCAGTCTCCCAATGGCGGGTCACCAGCTCGGCCAGGGGGTCCTTCCCGCCGAGCAGCGCGGCGCGCACGAGGTCGGCGTCGGACCGACCGGAGTCAACGCACGCAGCCACATCTCATAGTGCCCGCCGGCCGCACCAGGGTTAGCCGGCCGCACCAGGGTTAGCCGGCCGGATCGGGATGCCGCCTGGACCGTGCACGGGCCAGCACAGCGGCTTCGCTTCGCGAGCGGCCGACCAAGATCGGCCGCCAGCCCCGGCCCGGCCCGCAGCCTGTCGACGACCGCGCCGGTGGCCATTATCACCGGAATGCGGCGCACGTTATTTACCGGGCATTTCCGTAAGTCGGAGTCCGGCTCGATGTCATTCAGGTTTCCGCCGCCGCGTGATAGCGTCAGCCAGGTTTCTTGCCACGATCGAGGCGTGCAGCGCCTTACCTGGCCAGGATGCGGACTGCTTTGGGTAGCTTATATCGGCAGTCGTGCCATATCGAGCGTGCACCGAAATTGAGCTGGAAACCGCGTATGGTCCTGATCTCTAACTGGGGGAGCGAATGAGGATGCATGTGAATATCGCGCGAACCGCGGCGCGGGCCGCCGCGGCAGGCGCAATGGCGACGCTCGCACTGGGCTCGGCCCAGGCGGCCATGGCTGGGCCAGCGCCGGCCAACGTCAACGTGCCGTGCAGCGCTACGGTACTGGCCAGCGACATCACCGGCGCCGTCAGCGGGCAGACCCTGTTCCTGGCCAAGTTCTGCGTATACGAGCTGCACGCCGCGCTGCCGGCCATCAGCGTGGACCTCACCGTCCAGGGCAACGAGAGCACCGTCGAGCGCAGTTACAACAGCAGCACGCCGGACTTCAGCGTCTTCACGGTGACGTCGGGCGCGGACTTCGTCCTCAACAACGTCTACGTCCGCAATGGCGATTCCGTGGGGGGAGGCATGAGCCCGCCCGCCGACAACTCGGGAAATGGCGGCGCCATCTACAACGAGAACGGCACCGTCACGGTTAACGGCGGAAAATTCACCGGTAACACGGCCAGCGCATTCGGCGGCGCCATCTACAGCCTCGGCGACCTCAGCGTGCAGGGCGCCGTCTTCACCGGCAACCAGGCCGACGACGGCGGCGCGATCGCGACGCAGCGCGATGATCCCTCGGCGGTAACCGGTAGTTCTTTCTCCGGCAACAGCGCCGTCGAGGACGGTGGCGCGATCTACGTCGAGGACTCCATGGCGGTGCTGCACTGCAATTTCACCAAGAACACCGCCGGCAACTCCGGCGGCGGCATCTACGTCGACAACGGATCGCCGACGGTGACCGAGAGCGGCTTCTACCAGAATCAGGCCGAATTTGGCGGCGGCATCTATAACGACAGCGAGGTGACGGCGACGGGCACCACCTTCCGGGGTGGCCAGGCCGAGTATGGCGGCGGCGTCTACAACGACGACGTGGCCACGATGAACAACGCCACCTTCGCCTACAACACCGCAGAATCCGACGGCGGCGGCTTCTACAACGAAGATTCGGCAGAAGTGAACGGCAGCAGCTTCACCGCCAACACCGCAGAGTTCGGCGGCGGGTTCTACAACGAGGACGTCGCGACCATCGACAGCAGCCACATCTTCCGGAATACGGCGACGGACGACGGCGGCGGCATCTTCGACGACAACGACGACGTCACGCTGACGAACTCCCTCGTCATCGAGAACCATCCCGACAACTGCGCGCCGTCCGGCGTGGTCAGCGGCTGCATCGGCTGAATCCCGGCCCGCCGCCCCGCCAGGGCGGCCGGCCAGCGCCAGCCCAAGGCAACGAATCCCGCGGCCGGTCACCTGTGCAGGTGACCGGCCGCGGATTCGTGCCAGGCCCGCGCGCCGACCGCGTTAGCCGGCCCAGCATGTGGTCATCGGCGGCGGGTGCGCGATGATGGACGGTTATGTCTTCGGATGTGACGCTGCTGACCGACATCGATGTGTGGGCGCGCGGCCGTGGCCTGGAGATCGTGCTGCTTGTGACGGGGGCGATCCTGCTGACGCGGCTGGCGGCCTGGCTGGGCGCGAGGATCACGGACCGGATCGACGCCAGCGCGCAGGAGACGGACGCGCTGGTCCGCTCGGAGGCGGCAAAACACCGGCACGCGCTGACGCAGGTGATCACCTGGGCCACCCTGGTGGTCATCTACTGCGCGACCGCGGTGGCTGTCGTGGCGCGCCTCGGCATTCCCGTGACGAGCCTGGTCGCCCCTGCCGCCCTGGCGGCCGTGGCGCTGGGGTTCGGTGCGCAGCGCATAGTCCAGGACATCCTGGCCGGCTTCTTCATCATCACCGAGCGGCAGTACGGCTTCGGGGACCTCATCCACCTTTCCGTGCCGAGTCTGGTCAATCCCGCGATCGGGACGGTCGAGGATGTCACGTTGCGGGTGACCACGGTGCGGACCGCGGCCGGCGAGGTGGTCATTACCCCCAACGGCCAGATCGGCCAGGTGACCAACCTGTCGCGCGGCTGGGCGCGTGCCGTGGTGGATGTGCCTGTGCCCGCTGCCGTGGACGTCAACCGGGTAAGCGACCTGCTGCGGCTGATCGGCGAGGAGGCCTACAAGGAGCCGGACCTGGGCCAGCTGCTGCTGGATCCCCCGGCCGTCATGGGTGTGCAGAGCATCGACGTGGACCACTTCCAGGTCCGCCTGGTCGCCAGGACGCTGCCCGGCAAGCAATTCGAGGTCGGGCGGATCCTGCGGGCCAGGATCGCGGCCGGGTTCGGGCGCGAGGGTATCAACCTGCCGGTAGGCCTGGACACCGCCGAGCCGACGGGCAGCGGCTGATGCGGCGGGTGCGGACCTCGACCTGGGTCCTGATCGCGGTCTTCCTGGTCTCCCTGGTCGCCTACGTGCTGGTCAGGCCCCCGCCGACGACAGCTGCCGGCGTCACCCAGACGGTGCACCCCGCAACCTCGCCAGGGTCGGTGGCCACCACGCCACCGCCCACCAGCACGCCGAGACCAACCTCGAAGCACACGCCAACGGCCACGCCGACACCAACCTCGAAGGCCACGCCAACCAGTTCGGTGTCCCCGACCGGGACGCCACGCCCGAGCGGCGTTCCGACGACATCGCCCGCCACGGTGACGCCAACTCCGTCAGCCACCGGCTCGGCGTCTCCCTAGCGGCGTTGCCTGCCCGGCAGGTGCTGTAGTCGTTTGCGCAAGCAGGTGCTTGGCGTGCGGCGGCCCGTAACCCCGGGAAACACAGCGTGAGGAGGATGAGGCCCGGATGACCGTCAGACCGTGGTGGCGAGCCCGCCGTCGACGGGGATGACCGCGCCGGTGACGTAGGCGCCTGCTCGCGATGCCAGGTAGACGACGACGCCGGCCATGTCGTCGGGCCGCCCGATGCGCCGGAGCGGAGCGCTGGCGGCGATCTGGTCCCCGGACGCCTTCAGCGTCGCGGCCATCATCTTGGACTCGAACGGTCCGGGCGCCACGGCGTTGACCGTGATCTGCCGTGGGCCAAGCTCCTTGGCCAGCACCCGGGTCAGGTGATGCAGGCCGGCCTTGCTGGCCGAGTACGAATAGGTGGGGCGGAAGGGCACGTGCAATCCGTCGATGCTCCCGACGTTGATGACCCGCGCCGGGTCGTCCTGCGTACCGGCGGCCTCAAGCAGCGGGAGGAATGCCCTGGTCAGGAAAAACGGGGCCTTCAGGTTAAGGTCCACGATCTTGTCCCAGGCCGCGGCGGGGAACTCCGCCAGCGGCGCGCCCCAGGTGGCGCCGGCGTTGTTGACCAGCACATTCAGTTGCCGCTCATGCCCGCCAACCTCGTTGGCCAGGCGCAGGCATTCCTCCTCGGTGGACAGGTTGGCGGGGATGGCCAGCACGGAGCCGTGCTGCCCGAGTTCCGCCGCGGCAGCGGCGCAGGCCTCGGCCTTGCGCGAGCTGATGTAGACACGGGCTCCGGCTTCCAGCAGCCCGCGCGCCATCATGAACCCGATCCCGCGAGTGCCTCCGGTGACGACGGCCGTCTTCCCGGACAAGTCGAACAGGGTCATGATCTTCTCCTTAAGAAATCCGCGCTGGGAAGAGCCTGTCCCTAGATCCTGGCAGGAGCTGGCGGGAGCTGGCGAACAGCGAGTTCCGGCCCGGCAGGGGGTGCCGGATGAGGCTGCGCGGCCTTACCCTTTGTCCATGATGGGCGAGGTATCGCCGCTCGGGCGCGGTGACATGGGACGCGGTGACGACATGGCGCGGCCGGCCGAGCTGCGCGCGTCGCATGGCGACCGCGACCGGGTAGTGGAGCTGCTGCGGGTCGCGGCGGGCGATGGCAGGCTCACCGCCGAGGAACTCGACGAGCGGCTTGAGGTTGCGCTGACCGCGCGCACCTATGGCGAGCTGGCGGCGCTGACCACCGACCTGCCTGCCGCTCCGGGCTTCGCGATGGACGCCCCGGCCCAGAAGCCGAAAGACGTCGTGCATATCGACTGCGGCAGCGGCAACATCCGGCGCAACGGACGCTGGATCGTGCCGCAGCGGATGGAAGTGCGGGTGACGAGCGGTAGCGTGACGCTCGATTTCACTGAAGCGGCGCTGTCCCAGTCGTCGCTCCAGATCGACGCCGAGGTCCGCAGCGGGAGCCTGACCCTGGTGACGAAGCCGGGCATCGCGGTGGACGCCGACGATGTCACGATCAGGAGCGGCAACGTGAGCGTACGGGAGCCGTGGGGATCCGGCATACCAGTGGTGCTGCGAATCGACGTCTCGGGCAAGGTCGGCAGTGGCAGCCTCACGGCACGCCCGCCGCGCCGGACATTCTGGCAATGGCTGCGGCGGGCGCCAAGGCCGTACGCGATCGCGTCCTGACCGCTGCAGCAGCTAGTTCCGCGGGGGGAGTTGCTGCAGCGACCAGGAGTTGCCATCGGGATCGCTGAAATAGACGAACGAGCCCCACGGCTGGACGTCGATCTCGCTGGCCTGCACGCCGTTGCCGATGAGCAGCTCGCGGGCGGCCGCGGCGTCCTCGATCACCATCATCAGGCCCTGCTGGGAGCCCGGCGTCATCTTCGTGATCCCGGTGCCCATCGCGATGGAGCAGGCGGATCCGGGCGGGGTGAGCTGCACGAAGCGCAGCTCCGGATTGACCTGCACGTCGTGATCGGCGTTGAAGCCGACCTGGTCCACGTAGAAGGCCTTGGCGCGGTCGACGTCGGTCACGGGAACGGGAACAACCTCTAGTCTCATCTCCATGAGCCGACGGTAGCGGGCGGATCTGACAGTCACGACGTCCGCTAGCAAGGTGGTGAATCCCGCGATCGCTCACCATCGAAGGTGAGCGATCGCGGGATTCACCCCGCCTGGCAAGGTTGGCTCATGCAGCCGGAGGGGCATAGTCCGCTGGGGATGCAACCGCCGGGGGACTCGCCACCGGAGATGCACCCGCTCGCCAGGCTGATCGCCGATGCGGCAGCCGGCCGATTTCCGGCCGTGGACGGTGGCTGGCGCCGGGTGCCACCATGGCGGCCGGGGCTTGCAGGCATCATCGCGTTCACCGGGCATGCTGTGCTGGCCCTTGCGCCGGACATCGCCGACCAGCGGCTCGTCGAGCTCGGGGTGAACGGGCTCGGCGGCGCCCACGACCCCCGAGTCATTGCCGCGCTGGCCGGCCCAGACGGCTGGATCGACAGCCTTGACGTACTGCTGGCCGGTCGCGGGACGGCCGCGGCGCCCGCTGTTGCTGGTCCGCGACTGGTGGCGCGGCCGGATCTCGCATCGCACCACCGGGCGCTGTTCGCCGCCAAGATCCGGCACCGGCCCCGGGTCCTTGGCTACCCGGACCGGCGGCGATCGGCCGTGGTCGTGTTCAGCAGGGGCCTGGCCGGGCTCACCGAACTCGGCTTCGAGCTCGAACCGGAACGCCGTGGCTCCGGCGGCGGGGTCACGCTGATCCGCGACGCGCTGAGCACGGTCCCGGCTGGCCAGCTAGTCATCGCGGCCGTCGCACCGGGCAACGCGGCCGGCCTCCGCGCGGTCTTGGCGGCCGGGTTCACTCCGATCGGCTCGATCCAGCTGTTCCGCCGCGCCGACAGCTGACGCGCCATCGAGTGAGCCGGTGCGACCCCCGATAGCCAGGCAGCGTGGCCCGGTTCCTGCGGGCTGGCCTGTTCCGCCGGATCACGGCGCGTGGCGTGACCGGCTCGGGAACTGGCAGACTCGACGGATGGCATTCGAGCTCGCACAGGTCAATGTCGCTCGTCTCACCGCTCCGCTTGACTCGGCGGAGCTGGCCGGGTTCATGGCGGCGCTTGACCCGGTCAATGCGGCAGCTGATCAGGCACCCGGCTTCATCTGGCGGCTGCAGACCGAGGACGGGAACGCGACAGCGATCCAGGCCTTCGAGTGGGACGCGGCCGGAAGCTCCGGCGTGATTGTCAACTTGTCGACATGGACGGACATCGAGCGGCTGGGCGAGTTCGTCTTCGGCGAGATGCACCGTCAGGTGCTGCGGCGGCGCCGGGAGTGGTTCCAGCGGATGCAGGAGGCGCACCTGGCGTGCTGGTGGGTGCCCGCCGGGCATCGTCCCGGCATCAGCGAGGCCGAGGATCGAGTCCGGTACCTGCGTGCACACGGCCCGACGCCGCATGCCTTTACCTTGCGAGCGAGCTTCCCGCCGCCAGGCGGCCATGAAAGTGAGCAGCCGGTGCGTGGTCCCGAAGACTGGCTCTGCCCGGCCTAGCGAGTCAAAGGTGCCCCTGAGCCGCTCGCGGTCGTCGGTCATATCGCCTCGGCATTCATATCCGAAATCATGCACCGCCGGCCCGGGCCGCGTTTCCGCGGAAACGCGGTGCGGCGGGTCCTCGTCCATGATCACGGAGGGTTTCGGGGGCTCGAACCCGCAAAGTCTCCGTGATTTCAAGGAAAGGCTGGCGCTGGGGGGCGACGGCTGCCTGGCAGGGGAGGGCGCTTCGGGGTGTTCAACGACCCGGTCGGGCATCCCTTCTGCCTTGTGCCGTTCTGACGCCTGGCCTTGCCTTCGGTAACGACGCGCTCGCCTCGGCCGGCAGGTAATCAGGTCCCCTGCGGGTAAGCTCCCTAGGTGGCCGGCCCCCTGCCCGTTCGGACTTCCGCCATGCTCGCGACCGCGGATCCGGAGGCTGCGCGCTTCGCACTCAGGCGGCCGTCCCGCCAGCCGGGCGCGCAGACAGTAAAACGGGGCCATCGGTGCTAGCCCTGCTCCTCGCCGCGGTCGCCGTAGGCTTCGGGAACTTCGGCGCGTCCGTCAGCATCGGGCTGTCCGGTACGACGCGGGCAACCCGGGTCAGGGTCGGGATCGTCTTCGGGATCTTCGAGGCCGGCATGCCGCTGGTCGGCCTGCTGGCCGGCCGGGGGGTCGCCCGCGCCTTCGGTCACGTGTCCGGCTACGTCGGCGGGGCGCTGCTGATCGGAATCGGCGGATGGCAGCTGGTGCAGGCTTTCCGGGCCGCCAGTCGCGGGCTGGCCCCGCCGACGTCGCTGCGGCGGCTGCTGCTGACCGGCCTCGCGCTGTCGATGGACAACCTGGTCGTCGGGTTCAGCCTCGGCGTCCAGCACACGCCGCTGTTCGAGGCGGTCGTGGTATTCGGCACGGTGAGCGTGTGCCTGAGCCTGCTGGGACTTGAGGTCGGGCGGCGTCTCGGCGCGGTGGTAGAGGTCGGCGCCGAGTACGTGGCCGGCATCATCCTCATGGCCGTCGGCCTGATCGTCGCCGTGGGCTAGGCACGGAGCCAGGTCAGCGGACCTCGAGAACGTGCTCTCCGCGCGGCACAAGCTCGCCGATGACCGGCGCTCCCGGGATCTCCCCGGCGATCAGCAGGCCGCCGCTGGTCTGCGCGTCCGCGAGCAGCAGCCGGTCGTGCTCCCCGATCGTCGCGGCGAACCTGGTATGCGGCTGCACCCAGGCGAGGTTGCGGTGCGTGCCGCCGCTGACGTATCCGGCGGTGACCGCATCGCGTGCGCCGGTCAGGTAGGGCACGTTCGCCGCGTCGACAATCGCTGATACGCCGCTGGCCCGGGCCAGCTTGTACAGATGACCGAGCAGCCCGAAACCGGTGACGTCCGTCGCGCACGCAGCGCCCGCCGCGAGCGCGGCCACCGCTGCCTCGGCATTGAGCGTGGTCATGCAGTCGATCGCCTGCCGGAAACCCTCGCCGGTTGTCTTGTGCCGGTTGTTGAGCACGCCGAGCCCCAGCGGCTTGGTCAGCGTCAGCGGCAGTCCGGCCTGACCGGCATCGATGCGCAGCAGCCGCCGCGGATCTGCCAGCCCGGTGACCGCGATGCCGTACTTCGGCTCCGGGTCGTCGATGCTGTGCCCGCCCGCCAGCGGAACGCCGGCCTCGGTGGCGACGGCAAGGCCGCCCCTGAGCACCTCTGTGGCCAGCTCAAGCGGCAGCATGTCGCGGGGCCAGCAGAGCAGGTTCAGCCCGAGGATGGGGCGCCCGCCCATGGCATAGACGTCGGACAGGGCGTTCGCCGCCGCGATCCTGCCCCAGTCAAAGGGATCGTCCACGACCGGCGTGAAGAAGTCCACCGTGCTGATGACCGCGACGTCACCGGCCGCGCTGAGCGTGACGACGGCCGCGTCGTCACCGGCGTCAAGGCCGACGGTCAAGCTGGCCTCGGCGTTCGCCGGGGGAGTGACCAGCAGGCCGGCCACCATGCGCTCAAGGTCACCCGGGGCGATCTTGCAGGCACAGCCGCCGCCGCGGGCGTAGGAGGTCAGCCGGCCGGTCGTGATCGTCATCGTGTCCATTCCCGCGTCGATGTTTCCGGCAGGCCGCGGCGTTCCCGGCAGCCGGCCGCCCGCGGCCGTGGCGGAGGTGGACGGGAATCGAACCCGCCAGCCCGAGATGCTCGGGCTCAACAGTTTTGAAGACTGCGGAGACCACCAGGTGCTCAGACACCTCCGGGGTCAGCTTAACCGCGCGGTCCGGCGGCGAGCGCAGCAAGCCGCCGGGCCAGCAGCGGCAGGCCGCCGGGCCAGGAAAGGACACCAGGATTAACGGATCCTGCCACCGCCGGTGCCTCTCAGCCACCCGAATCCAGGCCGTGCTCGATGGCGTACCTGGTGAGCTCGACCCGGTTGTGCCGCGGCACCCGCAGCAGTACCTCGGTGCCGGATCCGGGGGTGGAGCTGATCGTCGTGGTGCCGCCGAGATCACGGATCCGGCCGCTGATCGCATGGCTGATGCCCAGCCGGCCATCCGCGGCCGCCTCGGCTAGCCGCCCGGCAGGTATCCCGGGGCCGTCGTCCCTGATCGTGACGCAGACCAGGCTGCCCTCGTCCTCGACAAGTACCCAGGCGGGCGTGCCGGCCGCGCAGTGCCGCCGCACGTTGTCGAGCGCCGCGCGGACCGCGGATGCCGTTTCCCTGGCCGCGTCGCCGGTCAGCAGGACCGGCTCGGCCGGCGTCACCACCGAGACCAGGGCCGAGCTCTCCGTGGCGAGCAGCGTCCGGAGGTCGAGCTCGCCGGCCGGCAGCGATGGCTGGCTGTCCCCGGCGATCAGCGTCCGCAGCGCTGCTTCCTGCTGGCCCGCCAGTCGCCCGATCTCCGCCGCCTCGCCGCCCGCGTCGGCCCCCCGGCGCTGCACGAGCGCGAGGACCTGCAGGACCGAATCGTGGATCCCGCGGGCCAGCCGCTCGCGCTCGCGGCTGGCCGCCTCTACCTCGGTGGCATGCTGGATTGCCTGCTCGGCCCGGGCGGCGAGCCTGGAGACGTAACCGACCAGCGCGCCGGTCAGCAGCAGCAGGATCGGCCCGTTCAGCGATGTGCCCCGGAACAGGTCCGCGACGGAATGATGCCGGAGCGCGACGTCGCAGCCGCCGAGCACCAGCGCGGCGACCGTCCCGGCGCGCAGGTCGGCGGCTACCGCCCAGGCGAGCACCGGCCCGGCCATCCAGGTTGCTGTCACCGGCATGACGCCGCCGTAGGTGCTCCGGGGATACTGGACCACGGCGGTGCAAAGCAGCGCGGCCGCGGTCACCGCAAGGTCCGCGGTGAGCAGCGCGTTCGTCCGCCGCGCTGGCTCCGCGTAGGCGCGGGTAGTAAACACCGTCCACGCTGTCATGCCGGCCAGCACGACCCAGGCCAACGGCAGGCGCGAATAGTCACCGCGGAGCGTGACGAGAAGGACCGCCGCATAGGCCAGCGAGGCAAACCGGAACACCGCTATCGCCCGCCACAACGGCGCCTGAAGGCCCACCCGGCCATGGTCCCATGCCGGCTCGCCACTTCCGGGCGTGCTGGCAGCAGCCTCGTCCAGGCGGCCGAGTCCAGCATCGCTGGATGAACGCGAGTGCCGCGCCAGCGGCTTCATGCCAGCCCCTGCGTCGATGCTGAGCGCGTGCTCGCGCCGGGGCATCTCGACGATCCCGGTGATGCCCGCGTTGCGCCTGTGACGTTCTGCCGGAGGCGCTGGCGTTTGCCGCCGTGTCGGACGTGGTCGCCCGCTGCAGCCGCGTGCGGCTGCAGCGGGCGACGCCCCCGATAATCTCCCTGACGCAGTTGGTATCCGGCGCGGCCGCACTGGCCGGGGAGAGCGTGTTCGACTGCGGTGACGGTGGCCCTGCGGATCGGTCCGCAGATCGGGCGCGCACGAAGGTCGCGCGCCAGTGGCCGCGGTAGTCTCCGGCCAGGACGGCGAATGTCGGGTGACGTCGCTATGCGCGGTGCGGCCGCGCAGATGGATGACTACGCAGTCAGCCCGACCGCTCGCTCACGTTCGTGGGCGGAGAATGTCCTTCAGGAGCTCGGCTCACCCCCAGGCAGGAGTTTCGAGCTGCCTGGGTCTGGGGCAGCGTCGGGCGCGGACTACGTTCTGACGATCGCAGAGCAGCAAGTGAATAGCAAGCGGCCGCTTCCTGCTGGCCAGCCGCCCCGCGCCCAGGTCGGCGGACCCGCGCCCAGTAGGGAGCCGAACTAGTGGACGGCATCGGCCGCGTGCGCTCCGGCGCCGCCGCGACCTGCGGCCGGCCGGACCTGCGCCCGGGCGGGGCCGGTCCTGCGTGCGGACCAGCCGGGCCGGCCAATGCTACTCAGCGGTAACTGAGTACTCCGCCATAGCCGGCTGAGTAGCCGGGCGGATGCTGCCCGCGACTGTCGGTAGCAGCCTGGAGGTATGCGATCAGATATCAAGGCACGGCTACGCAGGATTACGGCGGGCCCGGTCCGGCCCGACGACAACAGCGCACAGCGGCACGCGCTCGGCCCCGGCTGGGCCGCGCCGGGCCTGGAGCGCATCGCGCTGGCGGTCGCTGGCGATGCCCGGGGTGCCGAGCGCCCCGAGCGCGCCGACGAGCAGGACGCAGCGTCGGCCGCCGCCGAGCATGCCGCCGGCCCGGCCCAGCGCGCCGCCGAGGAGCATGCCGCCGGCCCGGCCCAGTGCCGTTCCCGCCGCGACGGCGCGAACTCGGCTGCCCGCCGCGGCCGCCGCGGCCGGTAGCGTGGCGATCGCGTCCGGACTGGCCTGCGCGATAGCCCTGGCTCACGAACTGCCTGCCAGCCATGCCGGGTTCGCCGTGCTCGGCGTCGCGGCGGCGGCGCAGGCCGTCGCCGCGACGTTCGTGGCGAAGAGGCCGGCCGCCTGCCTCGCCGCCGAGGTCAGCGGCTGGCTTGCCGCCGCCGCCGGGACCGGGATGACGCTCAGCGGGCCGGGGACCGCGAGCATCGGGCTGACCGCAGCCGGGGTGCTCTGCCTGAGCGTGGCCGCGCGGCCGGACCGCAGGCCGCTGCTGTG
>WNGH01004771.1_pt1 | contig 30329 bp, 26 predicted proteins | sample 5400631 | NCBI WGS metagenome assembly WNGH01 (sample SAMN13153373, study PRJNA577476) | soil metagenome | isolation source: 115 cm soil or saprolite under Garry oak tree replicate 1 | place: USA:California | collected 2016-06-15
TTGCGATCCGGTCGTCAGACAACCGGGACCGTAACGAGAAGGAGCCCTTTACGCACGCAGCGACACGGCACAACCGGACACAGAACCACCAGGCGTACTAAAACGCCTCACATTACATCACCTCAGAAGAGCCGCACCCGATTGCTTATGTGGGAGTGCCTCGGCGCGTAGCGCTTCCCATCGCTTGGCTATCTGGGCGACCTGCTCCGGTTGCTCGACAGTCTGCCCGCTAAGGGCGTTTTCCATATACGCCACATCGCCGCTTCCGGCTGTCTCCGCGAGAACAAACGGCCCGGCAAGGCCCGAATACTCACCCGCACTCAAGGGCACTACCTGAATGATGATGTTCGGCTGCCGTGACATCTCCGTTAGGTGGTCAAGCTGCTTTCGCATGACTTCTGCGCCGCCAACCGGCCTGCGAAGCACTACCTCATCCATCACCGCAACCAGCATCGGCGGTTCGCTCTTGGCCAAGATTTGCTGTCTCTCCAGACGGGCATTCACAGCCTGCTCTGTCTGCTCGTCCGAGCCAAGCTCCCACGAACGTATGAGCGCACGCGAATAGTCGGCAATCTGCAACAGGCCATAGACGACCAGTGGGTGAAACGAGCGCAGCGAGATTGCTTCCCGTTCTACATCCAGCCAAGGCCAGAACCACTCCGGGGCGCCATCACGGGCAATTAGCTCAGTGAGAAGCCGGGTGAGGATGCCGCCCGTGTTTAGAGTCCGGTCGCATGCCTCGGTAAAGTCTTTCTTCGGCAGACGGCTCGCCGTCTCCACCATGGATACAAACGATGGCGCGTAGTTGATTGTTTCCGCTAGCTGAGTTTGGCTCATTCCTGCCGCTTCACGGGCACGCCGCAATTCCCTGCCTAGGAATATCAGCGAGGGCAGAGAGGTCACGGTCTTCACAGCCCCTTCACAACCTTTCACAGATCGCACTCGGCGCTTAACGATAAGCGGTCAACGGTGGATCGTCATGCAAGCTTACCGATATCTGTCGAGGTAGTCAGATCGTTAACTGTGGGCAGAGGGCGCAACGATGATCTACCGGGCGACAGTGCCACCAGACTGCACGACCTGCGACACGGACGGATGCGGCACCGTGGCCAGCGTGAGAGTGGCCATCCCAAGATCACGTTTCGACGCGACCGGCGCTGATCCCAGCCAAGACACTTGGGATTCGTGCGACCTGCACTGGCCTGCGTTCCGCGATGCCACCATGCGCAACGGCCACCAGGTAGCCGACGACACGGGCGACTGGCGACAGATACTCAGCGACTACCCCGGCTGGCGCATCTTCCGCAGCGACATGGACGGCTCTACGCCACGCGGCCGGGGTTCACGGTGTACGGCTGGCTGACCGCTCACCTGCGAGCGGAGATAGTTGTTGCCCAGGTGACGGTCTTAGACCGGGGGCAGCAGGGCTGAGATGTCGTCTGTGCGGCTCCATGTGGCACGCAGAGCCAAGATCCACGGCTGCCCGCTGGAATGGGAGACTTGGCTGATGACCCCTTCGACCTATGCTCCTGCCCCCGACCGGTACGAGCGCATCCCCTACCGCCGCTGCGGGCGCAGCGGCCTGAAGCTCCCCGAGATCTCGCTGGGCTTGTGGCAGAACTTCGGCAACGACAGGCCACTCGACACGCAGCGGCAGATCATCCGGCGCGCGTTCGACCTCGGCGTTACCCACTTCGATCTCGCGAACAACTACGGTGCGGGCCCTGGCGAAACTGGCAAGTACGGGCCGCCTTACGGCTCGGCGGAGATGAACTTCGGCCGCATCATGCGCGAGGACCTGCGCCCGTACCGGGATGAGCTGATCATCTCCACCAAGGCGGGCTACGACATGTGGCCCGGGCCCTACGGCGACGGGGGATCCCGCAAGTACCTGCTGGCCAGCCTGGACCAGTCCCTCGCCCGGATGGGCCTGGACTACGTGGACATCTTCTACAGCCACCGGGCCGACCCGGACACCCCGCTGGAGGAGACCATGGGCGCGCTGGCCACCGCGGTCGGCTCGGGCCGGGCGCTGTACGCGGGGATCTCCTCCTACTCCCCGGGCCGCACCGAGCAGGCCGCGGCCATGCTGCGCGACCTGAGCACGCCGCTGCTGATCCACCAGCCGTCCTACTCGATCCTGAACCGGTGGATCGAGGACGGCCTGCTGGACACGCTGGAGCGCGAGGGCGCCGGGTGCATCGCCTTCTCGCCGCTGGCCCAGGGCCTGCTCACCGGCAAATACTCCGGCGGCGTCCCGGCGGGCTCGCGTGCCGCGCGCGGCGGCAGCAGCCTGTCCGCCGACCAGCTCAGCGAGCAGAACCTGGCCCGGGTGCGCGCGCTCAACGACGTGGCCCGCGCCCGGGGCCAGTCGCTCGCGCAGATGGCGCTGGCCTGGGCGCTGCGCGACCAGCGGGTCACCTCGGTGCTGATCGGCGCGAGCAGCGTGGCGCAGCTGGAGGAGAACGTGGCCGCCGCGGGCCAGACGGACTTCAGCGCGGAGGAACTGGCCGCGATCGACCGGCACTCGGCCGAGTCCGGCATCAACATCTGGGCCGCCTCCAGCGCGGAAGGATGACCTACCGCGCTCCGACACGCCGGTGATTCAGCGGAAAGTAGTGGAACTGGCACCGATCATGCGCGATGCTCGGGGCGGATCACTGCGCCGGTAAGGGTCACCGCGCAGCCGAAGGGTCACCGCGCAGGAAGGGTCGGGCGCAGTGGGGTCAAGTGTTGTCTTGGTCGCGCTCGTTGTCATGGTCGTCGGCGGGTACGTGGGCTGGCATGTGCGCCATGCCTGGGGGGTCAACGCCGATATCAAGGTGTACAAGACCCGGCTCCCCCTGTTCCGCAGGTCACGGAACCGCAGCGCGCTGAGGGCACTAGCCCTGGTGGTGATCACGCTGTTCATCCTGCGTGGGCTGCTGTAGCCAGGCCCGTAGGCTGCCCAGATGTTGGGCGAATAAACGTTTGACCTACTCAACCGTCCTGCTATATGTTTGAGCTACTCAACTATTGAGGTGCTCAGGCTGGAGGAGGCACGGTGCGCACGCGATCTGACGAGGATCTCCTTGACCTCGAGATTCTCGACGCGGTGGCCGGTCTGTTCGCACGGCTCATCGCCGAGGGTGAGGCGCTCGCCAAGAGCTTCGGCATCCCGGTGTTCGTGATCAAGGCACTGCACATGCTTGACAGGCCGCTGGCCATGAAGGACCTGGGCCACAAGATGAAGTGTGATCCCTCCTTCATCACCAGCATCGCCGACACCCTGGAGAAGCACGGGCTGGCGGCGCGGGAAGCCGATCCCGGTGACCGCCGGGTGAAGCGGCTCGTGCTCACCCCGGCCGGCGCGGACCTCAAGCTGCGCATCGAGGATGAGCTGCTGAGCCGCACGCCGTGGCGCCAGTCCCTCACCCAGGAGCAGCGTGCCAGCCTGCTGGCCCTGATCCACACCATGAGCCCGCCGCTGTCTGCCTCCGACGCGGACTGCCCCGCCGAGGAGGTGAGCAAGCTCCTGGCCGGCACCGCAGCGCGAATGCCTGCGGCCGTGGCCGCTGAATAACCGGCGGCTGCTTCGTCCTAACTCCCGACAAAGACTTAAACGCCCGGCGCACGGCCGTCGCGTTTGTTCAGTACGCCCTTCACGCAAGGAGACCACATGTCCACCGCACAGCCCGCGACCGGGCGAGAGGGCCCAGGAGCAACGGCTGGCGCTCGCCAGCGCAATCTCGGCCTGGCCCTCGTCGTGATCGCAACCGCGCAGCTCATGGTGGTGCTCGACGCGACGATCGTCAACGTCGCACTCCCCCACATCCAGCACGCGCTTGGCTTCTCCGGCTCGGGCCTGGAGTGGGTCGTCAACGCCTACGCGCTGACCTTCGGCGGCCTGCTGCTGCTCGGCGGCCGCGCCGGGGACGTTCTCGGCAGGCGCCGCGTCTTCATCGCCGGCATCATCCTGTTCTCGGCGGCATCCCTGTTCGGCGGCTTCGCCACCACCCAGGCCTGGCTGCTCGGCGCCCGGGCATTGCAGGGCGTCGGCGGGGCCATCGTCGCCCCGGCCGCGCTGTCCCTGATCACCACCACGTTCCCGGAGGGCCCGCGGCGCAACCGGGCCATGGGCGTCTATGCCGCGATGAGCATCGGCGGCGCCGCCGTCGGCCTGATCGCGGGCGGCCTGCTGACCACCTACGCCTCGTGGCGCTGGGTGCTGTTCGTCAACGTGCCGATCGGCATCGTGGTGGCCCTGGTGGCACCGCGGGCGTTCGCGGAGACCGCGCGCAACCCCCGCCGGTTCGACCTGCCCGGCGCGATCACCGCCACGCTCGGCCTGGCCTTGCTGGTCTACGGCCTGTCCAACGCCGCCACCAGCCCCAACGGCGTCTCCCACTGGGGCGACACCAAGGTCGTGGTGTCGCTGGCCGCCGCCGTGGTGCTGCTCGTCTCGTTCGTCTTCATCGAGGCACGCAGCAAGCACGCGCTGATGCCGCTGCGGATCTGGCGCAACCGGGACCGGTCCGCCGCGAACCTGATCATGCTCTGCGTCGGCACCGCGATGTTCGGCATGTTCTTCTTCCTGACCCTGTTCGTGCAGACCGTCTGGGGCTACAGCGCGCTCAAGACCGGCATCGCCTACCTGCCGATGGTCGGCACGATCATGCTGATGGCCGGGGTCAGCTCCCAGCTGGTCGGCCGGATCGGCGCCCGGCCGCTGCTGATCGCCGGCTCGGCGATCACCGCGGGCGGCATGTTCTGGCTGTCCCGGATCACCGAGCACAGCACCTACGCGGGCGGCCTGCTCGGCCCGATGATGGTCACCGCGGCCGGCCTCGGCATGCTGTTCATGCCGATCACCCTGGTCGCCCTGTCCAAGGTCGAGGACCGGGACGCCGGGCTGGCGTCCAGCCTGCTCAACACCGGCCAGCAGGTCGGCGGGGCGATCGGGCTGGCCGTGCTCGGCACCGTCGCCTGGACCGTGGTGTCCAACAGCGCCCGCAGCCAGGTCACCGCGCTGGCCGCCGCTGCGGCCAAGACGGGGCACGCGGTGCCCGCCACCGGCGGGCAGATCCCCCGGGCCATCTACGACCACGCGCTGGCCATCGGGTTCTCCCGCGGGTTCCTGGTCTCCGCCGGGATCGCGGTGCTCGCGCTGGTGATCACGCTGGCCGGGATCCGGGTCAAGAAGGAGGACCTGGCGGGCGACCCCATGGCGCTCGCGGCAGGTGCCACCGCCAACCTGGAGTTTCCCGGCCGGTAACCCCCATTAGGGTGTGGTCGCAGCAGTCACCGAGGGCGCGGGAGGCACTGGATGCTCGACGGAAGGCCGCTGATCGACGCCCACCAGCACCCGGTGCGGCTGCCGACGGTCAAGCCCGCCTGGATGGGCTGGGCGGAGCGGTTCGGCCAGCCGGGCTGGCGCGAGGCGTACACCGCCGATGGCCAGATCATCCCGGCGGCCTTCGACGAGCTGATGAGCGCCGAGGGCGTGGACCACGCCCTGGTGATCTGCGAGTACAGCCCCAAGACCACCGGCACCCAGCCGGCCGAGGACCTGCTGCCGCTCACCGGCCACAACCCGGCCCGGTTCTCGCTGGTCGCGAACGTCAACCCGCACCTGCACTACCCGCCCGGCGACGAACTGGCCCGGCAGCTCGGCCTGGGCGCGATCGCGCTCAAGGTGCACCCGGTGCACGGCGGCTTCAGCCCCGCCGACCCGGCCCTGTATCCCGCCTACCAGGCCTGCGCCGCCGAGGGCCTGCCTGTGGTGGTGCACTGCGGCACGAGTTCCTTCCCGGGCTCCTCGAACGAGCTGGCCGACCCGGCGCTGCTGCTCCCGGTGCTGCGGGACTTCCCCGGGCTCACCGTGGTGCTGGCGCACGGCGGCCGGGGCTGGTGGTACGACGTGGCGGCGTCGCTGGCCCTGCTGCACGAGAACGTGTGGATCGAGCTGTCCGGCCTCCCGCCGCACCGCCTGCCCGGCTACTACGCGCGCTTCGACCTGCGCCGGCTGGCCCGTAAGTTCATCTTCGGCACCGACTGGCCCGGCGTGCCCGGCATCGCCCGCAACGCCCGTGCCCTGGCCGCGCTCGACCTGGGCGAGGAGGTGCTGGCGGGCGTTCTCGCCGGCAACGCGCTGGCCGTCTACCCGCGGATCCGCAAGCACGCCCCGCACCTGTGACGTGCCGGCGGGCGGCGGTGACCGGGCACACGGCGCGCCGGGCCTGCCCTTCGGCGCGCCGCGTAGCGGGGCCTGCAGAAGGCCCGGATGACGATCCCGGCGGGCGCGTCCAGCAGCTCGCCGGTCTCCGGGCCGGGGCGGGACGGGGCGCGGCACGGGCCACAGGTCATTGACGATGCGCCAGCGCCGTGCGGAGGATATGTCCCGTCGTGTTGGCCGCGTAGCGGCCCGGCGAGGACGGGAGGTGACGGCGTGCCCGTCTACGCGCTCGACGATCTGGTCCCGGTGATCGACCCGGATGCCTATGTGCACCCGGACGCGGTGGTGATCGGGAACGTGCAGCTCGCCGCCGGCTCCTCGGTCTGGCCCGGCGCGGTGCTCCGCGGGGATCATGGGCTGATCCGGATCGGGGAACGGACCTCCGTCCAGGACGGCACGATCATCCACACGACGCGGGAATGGCCGACGATCATCGGCGCCGACTGCGTGGTGGGGCACCGTGCGCACCTGGAAGGGTGCGTGGTCGAGGACGGCTGCCTCATCGGCTCCGGCTCGATGGTGCTGAACCGGGCCAAGGTCGGGGCCGGGGCCGTGGTGGCCGCGGCGGCGCTGATCCGCGAGGACATGGTGGTGCCGGCCGGCGCGCTCGCCGCGGGCGTGCCCGCGGCCATCCGCGAGGAGGCCGGGCTGCGCCACCGGGAGCGGACCGCCCGCGCCGTGAAGACCTACCTCGGCCTGGCCAGCAGGCACCGTTCAGGGACGCGGCGGATCCACCTGTAGCCGGGCCGCCGCGGGCCGGTACCGCAGCCAGAGCTGCTCGCCGTCCTGGGTAACGCCGGACGGCCGCGGCCCGGGTGGATGTGCGCCCGGATGACGCCGGCCCCGCGCGAGTCCAGCCAGGCGACCAGCGCCAGGGCGGCCTCGGTGGCGTAGCCCCGGCCCTGCCAGCCCAGGCCGACGACCCAGGCGATCTCGGCGCGCTGCCCGCCGTCGGTGATGGTGGCCTGGACGTACCCGACCGCCTGCCCGCCGGGCTCGCGCCGCAGTATCCAGTTGCGCCATTCCTCGCGGCCGTCCGGCGACCGCCCGGCGGCCTGCCGTTCATACCGGGCGCGCAGCTCGTCCAGGCCCGGCAGGGCGCCGCCGGTGAACGCGTACAGGGCCGCCGTGCTCAGCACGCCCACCATCTCGGCGGCGTCGGCCACCGTGAGCGGGTCCAGGCGCAGCCGCGCGGTCCTGAGCCGGTCGATGGTCATGGCCTCCCCGCGATCGCCGCACGGCCGCTGCCGGCCGGCCTGTGCCGCACGCTACCGTCGTTCCGTGCCAAACAGTGATTGCGACGTCCTGGTGGTGGGCGCGGGCGTGACCGGCCTCACCACCGCGATCTGCCTTGCCGAGTCCGGAGCGCGGGTGATCATCCGCGCGGCTGCTCCCCCGGGGCAGACCACCTCCTCGGTCGCCGGGGCGATCTGGGGGCCGCACCTGGTCGAGGAGAGCGACCGGGTGACCCGGTGGGGCAGGGAGACCCTGGCCGTGCTGCGGGAGTTCACCGCCGACCCGGCGACCGGGGTGCGGACCGTGACCGGCGTGGAAGGAACCCGCGGCACCCCGCCCGCCGTGGGCCGGCCCGCGCCTGGCCAGCCCCCGGCCGGCCGGCCCGGCGACGGCGCCGCGCCGCCGGACTGGCTGGCGGACCTCGGGGCCGCCAGGTGCGGCCCGGCGGACCTGCCCGCCGGGTTCGCCAGCGGCTGGCGGTACTCCGCACCGCTGGTGCACATGCCCGCGTACCTCGGCTACCTGCGTGCCCGGTTCGAGGCCGTGGGCGGGCGGGTCGAGGCGGGCACCGTGCGCTCGCTGCCGGAGGCCGGCGCGGAGCGCGGCGCCCGCGCGGTGCTGAACTGCACCGGGACCGGTGCCCGCGACCTGCTGCCGGACCCGGCGCTGACCCCGTTCCGCGGCCAGGTGGTGGTCGCGGAGAACCCGGGCCTCACCGAGTTCTTCATCGGGCTCCCCGACGACACCACGGAACTGGTGTACCTGTTCCCGCACGGGGACATCGTGGTCCTCGGCGGCACGGAGGTGGCCGGCGACTGGAACACCCGGCCCGTCCCGGCGATGGCCGAGCGGATCCTGCGCGACTGCGCCGCCGTGGAGCCGCGGCTGAACGGCGCCCGGGTGGTCGGCCACCGGGTCGGGCTGCGCCCGTTCCGGCCGCAGGTCCGGCTGGAGGCCGAGCCGCACGGCGCCGGCCCGCTGGTGGTGCACAACTACGGTCACGGCGGCGCCGGGATCACCCTGTCCTGGGGCTGCGCCAGGCAGGCCGCTGCCTTGGCCGCCCAGGCCCTCGGCTGAGCCCGCAAAGACAGGCCGGCTGGCAGGGCCCCGGCCCGGTGACGGAGGAACCGGGCCGTAGGCCACCGGGGGTTCCAGGGGGGTCGCTCCCCCGGGCCAACACGCTTACAGCCCCGGGAATACCGCCCGCGCCCGGTCAAGCAGCCCGGCCTCCCCGCTGACCTCCACCGGGGGCGTGTGCCCGGGGTCGAGCCGCCCGTACACCAGGCGCAGCAGCGCCTCGGCTGGCAGCACGACCTGGCCGTCGGCGGTGGCACCCGCCGGGCCGTCGCCCGGCCACGCCTCCAGGGTCACCTTGTCCGCCACCACCAGCAGGAAGTCGGCCTCGGGCGCGGTGCCGCGCAGCCGCAGCCGGAACGGCCCCGCGCCGGCCTTCCCGGTCCACCCGGCGACCATCGGCAACTGCGCCAGGAGCAGTTCCACCGCGTCCGGCGCCATCTCGGCCGCGGGATCGAGGGAGACGGCCACGTCCCAGGTGTGCACGGCGTGCTCGGAAAGCCGCATCCGGACCAGGCCGGCCGCGTCCAGCTTCATGCCGAAGAAGTCGGCGGAGATCCCGTCCAGCTCGGCGCCGGACAGGCCCTCGAGCCGCTCGATGTGCGCCTCGTCGGCGGGCAGGCAGTCCGCCGCCTGCTGCGGCGGTGTCTTGGCATTCCAGGTGTCCCAGATGGGGCCCAGAGCGTCGCGGTCCATCGACCGCCCGGCCAGCGTGGCTTCCAGCATCAGCAGCGCGATCTCGGCGCCGCTGCCCAGGTGGGAAAGCACCTGCGCGACGGTCCAGTCCCGGCAGTAGGACTGGCCGGTGAGCTGGTCCTCGCTCATGGCCCCGGCCAGCGAGGCGAGCCGTTCATGGGAGTTACGCAGGGCAGCGATCAGCGCGCGGGGGTCGTTATCCACGACGGCTCCGTTCGACGGGAAGGAACAGGGGGGAGGGCCAAGGTGGCCTCGCCAGCCTACGGTCACCGCCCGCCGCGAGAGGGCGCACACCCTAGGGTTGACCCATGAGGATCGGTTTCGGCGCGCCGGTGTCCGGCGCCTGGGCAACTCCGCAGTACCTGAGCCGGTTCGCCGCCCAGGCCGAAACGGCTGGTTACGGGTCATTGTGGACGTTTCAGCGGCTGCTGGTGCCGGAGGGCTCGGCGATGGAGCCGGTGTACCACAGCGTGCTCGACCCCATGGTCGCGCTCGGCTACGCGGCGGCGGTGACCTCCCGGATCCGGCTCGGCGTCGCGGTGGTCAACATGCCCTACCTCGCCCCCGCCTACCTGGCCAAGCAGGCCGCCTCCGTGGACGTGCTCTCGGGCGGCCGGCTGGACCTCGGGCTTGGCCTCGGCTGGATGCCCGAGGAGTTCGCCGCGGCCGACGCGGTCATGGCCGGGCGCGGCGCCCGTACCGACGAGTACATCGAGGTGATGCGCCGCCTGTGGGCCGGCGGGGTCGCCGAGTTCCGCGGCGAGCACTACACGGTCCCGGCGAGCCGCGCGGCTCCGCTGCCGGTGCAGCGCCCCGGCCCCCCGGTGCTGCTCGGCGGCACGGTGCCGCGGGCACTGCAGCGGGTCGGCAGGCTGGCCGACGGGTGGGTCACCTCCAGCCGCACCGACCTGTCCCGGATCCGCGAGGGCATCGACGTGGTCAAGGCCGCGGCGGCCGCGGCGGGCCGGGATCCGGACGCGATCCGGGTCATCTGCCGCGGGGTGGTGCGCTGGGGCGCACCGGTGACCGTGCCCGAGGGCGGCGGCCGGGTGCCGCTGTCGGGCAGCTTCGACGACATCCGCGCGGACACCCAGTGGCTGGCCGGCCAGGGCGTCACCGAGGTCTTCTACGACCTGAACTGGGACCCGCTGGTGGGCGCGCCCGACGTGGACCCGGCCGGGGCGGCCGCCCGCGCGCAGGAGGTACTCGAAGGGCTTGCCCCAGGCCGTTGACCTGGTGTTTACCGTTGCGCAGGTGCATTGCGCCACAAGCGGGTAAGAACCCCTCGGACGCGCGAGTGAGGCTCATCGGGGAGGAGATGGCGCCGCATGGAGACCGAAACGGCTGTTTCCTACCGGGCCGCCGTGCCAGGAGCGCCGGTGCTGACCCGGTCCGGTAAGGAGATCGGCACGCTCGAGCACGTGCTCGAAGTGCCCAGCCTGGACCTCTTCGACGGGATCGTGGTCGCGACCGACTGGGGCCTGCGCTTCATCGACGCCGACCGAGTCGAACTGATCACAATACGTAACATCCGGTGCAACCTCGACGACGCGGAGGCCGGCCGGCTGCCGCCGCCCGACGGTGCCGCCGTGTACACGGTCAGCGCGCTGGACGAGATCGGCGACTCGCTGCACGAGCGGCTTGGCAGGATGTTCCGGCGCCCGCACTGGACCCGGGAGTAATCCTCGCCGTCACCGGCCCGTCATGTCCGGTTGTGACGGGCCTGCCACGCTGCGCCCGGAACTCCTAGACTTGGCTCACGGGGCCAAGGGGCGGGCTACGGGCTGAGGGGGTTTGTCGCGGTGCAGCGGTGTTTCAGTGGATTAGCGCCTGATCGCGGTATTGCGGGCCGGTCATGACGACGGCCCCGCAGACGGTGATCCAGCTCATCGAGCGGTCCGCCAAAGATGCCAGGTTCCGCGTCCGGGTGCAGTTCCCCGACGCCGAGTACGACGTCGATGTCACCGACCCCGCCGACAAGGCGTCCGAGGATGAGCTCGCCTGGTACTTCGAGGAGCACCTGCGCTACCCGTTCCTGGACAAGGACCGGGAGCGGGACGCCGTCCAGCAGATCACCGACTACGGCACGGTGCTCTTCGGGCAGGTATTCGCCGGCAAACCCAGCCACAGCTACCTCAAGTTGCAGGAACGGTCATTCGACGGCTGCCGGCTGGAGGTCAGCGGCTCGGCGGCGCTGCACCGGCTGCACTGGGAGGCGCTACGTGACCCAGAGCACCCGGACAGCCCGCTCTCGGTGCGGCTCCCAATCACCCGGCATGTTGAGGCACAGCCATCCCAGTTCGCCGTGCGCGACGATCTGCCCACGCTGAACATCCTGGCGGTGACCGCCCGGCCCGGCGGCTCACATGATGTCGGCTACCGGACCATCTCCCGGCCGCTGCTGGACGCGCTGCAGAACGCGGACCAGCCGGTCACCCTGGACCTAGTGCGCCCGGGTACCTGGGACGCGCTGCGCGCACATCTTTCCAGGGCGACCCGGGAGCACGGCTCGGGCTGGTACCAGGTGATTCACTTCGATCTGCACGGTGCGTTCACCGACCATGCTTCGCTGGCGCAGGCCGCAAGCGAAGGGGACTTGCAGTTCTCCCCCAGCGCGTTGCCGCCTTTCGACGGTCAGCGCGGCTTCCTGTTCTTCGAGACCGAACGAGACGGTGTCGCGCACCCGGTCCAAGCCGAAACCGTGGCGTCGTTGCTGGCCGACCACCGGGTCCCGGTCGCGGTGCTGAACGCCTGCCAGTCGGCGATGCAGACGATCAGCGAGGCGGGCCTGGCCCAGCGACTGGCCGAGGCCGGGGTCCCGGTCACGGTCGGGATGGCCTACTCGGTCACCGTAACGGCGGCCGAGAAGTCGATGCCGGTGCTGTACGAGCAACTCTCCGAGGGGGCGGACCCGGTCGCCGCCGTGCACGCCGCCCGGCGTGAACTGTTCGAGCACCGGAGCCGCCGCGCCTACTTCGACCAGGAACTCGACCTGGAGGACTGGATGCTGCCGGTCGTGTTCGGCCAGCGCCCGCTGCAGGTGGGGCTGCGCGCCATGACCGACACCGAACAGGGTGAGTTCTACGAGCGGTCGGCGACCGTGGGGGACGAGCCGGCCATCGAGTACGGCTTCGTCGGCCGCGACCTGGACATTCAGGCCGTCGAGCGGCGCCTGCTGACCGGCAAGGACAACAACGAGCTGCTGGTGCGGGGCATGGCCGGCGCCGGGAAGTCTACCCTCCTGACCCATCTGGGCTGGTGGTGGCAGCGGACCGGGCTGGCCGGGCAGGTATTCCGGTTCAGCTACGAGGACCGGGCCTGGACCGCGCACCAGATCGTCCGGGAGATCAGGGCGAAGCTGTTCACCCCGGCCGAGCACGCCGCGGCCGATGCCCTGTCCGAGGCCGCCCAGATGGCCCAGGTCGCCCAGCGGCTCCGGGCGCAGCAGCACCTGCTGATCCTCGACAACGCCGAGTCGATCACCGCCGCCCCGGCGTCGATCCCGCACGCGCTGTCCGCCGAAGAACAGGGCAAGCTCAAGACCCTGCTGTCCCGGCTGCGCGGCGGCCGCACCCTGGTCCTGCTCGGCTCCCGTGAGCCCGAGACGTGGCTAACCTCGGACGGCAACGGGCCTGGCGTCTACCCGCTGCCCGGCCTGGACCCGCAGGCCGCCTCCATCCTGGTGGACCGCATCCTGGCCCGCCATGGCGGGGCTCGCCACCTAGGGAACCTGGCCGAGCGCGAGGCCCTTGACGCGCTGGTCAAGCTCCTCGGCGGCTATCCGCTCCCGCTCACCGTGGTGCTTCCCGTGCTGGAGTCCAGCAAGCCCTCGGAGGTCCTGGCCGAGTTGCGCGAGGGCGGCCCCGGCGCCGACCCCACCGGCCTGATCCACCGCGCCATCGAATACAGCCACGGCAAGCTGGACGAGTCCCTCCAGAACTCCCTGCTTCTCCTGGCCCCCTTCACCTCGGTCACCCCCCCAGGCCCGCTCCTGGAGCACTACCATGAGCTACTGCTTCAGGATGAAGCGGTCCAGGCGCTCGGCGAGATCAACCTCGCCGCCGCCCTCGACCGGGCCATCGCCGTCGGCCTAGCCGCGCCGCACCCGCAACTCACCAATATGGTGCAGGTCCAGCCAGTCCTGCCCTATTTCCTGCGCAGCCGCCTCCACGACCAGCCAGCACTACGTGCCGCAACCAACCAGGCACATTATCTGCTGCACCGCAGCCTGGCTTCGGAACTGCACGACATGCTTACCTCGGGCACTGAACCTGAGAAACGCATGCTTGGGCAGGCGGTTGCCAAGGCCGAATATGCCAATCTGACCAGCGCCTTGGATTTCGGACTGCACACAGGCCAGCGCATCAGCAGCCTCATCCTGGTCCTGGATGAGTACCTAGACCAGGCCCAGCAGCACGACACCCGCCGCCAACTCCTCGACAGCGCCATCGCCGCTTCCCCGCAGTCACTTAGTGCTGACCAGCAGCGCGATCTTCTTGTCGTGCATAACCTCGCCGGGCACACTGCCCTCGGCCAGCACCGGCTCGACCACGCCCAAGCCCACTACCAGGCCGAAATCCAACTCAAGGAGGCCCTCGGCGAGCGGCGCAGCGCCGGGGTGACCTACCATCAGCTTGGCCGGGTGGCGCAGGAGCAGCGGCGGTACGCCGAGGCCGAGGCCAGCTACCGCCGGGCCCTCGACATCAAGCTGGAGTTCGGCGACCGGTACAGCGCCGCCGCCACCTACCATCAGCTCGGCCGGGTGGCGCAGTTGCAGCGGCGGTTCGATGAGGCCGAGGCCAGCTACCGCCGGGCCCTCGACATCTTCCTGGAGTTCGGCAACCGGTCCAGCGCCGCCAGCGCCTACCACAATCTCGGCATGATGGCGCAGGAGCAGCGGCGGTTCGATGACGCCGAGGCCAGCTACCACCGGGCCCTCGACATCAAGCTAGAGTTCGGCGACCGGTCCAGCGCCGCCAGCGCCTACCACAATCTCGGCGCGGCGGCGCAGGAGCAGCGGCGGTTCGATGAGGCCGAGGCCAGCTACCGCCGGGCCCTCGACATCTACCTGGAGTTCAACGACCGGTACGAGACAGCCGACTGCTACCACCAGCTCGGCATGGTTGCAGAAGAGCAGCGGCAGTTCACCGAAGCCGAGGCCAGCTACCGGCAGGCCTTCGACATCTACCTGGGGTTCGGCAACACCTACAACGCCTCCATTGCGGAAAGACATCTAGGAGGCCTTCTGGCCCATCTCGGCCACCATGAGGAGGCGAGCAGGCACCTCCTCCGTGCGGCGGCGAGCTGGCATCAGGAAACCGGGCGGTGGTCCGAAGAGGACCTTCGATGGCTGCACAGGGAACGGGCGCTCGTCGGGGCGGACGAGTTTGCGGCGCTCGTCCAGGGTGGCGTTCCTGAGGAGCTGATCGGCGAGCTCACTGCCGCGGTCGACGCAGCCAAGAACCTTCCGGAGGAAGCGGAGGCTGGCGCTGCCAGGGAACCCGGGTCCGGCGATAACCAGTGATGGCTTGCGGGAGGCGTGCGCTACTCTTGCGGGCATGAGTACCGACTCCCGCGCGCTCGGAGCGCAGCAGGCCAGCCTCGTGCCGGGCAAGCCCTCGCTTGACGGCATCGAGGACAGGTGGTCTCGCCGGTGGGAGATCTCGGGCGTAGTACAAGTTTGACCGCTCCGCGTCGCGTGGCGAGGTTTTCGCCATCGACACCCCCCCGCTGACCGTCAGCGGGAAGCTGCACATCGGGCACGTCTGCTCGTTCAGCCACACCGACATCGTCGCGCGCTACCAGCGCATGCGCGGCAAGAAGGTGTTCTACCCCATCGGCTGGGATGACAACGGGCTGCCGACCGAGCGCCGGGTGCAGAACTACTACCACGTGCGGTGCGATCCGGCCCTGCCCTACGACCCCGGGTTCTCCCCGCCGGCCAGTCCCGGCACCGACCAGATGCCCATCTCCCGCCGCAACTTCATCGAACTGTGCCAGCGGCTCACCGACCTGGATGAGCAGGCGTTCGAGGAGGTGTGGCGCAGGCTGGGCCTGTCGGTGGACTGGTCCACCCAGTACCGGACCATCGACGACAGCTCCCGGGCCATCTCCCAGCGCGCGTTCCTGCGCAACCTGGCCCGGGGCGAGGCCTACCTGGCCGAGGCGCCGTCGCTGTGGGACGTGACGTTCCAGACGGCGGTGGCCCAGGCCGAGGTGGAGGACCGCGAGGTGGCCGGCGCGACGCACACGATCGCGTTCCACCGCCCCGACGGGGAGACGGTGCCGGTCGTGACGACCCGCCCGGAACTACTGCCCGCCTGCGTGGCGCTGGTGGCCCATCCGGGCGACGAGCGTTACGCCGCGCTGACCGGGACGACCGTGCGCACCCCGCTGTTCGGGGTGGAGGTGCCGGTGCTGGCGCACCACCTGGCCGACCCGGCCAAGGGCACCGGGATCGCCATGGTGTGCACGTTCGGCGACAGCATCGACGTGACCTGGTGGCGGGACCTGCGGCTGCCCGCGCGGCCGGTGCTGGGCCGGGACGGGCGGCTGCTGGCCAGCCCGCCGGCCGCGATCACGTCCCGCGCGGGCCGGGCGGCCTACCGCCAGCTGGTCGGCGACACCGCGCAGGCGGCGCGGAAGCGGATCGCCGCGATGCTCGGCGCGGCCGGTGACCTGCTGGCCGGGCCGGAGCCGATCCGGCATGCGGTGAACTTCTACGACAAGGGCAGTGAGCCGCTGGAGATCGTCACCAGCCGGCAGTGGTACATCCGCAACGGCGCCCGCGACGACCGGCTGCGCGCCACGCTGCTGGCCCGGGGCGGCCAGATCGACTGGCACCCGCCGCACATGCGGGTCCGCTACGAGAACTGGGTGAACGGGCTGGCCGGGGACTGGCTGATCAGCAGGCAGCGGTTCTTCGGCGTGCCGGTCCCGGTGTGGTATCCGCTGGATGGCGACGGCAGGCCACGGTACGACGCGCCGATCCAGCCGGCCGACGGCGCGCTGCCGGTGGACCCGGCGGCCGACACCCCGCCCGGCTACACGCCAGGCCAGCGCGGTCAGCCCGGCGGGTTCGCCGGGGATCCGGACGTGATGGACACCTGGGCCACGTCGTCGCTGACCCCGCAGCTCGCCGCGCGGTGGACCCTGCGCGGCGACCTGCTGGACCGGGTGTACCCGATGGACCTGCGGCCGCAGGCGCACGAGATCATCCGTACCTGGCTGTTCTACACGGTGCTCCGGTCGCACGCCGAGGCCGGCGAGCTGCCGTGGCGGCACGCGGCCATCTCCGGCTGGGTGCTGGACCCGGACCGGAAGAAGATGTCCAAGTCGGCGGGGAACGTGGTCACGCCGATGGACTCGCTGCGTAGGTACGGCAGCGACGCGGTGCGTTACTGGGCCGCGGGCGGCCGCCTGGGCGCCGACGTCACCTTCGATCCGGGCCAGCTGCGGGTCGGCCGCCGGCTAGCGATCAAGATACTGAACGCCAGCCGCTTCGTGCTGGGCCTCGCCCCGCCGGACGGGGACCGTGGTGATCATGGCGGTGCTGGCCAGGAGGTCGCTCCCCCGGGCCAGCACGGCCAAGCCCTCGTGACGAAGGAACGGGGGCTTGTGCCACCGGGGGGTTCCGGGGGGTCGCTCCCCCGGGCTAGCACCGTCAGCGAGCCGCTGGACGTGGCGATGCTGGAGCGCCTGGCCGGGGTCATCGGGCAGTGCACCCAGGCCCTGGACGGCTATGACCACACCGGGGCGCTGGCCGCTGCCGAGGAGTTCTTCTGGTTCTTCTGCGACGACTACCTCGAGCTGGTGAAGGGCCGCGCCTACGGCGAGCGGGGCGAGGAGCCGGGCCGCAGCGCCCGGACGGCGCTCCGGCTGGCGCTCGCGGTCATCTTGCGGCTGTTCGCGCCGTTCTTGCCGTACGTGACCGAGGAGGTGTGGTCGTGGTGGCAGGACGGCTCGGTGCACACCGCTGCCTGGCCGGCCCCGGGCGAGGTGGCGCCGGAACCGGACCGGGCAGCGGGGCCGGGCCGGGCGCCCTGGCCGTCTGCGGCAACGCTGGCCGCGGCGTCCGCGGCGATCGCCGCGATCCGGGGCGCCAAGTCGGGGGCCAGGGTGTCCATGCGGGCACCGGTGCGGGCGCTGGTGGTGACGGCGCGGCGTGACCACCTCGACGCGGTGCGGGCGGTGCTGCCCGACGTGCAGGCGGCCGGCCGGGTGGAGCACGCCGAACTGCGGGATGGCGACCGGGCCGAGCCTGCCTACCAGGTCACGCTCTGACCGCGGGCCGGTAGCCCCCGGCCGTCACTCCTCCACCGGGTCGGCGGTGAGCAGGCTGATCCATTCGTCGGCCGCGTCGGGTTCGGTGGGCTGGTCCGCGGCGGCCCGCTTGGACCGGCGGCGGCTCTCCCGGGCGGACGGTCCGGGCTCGCCCTGGTCCGGAGCGCCGTCCTCGGTCCCGGCGGGCCCGGCGGTGCCGTTCCGCTGTCCGGCGGTGGCCTCCGGCGGGCCCGGCTCGGCCCCGGCCGGGCCGGTCTCGGCCGGGCCGGGCGCGCGCGGCCGGGGCAGCCCCGGGTCGGTCTGGACGTCGTCGACGGGGTCCAAGGTGGCCGGCCTGGGCGCGGCGTCGCTGGCCAGCAGGCCGTTCCGCATCGCGGTCCGGGGCGGGCCGGGCCATTCGTTGGCCCGTCGGCTCCCCGGCGTCTTCGGGCTGGGTGGCCTGCGTGCCCGCGGCCAGCCGCTCCCAGTCCGCCGCCGGGTCCACGCCGGCCGGGCCGTCACCGGCGGCCGGCCCGGACCGGTCCTCGTGACCGGTGACCGGCGCGGGCGACCATTCCTCGTGGTCGCTGTCCTCGTCCTCCCGGTCCGCGGGTTCTTCCGCCGCGGGCCCGGGCGGCAAGGGCCCGGGTTCTGTTGCCCCGGCCCGTGCGGGCTCCGGCTCGGCGGGCCCCGCTCCGGCGGGCCCGGGCTCGGCCAGGTCGTGCCCCAGCGGCCCGGGCTCGGGCAGGTCGTTCCCCAGCGCCTCGGGTTCGGGCAGGTCGTCCCCGGCCTGGTCCGGGGCCACGCCATCCGCACTGGCCACCTCGGCCGCCAGGGTGGCCACCCAGCCTGGGTCGTCGTCATCCGCCCCGGTGCCCGGCCAGTCCGGGTCCTCCGCCGCCGCCTCGGCGGACCATGCGGGCTCGCCTTCTTCGCCCGCCGGAGCGGACCAGGCGGGCTCGGCCTCTTCGCCCGCCCGAGCGGCCCAGTCGGTGCCCTCCTCCGCACCGGCCGCCGGGACCGGCCAGGCGGGCGTCTCCGGTTCGGCCGCCGCGGCGGGCCACTCCGGTGCGTCCTCCCCCGTCCCGGGCACCGGCCAGCCCGGCTCGCCGTCCGCGGGGCGCCATTCCGGCGCCTGCTCGCCGGCCCAGCCGGCCTGGTCACCCGGCCAGGCCGCGGCGTCGTCCCCGGCGGGAGCGGACCAGGTCCGCTCGGTGATGCGCAGATCGTGGAACGTCACCCGGAACCCCGGGCCCTCCGGCGCGGCGGCCATGACCCCGGCCAGCATCTCGCGGCCCGGCGGCAGGAACACCAGGGCGGCGAGTTCCGCGGGGCCGTCCTCGGTCACGTACCTGACCTCTACCGCGTCGCCGCGGCGGGACACCCGCAGCACGATCTCGTCGGTGCCCTCGGGCAGGTCGGTCACCATCCAGCTGGACCGGCCGAGCGTCAGCACGGTGCTCAGCCGGGGCCGGCCCTCGAAGAACTCCACGCCGGTCTTCAGCCAGGTGCGCTCGTCGGCCCGCAGCATGACACCCGCCTGGTCGTACTGGACGCCGAGAGTGCAGCGGAGCCGGACGGACACGTCGAGGTCCCCGGCGAGCACCTCGCCGTACACATGACCACTGTCCCTGATGTAGCCGTAACCGGTCTCACGCCAGAAATCTGTGCCTGGATCGACACTCACCGTGAGCACATCGCCCGTCCGCTGCCAGCTGGCGGGCTCGTTAAGCCACTCCATGAGGCCCTCCGCGGTGTCTGTCGTCTCCACGGTATCGGTTATCCGGCGAGGTAGTCTCGGCCACATGGGCAAGGTCCAGCGAACCGAGGCGCAGTGGCGCGAAGTGCTTACCCCGGATGAGTACCAAGTACTCCGGGAAGCGGGCACCGAGGCGCCGTGGGCCGGTGAGTACACCAACACCAAGGTCGAGGGCGTGTACCGGTGCCGTGCCTGCGGTGCCGAGTTGTTCCGCTCGGGGGAGAAATTCGAGTCCCACTGTGGCTGGCCGAGCTTCTACCAGCCGACCAGCGACGACGCCGTCGAGCTGATCGAGGACCGTTCGCTGGGCATGGTCCGCACCGAGGTCAGGTGCGCGCGGTGCGACTCTCATCTCGGCCACGTGTTCGAGGGCGAGGGCTACCCGGTGCCGACCGATCAGCGCTGGTGCATCAACTCCATCTCGCTCACCCTGGAGCCCGCGGCCGAGTGAGCTGTCCCGGTGGGCGGGCTCGCCGCCCCGGCGGCCTCTAGGCTGGCAGCCACCCGCGTACCTGCTCGCGGGCCAGGCCAGGGCACGAGGCAGCGATGCGGTTGAGAATGCGGGCGGCTGCGCCGCCGGAGCGCGGAGCGCCACGGCTCAGGCACCTCATCCCCCCGCGGGCCGCCGACACGGTGATCGCGGTCGCGGTGGCGGCGCTCGGGCTGGCCAGCGGGCTCGGCGCGCGGGCGCAGCATGAGCACATGCCGCTGGCCGGCATTCCCGTGCTGGCGGTCATGGGGCTGGTGCTGTACCCGCGGCGGCGCTTCCCGGCGGCGGTGCTCGCCGCCGAGGCGGCACTGGTGGCCGCGCTCGTCGTGATGCGCGCCGAGCTGGGCGGCTCGTTCGTCGCCGTGCTGTGCGCGTGCTACAGCGCGGCGGTCTACGGCAGCCGCCGCCTGGCGATCGGGCTGGCCACCGGGGCCGTGTCCGCGGTGCTGCTGCTCGGCATCCCGCAGTCCTTCGGCCTGGGCGGGGGCGTGATCCGCGCGGTACCGGTCCCGACGATCGTCGCCGCGGCCGGGGCGGCCCTGTTCGGCTTGCTGATCAGGAACCAGTTCTCGGCGCGGAACGCGCAACTGGCGGTGATGGCCGAGCGCGCCGAGTGGGCCACCGCGCAGCGGGACCAGGAGGCCAGGCGGGCCACGCTGGCCGAGCGGCTGCGGATCGCGCGGGAACTGCACGACATCGTCGCCCATCACGTGAGCGTCATCGTGATTCAGGCGCAGGGAGCGCAGCGCGTCGCGGAGCGGGAGCCGGACCGGGCCCGGCAGGCCATGGCCGACGTGGAGCAGACCGCACGGACCGCGCTGGAGGAGATGCGCCGGATGCTGGGCCTGCTCCGGTCCCCCGACGACGGGGAGGACGCCGGCAGCCTGGATGTCACCCACGGCATCGCTGACATCGCGGCGCTGGCGGACCGGCTGACCGAGGCGGGGGCAGCCGTCACGGTGCGCACCACGGGCGAGCCGTTCGGCGTGCCCGAAGACGTCGGGCTCACCGTGTACCGGATCGCCCAGGAGGCGCTGACCAACGTGCTCAAGCACGCCGGCCCGGCGCAGGCCGAGGTTCACCTGCACTACGACGAGCACCTGGCGATCACGATCACCGACGACGGCCGGGGCGCGGCCGCCGTCCTGACCGGGGCGGAGCCGCCCGGGGCGGGCCGCGGCACCACCGGGATGCGCGAACGGGTGGCCATGCTGGGCGGCACTTTCAGCGCCGGGCCGCAGCCGGGCGGCGGGTTCCGGGTGCACGCCGTCGTCCCCCGCCCCGGTACTCTGCCGGCAGCAACGAAGGGTGCGTCGTGATCAAGATCCTGCTCGCCGACGACCAGCCGCTGGTGCGCACCGGGTTCCGGATGATCCTCGACGCCGAGCCCGACATGGAGGTCATCGCCGAGGCGGGCGACGGCGCCGACGCGGTGCGGCAGGCCCGGCAGCTGCGGCCGGACGTGGTGGTCATGGACATCCGGATGCCGGTGCAGGACGGCATCGCCGCCACCGCGGAGATCGCCGCGGCCGGCCACGCCAGGGTGCTGGTGCTCACCACCTTCCACGTCGACGAGCACGTGGTGGGCGCACTGCGGGCCGGGGCGAGCGGGTTCCTGCTCAAGGACGCGCACGCGGACCGGCTGCTGGAGGCGATCCGGGTGGTGCACGCCGGGGACGCCATCGTGGATCCCGCGGTCACCCGCGCGCTGCTCGACCAGTTCGTGCACCGGCTGCCCGCGCCGGGCGAGCAGCGGGCCCGGGCCGCGGCGGCCGCGGACCGGCTGGCGGGGACCACCGGGCGGGAGCGCGAGGTGCTCGCCCTGGTCGCCCGGGGCCTGTCCAACGCCGAGATCGCCGCCGAGCTTGTCGTCACCGAGACCACGGTCAAGACGCATGTGCACCACCTGCTCACCAAGCTCGGTGCGCGGGACCGCGTGCAACTGGTCGTGCTGGCCTACGAGGCGGGTCTCGCGGGGCAACCGCCTCCATCCTGAGATCGACGCGGCCGCCGCCTCGATCCCAGGGTGGAGGCCGAAGACAGCACGGCGGGCCGATGCCCGCGCCGGGCCGCGGCGGCAGTGTTCCTCACAGGCAACCGAACTGAGAGGAACGGCCATGACCACCCCGACGGCGCAGGCACCCGCCGCCCGCGCGGACAACCTCAGCAAGATCTACGGTGACGGCCCGGCTAGGGTCACCGCGCTGGACCAGGTCTGCCTGGAGATCGGCGCCGGTTCCTTCACCGCCATCATGGGACCGTCCGGATCCGGCAAGTCCACGCTCATGCATTGCATGGCGGGGCTGGACAGCGCCGACGGCGGGCAGGTGTGGATCGGCGGCACCGAGATCACCGCGCTGCCGGAACGGCGGCTGACCCGGCTGCGCCGCGACCGTGTCGGCTTCGTGTTCCAGGCGTACAACCTGCTGCCCGCCCTCACCGCGGCGGACAACATCACCCTCCCGCTGGACATCGCGGGCCGCTCCGCCGACCGGGACTGGCTGGGCACCGTGGTGGACACGGTGGGCCTGGCCTCGCGCCTGCGGCACCGCCCCGCGGAACTGTCCGGCGGGCAGCAGCAGCGGGTCGCCATCGCCCGGGCACTGGCTGGCCGGCCGGAGATCATCTTCGCGGACGAGCCCACCGGCAACCTCGACTCCAGGGCCGGGGCGGAGGTGCTGGACCTGCTCCGCCGCTGCGTGCGCGAGTTCGGCCAGACGATCGTCATGGTCACCCACGACCCGGTGGCCGCCTGCTACTCCGGCCAGGTCGTCTTCCTCGCCGACGGGCGGATCGCCGGCCGGCTCGACCGGCCAAGCCCCCAGGCCGTCCTGGACCGGATGGCCACCCTCGACCCTGCCCTGGGGAGTGACTGAGATGCTCCGCACCCTGTTCGCCAGCCTGCGCAGTCACGGCGTCCGGCTGGCCATGACCGCGCTCGCGGTGGCCCTGGGCACCGGCCTGATGGCCGGGAGCTTCGTCTTCACCGCAACCCTCACCCACAGCCTTGACTCGCTGTTCGCCCAGGCGGCCACGGGCACCGACGTCGAGGTGCGGCACGTGTCCCCGGCCGGCGCGGTGCAGGGCGCGGGCAGCGCCGCGGCGCGGCCGGTTCCCGCACCGGTGCTGGCCGCGGTCCGCGCGCTGCCTGACGTGTCCGCCGCCGACGGCACGGTCAGCGGCCGGGCCGTCCTGCTCGGCCGGAACGGCAGGCCGCTCCCCGCGCCGTTCGTGGCCGCGCTGAGCTGGCCATCCCACGCGCCGTTCCAGGCGGTGTTCACCGGCCGGCAGGGCCGGCCCCCGGCCGGGCCGGGGCAGGTCATGATCGACCGCGGTTCCGCCCGCACCGGCCATTTCGCCGTGGGCGACCACATCCAGGTGGCCGTCGGCGGCCATGCGCTGCCGTTCACCATCAGCGGCATCACCGGCTACGGCGGCGCGGCCAGCATCGCGGGCGGGTCGATGGCGATCTTCGGCCTGCCCGCCGCGCAGCGGCTGTTCGGCCGGCCCGGCCAGTACGACACCATCGTCGTCAAGGCCGTGCCCGGGGTCAGCCCAGCGCGGCTGCGCGCCGAGGTGGCCCGGATCCTCCCGGCCGGCGTCCAGGCGGTCACCGCCGCCAGCGCCTCCGCCGCCGAGGCCCGCCAGCTCAACGGCCAGCTCGGCATACTGACCACGTTCTTCGTGGCATTCGCGGGCGTGGCGATGTTCGTCGGCGCGTTCGTGATCTGGAACACGTTCTCCATCATGATCGGCCAGCGGTCCCGGCAGCTGGCCCTGCTCCGGGCGCTGGGCGCCGGCCGCGGCCAGGTCTTCGGCTCGGTGCTCGCCGAGGCCGCCATCGTGGGCGCCGCCGGGGTGACGGCCGGCGCCGTGCTGGGGCTCGCCGCCTCCAAGGGCCTTGCCGCGCTGCTGTCGGCGTTCGGCTTCTCCCTGCCGGTCACCGGGCTGTCGGTGCCGCCGGGCCAGATGTTGCTGGCCTGCGTCATCGGGCTCGCGGTCACGCTCGCCGCGGCGCTGGCCCCGGCCTACCGGGCGACCCGGGTGGCGCCGGTCCAGGCGCTGCGGGACGCGGCGCCCGGCGCGCCCGGGTTCTCCGGCCGCCGGCTGGCGGCGGCGCTGGCCGTCACCGGCGCGGGTGCCGCGCTGCTGCTCGCCGGGCTGCTCGCCGGTGCGCCGATCGCGGCCACCGCCACCGGCGCCGGGCTGTGCTTCCTCGGCGTGACGATCGCGGGGCCGCTGCTGGCCGGGCCGCTGGCCGCGGCGGCGGGCGCGCCGCTGACCCGGCTGCCGGCCCGGGTGGGTGCGCTGGCCCGCGGAAACACCAGGCGCAACCCCCGGCGCACCAGCGCCACGGCGGCCGCACTGATGGTGGGCCTGGCGGTCGTCACGGCGGTGTCGGTGCTGGTCAGCTCCGCGCGCTCGATGATCAGCGGCCAGGTGGCCGCGGCCGGGCGGGCGAGCTTCTACGTGCAGGCCGCCAACACCGACGCAGGGCTTACGCCCGCCCTGGCCGGGGTGCTCGCCCGGCAGCCCGGGGTGGCCGCGGTCACCGAGGTGCGCAGCACCGACGCGACGGTGGCCGGTGCGGCGCACGGCAACGTGGACGGCGTGCAGCCCGGCCAGATCGCCCGCTTCGCCAGCCTGGGCCCGGTGCTGGGCAGCGTGTCCTCGCTGGCCGCTGGCCGGCTGCTGGTCAGCGCGGCGGCGGCGCGGGCGCACCACTGGCACCTGGGCGACACGGTGACGATCGGGTTCGGCTCCTACGAGGTGGCCCGGCTGCGCATCGGCGGGATCTTCACCAACGTCGGCCCGCTCGCCGACTACCTGGTGAGCATCACCACGTTCACCGCGGACACCGGGCGCCGGATCGACACCGTGGACCTGGTCATCGCTCCCGCCTCGGCCCGCGGCCCGCTGGCCCGCGCCCTGGCGGGCTATCCCGGGGCGCAACTGCTCGACCAGGCCGCGTACGCCCAGAGCCGCGGCGCCATGCTGGGCAACCTGCTCGGCCTGGTCACCGCGCTGCTCGCGCTGGCGATCATCATCGCGCTGCTGGGCATCGCGAACACGCTCGCGCTGTCCATCGTGGAGCGCACCAGGGAACTCGGGCTGCTCCGGGCGATCGGCATGCGCCGCGGGCAACTGGCCCAGATGATCGCGGCGGAGTCGGTGATCATCGCCGTGATCGGCGCCGCGCTCGGCATCGTGATGGGGCTCGGGCTCGGCTCGGCGCTCGCCTACGCGGTGACCCGCTCGCAGCAGCCCACGGTGGTCGTCCCGGTCGCGCAGCTCGTGGCGTTCGCCGCGGCCGCGGTGCTGGCGGGCGTTCTCGCCTCGGTGGCGCCCGCCCGGCGCGCGGCCAAGCTCAACATGCTGGCCGCGATCGCGTCCGAGTGACCGCCACCGGCGCGGCGTAACGGCCAAGGCCCCGTGACGAAGGAACGGGGCCTTGGCCACCGGGGGCCGTGTCCGGGCTCAGCCCGGGCGCGGCGCGTACACCTGGACGAGGCCGCCGGCCGCCGCGCTCGCCCGGCCGTGGACGTGAACGCGGAACAGGTACGGGTGGCCCACCTTGGTGACGGACACGACCGCGTCGTACTCGGCCGCCTGGAGGATCGCGAAGCTACGGGTCGGATGGACCGTCGCGGGCTGCGCGCCGGGCGTGCCGAGGATGGCGATCAGGGTCTTGTTCCAGTCCACCACCGGCTGCCCCGAGCCCGGGGCGAACGGACTGGCCGCCGTCTGGTGGGCGGCGTGGCTAGCGGGCCGGGCGGCAGGTGCGGCCCAGGCCGGCAGGGCTACGCCCACGGCGAGCGCGGCGCCTGCCAGTACGGCGGGCATTGCATGTCTACGGGCCATGTACTCCGATCCTCTCGAACGGGCGCAGCGGGCCGGGGTTCGCCATGGCATGGCTGCCCGGTCGGGCAGGCCCGCGCCCACCTCCAGATAGCGGACCGGGTTACAGCGGCCGCTCCTGCGGCGGCTTTCGCCATGTGCCTGAAACAGCGGGGAGCATCGGGCCGGGGCGCCGCTCGCGCTCCCCCGGGCCAGCGCGGCCAAGGCCCCCGCGACGAAGTCGCAGGGGCCTTCAGGCCACCGGGGGGTTCCGGGGGGTCGCTCCCCCGGGCTAGCACCGTCAGCCGAGCGCGGCGATCAGTTCTCCGGGCGGCTTGCGGCGCCCGGTGTAGAACGGGATCTCCTCACGGGTGTGCAGCCGCGCCCGGGCGCCCCGCAGGTGGCGCATCAGGTCCACGATCCTGTGCAGCTCATCGGCCTCGAAGCAGAGGATCCACTCATAGTCGTTCAGGGCGAAGGAGGCGACCGTGTTCGCGCGGACGTCGGGGTACTCGCGGGCCATCATGCCGTGCTCGGCGAGCATCTCCCGGCGCTCCGCCGGGTCCAGCAGGTACCACTCGTAGGACCGGACGAACGGGTACACGCACGCATAGGCGCGCGGTTCCTCCCCGGCGAGGAAGGCGGGGACGTGGCCCTTGTTGAACTCGGCCGGCCGGTGCAGCGCCATCACCGACCAGACCGGCTCGCTGGCCCGGCCCAGCCCGGTGCGCCGGAACCGGGCGTACACCTCCTGCAGGTCGTCGGCGGCCGGGGCGGTCCACCAGAACATGTAGTCCGCGTCCGCCCGTAGCCCCTGCACGTCGTAGCAGCCCCGGGTGATCACGTCCTTGCCGGCGGCCTGGTCGGCGAACTCCTCCAGCTCCGCCGCGAGGCCGTCCCGGTTCTCCGCGCCCGCCGCCAGCGCGGCCCGGTCGCAGACCCGGAACACCGACCACATGGTGTACCGGATCTGCTCGTTGAGGTCGCGGGCGCGCGGGCGGCCGCCCGCCGCGCTCTTGTCAGTGCCTGCCATCAGTCAAACCCTGCCCTGTGCCGGCCCGGGAGCGACCCCCGGAGCCCCCCGGTGGCCGCGGCCCTCGCGACCTCGCCGCGCGGGCCTTGGCCCTGCTGGCCGGGTGCCCCCGAAACCCGGTGTCACCTCTATTGTCGGTCATCGCTCAGGTGCGCTGCGATCTGGGCGGCGGCGGCCCGCGCGGTGGCCACACAGGCCGGTATGCCGATCCCGTCGTAGGCGGCGCCGCACACGGCCAGGCCGGGCTGGGCCGCGACGGCGGACCGGATCCGCGCCACGCGGTCCAGGTGGCCGACGGTGTACTGCGGCAGCCCTCCGCCCCACCTGGTCACCCTGGTGGCCAGGGGGGCCCCGCTGGCCCCGGTGGCCGCGGCGAGGTCGGCGGCGGCCAGGCCGGCCAGCTCGGCGTCGCCGGACTGCAGCAGGGCCTCCTCGCCGACCCGGCCCAGCGAGCACCGGACGATGACCGGCCCGGCGCCGCCGTCCGCCAGGTGCGGCCATTTGACGGTGGAGAACGTCACCGCCTTGACCGCGCGGCCGTCCGCGGCGGGCACCAGGTAGCCGCTGCCTTCCAGCGGGCCGGGAAACGCCGCGGCGGGGTAGGCCAGGGTGACGATCGCCATGCTGGCGTAGCGGATCTCCTGGAGCGCGGCCATCGCGGCCGACGCCCCGGGCACGCCGCCGAGCAGCCGCGCCGCGGGGGCAGCGGGCACGGCCAGGATGACGGCGTCCGCCGCCAGGTACTCCGCGTCGTGCGCGGACCCGACGGTCAGCCGCCAGCCGGTGGCCGTGCGGGCCAGCCCGCGCACCATGGCGCCGGTGCGCACGCATGAGCCGGAGGCGGCGGCCACCGCGGCGGGCAGCGTCCCGAGCCCGCCCGCCAGGGTGGTGAACACCGGCGTGGCCGCCGGCCCGGGCCCGGCCGGATCCGGTAGCACCGCCGTCGCCGCCTCGGCCAGGGAAGCATGCTTGCGCGACTCGGCCGCCAGGGCGGGCAGGGTCGCGTCGAAGGACAGTTCCTCCGACCGGCCCGCGTAGACCGCGGCGAGCAGCGGATCCACCAGGCGGTCCACCACCTCCGGGCCGAACCGGGCCGCCACGAAGCCGGCCACCGGCACGTCGCCGTCCCGGCCGGTGGCCGGAAGACCGAGGTCCTGCCGCGCCCGGGCCATGCCGTCCTCGGACACCAGCCCGGTTCCGGCCAGCTCGGTCAGGTCGGCGGGCACGCCGAGCACCTGGCGGCGGGGCAGCGGGCACATCCGGCCCCGGCTCCAGATCCGCGCCACCGTGGTCCCTGGCCAGACCAGCTGACCGGCCAGGCCGGCCGCGGCGGCCAGCCCGGTGCCCTCCGGGCGGCGGGCGAGCAGCGCCTCCGCGCCCTCGTCCACGGCGACCCCGGCGATCTCGCTGACCCGCAGCTTGCCGCCCGGGCGGGGGGATCCCTCCAGCACGGTCACCCGGCACGGGGCCTCGCGGAGGAAGAACGCCGCGGCCAGCCCGGCGATGCCGCCGCCGACGACCACGACGTGCGGCTGCCCGGGATTGCTCACCGCTCTACCCTGGCAGAGCCCGGGCGCCCGGGCGACCGGGGCCGGCCGCGATGCGGCGGTGGGCGCACCAGCAACTCCCGCCACTGCCATACCGCAGGCCCGTGCGGCCATCGGTAAACAATGCCGTTCTCAGTGATTTTTCAGCCGCTGACCTCTTGATGGGTTTTGGGTCATTCCTGCCATACTTCTGTGCCATGGCCTCGGAATCTGGTGCGGTAACGGTGCGGCAGGCCAGGCCCGAGGACGTTGGCCGGCTCCAGGCCATCCAGCTCGCCGCCGGCAATTCGTTCCGCGACATCGGCATGTCCGCGGCCGCGGACACCTTCCCGCTCCCGGCCGAGTCCCTGTCCGGCTACCGCCGGGCGGGCCGGGCCTGGGTGGCGGCCGACGAGCACGACGAGCCGGTCGGCTTCGTCGTCGCCGACGTGGTCGACGGCTCCGCGCACATCGAGCAGGTCAGCGTGCATCCGGCCCACGCCGGGCAGCGGATCGGGGCCATGCTGCTCGACTATGTGGCGGACTGGGCGGCCGAACAGGGCATGCACGCCATGACCTTGATCACCTTCCGCGGGGTGCCCTGGAACGCGCCGTACTACGAGCGCCTCGGCTTCCGCGAGCTTGCCGAGAGCGAGGTCACCTCGGGCCTCGCGGCTCGCAACAAGGACCAGGGCGGCAACTCCGCTGCCCGCGTCTGCATGCTCCGCGAACTGCCACCCGCCAACGACACCAACAACTGAGCCCCACCCCCCGAAACGCTCAGCGCAGAGCCCCCGGAGCCGGCACGGCCAAGGCCCGTGACAAAGCAAGGGGACGCAGACACCTGGGATCCCGAGGAGCAGCACCCCAGCCGACAGGGCCGAGGCCGCCGCGACTCCGTCGCGGCGGCCTCAAGGCCAGCGGGGGGTTCCGGGGGGTCGTCCCCCCGGGCTGGCAGAGTTGCCAAGTCGTGACTTAACCATGGGAACCGGCATGGCAATGCCGGCGTCACATCGGCATGACATCGTACGTGCCCCGCTTGACAGCTCCCCTTGCGCGCTCTCCGCGCCGGCGCCGTACTTGGGCCGCCGCCGCCTGGACCATCGCGCTCACCGCCGGTGCCTGCCTGCTGGCCGCCGGCTGCTCATCGGGTGGCACCGAGGCGAACAGCTCGTCGGCGGGAGGTACCTCGGCGGGCGGCACGGGCGTGCCCGCGGCGCAACCGGGGCGCGCCGCAGGCTCGGGTGCCGTGGCCGGGCCGGCCAAATTCAACCGCTCCGGGGCGTCCGGGAGCGCGGGCCTGACCGCGCTCCCGCTCCCCGGCGGGCAGGCGGTGATCTTCACCGCCAGCCTCGGCGTGCGCGCATCGGACGTCCGGGCCACGGCGGCCCGCGCGACCCAGCTCGCCCGGGCGGCGGGCGGTTACGTGTCCGGCGAGCGCGCCAGCATGACCCAGTCCAGGCACGCCAGGGCCGTGGTCAGCATTCAGTTCAAGGTCCCGTCCGCCGTCTACCAGTCCACCCTCAGCGCACTGGGGAGCCTGGGCACCAAGCGGTCGGAGACCCAGCGGGCGCAGGACGTGACCGGCACGGTGGCGGACGTGAACAGCCGGGTGGCCTCTTCGGAGGACGCCATCGCCCAGCTGCGCAAGCTGCTCACCCGGGCCGGGACCGTCGGCGGGCTGCTCACCGTCCAGGAGCAGATCAACTCCGAGGAGGCGAACCTCGAAGCGCTGCAGTCGCAGCAGCGCGCGCTGGCCCGCGAGACCAGCTACGCGACGATCTCGATGACGATCACCGGCATCGTTAGCCACGCTGCCACGCACCACCAGGCCAAGGGAGCGGCCGGGTTCCTTGCCGGCCTGGCCGCGGGCTGGCGGGCGCTGCGCATCGTGGTCTCCGGGCTGCTCACCGCGGCCGGGGCGATCCTGCCGTTCGCTATCCCGCTGGGCCTGGCGGCGCTGGCCGCCGTCGCCGCGCGGCGCTGGCTGGGCCGCCGCCGGTCCGCCAGCGCACGGCCGGCCGACTGAGGGCACCCGGCGGGCTGGACAGACCCGGCGGGCGGCGGGCCACGGCTCAGGAGGGCGCCCGGGCCGACACCTCGTGCACCAGTTCGGTGACCCGGGCCAGCACATCGGGATCGGCCTGTGGCAGCACCCCATGGCCGAGGTTGAACACGTGACCCTCGGCCACCCGGCCCTG
>WNGH01000700.1_pt1 | contig 30302 bp, 29 predicted proteins | sample 5400631 | NCBI WGS metagenome assembly WNGH01 (sample SAMN13153373, study PRJNA577476) | soil metagenome | isolation source: 115 cm soil or saprolite under Garry oak tree replicate 1 | place: USA:California | collected 2016-06-15
GCCGGCGCGGGCCATTGTCGCCCGGCCGCCGCCCCCGCCGCCGACCTCGGCCGCCGCGGCCTTGATCACCTCGACCGCGTCGACCTTGCCCTCGAGCGAGCGGTCGAAGTTCGCGACGAGGTGCACCCGACCGTCCTCGCTGCCGCCGAGCACGACCGCAGCCGGCTGACGCTCCTGCTTGATGCGGTCTGACTCCGCCAGGAGGACGTCCATCGTCACGTCGCTCATCCGGCCGACGTACACGTTGACGCCGCCGATCTCCTCCTCCCTGCGAGGCGCGACCTCGGCGCGCTCCGCCTTCGCCGTCTGCCCCTTCGCCTGCCTGCGCGTCTCGACGAGCTCCGCGCGCAGCTGCTCGGCCTCGCGGCTCCGCTCGTGGAGAAGGGCGAACGCCTCGCCAGAGGTCACCGCCTCGATCCGGCGCGCGCCCGAGCCCACGGAGCCCTCCGAGAGGATCACGAACGGTCCGATCTCGGCCGTCGAGCGCACGTGAGTGCCGCCGCAGAGCTCGCGCGAGTAACCGTCGATCTCGACGACCCGCACCTCTTCGCCGTACTTCTCCCCGAAAAGCATCATCGCGCCGAGGTTGCGAGCCTCCTCGATCGGCGTCACGAACGTCCGAACCGGGCGGTTCTGGAAGACGATCTCGTTGATGGCATGTTCGACCCGTTCCCGTTCCTCGGTCGTGAGCGCCTGGGGATGGGTGAAGTCGAAGCGCAGCTTGTCGGGCCGCACCGCGGACCCGGCCTGCTTGACGTGCTCGCCAAGGAGGTCGCGGAGCGCCTTGTGCAGCAGGTGCGTCGCCGTGTGGTTCGCCATCGTCGGGAAACGGACTGACCACGGCACGACCGCGCGGACGCGCATTCCTTCGCCGAACCCCTCGCCGCTGAAGGTCAGCACCTGGTCGTCGTCCAACCGGGTCGCCTTGATCAGGTCGGCACGTACGCCTGTCTCCTCGTTCTCGATGTAGCCGGCGTCGGAGACCTGGCCGCCGCCTTCCGGATAGAACGGTGATTGCTCGAGCTTCGCCTGGAACGTGCCGTCGCCGAGGTCTGCGTAGGCGAGGATCGCCGTGAGCACGTCGGTTCGCTCGTAGCCGACGAACTGGGTGCGCGGCGCCGAGCCGCTGATCTTGACGTCGACGTCGAAAGCCGAGCCCTGGCGCGAGCGCTCCCGTTGTTCCTCCATCAGGCGCGTGAACTCCTCCTCGTTGACCTCGAGCCCGCGTTCGGCCGCAAGCTCCTTCGTCAGCTCCCAGGGGAACCCGTAGGTGTCGTGGAGACGGAACGCGTCCTCCGGCGTGATCTCGCCTTTCGCGACCATCTCCTCGAACAGCTTCTCGCCGCGGGCGAGGGTCTCGCGGAACCGCTCTTCCTCGGCACGGATCAGGTCCGCGACCTCGCTTCGGCGCTCCTCGAGCTCCGGGTAGACGGAGCCCATCTGCACCCGGACGACGTCGGCCAGCTCGTAGAGGAACGGCGGCTCGAGTCCGATTCGCCGCCCGAACTGGACGGCTCGGCGGATCACCCTCCGCAATACGTATCCGCGCCCCTCGTTCGAGGGCGCCACGCCCTCGGCGACGAGGAAGGCCGCCGTCCGCGCGTGCTCGACGACCACTCGGTAGGCCTTCGTCACCTCGTCGGACGCGCCGTAGTCCGCATTCGCGCGCTCGCGGATCCAGTCGAGCAGCGGTTGCAGGATGTCGATCTCGGCGAACGAGTCGGCGTCCTGCAACAGCATCGCCGCGCGCTCGAAACCCATCCCGGTGTCGATGTTCTGCTGCGGCAGCGGCGTCAGCGTCCCGTCGTCGGCGAGCTCGAACTCCATGAAGACGAGATTCCAGAACTCGAGATAGCGCTCGCACTCGCAGCCGGGGGCGCAGTCGGGCCGGCCGCAGCCGTACTTCTCGCCGCGGTCGTAATAGAGCTCCGAGCACGGCCCGCATGGCCCCGTATCGGCTGCCTGCCAGAAGTTCTCGCTGCGCGGCAGCCCGAGGATTCGTTCGCGCGGCAGGTACGTCGCCCAGGCCTTCGCCGCCACCTCGTCCTCGCCCAGCCCAAGCTCGGGGTCGCCCGCGAAGATCGTCGCCCAGAGCCGCTCGGGCTCGAGCTTCATCCGCTCGGTGACGAACTCCCACGCGTACTCGACCGCCCCGTCCTTGAAGTAGTCGCCGAACGAGAAGTTGCCGAGCATCTCGTAGAAGCACAGGTGCCGGTTCGTGAGGCCGACATCGTCGAGATCGTTCTGCTTTCCGCCTGCTCGGACGACCTTCTGCACCGTGGTGACCCGCCGGGGAGGGCCGTCAAGGCCGAGGAACCAGCGCTTCATCGGCTGCATCCCGGCGACGATGAATAGCGTGGTCGGATCGTCAGCAGGCGGGATCACCGAGGCCGAGGGCCGGCGCACGTGACCCTTCTCCTCGAAGAAGGAGAGAAAGCCCTCACGCAGCTCGGCGGTCGTGCGCATGCGAGTTGATTCTAGGCGCCGCCCTTCGCGCCTCCGAGCGGCCTAGCGGAGGGGCCGGCCCGCCTCCTCATCCGCCGCGATCTCCTCGCGAATCTTCTCGAGCGAGCGGCGGATCAGTCGTGAGACGTGCATCTGGGAGATCCCGACCTGTTGAGCGATCTGAGACTGGGTCAACCCCTTGAAGAAGCGCAGGTGAAGGATCGTGCGCTCACGGTCGTCGAGGACGCGGAAACCGGGCTCGAGAATCGCCCGGTCTTCGGAGACCTCGTACTCGTGCTCCTCGGTGCCGAGCGACTCGAGCGGGTCGAGGTCGCCGTCGTCGTCCTGGCCGGGGCCTGCCGAGAGCGACAGCGAGCTGTACGCGCGCCCGCTCTCGAGCGCCTCCAACACTTCCTCCTCGGAGACCTCCGCGGCCTTGGCGAGCTCGGCGATCGTAGGCGACCGTCCGAACTCCACGGTCTTCTCCTCCAGCAGCCGAGAGAGCTGGATGTTCAGCTCCTGCAGGCCGCGAGGCACGCGCACCGACCAGCCGCGGTCGCGGAAGTGGCGCTTGATTTCGCCGATGATGTTCGGGGTGGCGTAGGTGGTCAGCTCGACACCGCGTTCGAGGTCGAAGCGGTCGATCGCCTTGATCAGGCCGATGGCGCCGATCTGGACGAGGTCTTCGAACTGCTCGCCGCGATAGGAGTAGCGGCGTGCCAGCGAACGCACGAGCGACATGTACTGCTCGATCAACTGCTCGCGAGCCGCCAGGTCGCCCTCTTCGTGATACCGGCGGAGGAGCGCCTTGTCGCTCTTCTCGGTCACGTCACTTCGCGCTTTTCGACGCCCTCGACGCGCTTCTCGAGCTCGACCCAGCTCCCGTCTTCGCGCTGGACCGCGGCGAAACGGTCGACGACTGTCTCCAGCACGCGCCGCAGGCCGACGCCGTCGCCGGGCTGTTCGAGCTCGGCCCGCAGTCCATCGCCGGCGAACGGGCCGAGCGCGGCCTTGACCGTGCCCTCGCCGACCTCCAGCTCGACGGTCAGCTCGCCCTCCTCCCCGCGCCGCTCGAGCAGTGTCTCGAGGGCGGTGCCGAGATCGTCCACGACCTCGTAGGTGAAGTTGAGCCGGGCTGCGACCCCCGCAAGGACGAGCTGGGCGACGTTCTCGAAGCCCTCGTCGCGAGGAATCGTGAGGACGATCCGGTCGGCCGTCACAGCAGGCCCGCCCCGACGACCACGCCGTCGTCGTAGAGAACCGCGGTCTGGCCGGCGGCGACTCCGTATGCCGGCGCCTCGAGCGCCAGCCGGAATCCATGCTCGGTCTCCTCAACCGCGGCCGGGACCGCGGGAGACCGGTACCTCCATTTGACCTCGGCGCGATTCACCCGGACGTACAACCGTCCACGGGCAGAAATCGTTTCGACCGCCAGCGACTCGCGCGGCCCGACGACCACGGTGTTGGCGCCGGGATCGGTGCGCAGGACGTACAGCGGCTCTGCCGACGAGACGCCCAGCCCGCGGCGCTGGCCGGTCGTGAACCGCCAAAAGCCGCCGTGCCTGCCAAGCTGCCGTCCTTGCTCGTCGACGATCTCGCCCTCGGCATCGGCGACGCCGTGACGGCTGACGAAGTCGCGATAGTCGCCGCCCCCGAGGAAGCACGCTTCCTGGCTCTCGGTGCGGCGGGCGACCGCGAGCCCGGCTCGCGCGGCCTCGGCCCGGGTCTCGTCCTTCGTCTGCTCGCCGAGTGGGAACCAGATCCGGTCGAGGAACCGCGGGTCGAGACGAGCAAGCATGTAGGTCTGGTCTTTCTCAGGATCGCGGGCGCGCGCCAGCAGCCGGCGGCTTCGGTGGTCCACGATCCGCGCGTAGTGGCCGGTGGCCAGGCGCGAAGCGCCGGTCCGGCCGGCGAATGCGAGCAGCTCCGCGAAGCGAAAGCTGCCGTTGCAGCGGATGCATGGATTCGGCGTCTCGCCGCGGGCGTAACCGCGAACGAACGGAGCCACGACCGCCCGGCGAAACTCGTCGCGGAGGTCGAGCGTCACGTGCGGAAGGCCGAGCGCGTGGCAGGTCTCGCGCGCGGCGATCACGGCCTCCGGCGAGCAGCACGCGCGCTCAGAGTCCGGCGCGGCGGGGTCGATCCAGAGCCGCAGTGTGACGCCGATCGCTCCCGGCCCCGCGCGCAGCAACGCGACGGCGCTGTCGACACCGCCGCTCATCGCCACCGCGACGCGGTCGGGATCAGGTTCCGCTCGAAAGACCTGGCCGAGCGCGTTCGCGAGCGCGTCGGCCGCGAGCGTCTCGCCGGCCACCGCCGCCGCCTCCAGCAGCGTCAGGCCTGCGAGTGGTCGCTCCAGCCCTTCTGCGTCGGCGTCGACGATCCGGTCTCCCTCGACGGCGAGCCGAACAAGCGCGACGTCCCCATCGCGCGACGAATCCCCGACGACCTCAATCACAGGAGCAGGCTACCTCCGGCGCCGCCAGGAGAATCCCCATTTCCCGGTCCCAAAGGCGTTCGCTTGCGAACGCCGGCCAAAGAGGCTGGCCGGGCTTCGCCCGGAGAGGCGCTAGACCCGGGTGGCGATAAGACTCCGTTCGAGTTCTCAGCGTGAGCTCTCAGAATGTGCTCCACCCTGCCGGTACTCCGCGCCCGTAGCGAACCTGGCACTGCCAGGTGGGTGCCCTGCCGACCTCGGGCAACGCCCTAGCCGGACGCAGGCTCCCTTTCACTAGGTGTTGGTTCTACTTTGAGAACGCAGAGCTCGCACAGGGTCGAGCACGAAGCGCAGCTTACCGGGCGTACACCCACTTGACGCGCTGGATCCCCTGGATCCCAAGATTTTCAGCAAGCGCGGGGGTGACGTCGAAGCGGCGGCCCGGGACCACCGGGCGCCGCGCGATGACCTGGGTCAGGATCCGCGGGCTGTGGCCGAATGAGACGAACAGCCTGATGTTGCAGGGAAGCACGGAGTCGACGACCCCGCGAGTGGTCGGTCTCAGCAGGACACCGCAGTTCGTCCGCGTGCCGTAGCGCACCGGCTGCGCGCCGGCGAGGGCCGTGTACCAGCCGCCGCCGGGAACGACGACCGGACTTAGATGCCCGCCGCTGTTCGTTCCACGCGGGGAGGTGACCACAAGCGCCACCACCGCCGCGAGCAGAGCCACCCCGGCGAGAGCGACTTCGCGTTGGGCGAGCGCCGGGTTCAAACCGCCGCGTAGATGAGCTCGCCGAACGATTCGCGCACGACGGGATCGAAGTCCACCGAGAGCTGGCCGTCGGCGTTCGCAAATTGACGCAGCTCCAGGAGAAGAAAGGCGAGCTCTTCGTCGCGCGCGGGATCCCCGCCCCCGGCCGCTTGGGCGAGGCGCTCGAGCTCCCAGACGTTCCACTCCCGCGGCTCCACGCCGTCCAACGGCAGGCGGACGACGGGCTCCGGCGCCGTGGCCTCCTCGGGCTCAGGCTCACGCTCCGGCTCCGGCGGCGGCACCGATCGAAGCTGAGGCGGCGGTTCTCCGGGCTCGGGGGTCGGCGGCTGCGGCTCGGGCGCCGGCGGTGCAGGCTCCGGCGTCGGCTCCGGCTCGGGCACAGGCATGGGCGGATGCTCGTCGCCCTCCCGAGCGGCGTCTGCTCGCGGCTGCCGGCCCGCAAACAAGAAGCGGAAGCGGATCACTGAGGTCCGCATTTTCACGGGCGTGAGTGCTCCTCTGGCTCAGGCAGATCGAAGAGCTCGGCAACCTCGCCGGACGAACGGTCACTTCGCTCCGAGGGCGGCAGCAGGCGCACGTGCTTCGGCAGCTCGATCTCTGGAGCCTCTGGAGCCGGGACCTCGCGCTCACGCCGGCGAAACCAACCGCGTTTCCGGCGCGGCTCGAGCGGCTCTAGCTTGGGACGGGCGTCCTCTGCTGTATCCGGCCCGGCCTCAGGCTCGGGCTCCGGAGGAGCTCCTGCAGACGGCTCGACCCGCGGAGCGATCATGGTGACGGCTTCGGGCTCAGGCTCGGGCTCCGGCTCCACCTCGTGCTCCGCCGCGGGCTCGAGTTCGGGCTCCGGCTCCGGCTCAGGTTCGGGCTCTGGCTCTGCTGCGGGTTCCGGTTCTGCTTCGGCCTCCGGCTCGACCGCCGCCGGCGGTGGCGTCGCCGCAAGGGGCTCCGCCCGAGGCGGGGAAGCGGGAACGTAATACGGCCGCCGCCAAGGCGGGGCGGCCGCCCAGATCCGGTCTGCGGTCAGCTCGAGCAGGGCGACGACGAGCCAGCCACCGGCCATCACGACGAAGATCCATTTGGTCGCGAGATCGGCGTAGGCCACGCCGACTGCGAGCGCGATCAGGAAGAGCGCTTCGATCGCAAACCGCGGCCCCATTCGTGCCGGCATGACGCCGAGAGCCTAGCGCTCGTCGAGCGCGGCTAGGCGCTCGCTTGCGACGCCGACCTGGAGGGCGCCCGGGCTTTGCTCGGGCGCCCGTCTGATTCCGGCCGGCAAGGCCAATACGGGTAGCACCAGCTCAGACGAATGCCCTACGCCGAGCCCGAGCCGTCCGGCTCTTCGTCGGGAGCGGCGACCGGCGGCTCAACGGGAGCCGGGACAGAGAGCGGCGGTGCGGCCGACGCCGGCGGGGACGGAGCACCCGGCGAGGAGGCCTCTTCGGCGCCCGAAGAGGCGGCAGGGCCTCGGCTCGCTTCGGTTGCGGCCTGGGCGGCTTCGACGATCTTGTCGGCGACGCCGGCGATCGTCTCGTCGCCGAGACCCGCCGCCGCGAGCAGCTGCTCGGCGCCCTCCTGGGCCCGGGCCATCACGGCCGAGGCCTGCGCCCTTGCCCACTCGAGCGTCTGCTCGACCTCGGCTCGGGCGGAGTTCGTCAGCTCGGTCGCCTGGTGCCGGGCCTGCTCGAGCAACCTGCTGGCTCGCGCCTCTGCCTCGCGAATTTCGGCGGTCGCGTGCCTCTGTGCCTCCGCCTGCGCCTCACGGGCTTCGTTCCGAGCCGCGTTGAGGATCTCGGCGCGCTGGCGCTCGCTCTCCTGGCGGAAGCGCTCGACCTCGTGCTCGCGCTCTTGCAGCGCGCGCTGGCGCCGGCTCACATCTTCCTCGGTGCGGCGAAACTGGGCCGCGGACGCGGTCTGTGCATCCCGTTCGATCGTGTCGGCCATGTCGGCGGCGGCGCGGATCATGTGGAGCGCGTCCATCCGGACGGCGTGGCCGGTCGGCTCCACTTGGCCGCTGCGAGCGGCCGCCTGGAGTACGCGCAGCTGCACCTGGAGCTGGGTCGTATGGCGTCTGAAGGACTCGAAGGCTTCCTTGACGCGCTCCGGGTCGAAACCACCGTCCGCGAGAGTCGGGAGCTCCTCGACGCTCGGAAGCGGGGTCAGCGACGCCTGTTGTCCTCTCTCGCTGGCCATCAGCTCGGAAAGTATGGCGATTGCATCGGCGGCATGACCACTTCGCGTTAGTCCTTCTCGACGATGACCGCGATTCCTAGTTCGGCGAGCTGTTCCGGCGAGACCTCGGTCGGCGCCCCGCTCATCGGATCGATCCCCGCCTGGTTCTTCGGGAAGGCGACCGTGTCGCGGATGTACGGCTCGTCGAGGAGCGCCATCGAGAGGCGGTCGATGCCCGATGCGATGCCGCCGTGCGGCGGCGCTCCCATTGCAAGGGCATCCAGCAGGAAGCCGAACTTCTCGCGCTGCTCCTCGGGCGAGATGTCGAGCAGGCCGAAGATCTTCGCCTGCAGCTCGGACTCGTGGATCCGGAAGGAGCCGCCCGCGATCTCGATCCCGTTCACGACCAGGTCGTAAGCGACCGCCCGTGCGGCGCCCGGGTCGGAGTCGAGCAGCTCCAGGCTCTCGTCGTTGGGGCGCGTGAACGGATGGTGCACCGCCTTCCAGCGTTTCTCCTCCTCGTCCCACTCGAGCAGCGGGAAATCGGTCACCCAGAGGAAGCGCCAGGCGTCGCGGTCGATCAGCCCGAGCTCACGGCCGAGGTGGAGGCGGAGCGCGCCGAGCACGCGCGCGACCATCGCCGGCTCGTCGGCCGCGAACAGCACTGTGGTCGCCGGCTCCGACCGGAACGCGTCCAGCTCGCCCTGCGAGAGGAACTTGGCGATCGGCGAGCGAACCTCGCCCTCCTCGTCGTAGACGAGATACGCGAGGCCCTTCGCGCCCCACTCCTTGGCGATCCCTTCGAGCCTTTCGAGGTCGGCGCGCGAGAACTCCTGCGGTACGCGCAGGAAACGCACGGCCGGCGCGTTCGCGAAGACGCCGAACTCGGAGCCGCGCGTCAGCTCCGTCGCTTCCTCGATCTCGAGCCCGAAGCGCAGGTCGGGCTTGTCCGATCCATAGCGCGCCTGCGCCTCGTCCCAGGTCATCCGTTGGAACGGGCCCTTGATCTCGACGTCGAGGCAGTCGCGCCAGACGCTTCCCACCGTCTGCTCCATCAGCGCGAAGATGAACTCCTGGTCGGGGAAGGCCATCTCGACGTCGAGTTGCGTGAGCTCCTGCAGGCGGTCGGCGCGGAGATCCTCGTCTCGGAAGCAGCGCGCGATCTGGTAGTAGCGCTCGAAGCCGGAGATGACGAGCAGCTGCTTGTAGATCTGCGGCGACTGGGGCAGCGCGAAGAAGCGGCCCGGCTGCAGCCGCGTCGGGACCAGGAAGTCGCGGGCTCCCTCCGGCGTCGGCTTGCCCATGATCGGCGTCTCGATGTCGACGAAGCCGGCCGCTTCCATCTCTCTGCGGATCGCCGAGACCGCGCGCGCGCGCGCGCGAATGTTTCGCTGCATCCTCTCCCGGCGCAGGTCGAGCCAGCGGTAACGGAGCCGCAGCGTCTCGTCGACCCCCTCCTCGTCGAGCTGAAACGGCAGCGGCGGCGCGGTCGCGAGCACTCGCAGGCTGTCGACCTGGAGCTCGACCTCGCCGGTCGGCAGGTTCGGGTTGACGGCGTCCGCCGCCCGGGCGACCACCTCGCCCTCGGCCTGGAGCACGAACTCGTTGCGAATTCCGTGAGCCTGCTTCGCCGCCTCGGGCGAGCGTTCCGGGTTGACGACGAGCTGGCAGATCCCGGTCTCGTCGCGCAGGTCGACGAAGATGAGGCCGCCGTGGTCGCGGCGGCGGGCTACCCAGCCGGCGAGGGTGTGACGCTCGCCGACCTGGCCGGGCCGGACTTCTCCTGCGCCGAGGTCTCGCCAGCTCATACCGACAGCCTCTCCGCCAGCTCGCCGAGCGGAACCTCGACGTCCTGCGTCCCTGCCGTGCGAATCGTGGCGACGGCAGCGCCGACGACGACGGTGGTGCGCGCGCCCAGGCGACCGGCCTGCGTCAGCTGGCCCTTGAGCGAGCGCCCTGCGTAGTCGGTGTCGACGGACCGTCCAGCGGCACGCAGTCGGGCCATCAGCTCGAAAATGAGATCGCGCGGGCCGTCGTCGCAGGCGAAGAAGACGTCGATCGGCTCTTCGGCGGGCGTCTCGACACCGGCGTGCTCGAGCGCCAGCAGCAGCCGTTCGATGCCTGCGCCGAAGCCGACGCCCGGCGTGTGGGGACCGCCGATCTCCTCGATCAGGCCGTCGTAGCGGCCCCCGGCGCAGATTGCGCTCTGCGCGCCGTGCTCGGGTCCAATGAACTCGAAGACGGTTCGGGTGTAGTAATCGAGGCCGCGGACGAGTGTCGGCACGAGCTCGTACTCGATCCCGTAGGCGTCGAGGAACGACCGAACCGCGTCGAAGTGCTCGCGACAGGCGGCGCAGAGGGACTCGCCGATCTTCGGGGCGTCGTTCAAGGCGGCCCGCACCCGCTCATCCTTCACGTCGAAGACCCGCAGCGGCGTCGTGGCGCGTTTCTGCCGCGCGGCCTCGTTGAGGACGTCGTCGTGCGCGTCGAGCCACGCCGTCAGGCGCTCGATGTAGGCGGGGCGGCATTCCGCATCGCCGATCGAGTTGAGCTCCAACCTGTACTCGGTCACGCCAAGTCGCCGCAGGAGCTCCGAGTAGAGCTGGATCAGCTCGGCGTCGAGGGCGGGGTCGTCGGAGCCGATCGCCTCGACCGAGGCCTGGTAGTGCTCGCGGTAGCGGCCCTTCTGCGGCGCGGAGTAGCGGTAGATCGACGCGACCGCATAGAGCTTCTGCGGCTGCGGCTCGCGATGCAGGCCGTGCTCGAGGTACGCGCGGCAGATCGGCGCCGTCGCGTCCGCGCGAAGTGTCAGCGAGCGTCCGCCGCGGTCCTCGAACGTGTACATCTCCTTCTGGACGACGTCGGAGCCGGCGCCAGACGTCCGGGCGAAGAGCTCGGTGTCCTCGAAGACCGGCGTCTGGATGCGCCGGTAGCCGTAGAGCGCGCAGAGGCGCTCGATCTCGCCCGTGACCCGTTGCCAGAGCGGCTGTTCGGCCGGCAGGACGTCGTGCGTCCCCCGTGGCGCCTCGAACTTGGGGCTCACGAGGCGCGCAGCTCGGCAAGGAACGGATTGCGGGCGAGCTCGTCGCCAAGCGTCGTTTCTGGACCGTGGCCGGAATAGACGATGGTCCCCGGCGGGAAGCGATCCGCCAGCAGGCGAATCGAGGCGACCAGCGTGTCCCAGTCGCCGAACGGCAGGTCGGTGCGACCGACGGAGCCCGCGAAGAGGACGTCGCCCGAGAAGAGACAGCCCTCGGCGTAGTAGGCGAGATGCGCCGGGGAGTGGCCCGGAACGCGCAGGGTCTGGAACGTGATCCCAGCCAGCGCGAGCGTCTCGTCGCCCTCGAGCAGGACCTCGGGGGTATAGGGCCGCAGCGACAGTTCGGCGGGCGCGAAGTCGTTGATCCGCTCGAGCGCGATTCGCTCCCCGGCGGCCATGTGGACGGGCGCTCCCGTCGCTTCGGCCAGGTCGGCGACCCCGCCGAGGTGATCCCAATGTCCGTGAGTGATCAGGATCCCGGCGCAAGTGACACCGAGCCGCTCGAGCTCGCGGCCAAGCTCGGCCGCGTCGCCGCCAGGATCGATCACGACAGCCTCCGTGGCCTCGTCCGAGGCGCTGACGACGTAGCAATTCGTCGCGATCGGTCCGAGTTCGTGGCGTTGGACGGCGAGGCTCATGACAGCCGAGTCTACGGCCCGCGCAGACGGGAGCGCCTCGTTAGGATCCTGCGCTCGTGCGGAGCTGGAACCTTCACGAGATCGAGGTGGAAGGCGGTAGTCGCTCACCCGTCGTGCTCGACTCCGACGAGGCCGCGCGCGCTGTGTTCATCGTGCTCGAGCCCGGTCAGTCTCTCGGCGACCATCAGGTCAAGGAGCATGCCTTCGTGCTGGTCGTCGACGGCCTGGCGCGGGTCGAGGCCGGCAGTGAAGCGGTCGAGGCGGGCCCAGGGACCCTCTGCATGTTCGAGCCCGACGAACGGCGGTCGGTCTCGACCGAGGACGGAGCACGGATTCTCCTGCTGCTCGCGCCCTGGCCGGGCATTGGACACTACCGCGGCAACGCGCCCTCGTAGGGCCGGCGCGTTGCAAGCCGGCTAAGGCTTCGAGGCCGGCTGCTGCCCGGACCTGCGCAGGAAGGTCCGGTAAGCGGTGCGATCCATCATGTACGTCAGCGGCACGAAGAGCGCCGAATAGGCGAGCGAACTGAGGAAGCGCACTTCGATTGCCGAGTTCTTGTTCACCAGTGAGAAGACGATGAAGAAGAGCGGCAGGAACAAGAGCGCGCGGCGAATCGACCGCTTCCAGGAGGGGGGCTTTGCCTGGCGCAGCGGCCTCGCCGCCTTGCCCTTCGTTACCTTGCCGCCGTTCGCGTTACCCCTACCGCGCGACCGGTCCCGCTCGGGTTTGTCCTCCGGAGGCGGCTCGATTTCCTGCCCGGTGTCGTCGACGTAGACGTATTCGTACTCGTGCCGCCGTTCCTTCGCCCGGCGGCGGCGCTGCTTGCGTGATGGCATAGAGCAAGCCTAGCGCGGCCCGATTCGCTCAGATCGCTCTGGGGCGCGGCTCCATGCGACCTCCCCGCCCTCGATTATGGTCGCAACGAGGTCGCCTCCGAGGTGGTACGCGAGGTAGCGCCAGTCCGGCGCGTCGAGCAGGGCAAAGTCCGCCGCGTAACCGGGTGCGATCCGGCCGACATCGCGGGCGCCAACGACGTAGGCGGCGTTGACGGTGCAGGCCGAGAGCGCCTGCGCGGGCGTGAGATGAAGCTGCGTGACCGCCAGCGACGAAACGACCGCGAGGCTCTCGCAGAAGGAACTGCCGGGGTTGAAGTCGGTCGCGATTGCGATCGCCGCCCCCGCATCGACGAGCGCTCGCGCCGGCGGCATCCGGCGGTCGAGAAAGAGCGCGCTCGCCGGCAGGAGGACACCGACGACATCGCTCGCGGCGAGCATTCGGATACCGGCTTCCCCGGTCGCCTCGAGATGATCGACCGAGCGGGCGCCGAGCTCGGTCGCCAGCGGGATCGCACCTTGCTCGGTGAACTGATCGCCGTGAAGACGAAGCGCGAGCCCAGCGGCACGGCATGCGGTCAAATAGCGGCGAGCCTGGTCGACGTTGAAGGCGCCTTCCTCCAGGAAGACATCCGCGGCCGCGGCCAGCCGCGCAGCTTCCGGCAGGACTTGGGCGAGCGCGAAGTCGAGATAGGCATCGGCGTCCTCGAACTCCGGCGGCACAGCATGGGCACCGAGCCAGGTCGGGATCCCGCCGGCCTCCCGGATCGCGCGTAGCGAGGCGAGCTCCGTCTCGCGGTCGAGGCCGTAACCGGACTTGGCTTCGAACGTCGTCGTCCCCGCACGCCGCATCCACCGGCGATGCCGGCGAACCGCATCGGCCAGGCCCGCTTCGCCCGCAGACCGGGTCGCCTGCACGGTCGCGAGAATGCCCCCGCCGGCCGCATGCAGCTCCTCATAGGAGGCGCCGGTCGCGCGCAGCTCGAACTCGTCGACGCGGTCGCCGGCGAAACAGGCGTGCGTGTGGCAGTCGACCAGCCCCGGTACGGCGCAGAGACCGCGACCGTCGAGCTCCTCGAGCTCACCGTCTGATTCTCGAAGTGCCGCATCAAGCTCGCGCATCGGACCGAAGGAAGTGATTCGCCCGTCCTCGCAGAGGACGTACGCGTTGCGCACGACCTCGACGGCCCCTAGCGCTTCGCCGCGAAGCGGCGCCTCGCCGCCGGCCGGAGTCGCGAGCTGGGCGAGGTCGCGGACGAGCAGGCGCCGCCCGCCCGGCCGGTTGGTCACTCGGCGGACTGGGGCTGCATCGGCGGCTCGATCCCGTGCCCGGCGGCGAACGCGATCGCTTCGGGGTAGCCGGCGTCGACGTGGCGGAGAACGCCCGTTCCCGGATCGGTCGTGAGCACGCGCTCGAGGCGTTCGGCCATCTCGTCGCTTCCGTCAGCGACGACGACCATCCCCGCGTGGATCGAGTTGCCGATCCCGACGCCGCCGCCGTGATGGACGCTCACCCACGTTGCGCCCGCAGCGACGTTGAGCAGCGCGTTCAGGATCGGCCAGTCCGCGATCGCGTCCGATCCGTCGCGCATCGCCTCGGTCTCGCGGTACGGGGAGGCGACCGAGCCGGAGTCCAGGTGATCGCGACCGATCGCGACGGGCGCCTTCACCTTGCCGGAGCGAACGAGCTCGTTGATTGCGAGACCTGCCCGCTCCCGATCTCCGTAGCCGAGCCAGCAGATGCGGGCCGGCAGGCCCTGGAAAGCGACGCGACCGGGGGCCAGCTCGAGCCACCGCTGGAGCGCGGCGTCGTCCGGGAAGAGCCCGCGTAGCGTTTCATCGATGGTGGCGATGTCCGCCTCGTCACCGGAAAGTGCCGCCCAGCGAAACGGCCCGACGCCCTTGCAGAAGAGCGGCCGAATATAGGCCGGGACGAAGCCCGGGTATGTGAACGCTTCCTCTACGCCCGCCGCATAGGCCTCCCCTCGTAAGTTGTTGCCATAATCGAAAACATAACTGCCCTGTCGGACGTACTCGAGCAGCCCCTCGACATGGCGGACAATCGACTCCCGAGCGCGGCGGAGGTACTCGTCCGGATCGTCGGCTCGAAGCTCAGCGGCTGCCTCAACGGACAGCCCAGCCGGGACGTAGCCCGTCAGCGGATCATGCGCGGCGGTCTGGTCGGTGACGAGATCGAAGTGCTCGCCTCGGCGGGCGAGCTCCGGGACGATCTCGGCCGCGTTCCCCTCTAGGCCGACCGACAAGGGCCGGCGCTCGGCGGCGGCTGCGCGGATACGCGCGAGCGCGTCGTCGAGCGAATCCGCGGCCTCGTCGAGGTAGCGGGTGTCGAGCCGGCGCCGGATCCGCGCGCGATCGACCTCCACGCAGAGGATCGCTCCCCCGGCCAGCGTCGCGGCCAGGGCCTGCGCCCCGCCCATGCCGCCGAGCCCGGCGGTGAGAATCGTGCGCCCGGCCAGATCGGGCGAGCCAAAATGCCGCTCGCCGGCCGAGACAAACGTCTGGTACGTGCCCTGCAGGATCCCCTGCGTGCCGATATAGATCCACGATCCCGCCGTCATCTGGCCGAACATGGTCAGACCGAGCGCCTCGAGCCTCCGGAACTCATCCCAGGTCGCCCAGTGCGGGACAAGCAAGGAATTGGCAATCAGGACACGGGGAGCGCCCGGATGCGTTCGGAAGACTCCCACCGGCTTGCCGCTCTGCACCAGAAGCGTCTCGTCGTCTCCGAGCCGCAGCAATGACGCGACGATCGCCTTCAATGCCTCGTGGTTGCGGGCGGCTTTGCCGGAGCCGCCGTAGACGATCAGCTGCTCGGGAAGCTCGGCGACGTCGGCATCGAGATTGTTGAGCAGCATCCGAAGCGCCGCCTCGGTTGCCCACGACCGAGCGTTGAGCTCGGTTCCGCGCGGAGCCCGGATCGTCGAAAGGTCGCCGCACAGCGCCTCGACCGTCGCGGAGCGCGTGTCGACGGCGGTCACCCGCCGCGCTCCTGCTCGACTCGCCGGCGAAATCGCCACCAGCTCCACGCGGTTGCCACGACGAAGAACGCCGCGGCCCCGAGAATCGCGCGCCCTACATCGCCGTGGGTGAATTTCGCCACGACGACGATCACGATCGCGAGCACCGCATACATGATCACGGTGTCTCGAAACGGATGGCGCGACGGACGCGGCTCGTTCCGCCTCACCGGAGCTCGCCCACCTCGGCCGCGACCGCGGCAACGAAACCGCCGTCGCGGATCGCCTGCGCAATCAATCCGATGTCCCCCGCCAGCGACCGGTCATCACCGACGCGCGGGGACAACGCTCGAACCGCGTCGCGCGCGGCCCGCGCCCCGACCCCCGGCTCGAGAGGTGCGAAGAACTCGATCGCCTGAGCGCCCGCGAGGAGTTCGATCGCGAGCGCGCTCTCGGCGTTTGTCAACACCTGCCAGGCCTTCAGGCCCGCGGCGTTCCCCATAGAAACGTGGTCTTCCTGGCCGGCGCTCGTCGGGATCGAGTCGACGCTCGCCGGGTGACACAGAGCCTTGTTCTCGCTGACGAGCGAAGCGGCCACGTACTGCGGGATCATGAACCCGGAGTTGAGCCCCCCGTCGTTTGTGAGGAAGGGGGGCAAGCCGTCGGAGAGGCTCGGGTTGACGAGCCGCTCGAGCCGGCGCTCTGAGATGTTGGCAAGCTCGGATACCGCCATCGCCAGGGCGTCGAGCGCGAAGGCCAGCGGCTGCCCGTGGAAATTGCCGTTCGAGACGAGTTGCTCGTCCTCGACGAGCACGAGCGGATTGTCGGTCGCCGCGTTCAGCTCGACGGCTACCGTCGCCTCGGCGTAGCCGAGCAAGTCGCGCGAAGCACCGTGCACCTGCGGCGCGCAACGCAGCGAGTAGGCGTCCTGAACCTTGTCGCACCAGCGGTGCGACTCGATGATCGCCGAGTCGTCGAGCAGCCTGAGCACGTTCGCCGCCGAATCGATCTGCCCGGGCAGCGGGCGAGTCGCATGGATCTGGGGTAAGAAGCTCGTGCGCGACCCCTGCAAGGCCTCGAGAGACAGAGCGCAGGCGATGTCCGCGGTCTTTGCGAGCCGTCGGGCCCGCGCCAGCGCCAGGCTGCCGAACGCGGCCATGAATTGCGTCCCGTTGACGAGCGAAAGCCCCTCTTTCGCCTCGAGCGAGATCGGCTCGAGTCCGACCGCCGCAAGCGCAGCCGCGCCGTCCAGCCGCGTGTCCTCGACCCAAGCCTCGCCCTCTCCGACAAGCGGCAGCGCGAGATGCGCGAGCGGCGCGAGGTCACCGCTCGCACCGACGGACCCGCGACTGGGAACGTGCGGCAAAACGCCGCGATTCAGGCATTCGATCAAGAGCTCGACCGTCTGCGGTCGCGCGCCGGAGAAGCCCTTTGCGAGCGCGTTCGCGCGCAGCAGCATCGCCGCCCTGACGACGTCGTCCGGATACGGCTCGCCCACGCCGCACGCATGGCTCCGGAGCAACCGGAGCTGTAGCTCGCCCGCCAGCTCCTCGGGGATGGAGCGCGAGACGAAACGGCCGAAGCCCGTGTTGATGCCGTACGTGTGCTCGTTCGTACCGTGAGCGGCGCGTTCGACGAGCTCGCGAGCGCGCACGACCTTTTCGCGCGCCGCGCCGCTGAGGGCCGCGGGTGCGCGGTTGACGGCAACCGCCCAAACGTCGTCGATCGTCAGGTTGTCGCCGGTCAGCTGGACGGCCGTGCGAAGGGCCATTCGCGGCCAGTCTAGCCCTGCGGTTCGGGCAAAACCGGGGGCCGGCAAGCTAGCCCCGCGGGCCGCGCTAGCTGAAGAGACGCCGGAAGAAGAAAGCGATCCGGCGCCAGATGTTCATCGAGTGCTCCTGATCCTGCGTCGGAGCGAACGCCTTCCCCTCGAGCTCGCGCGCCTCGGAGCTCAGAGACTCGCCGATGCCGCCTTTGCTGTTCGGCTCGATCTGGGCGCTCGTCGCGGGCTCGAGATACTCCCCAAGCTGGTCGACCTGCGCCAGGGTCAGAGACAACCGCACGGTTCCCTCGGTGATCTCGTCCACCTGCTCCGAAGGCACGTAACGCGGCTTCCCGAACCTGCTCGTCGCGATCGCGAGCCCGTCGAAGATATCGGCGTTGCTGTCGCCGACCACCTCGTCGACCTGGCCGACCTCGCGGCCGTTCGCGGCCAGGACCTTCCAGCCGGCTTCGATCACTAGCCAGGAAACAGGGTCACCCATCGCCGTCTCAGTCTGACGGACGGACACGACCTGCGCGGGAGGGAAAGCTCAACCGCGCCCGGCTCTTGCTACTCCAGATCGGCGGCGTCCGGCTCGAGCAACCGGAGCTCCAGAACGCGAGAGGCATCGAACCCCTCGATTCGCAGGGCCGCACCCGACGCGGCCGCCGCGGCCCCACCCGGCATGAGGCCGACGAGCTCGGAGCCGACCACCTTCGCCCCACGGGCGCTCGCCTCTCGCTCGATGGCCGCGAGCAGGTCATGCAGCGCGGCCGCTTCCCAGTCCTCGACGTTCATGCTCACCTGCACGAGGCCTGCGCGCGGCAACTCGAGACCGAGGGCACGCACGCCTGGGAATCCGCCGTCGCGCTCGCGGACCGCCGCGGCGATCTCCCGCGCCGCCTCGAGCTCTCCGCGCAGGTTGACGTTGAACGCGATCAGCGGTCGTCGCGCTCCGACGAGTACGGCGCCCGAACGATCCTCGATGCGCGCCGGCCCGAACTCCGGCGCCAGCTCGCCGGACTCGACACGCCGACGTAACCCCTCGAGGCCCTCCGCGCGGAAGAACGCCGGCCCGCGGCCGGGCGCGAGCTCGCCATAGACGAATACGGGCAGGTCGAGCTCGCCGCCGACCCGCTCCGCCAGTGCGAGTGCGGCCCGTTTCGCCCGCTCCATGTCACCCGGCCGCAGGGGAACCACGGGCACGACATCGGCGGCACCGACCCGCGGATGCGCGCCCTCGTGCCGCCGTAGGTCGATCCGCTCGCGGGCGCAGGCGATCGCTGCCACCAGCGCCTCGACCAAGGCGTGCTCGTCGGCGACAAGCGTGAACACGGAGCGGTTGTGGTCCGCGTCGGCATGAACATCGAGCAGCCGCGCCCTCGCGGAGAGGGCGCCGGCAAGGGCGTCGAGCGTCGCCCGGTCGCGCCCCTCGGAGAAATTCGGCACCGACTCGAGCGGCAAACGCACGCCCGTAGTCTAGGACCGCGTGAAGGCCTACTACGAGCGGCGAGCTCCGGAGTACGACGACTGGTGGCTCGGGACGGGGGTGTTCACGAACCGCCGGCGACCCGGCTGGCTCGAGGAGACGAAGGCGCTGACCCGCACGCTCGGGGCGCTCCCGCCCGCGCGGACGCTCGACGTCGCCTGTGGAACCGGCTTTCTCACCCAGCACCTCCGCGGCGAGATCACGGGGCTCGACCAGAGTCCATCGATGCTCGAGCTCGCCCGGGCGAAGGTTCCCGAGGGACGGTTCGTCCAGGGGGACGCGCTCGAGCTTCCGTTCTCGGACGACTCCTTCGAACGGCTGCTGACGAGCTTCTTCTACGGCCACCTCGAGGAAGACGAGCGCGACGCCTTTCGTCGCGAGGCGCGCCGCGTCGCGGACGAACTGGTCGTCGTCGACTCCGCGCTCCACGACGAGGTCGACCCGGTCGAGTGGCAGGAACGAGTCCTCAACGACGGCTCGCGCTGGCAGGTCTACAAGCGCTACTTCGAACCCGACTCGCTGGCCGACGAGCTCGGCGGCGGCCGGACGCTCTTCGCGGGCCGCTGGTTCGTCGCCGTCCAGGTATGAATCGCCGCGCATGACGCGCAGGCGCTCGAGCTATCGCTCGCTGCGATCGCTTCAACGTGACAACCGGGTCTGCAGAGCCTGCGTCGAGGCCGGTTACCCGCTCGAGTCCCTGCCGGTCGTCCAGCCTTACACGGGCCAGCGCGCGTACATGTTCGGCCAGGCGCCAGGCGTCGTCGAAGGGGAGGAGCGCCTCCCCTGGCGCGGCCGCGCCGGCAGGACGCTTCGCAGCTGGCTCCAGCTCGAGGAGGACGAGTTCTACGCCACCTTCTACTGCGCCTCCGTCACCCGCTGCTACCCCGGCAAGGCGCCTTCGGGACGAGGCGACCGGACACCGGCTCCGCGAGAGCAGGAGCTCTGCTCCTTCTGGGGCGAGTGGGAGCTCCGGCTGATCCGGCCGAGGCTGATCGTGCCGGTCGGCGGCCTGGCCGTGCGGCGGCTGCTGGGACTGAAGAGCGTGACCGAGTGCGTCGGCGCGCGCTACGAACGCAACGGAGCGATGGTGATCCCGCTCCCTCACCCCTCTGGGGCGAGCGGCTGGCTCAATTCCCCTGCAAACCGGGCGCTCGTCGAGGGCGCCGCCGCGTCGATTCGCGCCGAGCTAGCTCAAAGCGGTGACGCTTTCGCGGACGGCTAGATTCCAGGAATGCCCGAGGCACCGCGCTACCGCCAGACCTTCTTCCGACTGCTCGGATTTCTCCGGCCCTACAAGGCCTCGCTGGCGATTTCGACCATCTTCGCGATCGGCTACCAGGGCAGTCAGATCGCCCTCGTCTGGATAACGAAGAACGTGATCGACGACGCGCTCACGCCGCGCGACTCGCACAAGCTGTGGATGTACGTCGGCGCCATCGTCGCGCTGGGGGTCGTTCGCGCAGTTCTGATGTTCGGCCGCCGGTTGATCTCGGGCCGGCAGGCGCTCGCGGTCGAGATGGACCTGCGCCAGAGCCTCTATGCACGCCTCGTCCGGCTCTCGTTCGGCTTCTACGACCGCCACCAGACCGGCCAGCTGATGTCGCGGGCGACCGTCGACCTCCAGGGCGTGCGCTTCTTCCTCGGCTACGGCCTGATCTTCTTCTTCCAGAACATCCTCACGGTCGTCTTCGTCACCGGGGTGCTGTTCTTCTTCGAGTGGAAGCTGGCTCTGATCGCGCTGGCGATCACGCCGGTACTGGTCGTCCTCGCATACCGCTACAGCCACGTCTCGCACCCGACTTTGCGCGAGGTCCAGCAGAAGCTCGCCGACGTCGCCACCGTCGCCGAGGAGAACATCGTCGGCGTCCACGTCGTCAAGTCGTTCGCACAGGAGCCGAGCGAGCGCGAGAAGTTCCGGGCCCGTACCGAGGCGGTCTTCGACCAGACGATCAAGGCGAACCGGCAGCGCGCCTTCTACGTCCCGCTGATCTCGTGGGTGCCGCTCGTCGCTCAGGCGGCAGAGCTGCTCGTCGGTGCTCGCATGGTCACCTCCGGCGAGCTGTCGGTCGGCGGCTTCGTCGCTTTCAACCTCTACCTCGGCCTGCTGGTCGTGCCGCTGCGCTCGCTCGGGATGTGGATCGGGCAGGCGCAGCGGGCGACCGCCTCGGGCGAGCGCATCTTCCAGGTGATCGACGAGCCCGAAGAGGTGACCGATCGGCCCGGCGCCGGCGAGCTCCCGGCCGGGGGCGGCCACATCCGCTTCGAAGGGGTCGGGTTCGAGTACATGCCCGGACGCCCAGTGCTCGAGGGCATCGACCTCGACGTGCCGCCCGGTCAGACGATCGCGCTGATCGGGCACACGGGCTCGGGCAAGACGACGCTGACCTCGCTCGTGCCGCGCTTCTACGACGTCACCGCCGGGCGGGTGACGATCGACGGCGCCGACGTGCGGGACCTGAAGCTCGGCTCGCTCCGGAGTGAGATCGGCGCGATCTCACAGGACACTTTCCTCTTCTCCGCCTCGGTCCGCGAGAACATCACCTTCGGCGCCCCGGGTCTGAGCGACGACGAGATCGAGCACGTCGCCAGGCTCGCCCAGGCACACGAGTTCATCGAACGCCTGCCGGAGGGCTACGACACGGTGATCGGCGAGCGCGGGATCACGCTGTCCGGCGGACAGCGCCAACGGCTCGCGATCGCCCGGGCAATCGCCGTCGACCCGCGCATCCTGATCCTCGACGACGCAACCGCCTCGGTGGACGCGAGCACCGAGGCGCGAATCCGGCTCGGCCTGCGCGAGGCGATGGAGGGCCGGACGACGCTGATCATCGCCCACCGCCTGTCGACGATCTCGCTCGCCGACGAAATCGTGGTCGTCGACGAGGGACGCATCGCCGCCCGCGGCACGCACGACGATCTGCTCGAGACGAGCCAGGTCTACCGCGACATCTACGAGCACGGCTTGCTCGAGCGCCAGTTCGCCGATGCTGTCGAGGCTCGTGCTGTCGTCGACGAAGCCGAAGAGGCGGAGGTCGCATGATTCACCGTCTCGGCGCCGACCCGGCACAGACACGTGTGCTTTTCCGCGATACGCTCACCGCGGGTGGCGGGTGGACCTGCCACCACCCGGGGTGGGGATGCGCGCGTGAACAAGTAAGAGGTCGCGCGCGATGAGGGTCTGGCAGGCCGGGAGCCACCTGACGATGCAGCGGGGCGCCGAGGTCGAGGACTGGTCGTGGCGTCGGACGCGCCGGCGGCTGGCGACGCTCGCGCGGCTCACCGCGCCCTACCGGAGGCGGACGACGCTCTCGATCTTCTCGCTGCTCCTGGCGACCGCGACCGCGCTCGCACCACCCTTCCTGTCCAAGTACGCGATCGACGACGGGATCAAGAAGAACAACCTCGGCGCGCTCTGGGTGATCGTCGCCATCTTCCTGTTCGCCGGGCTCGCGAACTGGGGCATGAGCTATGTGCAGACGTATCTGACGGGCTGGGTGGGCGAGCGGATCCTCGCCGACCTGCGCATGAAGCTCTTCGGCCACCTGCAGCGGCTCTCGCTCGGCTTCTTCGAACGCAACCGTGCGGGCGTGATCATCAGCCGGCTGACGAACGACGTCGAAGCCCTCGACCAGCTCGTCACCGACGGCGTCACGACGCTCGTGCAGAGCACGCTGACCCTGATCGGCACCGCGATCCTGCTGCTCGTCCTCGACTGGCGGCTGGCGCTGGCAACGCTCGCGGTGATCCCGATCATGAGCGTCGGCACGATCCTGTTCCGGATCTACTCCTCGCGCGCCTATGCGGCGGTGCGCGAGCGGCTCGGGCTCGTGACGGCGACGCTGGCCGAGGACATCGCGGGCATGCGGATCGTGCAAGCCTTCACGCGCGAGGATCGAAACACCGCCAACTTCCGCGAGGTCGCGGAGCACTACCGCGCCGCGAACATGCAGACGGTCGTCCTGAACGCGGTCTACTTCCCGTTCGTCGACCTCGTCTCGACCGTCGCACTCGCCGTGGTGCTCGGCTACGGCGGTCACCTCTACTTCCAGGGCGCCGTGACGCTCGGAACCCTGTTCGCCTTCCTGCTCTACGTCCAGAACTTCTTCGACCCGGTGCAGCAGCTCTCGCAGCTCTACAGCACGTTCCTCTCCGCGACGGCGGCGCTCGACAAGATCATGGACGTTTTGGACGAGGAGCCTCACGTGCTTGACAAGCCCGGTGCGCGCGAGCTGCCAACGGTTGTGGGGCACGTCCGCTTCGAGCGCGTCCGGTTCGGCTACGGCAATGGGCCCGACGTCCTGCCCGACTTCGATCTCGACGTCCCGGCGGGAACGACGGTTGCCCTCGTCGGCCACACCGGTGCCGGCAAGTCGACGATCGCGAAGCTGCTCGCCCGCTTCTACGACCCGCGCGACGGCCGAATCACGTTCGACGACATCGACCTTCGCGACGTCACCCAGGCGTCGCTCCGCCGCCAGCTCGGGATCGTGCCGCAGGAGGGGTTCCTGTTCGCGGGCACCGTCGCCGAGAACATCGCTTTCGGCCGGCCGGACGCGCCCGCACAGGAGATCGTCCGAGCGGCCGAGGCTGTCGGCGCGCACGAGTTCATCCTCCGCCTCGAGAACGGCTACGAGACCGAGGTGCAAGAGCGAGGAAGCCGGCTCTCGCTTGGCCAGCGCCAGCTGATCGCCCTGGCTCGCGCACTGCTCGCCGACCCGAGGATCCTGATCCTCGACGAGGCGACCTCGTCTGTCGACATCGGTACCGAGCGGAAGATCGAGCAGGCCCTGCGCCTTCTCCTCTCCGGCCGAACGGCGTTCATCATCGCCCACCGCCTCTCGACGATCCGCGACGCCGACCTGATCGTCGTCCTCGAGCACGGCCAGATCGTCGAGCAGGGCAGCCACGTCGAACTGATGCAAAAACAGGGCCTTTACACCTCGCTCTACGGGGATTGGGCGGAGGACGTGGCCTAGCGCTTAGGCTCCCACCGATGGCGCTCGACAAGCAGACCGAAGAGCGCATCGAGCAGCCGGTCTCCGAAGAGGCCGAACTCGATACCCGCCTGACGCCTGCCCAAGCCGTCGAGCGGATGCGGCTGAAGGTGCCCGCCCGCGGGAACCGCAAGCTCCGCACGCTGCTCGAGCGGGTCAACAAGGACAAGCAACTCAAGGCCTGGTGGCACGTCGCGAACGTGAACGCAGTCGTCCGGATGCAGATCAACGACCACTCGTGGGTGCACGTCCAGATCGTGGCCAACATCGCCCTGAAGCTCCTGCGACAGCTGACGAAGCACGGGGTCGAGCCCTCGCTTGTCACCGACTACGGCCTCGAGCGAGAGGACGCCGAGGTGGTCGTCACGCTCGGCGCGCTGCTGCACTGCATCGGGATGGCTGTCCATCGCGACGGCCATGAAGACTTCAGCCTCTTCCTCGCCGAGCCGAAGCAGCGGCAGCTGCTCGAGGGTCTCTACGAGGAGCCCGAGCTGACGGTGATCGCTTCCGAGGTCCTGCACACGATCACCAGCCACCGCGAGTACGGCAAGCCGCTGACGCTCGAGGCCGGGATCGTCAGGGTCGCGGATGCGCTCGACATGGCGAAGGGCCGTTCGCGGATCCCCTTCGAGCGAGGCCGCGTCTCGATCCACTCGCTCTCGGCGGCCGCGATCGACGACGTCGTGATCACGGACGGCGTCGAGCGTCCGATCGGGATCGAGATCGCGATGAACAACTCGTCCGGGATCTACCAGGTCGACGAGTTGCTCGGGGCCAAGCTGCGCGGCTCCGGGCTCGAGCCCTACGTCGACGTGATCGCCCACATCGAGGGCGAGGCGGAGAAGCTGCTGTTGCCGAGCTACCGCCTCGAAACCTAGTCGCTAGACTTTTCTCCCCTTTGCGGGGTCGTCTAATGGTAGGACGCTCGGCTCTGGACCGAGTAGTCTAGGTTCGAATCCTAGCCCCGCAGCTGACGGAAAATCCCCGCACACGCGCGGTTTTCTTCTTTTCAGGCAGATGCCTTTCCACTCAAAGTGGCGCTTGAATTTGATCGGCTAGACTTCGGCCCCGCCGGGCGCATTCGTCTAGTGGCCTAGGACACCGCCCTCTCACGGCGGCGGCACGGGTTCGAATCCCGTATGCGCCTCTGTTTCGTGTCGGGCACGTGCGCTCGCAGGCGCGCCGCTAGTCTCCCCCCCGACGACGGGAGGATCTCTGCGGAAAGCTCTTGCCTTTGCGGTCATCGGGTGGGCCATCCCCGGAGCTGCGTACGGCGACTCAGTGCACACGGCCGCGGACCCTGAGCTCCTCCACTTCGTCTCGAGGCCCGACCTCACGCCGCCCGCGGTGACGATCGACGTCAAGAGAAAGGCCCTCGCCCCGGGCTACGTTTTCATTGCACCGAAGAAGATCGAGCCGGAGGGGCCGCTAATCCTCGACAACCGCGGCAGGCCGGTCTGGTTCCATCCACAGACGCTCGGCGCGACGGACTTTCGGGTTCAGCGCTACCACGGCCGAAAAGTGCTGACCTGGTGGGAGGGCCACTCCGCATTCGGGATCGGCAGCGGCCACTACGTCATCTACAACAGCGCCTACCGTCGGATCGCCGTCCTCCGCGCCGGGAACGGCCTCGCCGGCGACGAGCACGAGTTCACCATCACGGCCCGCAACACCGCGCTGATCACGTTTTACGACCAGCGCGGGGACACGATGGATTCCGGCTTTCAGGAGCTGGCCATCCCAAGTGGCCGGGTGCTGTTCCAGTGGAGCGCGCTTGCTCACGTCCCGGTTTCGGAGTCGTACGCCCAGCGGAGCGGCTCGCAGCCGTTCGACTACTTCCACATCAACTCGGTTGCGCTGGGTCCTGACGGTAAGTACCTCATCTCCGGGCGGAATACGCACGCGCTCTACGAGATCAACCGCCGGACCGGAGCCATCGTGTGGCGGCTCGGCGGCAAGCTCAGCGATCTCGCACTCGGCCCCGGCACGGCGTTCAACTGGCAGCACGACGCACGCTGGCGCTCGCGAACCACGATCTCCCTCTTTGACAACGGGGCGAACCCAGCCGTCGAGAAGCAGTCGCGCGCGCTGCTGCTTCGCATTGACCTCCGCGCACGCCAGGTGAGGCTCCTGCACGCGTATGTCCACCCGGAGGACCTGCTCTCCGGCAGCCAGGGAAACGTGCAGATGCTCCGCAAGGGCCACGCCTTCGTTGGCTGGGGCCAGAACCCCTGGTTCACCGAATTCGACGCAGACGGCAACGTCGTCTTCGACGGCCACTTCGCAAAGGGCGCCGATTCCTATCGCGCCTATCGGCTCACCTGGCACGGGCGACCGCGCACCCGTCCTGCGATCGGCGTGCAAACGATCGGCCTTGGCCGCGTGATCGTCTACGCGAGCTGGAACGGCGCCACGGACGTCAGGCAGTGGCAGGTGCTCGCCGGCTCGAGCTCCGTGACCTTGAAGCCGGTGAGGATCGCGGCGCGCACCGGCTTCGAGACGAAGGTTGAGCTGAAGAGCGGCGCAAAGGTCTTTGCGGTCAAGGCCCTGGGAACCTCAGGGGCCGAGGCGACCTCGAAGACGGTTCAGGCTCCCTAGCCGCCGAGCTCGCGCGACAGCGGCGCGGTGTCCAGCGGCTGGTAGCCGAGCCGCGCGGCGATCTCCTCACTCGAGGGCCGCGTTCCCTCCAGGAACAGCGCGCGCAGGCGATCGCCGGTCTCGGCATTCCGCCACCAGTCCTGGCCGATCTCGCGAACGAGATAGTCACGCAGCTGCGCCGACCGGATCCACGCCCGCAGGTAGTCGGCCGAGTAGAAGCCGCCGTCCATGTCGGCGAGGTAGGCGTCGGCGCGGTAACGAACACCTGTTGCCTCGGTGAGGCGCTCCTCGTAACCGTCCGGCCCGCCGCCGTTCTCGTTGAATCGCGACCAGAAGTCGAGCTCGAACTGGAGCTTGGCCGTGTAGCGGCGGAAGAGCACGGCCTCGAGGAAACTCGTGGCCTCCGCATTCCGTGCCGCCTCCTCGTCGGAGAGCCCGAAGTACTCGGCGTGCCACTCGGGCTCGCGGGTAATCGCCTCGAAGATGTAGGAGTAGATCTCGGTCAGCGCGTGGTCACGCGAGATGTTCCGGAACGTGTAGGGCAAATTCGGGTCGACGCCCGCGTAATGGAGCGCGTGGCCGGCCTCGTGGAGGAACGCCTGATAATCGTGGAGCCCGCCCTGGGCGCGCGTGATCAGATGCACGACGCTCGGCGGATCCGACGGGATCACGCAGGCGCGTGGAGACTTCTGCGGCCGGTCGTCGAGATCGAGGCGGATGTTTGGCTCGTTCTCGAGGTCGAAGCCGAGGCGCTTGACCGTGTCCATACAGACCTCGACGGCGCGGTCCTTCGTGTACGTCGACTCGAGCGGCGAGAGACGCCGCAGGTAAGCGACGTGATACGACGACGGCACCTTTGCGCGGTCCGGGCCGAGCAGCCGCTCGAACCAGCGGTCGCGGAGGAGTACGTATGGGCCGGTCGAGCGCTCGCTCGCCTGCGCGAGCACGGCCTCGAGCTCCCGCAGCGAGATCCCCTTCTCCTCCTCGTTTCGGGCGACGGGATCGGGCTCGCCCGAGATTTCGGCCTCGAGCTCCTCGGCCGCGCGCAGCACGTCGAGCCGCTCAGCGTTGAACTCCGCCGAGCGGTCGCCCGCCGCCTCGCCGAGCTCTTCCCGCTCCCCGTAGTCCGGGAGCACCGCAAGCTTCGCCTGCGCCGAGCGGATCGGGAGCTCTTCGCCCTCGAACTCGACCCGGGCCGCGAGAATGGCGTTCTCGAGCGCGTCCTCGCGCTCCGCCAGCTCCGCTGAGACGACTCCGGCCTCGCAGGTCTTCCGCAGCCGGTAGAGGCGCTCGCGGTCGTTGTCATCGGCGGCCTCTTGCTCGGCCGCACGGAGTGCATCGAGCTGGTCCCGGCTGAAGAGATCGCGGTAACGCGCGACGATCTCCGCCCGCTCCGAGACTTCCTTCTCGCCGACCCGGACCGCGCGCCCTTCCTCGGAGCGGTCATAGAGGTAGCGGCGGAGCTGGGACTCGTACTCGGCCGGTGTGCGAACGGCGGTGACGCTCATAGGGCGAGGCAATCTAGCGCAAGCGCGATTCGCCAGCTGCGAGCCGGCCGACCGTCTCCGAGAGGTCGGTAAGCGTGAACGGCTTCCGCAGCACCGCGTCGACCTCAGCCGCGCGTTGCTCGTCGACCTCGTAGCTGCCGGTGAAGAGAGCGACGCGCTCGCCGCCGATCTCGCCGAGCACCTTGAACCCGTCGCCTGAGCCGACATGCACGTCGAGCAGCACGACGTCGACGCTGTCGTCCCGGAGCAGCTCTTGGGCGAGCTCGACCGTCGGCGCTTCGAGCACTCGGTATCCCTCGAGCTCGAGATTGACGCGGCAGAGCATTCGCAGGCTGTCGTCGTCGTCGACGACAAGCACGGTGTGTCCGTCTCCACCCATGGCCGGCAGTCACTGTAGCGCCGAGGCATCGCTTGCGATGCCGATGAACAGTCGCGCCGACTTGGCGGCGCGACCGCTGAACCGCGCTGGGCCGTCCACCCCGAATGGGACGGAGACGAACGTTTCGGCTGTAAGATCGCGCTGTGAGACCGGGCGTCGCGAGTGGGCAGCGTGAGGGCTACGCAGCAGCGCTCACCGGCCTGTGGAAACGACTCTCCTGGGCGCTCACCGAGCTCGAGTCGATCGCCGGCGATCCGGCCGAGCTGTTCGACGAGGACAGCGTGCTCGATCGGCTTCCGTCGCTTCAGTACGCGCTGCACGCCGCCAGCGAGCTCGCACTGGGCCTACGCCCTCCGGCCGGTGCCGAGATCGCGCACGCCGAGCTCGCCGCGGCTCTCGCGGGCGCCCGGGACGCGACCGCGGAGATCGCCGAGGTGCTCGAGCACGGCGGCGGCATCGCGGCAGAACCGCTGCTGCCCGAGTGGCGGGGAGCGCTGTTCAGGGTGCGGCTCGCCCGGCTACGCGTCGCGACCCCGAAGCCGCTGCCGGCCGAGCTCGAGACCGAGCCCGAGCCAACCGCGCGCGGCGATGCGCTGGCGGCGACCATTCTCGCCCTCACGGGCGCGACGGTCTTCGCCACCGGAGCCACCCTCCAGCTCTGGCCGGTCTGGGCTCTGGGGCTGGCGCTCTTCGCGAGCGGCGTCCTCGTTTACTCGGCGCGGCCGTAACCATTTCGCCTGCTCGGGCGTTTATAGCTCAGAAGTCGTAAACGTCGTTCTGCGGACCGGCCTTTCGATGAATGAGCTGCTGCCACGTCCCACCACGCAGTTTCGCCGCCGCGCCTGGCTCGAGTTTCAGCGAGCGCTCGACCCGCTCGCGCCCCCGAAGCCGCTTCCCGGAGCGCTGATCCGTGCGATCGACTCGTCCCTCCCGAGCAGTTCGAGACTCTCGAAGAGGCCCGGCGAGACCTTCGACCCCGTCAGGGCAAGTCGGATCGGCTGGAAGGCCTGACGCGGTTTAAGACCGAGCCGTTCCGCCAGCTCACGTAGCGCGGCCTCGATCGTTGCCGCTTCGAAGGGCTCGACCTGCGCAAGCACCTCGGCCGCCACCGGCAGGACGGCGCCGTCCTCGAGCGGCTCCACGGGCGGCACGCGCTCGAAGAAGAAGCGGGCGAAGCCCGGAAATTCCCCCAGCGTGGCGATCTTCTCCTGCACGAGCGGCGCAACCTTGCGAACGAGGTCCTCGTGCCAGTCGTAGCCCTGCTCCCGCAGGTAGGCGACCAGGCGGTCGGCGTACTCGTCGGGCGGCAGCGTCCGCAGGTAGAGCCCGTTCAGGTGGATCAGCTTCTCGTAGTCGAACGTGGCGGCGCTCTTCCCGACCCGCTCGAGCGAGAACCGCTGGATCAGTTCGTCGCGGCTCATCACCTCGGTGTGGTCGTCGTAGCTCCAACCGAGGAGCGCGAGATAGTTGAGGAGCGCCTCCGGGATGAACCCGGCGGCGCGGAACTCCTCGACGGTGATCGCCCCATGCCGCTTCGAGAGCTTCTTTCCGTCAGGCCCGTTCAGTAGCGGTACGTGCGCGTACCGAGGTAGCTCGGCTCCGACCGCGGCGAGGATCTGCAGCTGCTTCGGCGTGTTCGGCACATGGTCCTGCGCGCGGATCACGTCCGTGATCCCGTCAAGCATGTCTTCGAGGGGCGACACGAAGTTGTAGGTCGGCCGACCGTCCGAGCGGACGCCTCGTCGGGCATGCGGAAGCGGATCGCGCCGTCGTCTTCGTAGGCCTTCTCCTCCGCAACGAGGCGGTTCGCCACTTCCTGCGCCTGGGGCATCCGGTCGAGCTGGAAGGTCACTTCGCCATCCCAGTCGAGACCGAGCCAACGCAGCGACTCCTGGATCTGGTCTGTCGCCGCCTCGACTTCCCTGCTCGTGTCCGTGTTCTCGATCCGCAGCAAGAACTCGCCGCCTTCATGACGGGCGAAGAGCCAGTTGAAGAGCGCCGTGTGGACGCTGCCGATGTGCAGGAAGCCGGTCGGACTCGGCGCAAAGCGAACTCGGACGGCCACGCCAGTAGCGTACTGCGGTGCCCGGGAGGGTTTGGCGGAATGCCGCTCGTCGCCGGGGCGCAGCGCGGCCCGGCGGCACAGACTGTATTTCGCCAAACCCTCCTGGCCCTCCAGGCGCTAGCGTCACAGGCGTGCAACTCGGCGCCCACGTGTCGACCTCGGGGGGCATCCACACGGCGATCGACCGGATCGAGGCGA
>WNGH01001401.1_pt1 | contig 30291 bp, 30 predicted proteins | sample 5400631 | NCBI WGS metagenome assembly WNGH01 (sample SAMN13153373, study PRJNA577476) | soil metagenome | isolation source: 115 cm soil or saprolite under Garry oak tree replicate 1 | place: USA:California | collected 2016-06-15
GCTGGAAGAGCACTCCATCGAGGCCCCAGCCATAGGCCGGTGTCTGAATTTCCTCGGCATAGCGATGCGAGACGGTCGTCACCACATCGGAGTAGACGATACCTGCTTTCATCCAGTTCACATCGCCCCAAAACTCCAGGCCAGCTGGGTTGAAGAAGTAGTTGCGGTCCAGTCCTGCTTCCTCCAGAATAGAGGGATCCCAGCGCCCCTGGTATTGCAGGTTATGGATGGTGTAGACAACACGAGTCGCTCCTCTGCGCAGGAGATAGTAATGGGTGGTACGTAGATAGGCGGCGCAGGGAGCCGCTTGCCAATCATGGAGATGAATGATATCAGGAATAAAGTCTAGCTGCGGTAGAGCTTCGAGCAGACCTCGACAAAACAAGAGGAAGCGCAGTTGTTCCTCATGGCGGTCCAGACCCAGATAGATCTGTTGATATCGGCCAAAGAACTCCTCATTGTCAAGCAGGTAAACGGTAACGGGTGCATCGGGAAGTGACGTTTTCCATACAGACACTGTGCGGTTCCACCAGGCCAGGTAAACTGTACGCACCACGCCGGTGTGTTGAAATGACCAGCGGGCGGGATCAATAGATCCATAGCGGGGCAGAAAGATGCATACCTCGTGACCCTGGGCAGCCAGCTCTTTGGGCAGGCTCCCAATGACGTCAGCCACCCCGCCCTCCTTGGCAAAGGGAACGGCTTCTGTCGCAACCATCAGAATCTTAAAGCGTGTGTCGTTTGTCATACTACCCTCATATTTGTTCAGAAGTTGGTGGAGCTTCCACCGCGTTGCAGGATGAGTTTCTCAAATATACTCCCTCACTTCGCAGGAGGCAGCTAGTATGCATCACAGGTGGAAGACCCGTAAATAGAATTCGGTATTTGTTATCATATCATGTTCGAAGAAAGGTTGCTTTGGGCAACCTGCTCAGAGAAATGCTCTTCGCCCAGAAGCGAGAGCTACGCTCATAGTTTAGAATAAACCATGCCTTCAGCGATACGAAGAGTATGGACGCCATGCAGAAAGGACAAGTTGTGCTATGAGTAAAGTGCTAGCAATCATTCTAGCTGGGGGTCAGGGCGAGCGGTTGAGCCTCCTCTCACAAAAGCGTGCCAAACCCGCCGTCCCGTTCGCCGGGAAATACCGTATCATTGATTTTGCCTTGAGCAACTGCGTCAACTCCGGCATCACTGATGTCGCTGTCCTCACCCAGTACCGCCCTCATTCGCTAAACGATCACATTGGTATTGGCAAGCCCTGGGACCTGGATCGCCAGAAGGGCGGCATCCACCTGCTCCAGCCATACATCGGGCGACGAGAAGCGGATTGGTACCAGGGTACCGCCGACGCGGTTTATCAGAATCTAAGCTTCATCATGGAAACACCCTGCGACTATGTCCTCGTCCTGGCTGGTGACCATATTTATCGCATGGACTATGGGCCGATGATCACATTTCATCAACAGCGCGGTGCCGACGCCACGCTTGGGGCCGTAGTTATCCCTATCGAGGATGCATCCCGCTTTGGCATTCTGGAAACTGATGTTGCGGGACGAGTCGCCTCGTTCGAGGAGAAGCCCAAAGAGGCACGTGGCACGCTGGGATCGATGGGTATCTACGTCTTCAACCGCGAGACGCTCATCCGTGTACTCATTGAAGACGCACAGGCAGCAGAGGCGGGTGGTCCTCCTAGCCAGCATGACTTCGGCAAAAATGTGATTCCGACTATGGTCGCCCATGGTGAAAAGGTCTTTGCCTACCCCTTTACAGGCTACTGGCAGGATGTAGGTACTATACAGGCCTACTGGGAGACGCATATGGATTTGCTAGGAGACCAGCCTGCTTTTGACCTGTATGACCGATCGTGGATCATTCACACACGCAGCGAAGAACGGCCACCTGCCCATGTTCGGAGTGGGGCACAGATCGTGAGCAGCCTGATCTCCCATGGCTGCGTCATCAAGGGACGAGTTGAGCACAGTGTCCTTTCGCCCGGTGTGGTCGTCGAGGAAGGTGCCGTAGTACGCGACTCTATCATACTTTTCGACAGCGTCATCGGGGCCGGGAGTGTGATTGACCGTGCGATTCTGGATAAAGAGGTTATCGTCGGTAAGAACTGCCAGATTGGCTACGGCGACGACATGACCCCCAACAAGCTAGAACCAACCCGGCTGGACACGGGCATTACGATCCTTGGCAAACGTGCGCATCTGCCAGATAATCTCAAAGTTGGCCGTAACTGCAAGATCGGGGGCGACCTGCGTCCGGAGGACTTCCCGTCGGACACTTTGGCTAGCGGTGAAACAGTGGAGGACCGCACCTTCGCCCATGGCTGGGAGCGCGATATAGCCCGGCGAAAAACCACTGTATCGTAGGGAGTCGGCTGCTTAGGAGATGGAGTCTCATACTGCCGTTCTGACAAATAAGGAGATTGAGCATGACGACACAACATGATAGCTTGTCGGATCAAGATTCCTCTCAAGAACAGGATATTCCTTCCATCTTGAGCGATTTTGACCTGTACTTGTTTGGACAGGGGAAGGACTATCGTATCTATGACAAGATGGGGGCCCATCTTCGTACTATCAACGGTATGACAGGCGTCACTTTTGTGCTCTGGGCTCCTAATGCACGCTCCGTCTCTGTGATCGGCGACTTCAACGGGTGGCAGCATGGGGCCACCCCTATGCACCGGCGGCACAACGATCTGGGAGTCTGGGAATGCTTCGTACCAGGACTGACCGAAGGCTCCCTCTACAAATATGCCATTACCTCGCAGTTCAACGACTACACAGTTGAGAAGGGCGATCCTTATGGCTTTGCTGTACAACTGCGCCCACATACGGCCAGTAAGGTTGCCGATATCCATCGGCATCCGTGGCAAGATGAGGCATGGATGCAAACACGGGCCGAGCACCAGCAATTATCTTCGCCGATCTCTATCTATGAGGTCCATGCTGCGTCATGGCGGCACGCCCTTGATCAATCGGGAGAACCTCGCTTTCTCACCTATCGAGAGATGGCACATACCCTGGCCTCCTACGTCAAAGAGCTCGGCTTTACCCATGTTGAACTGATGCCAATAACTGAGTATCCCTACGATGCCTCGTGGGGATACCAGGTCACAGGGTACTATGCCCCCACCAGTCGCTTTGGCTCCCCAGAGGATTTCCAGTACTTTGTGGACTACATGCATCAGCAGGGCATCGGCGTTCTGCTCGACTGGGTACCCTCGCACTTTCCCAAAGACGGCTTTGCCTTGAGCTACTTTGATGGTACTCACCTCTACGAATATGCAGACGCGCGCAAGGGGGAACATAAAGAGTGGGGGACCTACGTCTTTGATTATGGACGCCCTGAGGTACGCGCTTTTTTGCTTGCCAGTGGTCTGTTCTGGCTGCGTGAGTACCATATCGATGGCTTGCGCGTCGATGCGGTCGCCTCTATGCTCTACCTCGACTATTCACGCAAGCATGGTGAATGGGAACCTAATCGTTATGGTGGACGAGAGCATCTCGAGGCAGTTGATTTTCTACGCCAACTGAATGAAGCGGTCTATGCCGAGCAGCCAGGCACGATCACCATTGCCGAGGAGTCAACGGCCTGGCCCATGGTGACACGCCCAACCTACATGGGTGGCCTGGGCTTCACTTTCAAGTGGAATATGGGCTGGATGCATGATATGTTAAGCTACATGAGCCTTGATCCGATCTACCGACGCTATTACCAGTCCAATATCACCTTTTCCATGATGTACGCCTACAATGAAAACTTTGTATTGCCACTCTCGCACGATGAAATAGTCTATGGCAAAGGCTCGCTGCTGTCGAAGATGCCTGGAGACGTATGGCAAAAGTTCGCCAACCTGCGTGCCTTCTATGCATATATGTGGGGTCATCCGGGCAAAAAGCTCCTTTTTATGGGAGACGAATTTGGGCAGTGGAATGAGTGGAATTTTGCCCAAAGCCTGGACTGGCATTTGCTCGAACCACCACACCCTGCCTTCCATGCCCAGTTGCAGGACTTTATACGTGATCTAAACCAGCTCTACCAGGAGGAACCTGCACTTAGCAAACTGGATTATGACTGGGCCGGGTTCTCCTGGATCGACATTCATGATACGGACAATAGCGTCGTCTCTTTCATGCGTAAGAGCGAAAAAGAGGAAGAAACCTTGGTTTTTGTGTGCAACTTTACTCCTATACCACGTTATGGCTATCGCCTGGGCGTGTCCTCCGCCGGTATCTATCATGAAGTCATCAACAGTGATGCCACGCGCTATGGCGGCAGTGGGGTAGAAAATACACAACCTATGCCCAGTGGACCTATGGCTTGGCAGTCGTGTCCGCACTCGATCCTTTTAACGCTACCGCCGCTTGGTACAGTTATTCTGAAGCGGCAACCTGCGCCTCTTGAACCGTGACGGCGATGCCGTTCAGAACAGCGTTGCCCGAAAGGGGGAGCAAACTCCTCACTACGCTACTCCACCTTTCCAGGCCGACGCATCCGTATATAGTAGTGATGACCCTTGCGGTCATCATGCGGCCGGGCCGTCATCATGCGGCCAGGCCGTCATCATGCTCACCACCTCGCACTCCCTGCAAAAATCCTACGCCCACCTGAGAGTTCAGTCAGCAATTGCCTCTTTATAGCGACGAATGGCCTCGATATGCTCGCCTAATGATGTGAAGCCAGCACCCATCGTGTTGATGGAGGCATATGTGGCTCCAAGTGTACGCCATTCCTCTGTTTGGCGAACCCACTTATCCAGGCTACCGTCACGCGCATTCACGGTGGCTTCTATGCCCACCGAAGCAGGATCGCGTCCTTCCTCCTCTATGTAGCGACGCAATTGCTCGACAGCTTGACGCATCTGACCGCTCGGTTGCCCCAGAGGAAACCAGCCATTGGCAATGCGAGCAGTACGTCGCAGCACAACATCAGATCGCCCCCCAGTCCAGATGGGAATAGAGCGGCGTAAAGGAAGAGGATTCAGTCCCGCTTCCCTAATGGTGTGGTACTTTCCTGTGTAGTTCACAACCTCCTGGCTCCACAGGAGGCGCATCACCTCAATCTGCTCCTCAATGACACGTCCCCGTGTATGAAAGTCCATGCCCAGTGCCTCGTATTCCACCGGATTCCAGTTCCACCGGTGAGTATATCCACCTCCGCAGCCTGCTTGGCCACAAGTGCCGTCTGCCTCTGAGGTAGAACGAGTACGGCTGTCACCAGTTCAAGTTGTGTCAGTGCCGCCAGATAACCAAAGAGAACAAACGGTTCGTGAAACATATCTTTGTAAGTGTAGCCCTGCCAGTTCGGTCGCCTCGTGGGATCAGCACCCAGAACATGGTCATACACAATCAGGTGGCTGTACCCCAATGACTCGGCTGCCTGAGCATAGTCTCGAATAGCCAGCGGGTCTGTGCCGATCTCGTTCTGTGGAAAAGTCACTCCTATGTTCATCAGTAAATTCCTCTCAGCAATTAATATGGGTGAAAAGGTCAACGTGTGAAGCGTGCTATGTTGATATAATAACGCTTGGTATGATAAAGTGTATACAAGCATACGAGAACATATAATAGATAAAGGCAATGGATAGAGAAAAAAGCATCTCCTGGAATACTGTTCGTACCGTTCATCCTGGAGAAGTGTTTCCACTATTTGACGCAACAAGAAACGGCACGGATATCCGCTACAGTGACAGAGGAGAATAATCATGCAATTACATGGTATCCACCACGTAACCGCCGTTACCGGGAGTGCTTCCCATAACGTCGCGTTTTATACACAGGTGCTTGGCATGCGCCTGACCAAGAAAACCGTCAACCAGGATGATATTTCGGCCTATCACCTTTTCTATGGAGATGAACTTGGTCGTCCGGGTACAGACCTGACCTTCTTTGAATGGCCTGACGTTGGCCCTCATCGCCCAGGCGTTGGCACCATCTCGACGATCTCGCTGGGTGTGACCGGGCAAGATGCGCTCAACTGGTGGGTACAACGTTTCGATGATTTCAAGGTTTCCCATGAGGGTATCCAAACACGTGGCTCAGATGGACTGCTCATCCTCCCCTTCCAAGACCCCGAGGGACAACGTCTCGAACTGGTAGATGACGCCGGAAAACTGCAGAGTTCACCCTGGCGCAGAAGTCAGGTACCCGCAGAGATGGCCATTCACGGCTTTTACGCAGTTCGCCTCACACAGCGTAGCCTCGAACCTTCAGCTCGCTTTCTCACAAACGTGCTTGGCTTCAGGCGCGGCAGCAACTATTCGACGCCGCAGAACACTACTGTGACCATCTTTGAGGTAGGCCATGGCGGACCCGGTACTGAAGTGCATGTGGAGCTTCGTCCTGAATGGCCCTTCCATCGCTTCGTTGGCAAAGGCGGCGTTCACCATGTAGCCTTCCGTACTCCCAATGATGAGGAACACCGCCAATGGAGAGAGCGCATCGCCTCAGTCAACCCATCTGTGACCCCAGTGATCGACCGCTTCTACTTCCGCTCGATCTACTTCCGTGAGCCGGGCGGTGTGTTGTTCGAGCTTGCTACTGATGGGCCAGGCTTCACTGTTGACGAAGATGCCGCTGTCCTGGGAGAACGGCTCGCACTTCCTCCTTTCCTGGAATCGCAACGTCAGAATATCGAGGCACATTTGAGGCCCATTACGCCGGTTGATCTGACCGCCCAGGTGGAGTAGGTCATCTGGTTCTCTCTCTCAGGATTCCCAGGAAATATCCGGTGCCAGTGTTGCTACCAGTACCGCCTTAATAGTATGCAGCCGATTCTCAGCCTGGTCGAAGACGATGGATGCTTGCGATTCAAATACCTCGTCGGTGACCTCTAATGCTTCCAGGGCATATGTCTCGTAGATTTCCGTCCCCAGCCTCGTGTCTGTATTATGTAGGGCAGGCAAGCAGTGCATAAATTTCGTATGGGGATTCTCTGTCATCGCCATGAGCTTGCTGTTCACCTGATAGGGAAGCATCAACTTGATGCGCTCGGCCCAGAGCTGAGGAGATTCGCCCATCGACACCCAAACATCAGTGTACAAGAAGTCGCAACCATTGACAGCAGCTTCGACATCCTCTGTCAACGTGATACACGCTCCGGTCTGCTCGGCCACAGCACTTACCTGCTCAACACGAGGCTCGCGAGGCCAGCATTGTTTCGGACCAGCCAGACGAATATCCATGCCCATCTTCGCAGCACCGAGCATCAGGGAATCGCCTACGTTGGAACCAACATCACCGAGAAAGCAGAATGAAACATCTTTCAGAGGTTTGTATGCATGTTCTTGCATCGTGAGAAAGTCGGCCAGCACCTGGGTTGGGTGGGCCTCATTGGTAAGACCATTCCACACTGGCACACCGGCATAGCGAGCCAGTTCTTCCACCTGCACCTGCCCAAATCCGCGATATCCGATGCCATCATACATCCGACCCAGCACACGAGCCGTATCCTTCATGCTTTCCTTGCTCCCAATGTGGGAGCCACTTGAGCCTATATACGTGACCTTCGCCCCTTGATCGAATGCCGCAACCTCAAAGGCACAGCGAGTCCGCGTCGAATCTTTTTCAAAGATGAGGGCAATCTGTTTCCCTTTGAGGTGCTGTTCTTCTGTTCCAGCGTATTTCGCTGCTTTCAGTTCAGTTGCCAGTTGCAGAAGAAAACCGATCTCCTGTGGTGTAAAGTCCTCTAACTTCAGAAAGTGCTTGTTCCTTAAATTGAGCTTACTGTCGATCATACACTGCGTGGTGTCAGTTTGCATGTTCATCAATTCTTGCTCCTTCAACGCTGTGTGCTTCGGAAAGGCAAAGACAGTGAAGCACCCCATGGCTACAAGCCAGGAGCTTCGACAGTTCTCCCACGAGGGGATCGCTGTGGGACACTTCCTGCCCCGTTGTGTTTGTGGAGGTGGTAGCGATGCAAGATGTTGCGGGCCGCATTGTGATCCCTGTCCAACTCACATCCACAGTCAGGACAGCAATGCCAGCGGACTCCTAAATCCTTGGGGCCTTTTGCCGCAGCACCGTTGGGAAGATACTTTCCATTTTCATCTTGTTTGGGCTCCGGTGCTTTAGTCATGTTGGCAATCTGAAGATCTTCAAAGACCAGCGTCCCATAGTTCTTGACTAGCTTATGAGACGCTTTCTGCAAGAAGTCTCGTCGTTTGTTGCGCACTTTGCGGTAGAGTCGAGACAGCTCTTTCTTGGCACGGTGACGTCTCTGGCTGCCTTTCTTGCGACGTGCAATTTTCTGGTGAGCGCGCCGTATCTTCTCTTCAGCATTGCGGTAAAGACGCGGATTTTCGATGAAGGTTCCATCAGAGAGGGCCGCAAAAGAATTGATACCTAAGTCGATGCCAACCTCTTCTTCTGAAGGATGAAAAGTCATGGAAGGATCAAATTCATACTCAGTGGTAAAAATGGCGTACCACTGATCTCCCTCTCGCTTAATTGTGCATGTCTTGATCGTGCCTTTGATCTCACGATGGAGTTTGATCTTGATGTGACCAATTTTGCTGAGATGGAGCCGTTTGTTGATGATCTCATAGCCACTTTGTGGATAGCTAAATGAGTCGTAGCGATCCCCACTTTTGAAACGGGGGTATCCAGGCTTTTCCCCATTCATGACACGCCTGAAGAAAGCTTGCATGGCTTTATCCAGACGCTTCAACACGTCCTGTTGCACCTGGCTGTGGATATCCTGATACTCTTCTCGCAAGTGTTTGATGGCAGGAAGTTGATCAGCTTGCATCTGATAGGAAACAGACACTCCATTCAACCGATAGGCTTCACGCCTTTCTTCAAGAGCGGCATTGTAAAGTTCCTTGCATCTTCGCAGTATCCATTCTAATTTTCCGCTCTGTTTGTGTGTTGGGTAGAGACGGAACTTATACGCCTTGTTCCCAAGATTTGGCTTCTTTGGCTTGCGCTCTTTTTTCGGTTGTGCCTGCGTCTTAGTCACGCTTTTCCTTCTTGCTTCTCTTGAGATGATCGGCAATGGCGGTGAGGATTTCTCCATTGAGGGATCGATTGTGCTGTTTTGCGGCCTCTCGTATCTCTTCCAACAGAGGCAGAGGGATACGAATTGAGAGCGACTTGGTCTCTTTTGTGTGTCCATCCATATATCTAGTATATGGTTAAACTAGATATATGTCAAGAGGTAGAGCTGACATCTAGACATTTGGAGAGAAGGCCTGTCATCCTGAGCGAAGCGAAGGACCTGGCTCGACGGACGCAGAGGTCCTTCGCTTCGCTCAGGATGACAGGCAGGACAGCACTCAAGTCCGCTCACGGGAAGTCTTCTCTCCAAATGCCTGGCTGACATCTTCATTTTTTTACAGAAATGAACCGCACCCAATACCGCTCGCTTGTTGCGTTGATAGCACTTTTCTTGTAAGATATCTTTTTGTAAAGATGCATTTACCTTCAAGCTATCCGGCATAGTACGGATTTTTCTCTTCATAAGGGGGAGAAATGCAAAACTGCAGATTCTGCGGCTCACCTTTGCCAGATAATGTCCGCTTTTGTGGTTATTGCGGAGGCGTAATCAACGATCCGCAACAGGGAACAATGGATGTCACCAGCCCATCAGTAGGCCGTGATTTGACACTTAATCCTCCACCTCCACCAAGCAAACCACCTCATTCTAGTCTTGAGAATGCAGAGACAGAGCAGCAGAACACGGATGTGATTATGAGAGGATGGCCTGAAGGGGGACTGGGGCAAAACATCCAGCAACCTAATGAGCATCAAAGCGATGACAGCTACCCTGTCCTGCCGGATATAATGCTGCCGGGAATGTTTAGAGGAGAGGGACAAACTCCTCCTGCAGGACATGTGCCGATGGTCCATGGAACACCACAGGTAGGTCAAGTACCAACCGTTCAGGGGACTCCATCAATGCCAACTACCCCTCCTCCTGGACTTGCCCATGGAGGAGGATTCTCTGCACCTTCTCCCTCCTCAACTCCAGCCTGGGAAGCGCAGATAGAGACTCGTCCTGTAACACAAAGCCCTCCTCCTCATTATTCACCGCAGACTCCACTGCCACATCATGAAATCCAGCCACCCTTGCATCACCCATCCCCACCTCTACCGCAGCATCGTCCACAATCGATGCCCAATCCGCCTGCGCATGCTGAGCATCAGCCTCATATACATAGACCTCAGCCGTTACGACTGCGAGCCGTTACATCAAAATTGCCAGTTGGCGTAATCAGATGGATTATACTCTTGATAACAGTGATAGTTGCCCTCACTGCCAGTGGCATTATTATTGCGCTAGCGGTTCCACCTGCCGTTTCACTCAGCGGCAGTAGTACCGTCACTGCTGGAGGAACATTGTCAGTGCATGGCAAAGGTTTCTTTCCAGGGGGAAGCGTCACCTTCACTCTTGATAACGGCTTGCCCATCTCCTTGACTAATCACGCTCCAATAGAAACAACTGCGTACAGCGCAGATAGGGGAGCAAGTTGGGCAAGTATATGGCAAATACTTCTTGTAGAGCAACCTGTGTTGCAGGCAACATCGAAGTCTACTGTTTCAGTGAGTACTCTAGGCTCGTTTGATACAACCATCACAGTGAGTACAAATTGGGCACAGGGAACACATACGCTTCATGCAACAGAAGGTTTTGGTTCGCGTTCTGCTGCTCTTTCGTTCATGGTCATCATACCACCCAAGTTGATAATTCAGCAGCAGCAGAAGCTCACAGCAAGCAGCAATAACTGCCTGGTCATTGCTGGCAGTGGCAACCTTATTAGAGGTTGGCTCTGTACTGTGACAATCAACACAGATTCAGGTGACTTAAGCTGGACAGCATCTAGTACCAATCCATCTGATCAATTCACGCCATCAGAAGGAATTGTGCATCCAAACCATCCTGAATCGGTGACCATCTTTATACCAAATGAGCCTCGCTGCTCTAATGCAACGTTCACATTTGTAGGGCCAATAAATACTATATCTGTGTCCTGGAGTTGTCCTACCCATTGATGGGTCTTTAAAGGATATCTTGTATGCCGCCTGTCTTCCCTAAGAGGCTGTTGTTTTTGATTGTGAGCGTTTTATTGTGTATCAGTACGCAAGTGCTTCTCTTTTCATGGGAAACTTTTTTCGGCTCACAGTCACCTTCATCACAGACCAGAAATCGTTCTGCAATTCTCGCCACCCTCACTCGGCCAGCCATTCAGGATCAACAGCCTCCTTTTGAAAAAGGGGTTGTCTTTCCTCAATGGAACCAAACCTCTTACGGCCCTGGCGATACCGAGTGGCTGCAAGGCATAGCCGATATTCACGTACAGACAGGGGCACATTGGATAGAAATGCCTATCCTGTTCTCGCAACCTTCGCTGACTTCTTCGCAGGTCATGGCGGGTCCGAATACGCCCACCGTGGCATCGGTTGTGGCTGGCATACGCACAGCACGTGCTCGTGGCTATCACGTTTTTATCACTCCTCTCATAGGAGTCATTGGTCCAGGATTGTGGGCCGCGAATATTCAATTTTCTAGCTACAAGCAGGAAGAAGATTGGTTTAACAGCTTTTGGCAGGCGTTGAAGCCATATGTATGGGCTGCTCAAATAGCTGGAGCAGATCAAATATCGATTGGCAGCGAGGAGGTGTGGCTGGAGCAGTTTGCTCCAGCCACGTTGTGGAATACGCTGATTGCACGTGTTCGCAGTGTTTTCTCCAGGATCATCACCTACGATATGGATTGGACATCCCTCAGTAACCCTGTTCAGACCTGGATGAAGAATCCCAACCTGAGCATGATAGGTGTCACAGAATACATTCCATTAGTGGATATCCCCAAACGTGTTGATCCGAAGCTCATGTTCTCTCTGTGGAGAGACAAGGTGAAACGTGCAATCGATAACTTTGCTATACATATTGGTAAACCTGTACTTATTTCGGAGATCGGCTATCGCAATAGCACAGATGCCTTGTATCATTCCTGGGAAACAGAATCATCAGCCCCACCTGACCCTATAGAGCAAGCAGCCGCATGCAATGCCGCCCTGGGAAATGTGATGTCCGATCCCTATATTGCAGGCATTTTCTTCTGGGGATGGGACGGAGTGGGAGCATTTAAACTTGCCGGGCAACCTGCTGTAGTTGTGCTCCGTGAGTGGTACACCTCGTCATAATGGAGTGAAAGATGAAGCAATTGAAATTGAAGACCGAAATAAAACATCAGATGACAAACATAGCTGATGCGGATATAGGTCTCCAAGTTTCTCGATACACTGAGTGGCTTTCAGCGCAAACTAAACAGCACACGCTCGCCAGTACTACCCAAGAAAGGAACGACTATGCTGAGTGTGCTAATAAAACCGTGCTGTTAGGAAACCAGAAAATTGTTCCTTTCGCTCCATTTCAGCCAGCATACTCTGCCTTTCGGACGATCACCGGCTCACAAACAGCAGCACTCATTACACTTGTACTTGTCTGGGTATTAGGTGTACTCGTGTTTCGGGAAAGAATGCTGATCATAACGATGACTGGCATTATCGAATTGTACCTCGGCCTGATTCTTCTAAACGTCGTGATCTCGCTGAGCACATTCCTGCATTCGCCCGAAGAACAGATTGACGAGGTCATTATTCACGCCTTACAAGATGCCGACTGGCCTGCATATACCATTCTTTGTCCTCTCTATCAAGAGGCAAAGGTGGTGCCTCAATTTGTACAAGCCATGCAAGACCTTTCCTATCCTACCGATAAATTGCAGATTCTCTTGCTTCTGGAAGATGATGATGCCGAGACGCGTAAGGCTCTACTAGGGTTATCCCTGCCACCCCATTTCAAGCTTGTGACTGTTCCAGCAGGTTCACCTCGCACGAAGCCCAAGGCATGTAACTATGGCTTGATGCAGGCAACCGGCCAATATATTGTGATCTACGATGCTGAGGATATTCCAGAGCCGCTTCAATTGAAGAAGGCCTTGCTGACCTTTGCTAATCATGGGCCAGAGATGGCGTGTGTGCAGGCCAAGTTAAATTTCTACAATCCACATCAGAACTTGTTGACAGGGCTATTTACCGCAGAGTATTCGCTCTGGTTTGATCTTATTCTTCCGGGCTTACAACGTATGGGATTTTCAATTCCACTAGGAGGAACCTCAAATCACTTTCAGACAAGGACCCTGCGTGCATTAGGAGGATGGGATGCCTTTAATGTCACAGAGGATTGCGACCTGGGACTACGGCTGCATCGATACAATCTGAAGACTGTTGTGCTCAATTCGGTCACCTATGAGGAAGCTAATTCTCAGTTTAGGGACTGGCTACGCCAGCGTTCACGCTGGGTGAAGGGGTATATGCAATCCTACTTGGTACATATGAGAAATCCATTTCGCTACTTATACTCCGGCAGTCTCGGTGAATTTCTGTCGTTGCAATTCATGGTTGGTGGCAAAACAGCAGCACTCTTCCTCAATCCCTTGTTATGGTTACTCGTTGGGGTGTACTTTTTTCTACGCCCAGTGGTAGGTGATACCTATCAGACCTTATTCCCCCAGCCTTTACTCTATCTGGGAACACTCAGTTTGATCTTTGGAAACTTTTTTTACTATTACCTCTACCTGATTGCATGTGTGAGACGCAAACACTATAGGCTCATCAAGTGGACGCTGCTCGTTCCATTCTATTGGATCATGATGAGTGTAGCAGCGTTCATTGCGCTCTTCCAACTGATCGTCAAACCGCACTATTGGGAAAAAACACAGCATGGTCTGCATCTGCGCGGAAATGTCCCCATGCCAAACTTTGCCTTGCTTCATACGCAATCGCTAGTAAACGAACCTACCGTTCGCGTCCCTCCGGTCGCTAGCGCAAATGGACATAATCCTCGTGCAAATGGACATAATCCAATTTCTTCGCTCAAGACATCTCTGCGAGAAGCGGTGATGCTGCCGTTGTCAGTGGTCTCACGCCCAGAGCAGAGAGAGCTACATCAGCGAAAACGTATAGCCATAAAAGACCCCTGGCTCGTTGTGGTAGTCATGACGGCCTGTATAGCAAGCGTTGCTGCATGGTGGTACTACTTTCAGCAACAAGATATTTTACTCTACGGCGATGCCTATGGACATCTGAGGCTGGCTCGTGCAGTTCTCGATGGTCCCACCGTGAGTCTTGCCCAACTTGGCGGTGTATGGTTACCGTTACCGCATGTGTTGATGCTTCCTTTTATCTGGAATGATTATCTCTGGCGCACAGGTCTGGCTGGGAGTATCCCAGCCATGGCCTCCTATATCGTATCTTGCATCTACCTCTACCTTGCTGCACGGAGATTGACACGTAATGGTTGTGCAAGTTATATAGGTACCCTCGTTTTTATCTTGAATCCTAACATCCTGTATCTCCAAGCCACCCCACTGAGCGAAACAGTTTGTATTGCGACATCAACGATGGCATGCTACTACTTTCTGGTATGGATACAGGAAAACCACCCCAAATACCTGATCTTTGCAGCGGGCAGCACCTTTCTTGCAACACTCACGCGTTATGATGGTTGGGCCTTATTCTTTGCTTTGCTTATTTTGATCGTATGTATTGGCTGGATGAAGCACCACAGATGGAGCGAGATCGAGGGCAACTTCATCCTTTTCGGCACACTCAGTGGCTTGGGAATAGGATTATGGTTGCTTTGGGATCTGATCATTTTCGGCGATCCACTCTACTTCCAGCATGGACCGTATTCTTCACAGGCAAAGCAATTTGGGTTTGGCAATCAAAATATTGGGTTCCTTCAAGAACACATCCTGTTTACTTATCATGATCTCTGGCAGTCTCTCCGCTACTACACGCTCGCCTCTATAGACACCCTGGGACCTGTTCTTTTTAGTCTGGCTGCTCTGGCCCTTGTTATTTTTGTGGTTCGCCGCCGCTTCTCGCCGGAAGTGTTTGGAGCATTGACGTTTTTAGTACCATTTGGCTTTTATGTTGTGTCCCTCTACACTGGGCAAGCCATTCTCTTGATTCCTGAGGCGGTTCCAGCCCATACCAATCTGCATTTTTACAATGCACGCTATGCAGCAGAAATGGTTGCCCCGGCTGCAATCTTTATCGCCATCTTGGTAAGCTATTGGCCGTTTCTGGCTCTGAGACGCTTTTGGCGTGTAATGGGATACAGTGTTGTTACCATCTTCATCACCGTGCAGACGATATTGGTCGCTTCTGGGGGCATCATTTCCTTACAAGATGGCCAGTATGGTAGGTCCTGTGCTCGATATCACCAGATAGATATCTATCTGGCACAGCACTATACTGGGGAAAAGATTTTGGAAGATATCTTTACTTCCGGCATTGATGGACTGGACGCTGGAGTGGACTTCAAGAATATTATCAATGAAGGCTCTGGCAAATTATGGACAGCAGCACTCCACAACCCAGAGGCATATGTAGACTGGATCATCGTACACCCTTTAGAGCTAAAGTTTCCAGATGAATCTCCTGATTTAGTTGCGCTCAATGTTAATCAACAAAGCCCGGCATTCATTGCCCAATTTACGCTGGTTGTGCAGGAGCCGACAGGTCTCCAGTTGTATCACCGTAATGGGCTACCCCCATTGCCAGCACGCCCAATACCAAACAGCTTACTTACTCTACACAGTCTTTGTGGCAATGGGGGTTCGTGACTACCACCTTTCAACTACAAGTCATGCTTATTGATACGCATGTAGAGCACACTGGTCAGTGAGACGAGTCCCAACACAACTGAGAAGCCCATCAAGCCGTAGAAACCAGCGATATCCACGCACAATCCACCCAGTGAAGCACCTATCAATTGCCCCACTCCCATGACAATCGAGTACAGACCCATCACGGAACCTCGTTTGCCCGGCAGCAGTTCCGCAATTGCGGCCATGTGGGTCAGTGAAGCCGGACTGACACTCCCTGGCATAGAATGCCAGGGGTTCTTCCTTCACCCATGAGACTTGCCCATCGGTCTCACAACCGAAAAGTAGAGGCCCGCATGTCCAGAAGCGTTCATGGAGATTGCTCTCCATCGGTTCCCGTGTGCCCCACGGTACCGGCCTTCTTGCTGACAGGAGAAACATCTGACCGTGAGGTGAGAATGACGCCCCTTTCGGGATTATACGCCCGTTTCTCTTGTTGGTTCTTTGGTTAACACGCTAGTGCTTTTACCCAAGGGAACGATTTACCTTGGAACCCACAAACACTCTTCAGTTGTCAAAGTACTATCCATATGATATCATATGGAGTATGAAAAAGCAACGTCTAGCAACAACAACGATTAGATTGGATGAACAAGACAAGCAGATTATCGCACGGGTTAAAGAGTACTACGGTGTCAAATCGGATAATGACGCTATCCGTCTTGCTCTGCGAGAAACGTTGCGAGAAATGGAACGGCAGACCCCCAACCCATCACGCCCCGAAAGGTAGGCCCATTCCTCCCCCGCATAAATGACGGGGGCTTTCTGGGCCGTTCCCTGTAATCCATGCACCTACCAGGGCATTGATCGAGAGCCACGCCGGAACAAAGGGAAAGATGCGTTTGTGGCGGAGTAAGGAAAGACTTTCGGTGAGCGAATGATGCGCGTCAACCTGCACTGTGCGGTGTGTACTCTCCTTCAAGAAGCAAGCGATCAGTACACCGTTGATGATATGCAGGGCGATCACGACGAAAAAGCCCCAGGTTCCCAACAGGCTGCTGACTTTCCCACCAAAGGGAATTGCCAGAGCCAGACCGCCAACGGTAGCAACTTCAAAAGCGGTCATCACCCGTGCCCGCAGTTTGTCCGAACTACTGGTGGCCTCAGTGATATAGCCCAGAATGGTCGGTGCATTGAGCGCAGTTGCAGCTCCCTCAAGTAAACGTCCTACCAGTACCGTCAGCAGCAGAACCACCAGCCAGGCGTCAAAAGGCGTGGTATGGGGGTGTGGAAAGAGCAGAGCGGCAGCAGCGAAACAAAGGGCTGCCACGCTTCCCACGAGTGGTGCCGAAAGCAGGAAAGGTCTACGACCCAGGAGATCGGAGAGACTACCCACGAGCGGTGCCAGCACCAGTTCGCTGAGATAGAACGCTTCGAGTACAATAGCAACGACCGTCGCCGAAGTGAAGTGTTCGCCCAGGTAGAAGCCAAGCAGCACAAAACTGGTGCGGCTGGCCACGCGCAGCAATAGCGTAGAAAGGATAGCAGTGACGATAGAGCCACTACTCACCAGTGCGCCCACTTCAGGTTCAAGCTTCTTCGTCCGCAGCTTGTTTGTTTTGCGCTCATAGTCGTGAGCTTGGACAGGTATTGGATGAACTTCTCGAGTTATATCAGGATCAAGAATAATTGTTTGGCTCATGATTAATTTCCCATTCAATACATTTTATATTCCCTAATTAGATATACATTCATGTCTATCTCTAGCATATCCATAGACCGTCTCAAAATCGTTACGAACTTCTGGGAATCCTTTGAATCAGCACAATATCAGCAGTCACACCGATCACTTCTGTCACTTTGAGCCACCCCCACTCAAACTTTGGGTGAGCCCGCATCATAATCGTCATCTTTACAATACAATTAGAAATTTGGTATGATGGCAGTACCTACTGAGCACTTGCGCGATCAGAGAACAGTCTCTACGAAAGCAGGACAGGCTAAAGATGCGTGCTGAGGCACACCGACAAGCAGCAGAAGATATTGAAAAGACTATTTTACCACTCCAAAAGGAAAGCCGCGATGCAATCAGGGAATAGAACAAGCATGCTTCCTTTGCGACTGGATAGCGAGACCCGTACTCTTATCAAAGACTTGATAGATGTGTTATCTGAACGGCATCCTGATCTCGTAGCTGTCATCCTCTATGGATCAGTTGCACGACACGAGGAACGATCGCTTGACACATCCGACCCCAGTGATGTTGATTTGCTGGCTATTCTTGATAGCGACGACCCACACGTTGCTCTTCATCAAGGAGATGCACTCTTTCATACCTTGGGTCTGGCATATAACCGTCACTTAGACGCACCACGTGAGGTGCAGGTGATGTTTTCTTCGCGTACCATGCGTGAGTGGGACCCCACCTTCATTGCTAATGTGGCACGTGATGGTATCGTCCTCTTTATACGTGGGCCACTTCCCTCTCCTTTGGCGGCATGAAAGAGCAGTCCATGCCACACTTTCTGTCAATTCGTTTTCATGACTGGGCTGAGTTCATAGTTGATACACTCAGTCATACTATTGCACCTCCCTCCTGAGAGTCCAGCATACGAGGGTGGTGTTTCTACTTTGCCTGGGAACCTGTAAGGTATAATAGAAGTGAACGTTACTTCCGGAAGTACGAGTTGTCAAGGAGGCACGAGATGAAACCTACAATCGATCACACTGACTTCGGCTCGATTACCATTGAGGGAGCAGTCTTTGACCACGATGTCATGATTCTTCCAAATGGCGAGGTAAAAAAACGGAAGAAAAAATTATCAAAGGCTATCTACGGTACCTCGCACATGCTTTCTCTAGACGAGGCAAAATATGTCTATGAACAAGGGATGGAACGGCTGATCATTGGTACTGGGCAGTACGATAATGTCAGGCTGTCAGATGAGGCTGCTGACTACTTCAAGCGCAAACACTGCCGGGTGGATCTGGAACCTACACCCACAGCTATCCAGACCTGGAATAAAGCCAAGGGTGAGATCGTGGGTCTGTTCCATGTCACCTGCTAGTCACGCTTCGATAAAGTAGGCACATATCTCCTGAATGGGAAATAAAGCAACAAGATGCTAATCTTCCATGACAAGGACACGTGGCTCTGCTAACTTGTTCAGATCGTTAATGAGCCATGTCAAAATGGTCTCAAAGGAGACATCATGCACATGGAAGCACCATTTGCTTACTGAACCACGACATTCAGGAGAACCACCCAATACTGAATTGATTGGAGAATCAAGCCAAGCAAGAGGATCACGGTTCCAAAAGTGCCCAAGCGCCGCGCCGGTAAATGATCGGCCCACCATTCGACAAAGGGACTGAAGACGCTGACAATGGCACTGACCGTGCCTGCTACAAGGCCAAACGTGAGGCCAAAGTCAAAAGCACTGCTACCACTGTGGACAATAAAGGCTGCGATCATGCCCGCCAGAGCGGTCGAGATTCCCCGCATGGCCGACGCGATCAATTCGCGTGGTCGTAATCGCGGTTTGACGTGGGGTTGGTAGGCATTGCTCGGTGAGAGCTGGAAGGCATATACCACCATCAAGCCGATGCCGCTCAAGAGGCCGAAGAGCAGCCCAAAGAGCGGCTCAATGAGCAATCCTCCGGCAAGACCGAAAACTATGCCACGCAGGAAACCGAAGAGAAAAGGGAACCATCGATCATGAGCATGAGCTTGATTGTGAGTTCTATCCAGTGTCACGTGGGCATACTCGAGTCCGAGAATTACTCCCAGTCCCACTCCTACCACCAGTGCCAGCTCGACCCCTTTTAGTGGCCCAAAGAGCAGCCCGAAAGGGAAGCCATAGCCGATGCAGAAAATGAGGCTATAGGTTACGACACGGGTCAAGATACGTAACGGCCCATTGTTGCCTCCGAGCAAGTCATAGGCCAGATAAAGTCCACCCATCACATCACATACAGTTCCAACAATGCTGATCCCAGCAATAACATGACGATCTATAACGAGCGCAGCGCCAAGTACCCACATGAGCATATTTCTTTCTAAAGAAGGTAGGAAAGGTTCTCAATAAGAGTATTGTACGCCAAAGTCCCAGCCAAATGAAAATCATAGAGAGAGTCAAAGAAACGCATTCCTTGCTCTCAGCTTCACCTCAGCTTCGTCTTAGCATCGCTTCACACGGCTATGCTATACTCTCAGAGGAAACCACAGTAATCAGGGCATTAGAAAGCTCCCTTTTACTAGAGAACACCACTATCCCAAGAGATCGGAGGAAGCGTGATGAAAGCACATATTCTTGTTGTGGACGACGATCCACGCATCACAGACCTGGTGCGACGCGTCCTGGCCTATGAAGGCTATAGCGTCGCCGTTGCTGCCACTGGTAGCGAGGCCCTGAAGCGTACCCTGGAGCGGCCCCCTGATCTCATCATCCTCGATATTATGCTTCCAGAGTTCAATGGGCTGGAGGTGGCACGGCGGCTGCGTGCAGCAGGCGATAACGTGCCCATCCTCATGTTGACGGCTCGGGATGCCATCGCTGATCGCGTGAAGGGCCTCGAGATGGGAGCCGATGACTATTTAGTCAAACCCTTTGCACCAGAGGAACTGCTGGCACGGGTGAAAGCACTACTGCGGCGGAGCCAGGAAGAGCGTCAGGAGGTGCTGCGCTATGCTGATGTTGAGTTAGATACCGGTACCCGCATTGCCCATCGTGGTACACGTGAGATTGAACTTTCACCTACGGAGTACGAACTGCTCACCCTCTTTCTGCGGCGCCCACGCCAAGTTCTCACCCGCGAAATCATTCTAGACCGAGTCTGGGGCATGGACTTTGAAGGCTCCTCCAACGTTATGGAAGTCTACATTGGGTATCTACGTTCCAAGCTTGAGGCGGTGGGTGAGCCCCGGCTAATCCATACAGTGCGCGGTGTCGGCTACGTCTTCAAAGAGTGAAGAGTATATTCCTATTGCATAATCAAGAGACCAATTCGGGTCTGAGAGGCCCCCCGAACATCTCCCCTTTGTATGCACGCGCTCACACAGTGATACAACGGACACAAGTGATACAAGTGATACAACCGATACAAATGATACAAACCTCATTGGGAATACACTATGCAGAACACTCAAGAGGTGCAGCCGCAGCGTTGAATGGAAGAGAGTAGAGCCATGAGGACACTGAAAGCACTCCCTTCTAACCTGGGAAAACCCCGTTCACTGCGCTTACGCTTGATGTTGTGGTATGGCACGCTCTTAGCCCTTGCGCTGAGCTTCTTTGCGACCTTTATTCTCTTCTTGACGATTGATGCGCTGCACCAGAGCGTTGAGGGCGGAATACGCGCTCAGGCTCGGCTAGCTTCACTCGCTATCGAACGCGAACTCTCGCCTACCTCTCCGTACTGGCCTGCTCAGCTTTCTCTCCCGACCATTGACACGTATCGTGAGCCTGGGATAATTGTCGAGGTCGTGGACGCGCACAGCTCTATACACTATCCCTTCCCTGGTGGAACAAATAGGAGTATTCCGCTGAGTAACCAGACCACGAAAGCTGTACTCGCTGGACAGACGATCTGGTACACTACCACCGTGGAAGGAGAGCAAGTGCGTGTGGAAGCGGTACCTATTCGTGTACCAACGACTGAGTCGAGCGCAACCGCGGTGGGTGCTGATGGAGCCCCTCTTGGGTCTGGTCCGGTCATTGGTCTCCTGTTGATTGCGAAATCGCTCAGCGATGTGAATGCCACCTTGTTCTTCTTACAGACATTGCTCCTGCTTGCAGGGTTGGCAACCCTGGGAGGTGGGCTCATCGGGAGTTGGATTATCGCCACCCGCGTGCTACGGCCACTGGTAGGCATTGTTGCCACTGCACGCACCATTGCTGCTTCGACCGATCGAGGGACACGCCTGGGCAACCTGAGCCAACGTGTGCCTCGCCCCGGTGGACGTGACGAAATGGCTCAGGTGGTGCAGACATTCAATGAGATGCTGACCTCTTTGGAGAAGGCAACCCATACCCAACGCCGCTTTGTTGCAGACGCATCCCACGAGCTGCGCGCCCCACTCACCACGATTCAGGGCAATCTGGCCTTTTTACAACGTCACCTGGATGAACTGCCACCCGAGGAACGCCACACCATGCTCGTCGATGCACATGGGGAGACGTTACGGCTGGCGGAACTAGTAGAGGATTTGTTGCTCTTAGCTCGCGCCGATGCCAAGGCGGATGCATCACAGGAAGCACAAGCATTGGAGACGGTGGGAGAAGGCCCACACAAAATGCCTCTCGTCGAACTCGATCATGCCGTGCTCCAGTTGGTACGCCAACTACGCAGACGGTTGAGCGTGGAGGGCTCGACATTGAAGCTGGAGATTGGTCACATCGAGCCCGTACGTGTGCAGGGTGATGAGGAGAGCCTGCGCCGGGTGGCTCTCATTCTGCTCGACAATGCCCTCAAGTATATGTCGAGTAGCAGCGAAGAGGGCAAGGGTCGCGTGACCGTCTCAGTAGAGCGAGCGGAGGAACAGGCAGTCTTACGTGTGTCCGACACCGGTATCGGGATTGAGCCTGCTGACCTGTCACATATCTTCGAACGTTTCTACCGAGCTGATCGCGCCCGTTCTCGCCACGGCACAGGGCTTGGTCTCTCGATTGCACAAACTATGGTCGAGCAAATCGGTGGACACATCACTGCTGAAAGCACACCGGGTCAAGGCAGTACCTTCAGTGTCTGGCTTCCTCTTGCCGAAAAGTGATAAGCTCTCAGCTTCATCTCAGCTACCTTACAGCCTGAGTTCATACCTGTACGATATCCTGTTACCAGAATATGGCAAGGGTAGGAGACTTTATCCTTCCATTGAGATAGTGGGGTCGCAACCAAGTGTTGTGGCCCCATAGTAAAGCAGGCTATTCGATGCTTGCGGTAGTACCAAACGAATACTCTTGTTATACATTTTGGAAAAGGAAATACACGATGCTTGCAGGCAATATATGGTTATGGATAGGCTTTAACGTCTTCGTTCTGGCGATGCTCTCAATTGACCTTGGCGTCTTTCATCGCAAAGCGCATACTGTCTCTCTCAAAGAGGCATCGATATGGAGTGTGGTATGGATTCTGCTGGCTCTCATTTTTAACGTCGGCATATACCTATTCAGTGGACCTGAACCTGCGTTGCAGTTCTTCACAGGCTATCTCATCGAAAAGTCACTCAGCGTTGATAACATCTTCATCTTTGTGCTGCTCTTCACTACCTTGAGTGTACCGGCGGCGTATCAACACCGCGTACTTTTCTGGGGTATTCTGGGTGCCCTCGTGATGCGCGGCACGATGATTGCACTTGGGGCTGTCCTGCTCGAAACGTTCCACTGGATCATTTACCTGTTTGGAGCTTTCCTCATCTTTACAGGGGTCAGAATGGCGTTTCATAACCAAGAGGAAGTACATCCCGAGCAAAATCCGCTGCTGAAGCTTGTTCGTCGTATCATCCCTGTTACCGATGGCTATGAGTATGATCGCTTCATGATACGGCGAGGGGGTCAAGTGCTGGCAACACCATTGCTACTTGCCTTGCTGGTCGTCGAGACAACTGACGTGATCTTTGCCCTAGACTCCATTCCCGCAATCTTCGCAGTCACGCAGGACCCGTTCATCGTCTACACATCCAATGTCTTCGCAATTCTTGGCCTACGTTCGCTGTACTTCGTGTTCGCGGACATGATAAGAAAGTTCTACTACCTGAAACCTGGGTTAGCAGTGATCCTGTCCTTCGTTGGCGTCAAGATGGTGCTGGCGGACATCTATCACATTCCTACAATCCTCTCCTTGGGGGTGATCGCTCTGGTACTCGCCGCCGCCATTGTTGCCTCAGTTGTACGTGCTCGACGGCTTAAGACAAGTGAGCCAAAACCTGAGGTGGAGATGCAAAAAGACCTTGTCAAGGAGCAAGGATAAGTGGCTCTCCATCCTTCCAGTGAAACAGACAGAATGAGTCGGGTGTGCTCCTCGTCGATGGGGATCAGCTTCCAGGCCCAAGAGCTCGCGGCCTTCTCCCAGAGCATCCAGTGGTTCGGCTCGAAGGCCCTCACACGGAAAGCCGTCTCCTCGGTCACCTTCCCCGACATGGGTATCCACGTGCCTACCTCGATGTGACAGAATACCTTCTTTCTCCCTGTGGCACTCTCAGAGATGCCAGATAACTTCAAACCTGAGCGGAATGCACATCGCTCCAGATCAGGCATGAGCCGCCCTCACTGCCAGTGGTGTCGCCGACTCCGAGTAATCGCGGAAGAGGACAAGCGTAAACCAGACGGCGAACAACGTCAGGATGACAAATGGTGCCGTTCTTCAGCTCTGTGCAGGAATCGGTGATAGGATGAAACCGTGACGGTTTTGTGTGAGGAAAGCCTGTAAATGTAACCCTTGTGTGATGTTCAAGCATTACACTCTACAATATATGAATATCTACGGTGAGGAGTGTTTTTGACCGTCAAAAACCTGGAGGTCACCGCAAAAGGAGAAACATATGAATACGTTTGTTGTCTATGACTCACAGTTCGGGAATACCGAGCGGATTGCTCAGGCGATCGCAGACATGTTGCGTGAATTTGGACAGGCGCGGGCCGTCCGTGTTGATCCAACACAAGCTATCGACTTTCAAGGAGTGGATTTGCTCATTTTAGGGTGTCCAACACAGGGGTGGAGACCAACTCTAGCCATGCAATCCTTTCTCATAAACGTATCACCCAAATCGCTGGATGACCGGCTCTGCAGCACAGAGAATCGCTAAGCAGCTTCGTAAGGTGGGAGTCGAGCCGATCGTTGCGCCGGAGAGCTTCTTCGTGAAAGGCAAACAAGGTCCCCAGGTGGATGGAGAGATTCAGCGAGCAGCGCAGTGGGCCTTGGGCATTCACCACCAGTACGAGGCATCTCAACCGCATCTCTCTGTGCGCTAACCTCAAAAGGGGGAAACGCATGCAGATCATGAGGAGTGATGATAGCGAATCTTGAAAGTCGCTATCATCACCCCATTCATCATGGAAGGTTAGTGGTATGTCCAAGCTGACTTGGAATGCTGGCGCAAGTTTTTCATGAATTTGACGAGAAGTGGCGACACAAGTTCTGTCAGCAGAAACAGACTCCAGACTCTGCCTTTGAGGAGATTGTAATCATGGAAGAGTTTCTTCCAGGGAGCTTTCGCCACAAAGTGCCCGAAACCAAATTCAAACAGCATAGTCAGACTGACCCACCCCGATGAGAAGCAGCTTCGTCCTATCCAGTTGGGCTACCGTTTTCTTCAGCATGAAAAAAGCCCACAAGAAAAAGGCACCAGAACCAAGAGCTGTGCTTATTTGGTGCGCACGAAGCTCTCCCACAAGAGGTCGATACCATTTTTCGCGTATCGCTCCATTGAGGAAGGCCATAGGCACAAAGAACACCCAGGTGAGAATGACACGCACAAGCAGCGATGATTTCATAACGACATTCCTTTCGCATGGGAGACTATCAAGCGTGGAGGGCGGTCGCCAGCAGTTCACGCGCCCAGCTCTGGATGGCATCCCAGTTGCGCCCATCTCCCTCGGACATCACCTTCTTGGCAATGATGCGGTCGAGCCATGACAGCTTGCTGTAATCGATCTTGCCCGCGAACAGGCCGATGCTGGTCGGTTCGAGAATCACACGCACGGGATCCAGATAGGCCAGAACAGTCTTTCTCATCTCGGGCGTATCCTCGCGGAGCAATCCACTGACGAGAAAGTAAGCCGTCGGGATATGGCTCAGGGTGTCACGGTTCGCCTTGACAAACGTCACCACCTCAGGCAGCCAGTGGCCCATGCGAATGGCACTACCGATAACGACAGCGTCATAGCCCTTCACTTCTCGCACATCCTGGATAGGCCGTACTTCCACGATTGCCCCAGTCTCACTCAGTACCTCAGCCACCCTCGCGGCCACTTCGGCTGTCGAGCCTGCGCGGGTTGCATATGCTACGAGAATCTTATTCATAGTTTTTCCTCCTTTTTCGAGATGATTAGACACCTTATCAACCTGGCTGGCGGCACGAGCGATGCCAGTGGGTCACGATGAGATAGTGCAGGCTCACTTCCAGCAACAGTTGGGCTACCTTGGTGACCCAACCGAGGGGCTCAACAGCTAGCCCAGACGGCCGCCGACGAGCCAACCGAGAGCAAAGGTGAGAGCAGAAGCCAGCAGACCGAGCAAGACCTGCCGTCCCCCCGCTTTGAGCAGTGGTGCCCCGGTTGTCAGCGTGATCCCTACGCCAACAACAAACAAGCCCAGGATGCCCAGGAGCAAACTGATGACGACAGCGAGCCATCCGCCGCCGAAGGCAAATAGTAATACAGGGATGATGGCTCCCATGGCGAAGAGCAGAAACGAGGTGATCGAGGCTTGCCAGGCAGACCCCCCCAACTCTTGGGGATCGATGCCGAGTTCTTCGCGTGAGAGTGTATCCAGCGCGGCCTCGTGCTTTCCATCCTGCCCATCTCCCGCGATGATGCGTTGGGCCATCTTTTGCGCCGTTTCCTGGTCAAGGCCTTTGGCCTGGTAGATTAGTGCCAGTTCCTCTTGCTCTTCTTCTGGTATAGCAGCCAGTTCCTGACGTTCGACCTCGATCTGCCGTGTATACAGTTCACGTGCACTCTGCACGGAGAGCCACTCCCCGATAGCCATCGAAAGTGCGCCCGCGAGCATACCTGCCAGACCGGTGAACAGGATGGTATGGCCGGGTAGGTTCGCTCCGGCCACGCCCATCACCAGGCTCAGATTGGTGGTAAGGCCGTCGCTAGCTCCCAGAACGGCTGCACGCAATGCATTCCCCCCGCTAGTAGCGCGGTGACGCCCCTCGAAGCGTGCCAGGACAGGCCCGGCAATACCCCCGTGAGTCGATGTTTGTATTGCACGAAAGATGCGCACATGCGAGCGTTCCTCAGCAGGCATGCCCGCTGCTTGCGCTTCCGGCTGAGTATCGTAGGCGCTGACCGCCTTGCGTTCCATGGTGGAGATCAGAGGGAGGACCGCACTGACCCCGAAGCGTTGGGCAAGCAAGGCCAGTGTCCGTATGCGCCAACCGGGAGTGTAAGGCGGCACGGTCTCACCTACCCGACGCAGGTAATCCACCCAGACTGATGCATGTCGCTGCTCAACCTCCGCCATCCGGCGATAGAGTTCAGCCAGATGTTCATCGCGTTCTTTTTTCGCGAGTAACTGGTAGAGTGTAGCACCTTCTTGTTCAGCACGCAGATTGGCGTGATAGCGTTCAATATCGGTTTTCATAGTCGTTGTCATATCGTTTCTCCCGTACAGGGACGAGAAGCTGCTCAGTAGGGAAGGATGTGAGATCACCTTTCCTTGCCCCGATGCTCTGTACTCTGTCGTGCTTGTCTTATGGCTCGTGAGCACTCGTCCTACACATAGACTATCAGGCTGAACTCACAGAGCAATCACAAATGACCTCTGTGAGTTCACGATTGGCACACAGAAGGTACGCCCTACCTGGCTAGGCCGAAGAGGGCGACCGGGATGGCACCACTCGGCAGCCATCAGCTTTTGCATCCCCCCACGATACAAACCGAAGGCGATGAGGAGCAGAACCTCGAGAAAGGTAAGTTCTCTCTCCTTCTTAATGAGTGAAGAACACGCCAACCAGTACACTGATGAAGGTGACCACGAGTATGATCATCAGCAACGTGATGATCAGAGCAGGCAAGAAAACGACCAGCGTCGCTTTGCCCCCACTCAGGTGATGTACCGCCATAAGTGCGAATACCTGCAACACGATCCCGTAGATGAACGCGGCGGTGTTCAGCAGCCCAAAGTACGGAACCAGGCCGAGGAGGCCGCTCAGCACGCCCAGTGGCGCTTGAAACAGCAGGCTGATATAGCTCTGAGTCAAGAAGGTTCCCTGCCCATTGAACGCTTTCGAGAGCAGGTAGATCAGCCCCATCCAGATGAAGAACCCCAGCGGGACGCCGATGATCCCTCCATAGGAGGCACTGTTCGCCGACAGTGCCTGAATCGCTGCGGGACTGAGGTAGCCAGCGAAGCGATAGCTGATGCTCGTGAAGATCGCCTGTGCCACAAACCCCAGGATGGTCGAGATGATCCCCCAGCCGATGTCTATATTTCTCTTATCCTTCGGGAAGACTGCTTGCCGACCACGAGAGGCCAGCCATCAGCATGGTTTCCCTTCTTCACTCGATACTCACCTGGCATACATCCCTGATCGTCCTCGATAACTTTCAAGGCAGTTGTCAAGATATGACGAAATGCATGAGCAGGGGATTGGCACGATGGGGCAAGACGTTGAGCCTGCAATCCTCACCTCATCGCCCGCATCACTCTATGGTGCAGACATTTCTTCAGTATGAAGTGTAATGCAGGGACTTCTCGCAGAGGTCACATTCGCAGGCTTTATTCGCACGAATCCGTCACAATCTGTCCATCTTCATGTGCTTCCACGTGAGCATTGTTGATGAAGGATCAATGAAACATAATGCACTAGCTCCTCCCAGACATGGCTGGTCCAAGAGCCGCCGTAAAGAATGCAACCACCCGCTCGACATATTCATCTCCCATCACATGAAAGGCTTGAACATGCTGAGCCCTTGGAACAAGCCAAGTCTCAACATGGGCATCAGGTGCTTTGGACGCTGCCTTGGCCAAATCATCCATATTCCAGGGAGGAACAAGAGTATCGGCGAGACTGTGGATGAAGAAAAGGGGACGGGGTGCAATCTGGGCGACCACGTCTACAGGCCGCCCAGTAGAGTAATCGATGCCGTAGAGCACACGGAAAGCAGTCACTATACCCGGAATGAAGAAGGAAAGGAGCCTCGACTCACGCATGATGAGGAGTACAATATCGGCATAGGCACAATCGGTCACCACTGCCTGGATGGCGGGTTCACGGGCGGCAGCTAGCACCATGGTTGCTCCACCCATCGAAACACCCCAGCCACCGATGGCACGAGGAAAGCCCAATTCCGGATAAGGCAGTTGACCAGAATGCAGAAAATCCACGGCCCCTAACACGTCGCGCTGCTCAAAGTAGCCGGCTGAAAGCAGTGCCCAGGATGACTGACCATGCCCTCGCATATCAAAAGCTAGAATGGCAAAGCCACGACATGCAAGTGCCGCACTGAGATCAAGGAGACCAAGTTCCTCCGCAGACCGGTCGGAATGCATTCCATGCACCATGATGAGCGTACGCTGGACGGTCAGTTGTCCATTGAGAAGCACGCCTGGGATGAACCAGCCGTGCAGCAGCATATGATCTTCACGACTGTGAAAGCGCACATTCCGAAAACTGAGGCCAAGTGCTGCAGGAGTGCGTGTGATCGGTTTCGACTGAATGAATGACTCCATCTACTAAGCCATCACCACCTGCTGCCATCGCCGTAGCTATGTTGCACTCTTTCCAACGATTTCCCTGAGCAGGTAATCCAGCTAATTCGTGTATTGGTATTCAGAGTTCGAAGCATGCTATCTGCTCATCTTCACTTCTCATCTCTTCCTCATCGGCCATATTCCATTCTGCCTGTTGAGGCGACTTTAGAGGCTGTACTGAGGACCATGGAACCGCTTCCTGACTTCCGCGCAACAGAGTATCCTGTTGCTTAGAGAGCCATTGCAATAGATCAAGTGCCTCACAGGCGGACAAGTACTTCTCGCCTATTACTATACCCCACCGAGTACATTGGCAGTTCATATGTCATCTCCTTTGAAGCTAACATCAGGTAGACTTACCTTTTTGTGTTAAACAGGTGCCATTTTAAGTCCAGCTACCTGTCGTGATGTTGAATAGACTACTGCAAGAGATAATTTCTCTGCTACCCATAAAGCATAAAACATGAACATCACAGGGAACTCACAATAATACAACCTATTCTCAAGAAGAGGTCACAGTTTCTCAGCTAGCAGTTCGCCTCATTCTCGTTATAGGCACATCTTGTGTTACAAGGAAATCACAGTTATATACACCTGAGAGCATCTCTTAGTATGCGTTTGAACACACCACCCTTCCTCTGGAACTTCTGATTACCTGTGATGGCTCTGTGAGAATGAGGTCTACTCTTGTGATGTCCTCGTAACGTCCATACATTACACTCCATACTGGAAAGGTGTTTGCACCAAGTGATGAGGTGTGCGAAGAGGTAAAGATTCCAGACTGAATGCCTTGCCCCATCGTGCTGAATCCTCTCTGGGTGCGTTCTGTCCCGTCTAGACTAAGGAAGCAGAACACGAGATGAGCGTTCAAAGTCAACGTCAATTACTATCGGGTCTGACAGCAGACGAGGTGGCAGAGCAGCGGGCACAGGGGTTAGGCAGCGTGCTACCTCCAGCCACGAGTCGATCCTATGCTCAGATTCTCCGGGAGAATGTGTTGACCTTCGTCAATATCATTCTCTTTTCCATCGGGTTCGCCTTGGTGCTTGTGGGACAGTACATGGATGCGCTTGTCTCGATTGGCGTGATCTCGTTTAACCTGGTGATTAGCCTCATCCAGGAGGTACGGGCCAAGCGCACCTTGGATCGTATTGCCCTGTTGACACGCCCAAAGGCCATGGTCGTGCGTGACGGCCGTGAGCAACAGATTGATCCGGGGGAGATTGTCGTGGATGA
>WNGH01006538.1_pt1 | contig 30289 bp, 32 predicted proteins | sample 5400631 | NCBI WGS metagenome assembly WNGH01 (sample SAMN13153373, study PRJNA577476) | soil metagenome | isolation source: 115 cm soil or saprolite under Garry oak tree replicate 1 | place: USA:California | collected 2016-06-15
GACGCGATGCAGCAGCTCATGACCGTTCACGTCACTCGCGCCGCTTACGTGGGGCTCTGAGGCCCCGAAGGAGCATCTGGTTATGCAGCGGAAATGGATCGTCATTGGGGCGGCGTTGCTCGCCGCTTTGCCCGCGGCGTTGGCGGCGCAGCGGACTCCGCGCGCGCCGCGCCCCGCGCGCGCGCCGCGTGCCTACGCCTACGCGTACGGGGACCACCACGGCCGGATCAAGAGCAGCAGCGCGATGCCCGCCGCCGCAGACAGGCTCCACGCTCCCCACCGGCGCCGGCGGCGGCGCTCCTCGACCCGGAGCGCGTCGCGCACCGCCGGCCACCGGTCCCGGGCCGGCCGGTGCACCGGCAACGCTTTGAGCGCCGCGATGCGCTGGTACAGCACCTCGAGCTCGGCCCGGCACGCCGAGCACGTCTCGTGGTGCTGCCTGGCCCAGGCCGACGCCTCGTTTTCCTTGAGGGCCAGCAGGTCATCCATCGTGCAATGCATCATCGTGCTGCTCCTTCCGCGTCCAGCATCCGCCGCAGCCGCGTGTGCGCGCGCGCCAGCTGCGACTTCGAAAAGCTCACCGTCTTGCCCATCAGCTCCGCGATCTCCTCGTGCGTGTAGCCCTCGACGTCGTGCAGCCACACCACCGACCGTGACGTCTCGCTCAACTGCTCGAAGGCCCGTTCCAGGTCGATCCGGGCTGGCACGCCAGCCACCGAGCCCGACCGCGTGTGCTCCGGCCCCGCGTACGCTACTTGCCGCCCCGTCGACTCCTCGTCCAGCTCCTCGGTCGCTCGCACGTGGTTGCGGCGGATCCGCATCAGCGCCTTGGAGGCCGCGATGCGCTTGATCCAGCCCCACAGGTGCCCCTCGCCCCGGTACTGCTTGATGCTCCGCACCACCTCGAGGAACGTCTCCTGCAACACGTCCTCCGCGTCCTCCGGCGTGCGCAGCATGCGGAGCGCCAAGTTGTACACGGGCGTCTCGAACGCCCGGTAGAGCGCTTCCAGCGCCTCCAGATCGCCCGCACGGGCGCGCGCGACGAGGATGTCGGGGACGGCGAGCGAGATGGTCATCTCCTAAAACCTAAGATGCGTCGAGTGCGAAATACGTCGCGCAACGACGTCGCGGGAAGGCGTCACGAGACGTCGTCCCGTGACGCTGTTCCGTGACGCCTTCCCGTGACGTTGTTCCGTGACGCCGTCTAACCGATTGCCAATCGGTGAGTTGCAGCTATCTTCCAGCCATGCCGACCCTCGACAATGCAACGCTGCAAGGCTGGTTGCACCACTGGCAAGACGAGTACGACGCCGCCTACCTGTACCTGGTGCTCGCGGGTCAGGAGCCGGACCAGAAGAAGAAGGAGATCTACATCAAGCTCGCCGGTGTGGAGGAGCGACACACGCAGCTGTGGGAAAAGCTGCTCGCCGAGCACGGCCATCCGATCGCGGCCGAGCGGGCGCGCCCCACCCTCAATGCGCGGTTGCGGGCCTGGTTCGGGCGTCGCTTCGGGCCCGGGTATCTGCTGCCGCTGCTGCTGCGAGAGGAGGGGCAGGAGGTCAAGGGCTATATGGACCTCCACAAGGAGTCCCGCCTCGACGATGCCCGGGACATCTCGCTCAAGCTCGCCAAGGAATCCGCGGCGCATGCGGAAACGCTGGCGGGGATCGCGGGGAAGACGAGCGAGCCGTGGCACCGCACCGAGTCGGGCGGCTACCTCCGCAACGTGGTATACGGCTTCAACGACGGCCTCACCGCAAACTTCGGCCTAGTGGCCGGTGTGCTGGGCGCGGCAGCGGCGCCGCACTTCGTCTTGGTCTCGGGGCTCGCGGGGATGATCGCGGACGCGCTCTCGATGGGCGCGTCGGGCTACCTCGCCGCCAAGAGCGAGCAAGAGGTCTACGCGCACGAGATCGCGATGGAGAAGGAAGAGATCCGGCTGATGCCCGACGTGGAGCAAGACGAGTTGACGCTGGTCTACCAGGCGAAGGGCATGGAGCCCGGGATCGCGCGCCAGTTGGCGGTCGACGTGATGCGCGACCCGCAACGGGCCCTGGGCGAGCAGGTGCGCGAGGAGCTGAAGATCGGCGAAGCGCACGCCACGCCGTTCAAGGAGGGCTGGGTCACCGGCGCATCCACGGCGGTCGGTGCGCTCATCCCGGTGGCGCCGTTTCTACTGTTCAGCGGGCGGACGGCGGCCTGGTTGGCGTTCGCGATCGCCATGTTGTCGCACTTCGCGGTCGGCGGCGCGCGCAGCTTCTTCACCGGCCGCGGCGTGATCCGCAGTGGGATCGACATGTTCGTGGTCGGACTGGGCGTAGCGGCCGTCGGGTACTTGGTCGGAAACGTGGTAGCGAACGTCCTATAAGACGAAGTTCAGCAGTCGATCCTGCACGTAGACCGTCTTCCGGACCGGCTTGCCGTCTACGAACCTCTTGACCGACTCGTCTTGCATCGCAAGTGCCACGACCTGTGCCTCGGTTGCGCCGCGTGAGACCGTGAGTCGCCCGCGCACCTTACCGTTCACCTGAACCACGATCTCCACGTCGCCAGCGGCCGCGAGTCTCTCGTCGTAGGCCGGCCAAGCCGCCGTGAAGATCGACCGCTCATGCCCGAGTACCCCCCAGAGCTCCTCGGCGAGATGGGGCGCGTACGGAGCGAGCATGACGAGTAACGGCTCGATTGCCTGCCCGCTCCCTGCTCCCTGCTCCCTCACGAGATTCACGTACTCCATCATGGCCGCGATCGCGGTGTTGTAGTTGAGCGTCTCGGTATCGACGGTCACCTTGCGAATGGTCTGGTGCAGCTTGCGCTCGACCTCCGAGGGCAACCCCGGGGACCCCGGGCGTACGCGCGGGGCTAGAGCTGCTTCGTGCGCGACCTGCCATACCTTGTCGAGGAACCGGCGGATCCCGATGATCCCGGTCTCCCGGAAGTCGCCGCCCTGCTGGAATGGGCCGAGGAACATGAGGTACATCCGGAAGGTGTCCGCACCCCACTTCTGGATGTGCGCGTCGGGGATCACGACGTTGCCGCGCGACTTTGACATCTTCGCGCCGTCCTTGATGATCAGCCCGTGCGCCCGGAGCTTGGGGAACGGCTCGTCGAACTCCACGTATCCGAGCTCCTGCAGCGCCATGGTGACGAAGCGCGAATAGAGGAGATGGAGCACGGCGTGCTCATTCCCGCCGATGTAGGTCGTGACCGGGAGCCACGTCTTCGTGCGCGCCGGGTCCCACGGCCGGTCGTCGAACTCGGTGGACGGGTACCGCAGGAAGTACCACGCCGAGTCGAGGAACGTATCGGAGACGTCCGTCTCACGGCGCCCCGTGGCCCCGCACTGCGGGCACTTCACAAAGTACCATTCCTTGTGCCGCGCCAGCGGGCTCACGCCGCTCGCGTCCGGCCGGAAGTCCTCGATGAAGGGGAGCTCCACCGGCAGATCCCGCTCCGGCACGGCCACCGGGCCGCAGCGGTCGCAGTAGATGATGGGGATGGGCGGGCCCCAGTAGCGCTGGCGCGAGATGCACCAGTCGTGCAGGCGGTATTGCACCTGTGGGGTCGCGAGCCCCTTGGATTGCAGCCAGGCGACGATCCTGCGGCCCCCTTCCCGGCAAGACAGTCCGTCGAATTCGCCCGAGTTCACGAGCACGCCGTCATCGGTGACCGTCGGCAGCGGGCCCCCGCCCTCAGCGCGGACCACGGGGCGGATCGCAAGCTTGAAGGCGGTCGCGAACTCGAAGTCGCGCCGATCGTGCGCCGGCACGGCCATGATCGCCCCGGTGCCGTATTCCATGAGCACGTAGTCCGCGATCCAGACGGGGATCGCCTCGCCGGTCGCCGGGTTACGCGCGTACGAGCCGAGGAACACCCCGGTCTTGGCCTTGTCGCCCACCTGGCGTGACACGATGTCTTTCGCCTGCACCTCGCGGCGGTAGGCGTTGACCGTGCGGCGCTGCTCGTCGGCGGTGAGGGCGTCGACCAGCGGGTGCTCGGGCGCGAGCACCATGTAGGTCGCGCCAAACACGGTGTCGGGCCGCGTCGTGAAGACGGTGATCTTCTGCCCGGCGGGGGTCTCGAACACGAGCTCCGCGCCTTCGCTCCGCCCGATCCAGTTGTGCTGCAGCGTCCGGGTCGAATCCGACCAATCGAGCCGGTCGAGATTCTTGAGCAGCCGCCCGGCGTAGCGGGTGATCGCGAAGAACCACTGCTCGAGGAACCGCTGCTCGACCTTGGTGTCGGGATGGCGCTCGCAGTAGCCGTTGATCACCTGCTCGTTCGCGACGACGCTCATGTCCTTCGGACACCAGTTGACCGCCGCCTTCTTCCGGAACGCGATGCCCGCTTTGTAGAGCTGGACGAAGATCCACTGCGTCCACTTGTAATAGCGAGGGTCCGTGGTGGACAGCTCGTGGCGCCAGTCGAACATGCCGCCGAACCGCGTGAGCTGGCGGCGGAACGTTGCGATATTTTGGGGAATGAGCTTGGCCGGGTGCGTGCCGACCGCGAGCGCGTAGTTCTCCGAGTGGATGCCGAACGCATCGAACCCGATCGGCTCGAACACGTCGTGTCCCTGAAGCCGGCGGAACCGGCCGTAAATATCCGCGCCGGTGAACGCGAACATGTTCCCCACGTGTAACCCTTCCGCGGAGGGATAGGGAAACATCATGAGGTTGTAGAACGGCCGACGCGGCCGGTCGAGGTCGGGCTCGTTGGTGTGATCAGCAGCCCAACGCGCTTGCCACCGCGCCTCGACCGCCTGCGGGTCGTAACTCGGCACCTGGGTCATAAGTCCATGAAATTACACAGACTTGCCCCTGCGGGTAACCCTGCGTACCTTAGCGCTCCAACCCTTACGACATGGCCAGCCGCACCCCGCAGCTCCGGCAGAGCTTCCTCGTCACGGGGGCCGGCGTCGCCCTGGTGCTGGTGATCGCGTTCGCGACGCTGTCGGGCAACAGCGCCCAGCGCACGGCGGAGCGGCAGGCGAATGAGCTGGGCCAGGTCGCGGCGCTGCGGGTCGCGACGCTCGTCGACCAGTACCTCCGGGAGCGCCGACACGAGGCCGAAGCGCTGGCCGCATCTCCGGCCGTGGTCCGGGCCGCGATCGAGGCCGCCCAGCAGGCCGCCAAGCAGAAGCTGCCGCAGCTCGACATCCCCACCCTCGAGCAGATGTTCGCTCAGCGCCGGGCGCTCGGCGGGGACGCCGACCTCGCGGCGTACTTGAGCGGATACCCCCAGCGCTCCGACTACGGCGAGCTGTTCTTCACCGAGCACCACGGCTACACCGTGCTCGCCTCGGGGCGGACGTCGGACTTCGTGCAGTCCGACGAAGCATGGTGGCAGCGGGCGATGGCCGACGGCCTGTTCGAAGGCGCCCCGCAGTATGATTCCTCGGCGGCTGTGCTATCGCTCGAATACGACGTCGCGATCCACGCGCCCCGGGCGACGCGGCCCGTGGGCGTGCTCAAGACCGTGTTCGCTCTGGACCGCCTGTCGCGCCTGCTCGTGGGAGTCGAGGTCAGCGGGGGCCGACTCCAGGTGGTGGACGCCACGGGACGCGTGATCGTAAGCGCGAATCAGGACGAGCTGCTGCACACGCTCCCGGACGCGGCGGCGGTGCCGCGCACGGAGTTGCCCGCCCGCACGACGCTGCGGACGGGCAGGGCGGAAGACCTCGTTGTCACCGCGCCCACGAACAACGGCAAATGGTGGGTGGTGTTCCGGCAACCGACGGCCACCGCGTACGCGGGGGCACGCGGCACCCGGGCGAGCATCTTCCTGTGGGCGCTGCTCCTGTTCGGCGCGACGGTGGGCCTCTTGGTGTTCTTCCGCCATCGCCTCAACAAGCGGATCACCGAGCCGGTGAAGGCGGCGGGTGCGATCGCGAGCCGCGTGGCGGGCGGGGACCTCTCCGTCACGGTCGTGACCCAGCGCACCGAAGCGGCCGAGGTGGGCGATCTCCTCTCCTCGGTCCACACGATGGTGGTGGCGCTGCGGCGGCTGGTGGGCGCGATCCGCACGGCCGCCGACGAGGCGGCGGCGATGGCGACTGAGATCTCGTCGTCGACCGAAGAGATGAGCGCCTCGACCGAGGAGATGACGGCGACCTGCCAGGACCTCACCAGGCGCGCGGCGGATCAGGCACAGTTGGTACGCGCCGCGGCGGACGATGCGGCCAAGATCCTCCACATCGCCACGGCGCTCGCGGCGGGGGCGGAGGACTCGGTGCGGCGCAACACCGCCGTCGCGGACCTGGCCCGGCGGCACAAGGAGGTGCTCGATCAGAGCACCGCGCAGCTTGCCAAGCTGGCCGAAGAAGTGGAGCGGGGCTCGAAAGAAGCGGCGGCGCTCGCTCAGGCGTCGGGCGAAATCCAGAAGTTCGTTACCCAGACGAAGGCGATCGCGACGCAAACCAACATGCTCGCCCTGAACGCCGCGATCGAGGCGGCGCGCGCCGGCCCGCAGGGGCGCGGCTTCGCCGTGGTGGCGGACGAAGTGCGGAAGCTCGCCTCGGTGGCGGCGGCGGCGGCGGGAGACACGGGGGACACGGTGCGCGGCGTGCTGGCGCGGGTCGAGGCGACCCGGGAGCGGCTGGCGCACCTCGCCCAGGGGGGCGCCGCGGCGCGCGCAGCCGCACAAGCTGCCGCGCAGGGCCTCGCGACGGTGGCCGCGGAGGCGCAGGCGAGCGACATCTGGAGCCGGGAGATCGCGCGGTCCGCGGAGGAGATGCGGGCGCTGGTCGAGGAGATCAGCGCGCGCCTCGCCACGGTGACCCACGAGACGGAGAGCCTGCTCGCCGCGGCGGAGGAGATCGCGGCGTCGAGCGAGGAGCAGAGTGCCTCGACCGAGGAGATCGCGTCGTCGGCGAACCAGCTCGCCGAGGCGGCGGACAAGCTGACCGGCGCGGTGAAATCGTTCCGGCTGCTCGCCGACGAGGAGCCGCCACCGGAGCGGCAAGCGGCGGACTAGCGCGTTCGGTCTGGCGTGAAATCCACGCGAAAATTGGAGGGCCCGGCGCGCTGCCCGTCCTCGCGGGCCGGCAGGTGTCGGTCCCACCGTAAGCGTCCCAGCACGCCTCCGACCACCGCGACCCCGAGCGCGAGCAGATGAAGGCGCGGGTTCCCCCGGGCGACCACGCCGGCCTTGGCGAGCGCAAACGACAGCCACCCCCCGCCGATGAAGAAGCACACGATGAGTGGTGCGAGCAGCAGCAAGCCCGGACCTTGCATGAACGTCATCACGCGCACCAGAGACCCGGGCTGCGAACGGACATTTCACGCAGGTGGCCGGCTCCTCGCCGGGAGCCCCCGCCTCGCCGTCACGGCTGGCGCCATCTCGCCCCGAGCCGCGCGACGAACTCGTCAGCGACGTCCGGGCCCCAACTGCCGGCCGCGTAGTTGGGGAAGTGATCCGGTCGTTTGTGTTGCCAGTAGTCGATGATGGGATCAACGACCGCCCATGCCGCCTCGACTTCGTCCGATCGGGTGAACAGGGTCGCGTCGCCGAGCATGCAGTCGAGCAGCAGGGTCTCGTAGGCCTCGTGGCCAGCCTCGCCGAACGCCTGGTGGTAGTCGAAGTCCATATCGACCGAAACCATCCGCACTTCCACGCCCGGGACCTTGACCTCGAACCGGAGCGAGATGCCTTCGTTGGGTTGGACCCGGATGGCGAGCACGTTGGGCTGGAATTGCTGGTCCGGCGGCAGCGGAAACATGAGGTGCGGCGGCTGCCGGAACTGGATCGCGATCTCCGTAGCGCGCCGCGGCAGCCGCTTGCCCGAGCGCACGTAGAACGGCACGTCGTGCCAGCGCCAGTTGTCGATCATGAAGCGCGCCGCCGCGTAGGTCGCCGTCCCCGAGTCCGGCGCGACGTTGGGCTCCTGCCGATAGCCCGGGACGGCGTGACCGTCGATCGTCCCTGGACCGTATTGTCCGCGCACCAGGTAGTCGTGCATCTCCGGCGGCGTGATGGGGCGGATCGCGCGCAGCACTTTCACCTTCTCATCCCGCACGGCGTCGGCACTGAACGTCACCGGCGGCTCCATCGCCGTGAGCGTGAGGAGCTGCAGCAGGTGGTTCTGGAACATGTCGCGCACCACGCCCGCTTCTTCGTAATAGCGCCCGCGGTGCTCGACCCCCACGCTCTCGGCCGCCGTGATCTGCACGTGATGGACGTGCTGGCGGTTCCACACCGGCTCGAAGATCGAGTTGGCGAACCGGAACACCAGCAGGTTCTGCACCGTCTCCTTGCCGAGGTAGTGATCGATCCGGTAGACCTGATGCTCGGCGAACGCCTGGCGCACGACGCCGTTCAGCGCCCGCGCGCTCTCGAGGCTGTGCCCGAACGGCTTCTCGATGATGACGCGCACCCACGCCGGCGCCACCGGGTCGCGGACTTGGGGCGCGACGCCGCTCGCATTGAGGTGGTGAATCACGTCCGGGTAGACGCTCGGCGGGATGGCGAGGTAAAAGAGGCGACCCCGCGCCGCGACGGCAGGCGGGGCGCCGTCTACTGCCTCGAGCCGCCGGCGCAGCGCGCCATACGTCTGCGCGTCGTCCAGATCGCCGCACACGTAGAACAGCCGCTCGCGCAGGGTCGCCGCGACGTCGGGCCGACCCCCGTCAGGAGCGAACTCGTCCAGCGCGCGCTGCATCGCTGTACGGAACGACGCGTCGTCGAGCCGCTCGCGCGCTACGCCGATCACCGCGACGGTAGGCGGCAGGAGGCCATCTTGCAGGAGGTGGTACAATGCCGGGACCAGTTTGCGGCGGGTGAGGTCGCCTCCCGCCCCGAAGATAACGAGCGTGCACGGCCCCGCCGCCTTCAAGGACAAGGCGGGGGGGTGCAGCGCTTCGGCGATGCGCGCGGCGACGGACAGCCGTGGGCTCATGTCGTCTTCACCGCATGACCGCCGAACTCGTTGCGGAGCGCCGCGATCACCTTGGCGCCGAACGACTCCGGCTGCCGCGACCGGAAGCGGGCCAGGAGCGACAGCGTGATGACCGGCGCGGGGACGTCGAGACGCATCGCCTCCTCCACGGTCCACCGTCCCTCGCCCGAGTCCTCGACGAACCCCTTGATCGCCCCCAGGTCGGCGTCCTTCTCGAACGCCCGCGCGGCCAGCTCGTTGAGCCAGGAGCGCACCACGCTCCCCTGGTTCCACAGATTCGCGATGTTGCAGAGGTCGAGCTTGAAGTCCTTCGAGGCATGCAGGATTTCGTAGCCCTCGGCGTACGCCTGGAGCAGCCCGTACTCGATCCCGTTGTGCACCATCTTCACGTAGTGTCCCGCGCCCGGCGGCCCGACGTGCGCGTACCCGTCCGGCGGCGCCAGCGTTTTGAAGATCGGCTCGCAGTGGCGGAACGCGGCCGGCGACGCGCCGATCATCAGACAGTAGCCGACCGTCAGGCCCCAGATGCCGCCGCTCGTCCCGGCGTCCACGAACTCGAGCCCCTTGGCTTCGAGCGCCTTCGCCCGGCGCATCGACTCGCGGAAGTTCGAGTTGCCGCCATCGATGAGGATGTCCCCGCGGGTGAGATGGGGTACGAGCTGCTCGATTGTGCTCTCCACTGCCTGACCGGAGGGGACCATCACCCAGACTACGCGCCGGCCAGTGAGCTGCCGGCAGGTGTCGGCGAGGTCGCGCGCGCCCTTCGCCCCCAGCTGCACGTGTGTCTGGATCGCGTCGGGGCTGCGATCGTAGACGACGACCTCGTGCCCCCCCTGGAGCAGCCGCCGCACCATGTTGCCGCCCATGCGGCCCAACCCGATCATCGCCAGTTGCATCGCTGCTCCTCCTTCAGATGGCCACGGCCAGCGCCGCCAGGTCGCGGCGGAGCCGTGGGGCGTCGAGGTACAGAACCGTGTGCATCCCGAGCAGCCGCGCCGTCTCGAGGTTGTGCTCGCGGTCGTCAATGAACACGGCAGCCGACGGGTCGGCCTGCGACATCATCAGCGCGCGCTCGTAGATTTGGCACGAGGGCTTGAGGACCCCCACCCAGCACGACGTGAAGAACGTGTCGAAGATGTCCCGCAGGCCGAACACCTGTAATCGGTGCTCGTTGAGCTCGGCCGATTCGTTGTTGATCGTCATCATCCAATAGCGGCATGTCCGCGCGAGGTTGCGCGCCACAGCGATGGTCTCCGGGAAGGGGATACTTTGACGCAACATAAATGCCCGGAAGTCCTCGCGGCGGAACGGGCGCGGTCGATAGAACACGGTGTGATCGAGGTATTGGTCCAGCGACATCCCGCCGGTTTCCCACAGCGTGACCGCCTCGTCGTGCCGCTTGTGTAGTTCGGCGGCGTCCAGGCCGAACGTTTCAGCAGCGGCCGCGCGGTGGTGCTGGTCCCAGCCGTTCGTGCCCAGGACTCCACCCACGTCGAAGAAGACGTGTGTGATGCTCACCGCTCGAGCAGTGCGAAGCCGTCGACCCGAATCGCGGGCCGGCCGCGCCCGCGCAGCGCGCGCAGATCGCCCTCGGCCTGCGCCGCCTCCAGTTGGCCGAACGTGTAGGGCACCCCGGGGATGGGGACGTCCCGGTCGGCCCGCTCGGTGATCTGCAGGAAGTGACCGACGGGCGGGCCGCCCTTGTGCAGTTGTCCGGTCGAGTGCAGGAACCGCGGGCCGTACCCGACCGTGGTGGCAACCTGCAGCCGGTCGCGCAACCTTCCGCGGGCGGCCGCGAGCCGCCGGTCGTTCTCGGGACTCGGTGGCAGGTACGCCATCAAGGCGAGATAGTCGCCCGGCCTGATGGCGGCCAGGAAGGCGTCGAGCTCCGCGGCGGTGGCCGGGGGCGCCGGCGGCTGTTTCCCGGCGAGCACGTCCTTGGTGTTCTGCTTGCTCTCGGCGACGTTGGGCTGGTCGAACGCGTTGATGCGCAGGATCGCTCCGGCGACGGCGGTGGCAAACTCCCAGCGGAAGAACTCCTGCCCGAGGTCGTAGCGGTCCTCCAGTGCCAGCCGCACAACGGGGTGGCCCGCGACGGTGAGCGCGCGCAGCCGCGCCTGCGTCGCTTCGTCTGCCTCACCCGCCAGCGTGAGCGCGATGAAGACGCGATCGCGCCCGTACACCTACGCGGCGCAGGCCTCAGCCGCGCGATGCGCACGGTGCAGCAGCAGGCCCACGTCGATCCCGATGAGAGCCGCCGGGACGAGTCCGAAGTAGGACAGGGCGGAATAGCGACCGCCGATGTCCTTGGGGTTCAAGAAGGTGCGGCGGAACCCCCGCTCCGCGGCGAGCCGGGCGAGCGGCGTGTCCGGATCGGTGATCGCGACGAACTGCGCCCCCCGGCCGCCGGTGCCGTCCCAGAAATAGCGGAACAGGCAGTCCGTCTCCTGCGTCGTACCGGACTTGCTCGAGACCAGGAACAGCGTGCGCGCGACATTCCCGCCGGCGCCGGCGGCGGCGGCGGCCACGGCGCGCGGGTCGGTGCTGTCGAGCACGAGCAGCGACGGGTAGCCGGTCCGGCGGCCGAATGTGCGCCACAGCACCTCGGGCGCCACGCTCGAGCCCCCCATGCCGCACAGCAACACCCGGTCGAACTCGCCCCGCAGCTGCTCGACAAACGCGGCCAGCGCTTTGACCTGCTGCGCCATCATCTCGCCCACGCCGAGCCAACCCAACCGATCGCTGATCTCCGGAGTATCGGGGTCAGGCATCCAGACGGTCGGGTCCCGGGCCCAGATACGCTTGGGCACGTCCGCCTGCTCCAGCTCCGCGAGCCGCAGCGTCACCGCCTGGTCGAACGCGCGCAGCTCGGCGGAGTGCCGCGGCGGTGCCGCGGCCACGAGCGCCTTACGCTTCGCGGCGATCACGCCGAGCAGCGTGTCGAAGGAGTGGGCGAATTTCTCGATCCCCTCTGTCTCGAGCACTCGCGTGACTTCGTCGAAATCGATCGCGGTCGCGAGGCGCTCCATAACGCGCTGCGCTGCCGCCGGGTCGCCGGGCAGGGTCTCTCGCACGGTGCCGTGGTCTTCGAACAGCTGCAGCGTCTGTGGCGGCAAGGTGTTTATCGTGTCCGCGCCGATCAGTGAATCCACGTACAACACGTCGGAATAGACCGGGTCCTTGGTGCCGGTGCTGGCCCACAGCAAACGCTGGGGCTTCGCCCCCGCCGCGGCGAGCGAGCGCCACCGCCCGCCGTTCAGCAGCTCACGGAACCACGCGTACGCCAGCTGCGCGTTCGCGATCGCGACCTTGCCGCGCAGGCCCAGCGACGCCCCGCCGATCGCGTCGAGCCGGCGGTCTACCTCCGTATCGACGCGACTCACGAAGAAGGACGCGACTGACGCGACGCGGTCGATCGGCTGCCGAGCGTTGCGCCGGGCTTCCAGCGCCCGCAGATAGCCCTCGGCGACCTGCCGGTAGTGCTCGAGGGAGAACAGCAGCGTGATGTTGACGTTGATGCCGTCGGTCAGCAGGCGCTCGATCGCGGGCCATCCCTCGCGCGTCCCCGGCACTTTGATCATCACGTTCGGCCGGTCCACCGCCGCCCACAGGCGACGGGCTTCCCCGATCGTGCCCGCCGTGTCCCGCGCGAGCGTAGGGGACACCTCGAGCGAGACGAACCCATCCGCTCCCTGGGACGCGTCGTAGACGGAGCGAAACAGGTCCGCGGCGGTCCGCACGTCGTCGACGGCCAGGAGGTCGAAAATGTCGCGCTCAGTCCGGGACGAGGCGGCGACCCGGGACAGGGCTGCGTCATAGTCGGTGCTCCCGCCGATCGCGTGCTCGAAGATCGTCGGGTTGGACGTCATTCCCCGGAGGCCGTCGTCGATCATCCGTTGCAGCTCCCCGGACTGGAGCATGCCCCGTCGCAAGTAGTCGAGCCAGACGCTCTGCCCGAAGTCGAGTAGAGCCTGCACGCGAGTTTTCGCGGCGACTTTAGCCATGATGCCCTTCCTCAAGTTTGTTTCCGTCAGGGGAGCCTGGCTGCCACGGCGGCCGCTCCCAGCAGCGCCACGTGCGGGTTCACGATGACGCGCACCGGCACGCGCGCGAGGTAGTCCGACATCCTGCCCTTGTCGCGGAACGCCCGGAGGAAGCCCCCGTCCCGCAGATGTCCCACGATGCGCGGGGCGATCCCGCCCCCGATGTAAATCCCTGCGCGGGCGAGCACGGTGAGGGCGAGGTCGCCCGCCGCCGCCCCGAGCGCATCGACGAAGAGGTCGAGGGTGTGGCGGCACAGTGCGTCGGTCCCGGTCGTGGCGAGCCGGAAAATTACCGCCGCCGGATCGCCGCCCTCGATCTCGGCGCGGACCGCTGGGTTCTCCGGGGCAACGCCGGTGCTCGCGAGGTAACGGTACGTCCCGAGGATCCCCGGCCCCGAGAGCACGCGCTCTTGCGACACGCGTCCGTATTCGCGCTCCAGAGAACGGGCCAGCCCCGCCTGGCGCTCACCGCGGGGGGTGAAGCCGACGTGGCCGCCCTCGGAGCCGTGCACCTCGTAGTGAGCGCCCCGCCGGGTGAGGAATCCCACCCCCAGGCCGGTGCCGGCGCCGATGAGCCCGATCGGGGCGCCCGCCTTGGGCTCGCCGGGCTGGAGCGTCTCGACGTCCTCTGCACGCAGCAACGTGATGCCGTGGCCGATCGCCGTGAAGTCGTTGATGAGCGCGCTGGACGCGATCCCGATGTCGGCGGCCAGGGCTCGGGCGTCCACCCGCCACGGGAGGTTCGCCGCCCGACATTCGTCCTCCATGGCCGGGCACGGCACCCCGACGCAGGCGCGCTCCGGTCGCGCGTTGATCTCCGCACAGAAGGTCCGCACGATCGGGGCGAGCCCCGGGTAGGCGCGGCTGGGATAGGTCCGGTGCTCTCGAATGGTGGCCCGACCATCCAGGACCTCCACCAGAGCCAGGCGCGCGTTGGTTCCCCCCACATCGCCGGCGAGGACGTTCATGGGACGGGCCGCGCCAGTCGCGCTGCCGCGGGAGGATCGAGAAACCACACGCCGTGCCGGGCGAGGACCGCCGGGATCTCGCTCGCCGAGGGGGGGGCGTCGCTCTCGAGCGCCCGGGCAACCGCCGCTGCCTTTTCCTTGCCCGTGACGAGGACCGCTACTTGCCGGGCCGCGGCGATGACGGGCGGCGTGATCGTCAGCCGCCGGCGCGGCGGCTTCGGGCCCTCCACCACGACCACACGGCGCTGTTGCTCGGCGAGCGCGGGTGAGCCAGGGAAGAGCGAGGCCGTGTGCCCATCCGGACCCATGCCGAGGACGAGCACGTCGAGCGCGGCGGGCAACTGGCGGTCGTAGGCGGCGGCCGCCGCGTCCAAGTCGCGGCGCTCTCCCTCCATGCGATGAACACGCGCCGCCGGGATCGCCACCCGCGTGAGCAGCACCTCCATCGCCATATGGAAGTTGCTGTCGGGGTGGTCGCGCGGCACGGCACGCTCGTCGCCGAAATAGACATCTACCCGGTTCCAGTCGATGCGGCCGGCCAAGTCGGGCGCCGCGAGCGCGGCGTACACCGGTCGCGGCGTCGTGCCCCCCGAAAGCGCAACGGCGCAGTGGCCGCGGGCGACGAGCACATCCGCCATCGTCTCCGCCAGCCATGCGGCGGCGCGGCGCGGAAGGGCTGCCGTCGGCTCGACGACGAGCTGCAGCGCCACGCTAGCACTCGGTCACATGTGACGGGGAGTCGGATCGAGCAGCGGACGGCTCGCCGCCGTCGGGCAGCGCCGTGAGGCGGTCGGTGAGCCGCGCCGTACGGGCCCCCAGCTGCCCGCACGCCGGGCAGCGGTTCAAGTGCGCGGTGCGGTCGACGTACTCCCGCACCGCGCGCACGTACGCGGCATGACTCCAGGTAAGCGGCGAGACCGACAGCGGCTCGCCCGTGTACGGATGGAGCTGCTCCGCCATCACCCCCGACGGCAATGCGCGTCGCGCAGCCCACTCGATCAGCTCGAGGCCCCCAGCGAGCTCTTCGGGAGTGCGGGCGCGCAGCAGGCGATAGCGCGCCAGCCACAACGTGCTGATGAACCACGGATTACCCGGCACGCGCTTCGTGTCCTGACGCTCCACCTGGTAGTAGGCGTCGTTCTCGAAGCGCGCGAGGCCGCCGATGTCGGTGTGCACCCAGAGCCGCTCCTCGACCTGGCGAACGGTCGACTCGGCGCGCGGATCGTCGAGCGCGAGCGTGCCGAACTCCACCAGCCCGAGGAGGCTCGAGTCCACGGTCATATCGAGCGTATACCCATTGGACCCCGGCGACGCCATGCGCGCGAAGCGCTGTTCCTGCTCGTTCCACAACACGGCGCCCAACCCGTCGCGCATGCGTTCCGCGCCGGCTTGATAGCGGGCAGCCCGCTCGGACTCGCCGAAGGCTTCGGCCAGCCGAGCCGCGGCGCGCAGGCCGGCGATCACGGCCGCGACCGTGAAGGCGTGCACCCCCCACCGCTCCTCCCACAGGTCGTGCGACGGGAGCGGCAGGCCGGTGGCCGGGTCGACGTAGCCGAGCAGAAAGTCCGCGGGGCGCGTCACCAGCGTGCGGTAGAACGGCGCCGTCTCCTCGATGCGCTGGTACAGCTCGAAATACTGCCACAGCGCCCAGATGATGAGCGCGGTCTCGTCTTCTTGGATGGGGAGCACGGGCTTGCCGTCGCGCACATAGCCGTGCCACGACGACGCCAGGGTTCCGTCGGGGTTGTACTTGTGGCGGACGTACCCGAGCGGCGAGATGACGTGCGAGCAGAACTGCAGGAATTTCTCCGGCGCGCCCACGTGGCCGGCGCGCATCAGGGCCGCGGCGACCAAGGCGCCGTCGCGCGGCCACATGTAGGAGTAGGTGTCGCGCGCGAACCCGATGATGTCCGTGTCGTTGGCCGCGGTGATCGCGCCGTCATGGTCGATCTGCGAGCGGATGATGAGCAGGCTCTGGCTATAGCGCTGCACGACCGGCTCCGGCAGCGCGTCGAGACCGCGCTGGTCCTTGCGCACCCACAAGCGCCAGTAGTTGCGCGTCCGGCGCAGCAGCTCCGCCGGTGACTTATCGCGCACGACCCGATCGATCGTGGCCACCTCGCGGAAGTCCCGTCCCGCCGCCATCCAGTAGTCGGCTTCCCCCGAGCCGCGCGCCGGCACGGTGAGCGACAGGCCAAGCGTGGAATCGACCGAGCCCTGAGCGATGGGATTGCCCTGCAGCTCGCCGTCCTCGGCGTCACGCCACGTCCCCTCCGCACCGCCAACCTCCTTCGTCCCGCACGCGTACCGCCGCACTCCGATTTCCCCACCCACCGCGCAGTTCATGAGGAAGTAACGGTCGTCCTTATAGTGGATCACCGCCTGCGTCTCGGGAGAATACAGCGCCGTGTCCCCTACCTCGTTGCCTCGGATGTGGAAGTCGTGGTGGAAGAAGAGCCGGATCTCGCGGGCGCGGTCCTGGAGGTTGCTCACCCGGATGTGGCGCACCAGGACGTTCTCGAAGAAATCCACGACGTCGTGGCACAGGAGCTCCACGCCCAGAGCCTCGTGCCGGGCGCGCACCTCCGTGACCATGGATTCGACACCGTATTGCATGTCCAGCTGCCACTCCGGGCCCATCCAGCTGAACCGGCCCGCCGCCCACACGCCGAAGCGGAAGGGATGCCCGGTAGCGTGGTTTTCTTTTCCCACGTGGGGGTAGTAAATGTCCCGGATCAGATAATCGCGCCCGAACGCCACGAGCAGCTTGCCGTTCGCGAGCGGCAGGTCACGAGGCATGCGAGCCTACTCCCCGGCGCTCGAGCTGCGCCCGTGCGGCGGCGGCCACGTGCTCCACGGTAAAGCCGAATTTCTTCTGAAGCTCCTGCAGCGGCGCCGACGCGCCAAAGGTTTCCATGCCGATGCGCGCGCCCTCGGGCCCCACGTAGCGGTCCCATCCGAACTGGCTCGCCTGCTCCACGGACACCCGGGCCGTGACGTCGGGCGGAAGCACGCCCTCCCGATAGGACTGCGGCTGCTGCTCGAACAGCTCCCACGACGGCATGCTCACGACGCGCGCCTTCACTCCCTCGGCGCTGAGCCGCTCGAACGCCTGGACACACAGGGCCACCTCGCTTCCGGTACCGAGCAACAGGACGTCGGGGCGTCCGCCGTCCGCGTCCGCCAGCACGTAGGCTCCGTTTGCGAGTCCCGCGGCCGACGCGTAGCGCGTGCGGTCGAGCGTCGGCAGTGCCTGCCGTGACACCACGAGGGCAGCGGGGACGTGGCGCAACTGGAGGATCACGCGCCACGCCTCCCGCACCTCGTTCGCGTCCGCCGGGCGCAGCGTGATGAGCCCCGGGATGGCGCGCAGCGACGCGAGCTGCTCGATCGGCTGGTGTGTGGGTCCGTCCTCCCCGACGCCGATCGAGTCGTGCGTGAAGACGTAGCCGCAGCGCCGGCCGCCCGTAATCGCTGAAGATCAGGAAGCCCGAGCCGAACGGGCGGACCTTGGACAGCGACAACCCGTTCAGCACCGCGCCCATCGCGTGCTCGCGGATTCCGAAATGCAGGTTCCGTCCTCCGGGGCTCTCGGCGGTGAGATCCCCCGCGTCGGGGAACGTCAGCCGCGTCTTGGTCGAAGGGGCCAGGTCCGCCGACCCGCCGATCAGCCAGGGCACGTTCTTGGCCACCACGTTCAGCACCTGGGCCGACGCGTCCCGGCCCGCGAGTCCCTTGGGATCCGCAGGGAAACTCGGGAGGTCGCGATCCCAGCCGTCCGGAAGCTGGCGGTGCTGCATGCGGTACACCTGCTCCGCGAGCTCCGGATACGACTGGCGGTAGTGCTCCAACGAGGCGAACCAGGCATCGCGCAGCGCCCGTCCACGCCTGCCCACACCGCTCGCGACATGCTCCCGCACGCCGACGGGCACGAGAAACTTGGCATCCTCAGGCCAATCGTAGGTGCGCTTGGTGAGCCTGATCTCTTCCTCGCCCAGGGGCTCGCCGTGCGCGGCGCTCGTGTCTTGCTTGTTGGGCGCACCATAGGCGATATGGCTGTCCACGATGATCAGCGTGGGCCGGTCGGTCGTCTGGTGGAAGGTGCGGAGCGCCCGCCGCAGCATGTCGAGGTCGTTGGCGTCGCCGACCCGCGTGACGTTCCAGCGGTACCCGATGAAGCGCGTCGCCACGTCTTCTGAGAACGCCCAGTCGGTGTGACCCTCGATCGTGATCTTGTTGTTGTCGTAGATCCAGCAGAGGTTGGAGAGCTGGAGATGGCCGGCGAGCGACGCCGCCTCCCCCGAGATGCCCTCCATCATGCAGCCGTCACCGCACAACGCGTACACATCGTACCCGAACAAGTCGAAACCCGGACGGTTGAAGAACCGCGCCATCCAGCGGCTCGCGATCGCCATGCCGACGCTGGTCGCGACGCCTTGCCCGAGCGGGCCGCTCGTCGTCTCCACACCGGAGGTCCAGCGGTACTCGGGGTGCCCGGGTGCCTTGCTGTCGAGCTGACGGAAACGCTTGATGTCGTCGAGCGTCACGGCGAGCTGGCCCAGCCGCTCGTACTTGGCGTTCACCGCCTTCACCCCCGCGAGCGCGAGCATCGAATAGAGCAGCATCGAGGCGTGGCCCATCGAGAGCACGAAGCGATCCCGGTTCGGCCAGATCGGATCTTCGGGATCGAAGCGCAGGAACTCCTGCCACAGGCAATAGACGACCGGGGCCATCGCCATCGGCGTGCCCGGATGTCCCGATTTCGCCGCCTGCACGGCATCCATCGCGAGCGTGCGGATGGTATTGATGGTGAGGCGCTCGAGGTCAATCACGATGCACCAAGGAGCGCGCGCCCCTAGATGTGCGCGCGCAGCGGTGTAAGCCCACCCGCGAACCTCCCCAATGGGAGCACCGGGACGCGCACCGGCGTGGCCCACATATCGCGATTGTGCGCGCCGAAGACGGCCCGATAGAGGCCGCCCTTCGCGTACTGCCGCCCGGGCGCGACGACTACGAAACTGTCGGCCCAGGAAGGGACCATGACCGTCTGCGCGCGGAGCGCAGGGGCGGTCGCCAAGCAGGCGACGGCCGCGATTAGCGCACGCGGTCCGAATACGGGAACTGCCACTCGCCCTGGAGCAGCCATCGTGAGCCCCTCTTCGAGAATCGCGCACACAGAGCTTCTGCTGACGTCGTCGGGATCACGACAGGCGCACGCCGCACACGCGCGCATCACGGCAGGATCGGGCCCCACGGGGTCCTGAGGGTGTCGCAATACGACCCAGCCCGCACCGGGTCGTGCCTCCGTCGATCACGGCGGGCTTCAGCCGGGAACATGGCGCGCGTGCCGTGAAGTTGCTAGAGGCACCTGACTCACGCCTGGCGTCGCTACTTGCGGCCCCCAGTAATCAGCGCCATTGTCATCCCTTCCTTCCCTGGCTCGGGAGACCAACACGCCTGCTCGTGCGGCGGCGTTCGGTATGTCGCTCCTGGCTGCTCTGTCTTTGCAGGTGGCCGGGCAAGGCGCGCGTGGGCCCGCGCCCGTCCGCATCGGCGTCGTCCTCGACGGGCCCTCGGACTTCACCGACTCCCTCCGTAGCCAGTTCGCGCGCGAGATCGTTGCCTTCTTCGGCGCTGAGCGCACCGTCGATCTCCCCTCGACGGCTACACTCCGGGGCGACTGGACCGCCGCCGGGGCGAGCGCCGCCATCGACCGGCTGTTGGCCGACCCCGCGGTCGATATCGGGCTCACGCTCGGCTCGCGACGTTCGTGACGCTGATTCTGGTGCCAGTCCTGTACGCGATCTTCGTCGAAGACTTGAAGATCGTGAAGTGGGAGCGGGTGGGAGCATCGCACTGACGCCGCTGTTGAGCGTAGTGCTCGTCTCGGCGGTGCTGATCGCGGTGACGGGGACCGCCGTCGCGATCGTGTTGTTCAAGTCCGCGAAGCGGGCGGACTGGGAGCAGCAGTCGCCCGATGGCGAGCAGGTCGCGTGACTCCGGTTCGTCATGTGCCGTCGCCGCGCCCGCTCACCCTGACGTCGCCGGGCGAGCGCCCGCCCGGCACGTGGCGCTACTCCTCGCGTCTCGCGCTGGTCCTTTCGGGCGGCGGCGCCCGCGGCGCCTATCAGGTGGGCGTGCTCGCCGGCCTCGCGGAGCGCCTGCCGGGGCTTGAGTTTCCCATCCTCACCGGCATGTCGGTTGGAGCCATCAACACGATCTACCTGGCTGCCCACCCTGGCCCCCTGCCCGCTGCCGTCGCTGGCTTGAGGAGCGAATGGAGCGGTCTCACGAGCGACGCGGTCTACCGGGTGCGCTCGTTCCGCCTCGTACGCTCGGCCTTGCGCTGGGCGTGGCAGGGCGCTACCGGGCGGCGGCGCGATCCCGTGGCGGTGCGTGGCCTCACCGATACGCAGCCGCTGCGAGAGTTCCTGACGCGGTGCGTGGATGTGCGCGGCATCGGCGCCAATATCGCCAACCGACGGCTTCGGGCGGCCGCTCTGAGCGCTACGTCCTACACGACCGGCCGCTCCGTGACGTTTGTACAGGGAACCGCCGACACGCCCGTGTGGGAGCGAGTGCAGCGCATCGCGGTGCGGACACAGCTCATGCACGACCACGTGATGGCGTCCGCGGCTCTCCCCCTTGTGTTTCCGGCCGTGCGTATCGGCGACGAGTTCTACGGGGACGGCAGCGTGCGCCAAATGGCGCCCCTGGCACCCGCCTTGCACCTCGGCGCCCGAGCGGTGGTCGCCATCGGTCTGGCTACGCCGCGCACGGCTGCGTCCTCCGCGCGCGCCGCGGATTACCCCAGCGCGGCGGAAGCGATGGGTCTCCTATTCGACGCCATCTTCCTCGACGCCCTCGCGGCCGACGCCGAGCGACTGGAGCGCGTCAACCGGTTGCTCGCCGCGCTGCCGCCGGACATCCCCCCGCCCGACGGCCTGCGGCCGGTCGAGCTGCTGCTGCTCCACCCGACGCGAGACCTGGGCTCCCTCGCCGCCGGGCAAGGCGGGCTCCTGCCCCCGGGCGTGCGCCGGGTCATCCGCGCGCTGGGCGGACACCGGGACGCGGCCGCGGAGTTTCTCAGCTTCCTCCTGTTTCATCCCGCGCACACGTCGCGCCTGGTGGACGTCGGCTACGAGGACGTCAAGACGCAATGGCCGGCGATCGAACGCTTTTTCGAGAAGCTGGAGCGGGCGGCCCAGACATGAGCGCCCAGTCTCCACGCCGGAACCAATCGGCACTAGGCCCCGTAGAGAGGAGGACGAATCCCGTCCCTACGCACCTGCGCGGAGCCGCCCCGAGATGAAGCGCCGTACGATCATCATCCCAGCCGTCGCGGTCGCCGTCCTCGGCCTGGGCGCCATGGCCGCCACCGGAAGGCTCGGCGGCAAGAAGAAGGAAGGGCCGAAGGCGGTGGCGGTCGTGCGCGGATCCCTGGTCGATAAGGCCCTCGCCGTCGGCACCATCGAGCCCCGCATCGAGGTCAGCGTCAAATCCATCCTGGCCGGAGTGGTGCGGCGGCGCTTCGCCGAAGTTGGGGACTTCGTCAAGCGGGGCCAGCCGCTGCTCGAGATCTCACCCAACCCGACACCGCTGGAAATGGTGGAGCTGCGCCGTAACGCGGAGCTGCGAGGGATCGAGCTCAAGAACCTGGAGCGCGAGTTGACCCGCCAGCAGGAGCTGCGTAACAAGAACCTGATTTCCCCCGCCGATCTCGAGACCGCGCAGCGGCAGGTAGACGAGGCGCGCTCGCAACTGTCGCTGGCGCAGGAGCGGCTGGCGCTGCAGGAAGGCGGCACGGTACTGGCCAACGGCAAACCGGTCGAGACCGTGGTCCGCGCCCCCATCGACGGCTACATCCTCGAGGACTCGATCGAGATCGGCGATCCCGTGGTGCCGCTGACGCCGTACCAGGCGGGGACGGTGCTGATGCGCATGGCGGCGATGCGGGACTTGATCTTCCGGGGAACGGTGGACGAGATCGACGTGGGCCGGCTCAAGGAGGGCATGCCGGCAACCATCAAGATCGGCGCCCTGCCTAACGCGAGCGTGAAGGGCCGGCTCGAGAAGATCTGGCTCAAGGCGCACAAGCAGGAGCAGGCGACGGTGTTTCCGATCGAGATCGTCCTGACGGAGGTGGCAGGCGCGACGCTGCGCGCGGGCTATTCGGCCAATGCGGAGGTGACCATCTCGCGCCGGGATAGCGTGCTCTACATCCCGGAGCGGCTCATCACCCACCGCCACGACTCGAGCTTCGTGACCGTGCGCACCGGCCCTGGCAAGACCCAGGAGCGCTGGATCAAGACCGGTCTCTCCGACGCCATCAACATCGAGGTGCTGGAGGGCCTGCAGGTGACCGACTCGATCGTCGAGCCGCCGCCGCGCGAGATCACCTGACGTGTGGCGCGAGTTCGTCACCGACCTGCGAGCCCAGAAGCTCCGCACCTCCCTCACCGTACTCGGGATTGCCTGGGGCACGGTGGCGGTGGTGGTGCTGCTGGCGTTCGGCGTCGGTCTGGAGCGGCAAACCCGGAAGCGGTTTCACGGCTTGGGCGACCGAATCGTGATTCTCTTCGGCGGACGGACCACGAAGCCGTTCGCCGGCTTCGGCGATGGCCGCCCGATCCGCCTGCGGCCGGACGACGTGCAGCTGCTGGCCCGCGAGGTGGCCGAGATCGAGTACATCAGCCCGGAGTTCATCACGCAGAGCGCCCGCGTGCGGCGCGGTGTCAAGGCGGCCTCGCCCGCCGTCACGGGCATCCTGCCCGTTTATGGGCTGATGCGCAACATCATCGCCGACGCGGGCGGGCGCTTCATCAACGATCGCGACGCCGCCGAGCGAAGGCGGGTGGCCGTGCTGGGGGACGAGCTCGCCAAGCTGCTGTTTGGTGACGCAGCGCCGGTCGGCCAGCAGGTGTTCCTGGGCGACACCCCCTTCACCGTCGTGGGGGTGATGCGCCCCAAGCTGCAGAACTCCTCCTACCAGCAGCGGGACAAGGACCGGATCTTCATTCCGGCGACGACGCACTACGCCCTGTTCGGCAACCGCTTCCTGAACAACATCGTCTACCGCGCGCGCAGTTCGGAGATCACCAAGCTGGCCGAGCGCCGGGTGTATGAGACGATGGCACGCACGTACAAGTTCGATCCGCAGGATAAGGACGCGCTCGCCTTCTGGGACACGAGCGAGTGGGAGACCCGCTTCGGCAAGATGTTCGTCGCGTTCAATATCTTCTTCGCCATCGTCGGGAGCTTCACCCTGCTCGTGGGCGGCATCGGGGTGGCGAACATCATGTATATCGTGGTGCGGGAACGGACGCCCGAGATCGGGGTCCGGCGCGCCGTGGGTGCCACCCGGGCCGACATCATGCGCCAGTTCTTCGCCGAAGCGCTGATGATCGTGACCATGGGAGCGACGCTCGGCCTGCTGCTCTCGTTCGGGCTCGTGGCCGCGTTGGGCGCGCTGCCGATCAAGGAGTTCGTCGGCGTGCCCACGATCTCTCCCAGCGTACTGGCGGCGACGCTGGCGCTACTCGCGATGGTCGCGGCGGCACAGGATCCCGTGGAAGCGCTGCGCACCTGAGCATGTTCTACATCCTGCTCCAGGAGTTCATCGGCGACCTGAAGGCGCAGCGCACCCGGGCCTTCCTCACCTTCTTTGCGGTGACCTGGGGAACGCTCGCGGTCGTGTTGCTGCTCGCGTTTGGTGAGGGACTGAAGCGCACGATCCGTGACGGCCTGCTGGGCGCCGGCGAACGGATTTTCATGATCTACGGCGGTGAGACCAGCAAGGCATTCGCCGGGTTGGGGCAGGGCCGGCGCATCCGGCTGGTGGAAGAGGACCTCGACCTCCTCAAGAGCGCGATTCCGGATATCGACCGGGGGAGTATCTCGTACGGGCGCTGGGGTACCGCGTTCCAGATGGGCAAGACCCGCACCAACGCGTTCCTGGAGGGCGTCGGTCCCGATCACGAGCCGATGCGCCACATGGAGCCGGCGCAGGGCGGGCGCTTCATCAACGCCGCCGACATCGCGCAGAAACGGCGCGTGCTGTTCCTCGGCAACGAGCTGGCGGAGCGGATCTTCGGCAAGGGCGTGGATCCGATCGGCAAAAGCGTCGTGGTGGATGGCTTGCCCTTCACCGTGGTCGGGGTGCTGCAGAAGAAGTTCCAGGACTCGAGCAACAACGGGCCGGACGCGGACCGCGGCGTCATCCCCTATTCGACGTTTCGCACCATCTACGGCAACCGGTTCGTGAACCATCTCGTCGTGCAGCCGCACGATGCGTCCCGGGGACCCATGGTGAAGGCGGAGCTCTACCGCGTCCTGGGGCAGAAGTACCGCTTCGACCCCCAGGATGAGCGGGCGCTGGGCATGTGGGACTTCATCGAAAGCGAAAAGGAGAACCTCGCCGTCGGGCTCGGCATCCAGATCTTCATGGGGCTCGTCGGGGTCTTTACGCTCCTCATCGCCGGCGTCGGTGTCGCGAACATCATGTACGTCGTGGTGAAAGAGCGGACGCAGGAGATCGGGATCAAGCTGGCGCTCGGGGCCCGCCGCCGGTACATCATGGCGCAATTCCTGTTCGAGGCCATGACGATCGCCCTTGCCGGCGGGCTGGTGGGACTCGCGACGGCGGCGCTCATCGTGATCGGGGTCGACGCGATCCCGAAGGAAGACAACCCGGCGATGCAGTACATCCTGAACCCGAAGCTGTCGTGGCCGATCGCCCTGATCTGCGCCGGTATCCTGATCGGCGTGGGGCTCATCGCTGGTATCCTGCCCGCGCGCCGCGCCGCGGCGGTGGATCCGGTGGAGTCGCTGCGGTACGAGTGAATGTGCTGGGGGCTAGGACGCAAGCGGACGGCCGATCTCCCAGTGATGGCCGAAAGGATCGACCACGCGGCCCAACCGCCACCCGTACGCCTCCTCCACCGCGATGACCTCTCGAGCACCCGCGGCAACTGCCTTCGCGAACATCGCATCCGGATCCGGTACGGTCAGGATCATCCGAACAGAACCACCGCCCAGCGACTCTGGACTGAAGTTGCCATGCTCAGGGGACTCGTCACTCAGCCAAAACTCCGCACCCTCGACGGACAGCCGAGATACCACCGAACCGCCGGGATCCTCCACACGGTAGACCTCGATCGCCCCGAAGGCCGCCTTGTAAAACTCCACCGCTCGCGCGCCATTCCGCACCGACAGCATGGGCGCGACCGAATACACGACGGAAGTCGCCGTGCCTACGTTTGTGCTCATCGATTCCTCTCGGTCGCTAGGCTGGAATGATTTTGAAGTTAGCGAAATCTCCGCCGGAGGTGTTCCCCACCCAGAGACCGACCCATCCTTTCTTACGGTCGCTCAACTGGTCGACCACTAAGCTGGGTTGTTTCGCATCACCGACGAAGACGCTCACCTTCGGACTTGCGACGACCACGCGCACGTGAAACCAAGCGTTCGGATCGGGCGCAGGATTGACGGCCTGCTCGTACTTCCCGGGCTGCTCAGCGCGCAACTTCTGCCACGTATAGCTGGGATGTGAGATGTATTGTACGGCGTGGCTCCGTCTTGCCGGGTCTACAGCCCTGAAGTTGAACGGCCGGAAGTAGATCGCGTCATACGTCGTTCCATCGACCCCATGAAAAGCAACACCGACGAAGCTCTGTTGCTGGACGTCCTTGCCCCTGACGTCAAATTCGATGGTGCCGTTGGCGAACTCCATTCCTTGCAGGTATGCCACGCCCTCGCCGGAGCTTTCGCTGAGACGAACTCCTCTCTTGGCGCCGTCGTTGAGGCTACTGACGCTGCGGTTGAAGACGTTCAAGCCTTTACCGTCGGCAAGCTTGGCTAGATCAGGCTCGATGATTCTCTGTTGACCCCCAACCCGGGAAACAGGGGAGAGGCCAGCGGCACAGGCTAGCGCAGCGATTACAAGAACACCTCTCTTCATGGTCCCCTCCTTGGACGTCATGCCATGCCGCCTGGCGCAGCGCGGAATCCCTTGACCGCGGCTCGCCCAAGCCAGACGAACAGGGCGAGCACGACGAGCTGCGTCACCAAAAATGGTGGCTCCTGCTGCTTCGGCGCGGCGACAATGAGAGCCGGAAGCCGCCGGAACAGCTGCACGAGCAGGACGAAGACGTTCAGGTAGAGCGCGAGCACGGCGCCCCAGACGTAGATCCCGCGCCACGCTCCGGTGAGGTGCTTGACGTAGCGCGCCACGATCACGGCGGCCAGGACGACGAGCGAGATGATCCCGACGGCGTGCGACGGCAGGAACGCCACGAAGGGAAAGCCGAATCCGGTGACGCTCGTCGCGACGGTCGTCACCAGGAAGACGCCGGTCCAGCCGTCGAGCCGCTTGCCGGCGACGAGCCCTCCCGCGACGACGAGCCCTGCGAAGATCCCGACAAGACTCAACACGACGTGAATCAACGTGAACGTCGTGAGGCCGAAGATCATGGGGGGGCGTCCTTTCGGAAGAGGAGCCAGCCGCGTGTCCAGCGTCAACGGTGATATACCGCTCGCCGTTGGATACAGCAATCCGCTCCAGCGCTGCTGCCATCAATATTGACAATCCGGGATATCCTCCCAGAATCCGGGGGCATGCCGGAGGACCTGGAAGGCGTCGTCGCCACAGCGACCCGACTCAGCCATGTCGATGGCGAGGCGGGTCGACTCACCATCGCCGGGTACGCCGTAGAAGATCTGGCTCCGTACGCCAGCTTCGAGGAAGTGGCGTACCTGCTGCTGCATGGCCGCCTGCCGGAGCCAGCGGAGCGCGTTCGGTTCACGCAGGATCTGGCCGGACGGCGCGCGCTGTCCCGCGTTGTACTAGAAGTAGTTCACGAAGCCGCTGCTACACAGGCACGACCCATCGATGCCTTGCGGATGGCGGCGGCCCTGCTCAGCCTCGGCCGCGAGGAGAGCCCCGGCGACGACGCGCTGACCGCAATCGCGTCCTTCCCGACGATCGTCGGGGCGTATTGGCGGGCTCTCAACGGGCAAGAGCCGCTCCCAGTGCGTTCCGACCTCCCGCACGCGGCCCATTACCTCCATCAAGTATTCGGCGCCGAGCCATCAACGGAACGGGCACGCGCGTTAGAAACCTATCTCAACACCGTGTGCGATCACGGTCTCAACGCCTCCACATTTGCGGCACGGGTTATCGTCTCCACGCGATCCGATGTCATTTCCGCGGTCACCGGCGCCGTCGGCGCACTCAAGGGTCCATTGCATGGCGGCGCACCGGGTCCGGCGCTGGATATGGTGTTCGAAATCGGTACTCCCGAAAGGGCGGAAGGTGTCATCCGCGCCAAACTCGATCGGGGCGAGCGTCTCATGGGATTCGGACATCGCATCTACCGCGTGCGTGACCCGCGTGCGGATGTGCTTGCCCGAGCTGCCGAACGCTTCTATACGAGCGGCGGCGATCAACTTCTCTATGACCTTGCGCGGCAGGTCGAAGTCACCGCGCTGCGTCTGCTCCGTGAACGCAAGCCAGAACGGCGGCTCGAGACCAATGTCGAGTTCTACACGGCGCTGTTGCTGCACGGTCTGGGATTTCCGTCCGAACTGTTCACTCCGACGTTCGCCGTCGGACGCGTCCTCGGCTGGTCGGCACACTGCCTGGAACAACTGCGCGACGGACGGTTGATCCGCCCGCAATCGGCCTACATCGGACCGACGGACCTCCATTACGATCGCGGCCCCACGCGTCCCGCGGTCTGAGATCGCAAAAGCCCTGCAACCTCAGGAGACACCATGCTGCTGATCCGCGAAATCATGTACTGCAAGCCCGGCAAAGTGCGCCCGATGGTCGAAAAGTCCCTCGCCATGGCGAAGCTCAGCGAAAAGCTGGGACAGGGCAAGATGCGCATCATGACGGATCTGTGTGCCGAGCGATACTGGACGATTGTGACGGAGTTCGAAGTCCCGAGCATGCAAGCCTTCGAGGAGATGATGCAGGGACAGGGGCAAAGCAGCGAAGCCATGAAGGAGTTCGAGACCATCATGAAGGGCTACCACGACTTCGTGGAGTTTGGGCGGCGGGAGATCTACAAGATCGAGGGCTAGGCGTCCTACCTTCTCCCGGCGTACCGCTCCTGGTGCGTCCTGCCGTCGAGGTCATCGGGGTCCACGGGTCTCTCCTCGATGAGCTCCTCGGGAGCGACTGTGTGGAAGGAGACCATTCCCCAAGCCTGCTGGCCCACAAAGAGTCGGTGCCACGTCGCAGGCGGGATCGTCACCCACCGTTGCTCGATAGCCGCACTCGGCTCGCTCACCAGCCCGCACGCAGTCCAGCCCGGTGCTTCACGGACCTCGAAGATTCCGCTGCCGGAGAGAGAAAGCGAGCGCTGGTGGCTGTTGGGATGTCGTTCGGCTCCGGTCTCGGCTCCAGCGCGAATGCCGAAGACCCAGCACGAGCGGATGCTCTCCGGCAGGCTACAGCCAAGCGCGCTGAGCGGGATGATCTCCCACGCCATCTGCTCCCTCGACAAAGCGAGCTGCTGCAGCGCACGCTGCAGCGCTTCCCTCACCTGGCCCGCCGCCGACGGGGTGCGGACGACCGCATCGAGCGCGGGGATCACTGGGTCTGAGGCGACGTTCATCTCAGTACAATCCGCGCCTTCGGGTCAGCCGGTCCGCCGCACTGCAGCCAAGCCCGCAGCTGCGGCGAGTGCCACAACAAACGCCGGCAGCGCCGTCACAACCGGCCACACGAGGAACGCGAGGACATGGCGGTGGCTCGAGACGGCGTGCGCATGCAGAATTGCCGCGACCGCCAGACCGAAAGCTCCCAGGGCCGCAGCCGACGCCGCGTGTAACGCCGTTGTCGCGGGCGAGCGGCGCAGCCGAACCTGCTCGTACCAGATGTGCGCCGCGAACGCGGCGGCACTCACTACCCAGGCCGCCAGCCGCCACGTGACCCGCATTTGATGGGATGCGGCCGCACCGGCGAGGGCCCCGAATGCGATGCCGGCGACGAGATACACAACGGCGACGAGGATCGCCGTCTGGAACCACCGTGGCCGGGATCCGTCCATGCGCCCCCCCTAACACGCCGCCGTCATGTTGCGGCGCCCTGCAACACCGACGCCACAATCGGGACGCCGACGAACGGGAAATGTCCCACCAGCTGCGCCCGCCGCCGCTGCATGCCCGCCAGCATCACATCCGCTTGCGCAGATACACATGGGTCGCGCGATCGCCCGCCACGTGCTTGGAGAAGAGCCACTCCATCAGTGCGGGCCCGCCGACGCCGAGCGGATTCTCGAGATCCTGATTCGTCCCCGCGCCGTAGCCATCGATGGACACCGCGAAGCTGCTCACTCGGAGTTTCGACATTAGTTCCTCGGAAGCGGATGCGCGCGAAAGAACGCCCACATCAGGCTCGTGGCGTCGATACTCGTGCTCGTCGGCCCGACGAACCATTGCGGCAGCGGCTTGCCGCCTGGCCAGGAATGGCCGCCTCCCTTGATGGTGTAGAGGACCACGGCCGCGTCGTCGGCGCACTTCGTGTATTCGAGGCGCGTGACGTCCGCTGCGACCACGGAATCGACCGGGTTCGTGCCGCACCGGTTTCTTCGGGCCCAACTCGCCGTGAAGGCACGGACGCCCTGAAATCGCTGGGGGGCGACCCACGAGAACCCTCCCGTGTACGGAGCAGCCGCATCGGCGGTCCCGTGAAACGCGATCATCGGCACCGGTCGCTGGTCCGTGCACCAGCTGAACGGTAACAAGAGAGCAGCCCCCACCATCCCGACCGCGGCGATCCGGTCGGACAGCGTGCAGGAAAGCGCGAACGACATGCCTCCGCCATTGGAAAGGCCGTTGGCGTAGATCATCCGCGGATCGATGTTGTACCGTACCTCCACGGTGTCGATCAGCTCGGAGATGAATCGGACATCACGCGACGGTTCGGCTCCGCCGCCCTCGTGCCAGACCCGTGGTCCGCTGCCGCCCTCTCCCGACGGGTACACGACGATGAAGCCGTGCTCGTCCGCCACGCGGTTCCACTGGCTCGTTTCCTTCTGGGCCGCCCCCCACAGACCCGCGCCGTGCAGGCTGATGACCAGCGCCGTTGCCTTCGCACGATCGTAGCTCCTCGGCACGTAGAGTACGTATTCGCGCTTCCACCCGGAGGACATGAACGAACCGTTGGGCCGGTTCGCCACGCGGAACGACACCGCCTCGACCAGCACCAGCAGCACGGGCAGGCTCAACAGCGCCAGCACCGCGCCGATGGCGCGCTTTCCCCTCCGCACGATGGTTGGTGCGGTCACCGATGCCGGTTCCACGCGAGCGCCACCGGCGCCGCCGAGATTCGCGCGAGAGGGACCGCCAGGATCGCGATGAGCGCGAGCACGTAGCGC
>WNGH01004323.1_pt1 | contig 30279 bp, 27 predicted proteins | sample 5400631 | NCBI WGS metagenome assembly WNGH01 (sample SAMN13153373, study PRJNA577476) | soil metagenome | isolation source: 115 cm soil or saprolite under Garry oak tree replicate 1 | place: USA:California | collected 2016-06-15
TGCAGGAGGCGCAGGAGCAGGGGGTTTTCCGGCTTGGAGATCTGAAGGCGCCGCGGATGAAGCTGGCAGCGCTATTGCACGATGTTGGGAAGCCTGTGACCTATAAGGTGGATAAGGATGGCGGCGTACATTTTTATCATCACCAGCAGGCGGGGGTGCCGCTGGCGCAGCAGGTGATGAGGCGGTTGGGTGCGAGTACGCAGGATCGTCGCCTGGTGGAGCTGGTGACGGCGCACCATATGCGTCCAGGACAACTGGCGCAGTCCGGTGTTGTGACGCCGCGTGCAATTCGCCGTTTTTTTGTGGACCTGGGGCCAACAGGCATCGCGGTAGCGCTGTTCTCGCTGGCGGATCACCTGGCCACGTTGGGGCCGCAGCCGCTCACGGATGCGTGGGAGCAGCACGTGGCTGTGGTGCGTTTGTTGCTGGTGCGCTACATTCGAGAACGAGAAAGTATTTTGCCACCGCGCCTGGTGAGCGCTGAGGAGTTGATGCGGCGTTTGAAGCTGGGGCGCGGGCCTCAGGTTGGGCAGTTGCTCGATCAGATTGCCGAGGCGCAGGCGGAGGGAATGGTGCGTTCGAAGGAAGAGGCCTTGTGGTGGGCAGAAGAGTGGCTGCGCGAGTGGACGCCGTGAGGCGTGGGACCGTGAGGCCTGGCACCCGCAAGGGCCCCACCACTCCACCCCGCCACCCCGTGCCACTACATTTCAAGGAACCGCCCGCCACCAGACGACGGCCCGACGGCTGTGGGAGCAGGGGCATACAACATGTAGTGGCACGGGGTGAGGTTGAGGGTGGATGGGCCCTTGCGGGTGCCAGGCATACAACATGTAGTGGCACGGGGTGAGGTTGGGGGTGGATGGGCCCTTGCGGGTGCCAGGCATACAACATGTAGTGGCACGGGGTGAGGTTGGGGGCGGATGGGCCCTTGCGGGTGCCAGACGTGGGACCAACCCAAAACTGTCAGGGAGAGTGCGGGCAGGTACGGATTTTCCGCCTACTAAGGTTGACAAGCTACCCCCCATATCGTACCATTACAGAGGCTAAAAGGGCGGTGGCAGAGACAATAATCCGTGTTCGCCTTGGAGTGCTGATTCGGAGTTTGTAGGTTGAAGGCAATCGCGATACTTTATGGGATATGACCTGGTGATTGTACTGGGGGGCGATGGTACGATTTTACACGCGTCACGCATTTGCGCGGCCGCTGATGTGCCCATACTGGGGGTCAATTTTGGACGGGTGGGCTTTCTGACGGAGCTTGAGCCTCACGAACTGGCGTCCCAACTTCCTTACTATCTCGAAAGGGATGCGTCCGTGTGGATCGATAAACGAGCGATGTTGCAGGCTGAATTGCACCAGGATGGGCATGCTGAAGAGTTCCTGGCACTGAATGATATTGTGATTGCACGCGGGATGTGGCCGCGCGTGGTACAGGTGCGCATCTGGGTTGATGATTATTACTATAGTACCTCCCACGCCGATGGCATTATTCTTTCGACTGCTACCGGCTCGACTGCCTACAATATGGCGGTGGGCGGGCCGCTGCTGCATCCACACGTGCAGAGTAGCGTGCTGACGCCGATCGCGCCGCACCTGGCTTCCGACCGTTCGTTGATCCTGCAGCCAGATGCTATAGTGAAACTTCAGATTTTTACGGGAGCGCAGAATGGTGTTTTTTCTGCCGATGGGCAGATGAACCGCGAGATTCAAAACGGCGCGGTGGTTACGGTTAAGAAGAGTCCATGTGTAACCCAGTTTCTCAGGCGCAGGCCGCCGACGTATTTTTACCAGATTATCAACGCGAAATTGAAAAGTGACGATGCTTCGTCAACCAGCCAATAGCAATTATGTTACTCGAACTAAGTATCAAAGATTTCGCTATCATCGATGCCCTCCACTTGCGATTGCACCGCCTGTTCAACGTGTTCACGGGTGAGACGGGCGCGGGCAAGTCGATCATTATCGACGCCGTCAACACACTGCTCGGCGGCAAGATCGGCGCAGAAATTGTGCGCGCAGGCTGCGAACGCGCAACTGTGGAAGGGGTCTTCTCGATTGAGAAGCTGCCGCCGGTAACGGGTGAATGGCTTATACTTGAGACCTCTGCCGTAGGAACAACGTCCGCAGAAGCGGCGAACAATGGCGCCAGGACGATGTTTGAGGCGTTCGACAATGCCGAGGCACAAAGCGAAGAACGCCGGCAAGTTGATGCGAACAGTGCGAACGCGGGTGTAGCGCTTGCAACGCTGCTGCACGAGTTCGATATCGAGCCAGAGGATGGGCACCTGATCCTGACGCGCGATATTTTCCGCTCGGGTCGCACGGTGGCGCGTATCAATGGGCGCACGGTAACGCAGCAAACGCTGCACCAGGTGGCAAGCTGGCTGGTCGACATTCACGGCCAGAGCGAGCATCTTAGCCTGCTGCGACCGGAGCAGCACGTCAATTTCCTCGATCGCTATGCTGAACTGCTCACCCTGCGCGAGCAACTCGGCACGAAGGTGGCAGAGTGGCGCAGTGCGCGTAAGACGCTGCAAAGCTTGCAGCAGAATGAACGGGAGCAGGCACGCCGCGCCGAGTTCCTGCAATACGAGATCGAAGAGATCGAGAAGGCGGAACTGCAGCCCGGCGAGGTGGAGGCATTGGAGCAGGAACGCAAGGTGCTCAGTAACGCGGAGCGGCTGCGCGAATTATGCGCTTTTGTCTATGGATCGATTAAGGGCGGCGAGTCAGGGGTCGACGATTTCCGGCCAGCACTCGACCAGCTGCGCACGGCCCAGAAAAGCATGGGCGAGTTGGCGCGCATGGACAAGGATCTGAAAGAGTATGAATCTAGCCTGGCAGAGGCGGTGTATCGCCTGGAAGACGTGGCCGCCAGTATCAGCAGCTATGAGAGCGAGATCGAGGATGATCCGCAGCGGCTGGCCGGGATAGAAGAGCGCCTGGATTTGATCTCCCGGCTCAAGCGCAAGTACGGCGCCACGATCGAGGAGATTCTCCAGCGAGCGGCTGAAGATCAGAAGGAACTCGATGGCATTGCTCACCGGGATGAATTGATCGCTGATCTGCAGAAACAAGATGGGCAGTTCCGGCTCGAGATCGGTCAGCTTGCGCAAGAAATTTCTGCGCGGCGGCGGGCTGCAGCATTAAAGCTGTCCGCTGAGATGGAAGCACAATTGGACGAACTCAATATGAGGAGAGCGCGCTTCTCCGTTCAAATCGAGCAGACACTCGATGAGAATGGCGTTCCCGCGAGCATTGATGGCCAACCAGAACAATACTACGCGTGCGATCTGACAGGCATAGACCAGGTGGAGTTCCTCATTGCTCCCAATCCCGGTGAGCCATTTAAGCCCCTGACCAGGATTGCCTCCGGCGGCGAGACCTCACGCTTGATGCTGGCGCTGAAATCTATCCTCTCGGCGGCCGATGCCACACCCACATTGATTTTCGACGAGATCGACGCCGGTATCAGCGGGCGCAGTGGGCAGATTGTAGGCGAGAAGCTGTGGATGCTGACGCTCAATCACCAGGTGCTCTGCGTGACGCACCTGCCGCAGATCGCTGCGTTTGCTGATACGCATTACAATGTGAATAAGCAACTTCACGAGGATCGCACAATTACACTGGTACACGAGCTGCGCCCGGAGCAGCGCGTGCGCGAGCTGGCGCAGATTATGGGCGGCAATGCTACCGAGTCTTCCATGAAAAGCGCGGAGGAGCTGCTGGCGCGCTCGTACCTGTGGAAAGAGAACTGGACGCGGGAAGTGCGGGAGTAGCTAATAGATGGCAGAGATTGCTATTGTAGGCGCAGGGATCAGTGGGCTGGCGGCGGCGCATGTGCTGAGTGATGCAAGGCACACGGTGACGATTTTTGAGGCGAGCGGAGAGGTCGGGGGGAGAGCGGCCACGAGGAGGCGTGATGGTTTCACTTATGATCCGGGCGCGCAGTATATCAAGGGTGGCGGTGCCGTGAGCGATACCTGGATTACGGGGCGCTTAATTACCGCAGCGGCCTGATAGCACTGGCACGACGCATGGCGGAAGGGCTGAATGTTCGCCTGGACGCGGGCGTTGTGCGCGTGAAACAGGCAGCCACCGGCTGGAGCCTTTTCGCAATGCAGGGGTATTTCCTGGGAGATTTCGAGCAACTGCTGGTTGCTATTCCAGCAGAAGAGGCAGCTGCGCTGGTGCAGGCCAGTGAGATGGCAGGCGAACTGCGGGATGTTACCTGTGCCAGCCTGCGCAAAGCACGCTATAACCCGTTGATTTCTGTAGCGCTCGGCTACAGGCAGAGGCCCAGGACACGATCCTATTACGCTCTGGTCAATACGGACAAGGCGCACGCGATCTCGTGGCTGGCATGGGAGCACGAGAAGGCTGCCGAACGTGTTCCCGGGGGTGCGGGACTGTTGATTGCGCAGATGGCGCCGCAGTACAGTCAGGAGCAGTGGGATACGCCTGATGAGCAGCTGGTTGAGGATGCGGCGGAGCGCGTTGCGACATTGCTCGATGAGCAGTTGGAGCAGCCTGTATTCCGGGATGTGCAGCACTGGCGTTACGCGCTGCCGGTGGAGAAGGCCAATGGGGATGAGGTGAATGGTGCCGCGCTGCCGAACAGGCTGGCATTCTGCGGGGACGCTTTTGTGGGCGGGCGCGTCCACCTGGCGCTGGAACACGGGGTGGAGGTGGCAAAAAGGATGATAGGTGATTGAGCATGGGAGTTTATGCTATAATTGGGGCGGAGTAAGGTAAGCCCGAATCGGTTGTAAGAGTTTTGAGGACCCATATTTATGAATAAAAAGCTGATGAGTACTATACTGCTATTTGTGGTGGCTATTGGCTGTTTTTGGTGGGGGCTGGCAATGCTGCTCGCGCCGGGTGACGCCGAGAGTAAGGTGTATGCCCTCCTGATCCTGGGCTGTTCTGTGTACGCGTTTGTCCTGATCTTGCGACTACCACGGAAAAAGATGCCGGCAGCGCGCCAGGACGAGCCGTATGATTGATGATTTGCCAGCAGAGTCGCTGCTGATACGCCTGGCAACCGGGGCAGATATAGCAACGATTGAAGAACTGGATAGCTTCAGCACTTCACCCACCCGCAACCTACGCCAGGAGATACAGGAATATTTTGGCTCGGTCGATCCTTCCACACACGGGCGAACACTGATCTTCCTCACAGAGATTGCAGGTAAGGCCGCAGCGAAAGCTGAATTGATGGTACCCCCTACTGAACATACCAACGCTATCGGCTATGTCAAACGGGTGGTTGTTCACCCAGATTATCGCAGGCACGGGCTGGCACGGAGCCTGATGGAGCATATCATCACGTATGCTCGTACGGAACTAGGATTAAACGCGCTCGATCTGCATGTATGGGAGGGAAACGCACCCGCCGTTAAACTCTATGAGACGCTTGGCTTTGAACTCCAGCATCGCGAACTCTACCTGCGCCTGCGCCTGTGAATGTCCGCCCGGTGATTATAAAGGCTGAGCATGAACGTGCCAGAGCCTGTACCATTCTTCAAATTGTGACGCAATTATCCCCCCCTTCGTTCTAAGACTGAGGCCGAGAATACCCCTTATTTGCTGTGGGGGCAGCTCTCTTCGACTCGGCACTGTGATGGAGAGTTACAAGCAAAGGCGTTTCATTACGAGACCACATCCTGCTCGACCATCTGCAGATACATCAGGATGAGCAGACACGAGGTTCATCCCAACATGAGTGGAAGGAAATAAGCACAAACGTATGGAGCAGCAATCTGCACTTGCACAGACGACTCAACCAGAGGAATCCCAGACCAGGAACAGATTCGCACGGGTGCGTGATTTCTTTGCTATGCATCACTTCTTTACCGAGGACACATCTCCGGACAACGGCCAGGTTGTTGAGCTGCAGCGAAGGGCGACATGGCTTGGGCTTGCTTTATTTTTGATGTCAGTGAGCGAAATCATGTACGATCCACAGCCAATCAAAGCTTTTAGCTATGTGCTGTACGCGCTTGTGCGCTTTCTTTCGTTTGCTTTGCTGGCGATGAGCTTTGCCGCCGTGTGGATGACTTTTCGCCCTATGACGCTCAAGCAGCAGACGCAGCAAGCGCACCAGTCTCCACGTCGCTGGCAGCGTATCACGCTGAAGCTCATGCTGGTACTTGCCCTGGTGGGCAGCTATTTGTGCATCTACACCGTCGTCGAGAGCTTCCTGCCTCCACAATTTACCAACGACGGTACATCACTGGATACAAATGCAGCGGCGCTGCTGTTACAAGGTCGCAACCCATACACCGACTCCAACATGCTGGATATAGCGCGGCGCTTCGGCATCCAGCCGAACTGGACAACGCCGCTGCGAGTGGGAGAATTCGCCAATCGATTAGAGTATCCAACGCCAGTAGAGTTTCAGACGGTGATGGATACTGATCTCAAAAATGGCGATGGATCGGAGTTTGAGTCCAAGGTCAGTTATCCCGCGCTGTCCTTCCTGACACTGGTGCCGTTCGTATGGCTCAAGTCCTACAACGTCTTACCTTTTTACCTGGCGTGTTACGCCTTGCTGGTGGCAATCGCCTGGAAGGTCGTGCGGCCGGAGCTGCGCCCCTGGGTTTTATTGCTCGCCATGGCAAACGTGCCGATGTGGAGTTCAACTGTGAGCGGTAACCTGGATATTTTTTATACGCTGCTCATCGTTATGGCGTGGCTGCTGCGCGATTATCGCTGGAGGTCGGCCCTGTTTCTGGGCCTGGCAGTTGCAAGCAAGCAGATTGCGTGGTACTTCGTTCCGTTTTATCTCATCATGACGTGGCGTCACTATAGCCTGGAAGAGGCGGTACGCCGCCTGGCGATTGCGGGGACTATCGGGTTAGCCTTTAACCTGCCCTTTATTCTATGGGACCCACAGGCCTGGCTGGCCGGAGTGTTCGCACCGGTTGCAGATCCCATGTTCCCAATGGGTATCGGCCTGATTGAACTGAGTATTACCCATGTATTACCTTACTTCCCCGGTTGGGTATACAGTGTCCTTGAAGGAGGCGCTCTGATACTGGCCCTGGCCTACTACTGGCGTCTATGTCGCAAACATCCTGAGGCCGCGATGCTGCTGGCCGTTCTCCCATTGATCTTCGCCTGGCGCAGTTTACCATCCTACTTCTACTGCGCGATTTTCCCAATCTTCTTGCTGATGGCTGCGAGGCCGCTGCCCGGCAGCTATGGCGCTCGGCGGCGTACTGTACCGTTTATCTTTGGCAGCGGCGAGCAGGCGATGCGGAAACAGGGTATACCTGCTTCAATAAGCGCACGTGCCGCCATGCAAATCGTGTCGCTCTGCCGCGGTGTGATCTCTCCTGGCCGGTTCGCCTCCGCGTGGTCATGGCTCTTTCCGCATAGCGCGTGGTCGGGACGGGAGGAAGAGAAGCCTGCAGTGCAAGGGGGATAGGTTGGCAGGGCGAGGGCTGTAGAGTGCCGATTTATCGAGCACGTCCTCGCCCCTACATAATAGGCATCGCCGTTCCAACGCCTCGACTCTTGGCTCTCTTCGTGATACAATCGAAAGAACATGCAAGGCAAAGATCATCGTCCTTGCCAGGAAGAGAAATAGAGATGAGTCGCAAGAAGGAAGTACATACACACCTGCCCGTTTCACAAGAGGATGAAGCACAGGCCGAACACCTGCTTGAGCAATACCACGATATTGCCAGTGACCTGCACGTGAGCGGCAGCCGGGAACAGGCAGCAGCAGCGCTGGCCGCAATCATCAACATGCCAGAAGCCGCGCAGATGGCTCTACTGAAACTCTTGTCAAAAGAATATGATACAGACGCTGCCGACGTTTTAAACGCCCTACACGAACTTAGCCCCAACAAAAACATCCGCAAGGAGGCGCGGCGTGCGCTGATACGCCTTGAAGAAGCCAGGGTATATCCGGGTTGGAGCCCACCAACGACCGATAGATTCGCTATACAGATGACCAGCAGCCCACCGCGCTTCTGGAAAGGGGTTGCTACAGAGATGCGCGAACAGGGCGAGATGCAGCTGGTCCTGTTATGGGAACAGGGCGTGGATTATAACGAGGCCCGCGCCCTCGTCTTCCTGTTGGACTTCTGGGAGGAGGGAGTGAAGGATTTCTTCACCAGGACCGGTACGAAACGCCGCATCGAAAGCGAAATGGCCGAGATGGCAGCAAAAACAGATGTTAAATCAACCGACAGCACACTGGCAGAGGGACGTCGCCTGATTGAGGAGGCGCTCTCGGTCAACAAGTGGCGCGGCACTACTCCGCACAAGGACTATCGTCATAATTTGCCCATCATCAACCAACTAGTCTGGCAGGCGACCGATGTGGGTGAAGATCGCGGGCGCACGTTCATCAGCCCTGACCTGAACGCTGAAGAGGTAGTGGCCAATTTTGTCGGCGGCTGGTCGCTGGGTGATTTTGGCCTGGCATACGATTTGCTCGCCAACGGGAGCAGTCTGCGCGAAGGGCTGACGAGAGATGAGTGGATTGAACGCCGCCGCGCCTGGAGCAAAGAGGCCGATCCCGGCGATTTCTCGATCAGCTTTATCCACGAACGCGAACGGCCCAAAAGTACGCTCTGGGTGCCGGCACCGATCTTTGGCAGCCATGCCTCTTCGCGCAAAGAGGTCGAAATTGGCTGGTCGCTCGAATTGCAAAACACGCCTTTGAGCGGTACGCTGAGAGAGATGGCGATGGGGACCACCGTGAATAAGCATACCGGGCGGCACTGGTTCTGGACCAGTTATACCCTTGCGCAAGAAAACGGAGAATGGCGCATCCAAAGCATGACGGACGAGGGGGCCAATTTACAGGGTCTGCCCATCGATGAGTTACAGAAGCAGTCGAAGGTGCTTCACGACCGGGTGGATGAGATTGTCGGGGAACGCCAACCCCGCGATGCTGATGCGCAGGATTACATCCGGGAAGTGCTCCGACTCGTGACGCAGGCCATGCACTACAGCGACGCGCTGCTGGTGAAGCTTCCCCTTGATCGCTCGATCTATGCCGAGGCCGCTGATCAGGCCCAGGCGGGAAGAGCCATCGAGCGAGCGACTGTCTACCTGGAGCGCATGGCACAACGCTTTCCCGAGAGACGCGGCGATACGCTGAGGCAGCTCGGTGTGTTACTCTCTAGCCTCAAAGACATGTATGACGAAGGCAACCGGGGAGAGCGCAGCGAGCAATTCTACAAACTCGCGCAGCAGGCAATGCGTGACTCAATTGCCGTCGATAATGCTCCCCTGGGATATGCGCTGCTGGCGGAGATGTTGATTCAAAACGGTGAGGAAGAAGAGGTCGAGGAGGCGGAGAAGCTCCTGCACGAGGCCGAGAAACTAGACCCAAGCCCGGCCGAGGCGACGGTGATCGAAGCAAGCCTGGGCAATATTGCCATGTATCGCACCCAGCAGGACGAGGGGTTAAGGCATTTCTTACGGGCAGCGGAGATCAGTCCGAATTACCCGGCCATCTGGTACAACATCGGGCATATCCAGTACGCGCTGGAGCGTTATGACGAGGCGGTGGACAGTCTGAAGCGCGCTATCGAAACCGATAATGACCTGCGCGCGTACGCGGAACTGGCGGCGGTTTACATGGCGCTGCGGCGTTCGGCAGAAGCGCGGGAGACGCTAGAACAAGGGCTGCGCACCCATCCTCAATCGGCACATTTGCGAGCTATACTCGCTGCTTTCCTGCTGGACAGCGGTGAAAATCGACGCGCACAGGTGTTATTAGAAGAGGCGGAGCGCATCAATCCCGACCTGGAGATGGTGAAGACGGTGCGGCAAGTAATGGATAAGCATAAGAAGAGATGATGCAGCAAGAGCGCCCAATTAGCTATCACAAGGTCACACTGGGTGAGATGACGCGCGAAGGCGACACACTGGCAGAGATCAGCGAAGAGAACGAGACGGGTGAGCAGGCGGTTCGCACACTGCATGTTCCTGCCGGGCTACCAGGAGAGCAGGTGACTATCGCTGTGGAGGCGCCGCCACTGCCACCACAAGGGAAGCGACACAGGCGGCGCTGGAAACCTCGCCTACCTCGCGTGGAGATTATCGAGATGCATCAAGCTTCCCCGCTGCGCACTGCGGTGCCTTGCCCGGTCTTCGGCACGTGTGGGGGATGCCAGCTCCAGCATATGCAATACGCGGCACAACTGGAGTGGAAGTGGTCCATCGTGCGGCAATTGCTGCGCGACACTGGAGGATTCGACAACCCCCCGTTGCTGGAAACCGTGCCATGTGACGACCCGTGGCACTATCGCAACCATATGCGTTTTTCGGTGAATCGCGGCGGACAACTGGGCTTGACTGCCAGGGGAACGCACCGTGTACTGCCGCTAACATCCTGCCCCATCGCCCACGAGCAGATCAACCGCGTTATTGGCGCACTCAGCCAGGTGTCCAATACACGACCACAGGTGCTGATCCGCTGTGGCGCTGCCAGCGGCCATGTGCTCATGCAGCCATATCCTGCCCCCGAGATCGTCGAGCAGCTCACCGGGGCCGGCCTCGCTATACATAGCGAGACGATAGAGGAAGTGCTGGCGGGAGAAACATTCCGCATCCGGCCGAGTTCGTTCTTTCAGACCAATACAGCCCAGGCGGAGAAGATGGCGCGGATGGTGCTGGAGGGGCTGTTGAAAGAGGCGGTGGCCAATGACAGGCCAACCGCTGGCAGGGCGACCGAGAGCAACGCGACCGATGACAGAGCGACCGATGACAGGGCGAGGGCAAGCCTCGCCCCTACATTTAGGGGGGTGTACGCGGATGCGTATTGTGGCGTGGGGACGTTTGCGTTGCTATTGGCAAAGCATGTGGGGAAGGTGATTGCGATTGAGGAGTCGGCCAGTGCTATCAAGGATGCGAGGTGGAACCTGCGCAATACCAGCAATGTGGAGCTACTGCAGGGGAAGACTGAGGATTTGCTGCCGGGTGTGGCTGCACAGCTCGATGGGCTGGTGCTCGACCCGCCACGCGCAGGCTGCCAGCAGGCTGTCCTCAACGCACTCGTACAGCAGCCAGTAGCACGGCTGGTTTATGTCTCGTGCGACCCGGAGACGCTGGCACGTGATCTCAAAGTGCTCTGCCATCTATATCCTACTTACCACTTATGCTCTGTGCAGCCACTCGACATGTTTCCGCAAACGGTGCATATTGAATGCATAGCGGTTCTGGAGCAGATTACGTCATGACGACATCTTTGTTACTGGCCTCTGCCTCGCCCAGGCGACGACAGATCATTGCCAAGCTCGGTCTTCCTTTTACATTCTGCGTCTCGCCCGCAGACGAGGACATGGCAGCGGGACGCTACCGGGGGCCAGGCGAGGGCCTGGCGCCATGGCTGGCAAAACATAAACTGGCCTCCGTACTCAATTTACCTGAGGCCGCCGACCGCATGGTGATTGCAGCAGACACCACCGTTCTGCTCGACGATGTATCACTTGGCAAGCCCAGGGACGAGGAACACGCCCGGAAGCTGCTGCTGCGCCTGCGCGGGCGTTGGCATCACGTCGTGACGGGCGTGGCCGTCAGCTACTTTATAGACGGCAAACGCCAGATGCATAGCGCAAGCTGCATTACTCCGGTGTTGATGCGACGTTACAGCAACGAGGAGATCGCGTCCTATATTGCCAGCGGCGACCCGCTGGACAAAGCAGGCGCGTATGGTATCCAGCATCCGGGATTTCAGCCTACAGCACGCATCAATGGTTGCTATCTGAATGTCGTCGGGCTGCCCCTGTGCGTGCTGGTAGATCTTATGGGCGAGTTTAACGTGTGGCCGGTGCTGCGAGGACAGGACAGAGAGGGGTGCCCATGGTCGGAGCAATGCCTGATGTAGTGCGCGGCCGCTATGCTCCAAGCCCATCGGGTGACTTGCACCTGGGCAACCTGCGCACAGCCCTGCTTGCGTGGCTCTATGCTCGCTGCGCCGGGGGCAGTTTCGTACTGCGTGTCGAGGACCTGGACCGCCCACGCGTGCGCCCAGGAGCTACCCAGCGTATGCTCAGCGACCTGCGCTGGCTCGGATTGGACTGGGACGAGGGGCCGGATGTCGGTGGGCCATATATGCCTTATACACAGAGCGCACGGCTGGAGATCTACCAGGATTACCTGCGACGCTTGCGCAATGTCGACCTGATCTATCCCTGCTATTGCACACGCGCGGAGGTGGCGCGTGTAGCAAGCGCTCCACAACAAGGGGATGAAGGGCCACGCTACCCAGGAATGTGTCGTCACTTAACAATGACCCAGCGCAAGCAGCACGAAGCCAGGGGCCGCCGTCCGTGCTGGCGTTTTCGCGTCGCCGAGCAGCGCGTCGTCACTTTTACTGACCTGGCAGCAGGCTACATGGAGCAACATGTACAACAAGCAGTAGGAGATTTCATCGTATGCCGCTCGGACGGCATCTTTGCCTACCAGTTTGCCGTCGTCGTCGATGATGCCCTTATGCGTATCAACCAGGTTGTGCGTGGAACCGATTTGCTAAACTCTACGCCGCGCCAGGTCCTGCTCTATGAAGCGCTGGGGTTTCCTATTCCCGACTTTATCCATGTCCCGTTAATGCTCGACGAGGCGGGCAAACGCCTGGCCAAGCGAGTACAGAGCACAGGACTCGAACCACTCAAAGCAGGTGGGGCCACAGCAACAGAGGTGGTGGGGCAGCTAGCGGCTAGCTGCGGACTGGTGGAGGCAGGCCAGGTGATTAGCGCATCCGGGCTAGCGCAGCAGTACTATCAGCGGTTGTATGATATAATGCGGACAAAGGCAAGATGAGCAGGCGCAATGTTGAACTTTGACAAAATAACCTGGCTACCTCATGTGTAGCTGCGCAATTCATTGCGCTAGTGGGAGGGCAAGCGCGATAATGATTTTTGACACTCAAAACCGGTCCTGTCATCCTTCGCTGCGCTCAGGATCTCTCTGACCATCGAGAGAGACCCAAAGCTCGCGCGGAGGCGTGACCACACAGTGCCGATCTTGGTCGTGAAAACTCATCATCGCGCGACTACGAAATCTCTACTCATGGACTGTATTCTATGGATATAAATCGCATTGTTTTGACTGTATTGACGGTACTGATAGCAGTGGCTATCGGCCTGATCCTGCGGCGCCTGCTGGTGCGACGCTTGAAGAAAACTGTACTTGACAACTGGCTGGTACAGACGCTGGGCGTGATTATCGTTTTCGTCCCGCTCATTTTGTCTATCCCGGTTGTCTTCGTCATCCTGGACAGTAACCTGTTTGGATTGCTGTGGACAGCGATTCAAGCTCAAATTCATGTTGGGGATATCACAGCGATTAGCTGGAACCTGATCCAAACAGTGCTCGTCATCGCCCTTGGTGTGGGGATTGCGCGCACGCTGGTAGCGCTCGCAGTCCGGGGCATGGGCGAGAATCGTGTAGATATTAATATTCGCACGTTAGTCAGGCGTATTTTCTACATCATTATACTGTCTTTTATTGTCTTCTGGGTGCTGGCTATCTGGGCTATACCGATAACCATCCCGGTAGCTGCCGTCGGCTTACTGACTGTAGCCGTGACCGTAGCGATTCAAGATGTCCTGAAAGACCTGGTGGCGGGGTTCTACATCCTGATGGAACGTCCCTTTCACATTGGAGACCAGATTACTATCGGAGATGTGATCATCCGCACCGGGAGAATAGAGGATGTACAATTACGCGCTACGAAGCTGCGCCTGGTAAGCGGGGAAGAAGTGTCGATCCCTAATGCGCTTGTCTTTGGCAGCATCGTTATCAATAACACCTTCTACGGCGAACGGCGCGCTACTATCATCGTCAAGCTGCCCGAGGAGGATTTTGCCAGGGAAGAAACACCAAAGAAGATTCTCAAGGCCCTCAAGGAGATCGATCTTATCCTGGCGAAGCCGGAGCCAACTATTTCAGTGAGTGGCTTGAGTGAGAAGCATATTACTCTTACCGTTCACTTTTGGATTGCACGCGGGCAACATTCAGTCGTCACGGAGGCGCTGTACGCTCTGCGCGCGGCTCTTCCCAATGCCGACCTGACGGTCATGGAAGCAGCCGGGGATATATGAGCGACAGGAGCAACAAATCTTGGGAAGTTCTAGCTCTTTTGCAAGCCTGCGGCACGTTGGCCTGTTAGGAGGCACCTTTGACCCGATTCACTATGGGCATCTCGTCATTGCAGAGGAGGTACGTACAGTACTACACCTGGCCGAGATGGTATTTGTGCCAGCAGGACATCCGCCGCACAAACCGGGACGCATTGTGACGGAGGCGCAACATCGCCTGGCCATGCTAGAGCTGGCGATTGCTTCGAATCCACATTTCACGATCTCGCTGGTGGACCTGGAGCGTCCGGGGCCATCGTATACGGTGGAGACGCTGCAGGTGTTACGCCAGCAGTGGGGTGCGCAGACAGCCATCTACTTTGTTATTGGCGGGGATAGCCTGGAAGATTTACTGGCGTGGTATGATCCCGCCGGTATTCTGCAGCAACTGACAGCACTGGTGGCAGTCCAACGCCCGGGATACGAGGAGGCAGCCGGATACCGCGATACGCTAGAGGCTCGTCTACCTGGAATCAAGCAGCGCCTGATTATGGTGCAGGCACCGCAACTGGATATCTCTGCAACAGATTTGCGCCGGCGCGTTGCAGAAAGCAGACCCATCAAGTACCAGACACCGGAGGCAGTTGAACGCTATATTATAGAATATGGATTGTATCGACAGTTGTAGCAGAAGCGCAAGAGATGACCGAGATACGGAATGGGGGAAGAAGAGCACATGACGCCGATGCAAATTGAATTAGGAGACCGGTTGCGCCTGCGCAAACCACATCCGTGTGGAAATTATGACTGGCTGGTAGTACGACTGGGGGCCGATATTGGGCTGCGTTGCGAAAAATGCGGGCGTCGTGTATTATTGCCACGGGCCGAGGTCGAGCGGCGCACCAAGCAAGTACTCTCGCGGGCGATGGATACTGATACTAGCGCGCCAACCTGATTGCTGCCGGTAACGTAATTACCATTAGTTCTGGCACCCGAGGAGATAATTTCTATGGACATGGCCAATCCACAGGGAGGGTTTCGCACCCTGTTCAAAAACAGGAATTTTCTGCTCCTGTGGCTGGCACAACTGCTCTCCATGACCATCCTGAATGCCTCGAACTATGCACTGCTCGTCTTGATCGAGGAAATCACCGGTTCCACGACGTTGATAGGCGTTGCCATTATCGCCTTCAGCCTGCCGGCAGTACTCTTTGGCGCGCCCGCGGGTGTTTTTGTGGACCGTATGAATAAACGCCGCGTGCTGTGGGGAAGTAACTGCCTGCGCGCCATCGCCACCCTCGGCTTTGTCGTCTCCCTGTTGCTTGATCATCACCAACTGCTCATCATCTACCTGCTTACCTTCCTGATTTCAACTGTTGGACAATTCTTTGCACCGGCGGAAGGATCGGCTATTCCAATGCTGGTCAACGAGGAAGAAATGATGCCCGCCATCTCGTTGTTCCAGATCACATTTATGCTTTCACAAGCCCTGGGCTTCATTCTCTTCGCGCCTCTGGTGCTGAGTCTACTCCCTGCATTCAAAGTGCTTACGATTACCATTGAGCCGATTGAGATGCTCTATGCCATTATCGCGCTGCTCTACCTCGTCTGCGCCGGGCTTATCTGGCTCATCCCGACTGAATGTTTCTCGCAAAGGAGAAAGATAGCCGAACCCCAGCCACTGAGCATGGTGGGCAAGATATGGAACGAGATGCGCCAGGGGTGGAGCTTTGTGCGTCGCGACTCGCAGCTCTTTCTCGCCGTTGTCCAGCTCTCCTTCGCGGGGGCATTGCTGCTGGTGATAGGTGAACTGGCGACCCCCATCGTCACACACCTGCTTTTACTTTCACCAAACGCGATGGCATTTATCTTCGCTCCGGCGGGGATCGGCCTTGTCACCGGGTCAATCCTCATGCCGCGCATTATACGGCGCCTGGGCAAAGCGCGGGCCGTCCTCAGCGGCAGCGGCATCCTCGCTTTTGCTACCTTGCTCCTGCCACTCGTTACCATTCTGGCACGGGCACTTCAGCCACACGGTTGGAATACGAACCCACTATTGCTGGCCACGGTTGCATTGCTGATGTTGATTGCGGGGGTCGCGCTTGATCTCATCAATATTCCGGCCAATACTGCCATGCAGGAGAAGACCCCCGAATGGATCAAGGGGCGCGTGCTGGCTCTACAGTTGATGTTATACAATTTGTGCTCGATTCCGGTCATTCTTTTCATTGGAGCCATAGCCGACCTGTTCGGATTGGACCGGGTGCTTTACTTGATATCGATAAGCATAGCTATTTTCGGCCTATGGGGCGTTTACTTTGAACGAAAGTACCCGCCGCAGGTGAAGGTGGGGGAAGTCACACAAGAAGAACAGGACATTGTCGAACTGGATGAGATCACGCCTTGAGGAAGAAGTGAGATGGACCCGACCCTGCTAGCACAAATCCAACCGTATCAGCCCTGGCTCATCATCGCCGGGGTTGTAGTGTTGTTTTTATTGCTGCGCGTGACACGCAAGCGGCTGCGACAACGCGTGGACGAGGTAGGGTATAAGATGCTGGGAGGACGCGGCGCACTGATCTGGTTTTGGATGAACGCGCCGGGAGTGATGCTGCACGAGTTGAGTCACGCATTTGTCGTGCTGCTGTTCATGCCCTTTGGCTTCCGGCTCACGAGTGTTGCGCTTTTTCGCATCAAACATATGGTGCAGCGCGGGCCGAACGGCCGAAGTATGAGAATTGGCGGGCGACAGGCGCTGCAACTGGGTGAAGTACAGTATGTGCGGCCACAGGGACGCTTCATGAGCTACGTCGGAGATGGGCTGAGCGGTACTGCTGTACTGGGTGGCGACCGGCTACAATATCTGGGAGATCCAGCAGAACATTAGCTTCAATCACCTGCAATTGTTGAAACCAGGATGGCCGTGGTGGACATTGATCTTCGCGCCCTACTTCATTCATACTGTCACCTCGGAACTCTGGCCCAGCCGTCAAGACTGGAGGGGCGCGCGTTGGTTTGTGGGCGGTTTGTTATGTCTTGTTGTGGTGGCAGTTACCGTGCTGTGGCTCACTAAAATCCTTCATTTCGACAACGCTTTGCTAATTCTCACTTCATCGGTTGCCACGAGGATCGATTTCGCTCTGCTAGTGTTGCTGGGACTGGACCTGGTATTCATGGCTATAGCAGAGGTGCTGGTAAGGGTGGTACGCTGATTCGGCGTCGGCGGATCACGAGGATCTGCAAAAGCGGGCAGGGCGAGGGCAAGCCTCGCCCCTACATTTACATCGGCACCTGTTGGGATAGAGTATTGTCAATGAAAGCCGACTCGTGGTAGAATTGTTCCGCTTACGAATACTTAAATTCCTTCGTTTCTATTATTTGAGACGTAAAGGGAGGAGAAACTTGCGTTTTCTTAATGCTCTGCCACGTTTTCTTCTCACCTTGCCACGTGTGATTCGTCTCGGCATTGTTGCACTCTCCGTGGTTCTTTTTCTTATGTTGTACATGATGTCGCCAGCAGCGCGCAATCCAAGCATACTGATGATTCCTATGGCGCTGGCAGCATGGATGTTCAGGCGACGCGGCATGTTGATCTGCGTGGTAAGCATGATACCTGTGCTGTGGGTTTATTATGCCATCAGGATGCAGAGTGTGTGGCTGTCGCCTGTGTTGATCGAACTCTTCATCGCTGGTACACTGGCATTACTGGCTGTAGGGCTGCTCGTGAGCTCGCAGCGCGATTCACTGGACCTGGCAGATATGGCCCGGCAAGAATTGGGACGTGCATATGAACAACAACAGGAGTTGAGCCAACTCAAAGATCAACTCATGTTGAACCTGGGCCACGAGCTACGCACGCCATTGACTGTGGTTTATGGTTATCTCGAACTACTCGTTGCGTTGGAGGGGAACCTCGATTCCAAGGTGCAAATGAACTTCCTCAAGAATGCGATGAGCGCGTGCGATGAACTGCAGTTGCTGGTCAATAGTTTGCAGGACGCTGGGTCAACCAGCAAGAGCATGGATGCAGACTACGTAGAGGAGGTAGCTGTTGAGGCAGTGGTGCAGGATGCAGTTAGATACTTTACTGCCCATACAGAGTTCGAGGAGCAAGAAAACCGCATTCAGTTGGATATTTTCGGGCAACTCATTGTACGGGTACACGCTCTGTATGTACGTCAGGTGCTGCGCAATCTGATTTCTAACGCTCTCAAGTACTCTCCGGATGGCACACCAGTTGTCGTCAGTGCAAGATGCCAGGGTAACGATGCAGCGGAAGTGTGCATCAGCGTGCAGGATGCCGGGCCTGGTATCCCAGCGGATGAAATACCCCTGCTTTTTAGTCAATTCGTACGCCTGCGGCGCGATATCTCGGGGCCAGTACGTGGGATCGGCCTGGGATTATATATCAGCAAGCAATTAGTGGAAGCAATGGGTGGGCATATCTGGGTAGAGAGCACAGGCATTCCGGGACAGGGCAGTCGTTTTTGTTTTACTCTTCCGCATGTTGTTCAAACAGCAAGTGCCTCCAAGGTCAGGGACCCAATCCCCTTGAAGGAGATGGGCTTGTGAGCAGGGTTGACTTTTGCCCATGATAATCAAATCAAGAAGGCGTGGAGCTGTCTGATCGCATCTTTCTCTGCCAAAACCCCACCTGTATGTATTATCAGTTTGCTCAGGATCGGGACCACAACGCCGCCCTCTGTATCCTGGGTGAAGCCCTTCGCTTGATCAGGCTGATTGATCAAGTCGTCACCGGTACTGGCTCGGATGGGGACGTAAACTTGGCTGCGGACGCGGGGTAAGACCAAGAATGCCCCTGGCATTGAGGCACCTACGGATGAACCAGCAACAACGAAAGCTGTGGTAAAGCTATACTTGTATCTGTTTACTACATTAATCGGAGTAGTACCAATATTGGCTACATGTCGTTCATTACAACAGGAGCGAAGAAAAACTATGATAGGATGGAGCGTAGTAGATGTATCGAAGAGTAAGCAGAATAGACTATATGAAAAACATGGCTGCACAAGGGTCAACGCAAGGCGTGAGTTCGCGATCACGTGCCATAGCTATTACTGCCATGCTACTCTTTGCTCTATCCGGACTTATCAGTGGCTTGACGGTGGCGGCATTTTACCCGCCTAAATTCGCAAGTCCATCATCTTCGAGCCTGGGAAATATCCCGGCGGTGCAAAAAACGGTGACACGCACACCTCCGACAACTACACATCCCATGCCGTTGGGCTACCCTGTCATAGATACCATCAGCAGCTTTGAAGTAGCCGATGGCACCACCGTCTATACTCTTACTGCTCACACGGTAGATCAAGTACCAGATAGGGCTCATGGCAAGCCGGTTCATGCTCCCGGTATTACGTGCAGGCTCTGGCTGGTAGATAACAAGCAAAATCCTGCTGTGCCGCTCGACAGGCTTCAATCTCCAGATACGCTGCAAAGCCCACCCTTTCCTGGCGAGATTCCTGGGCTTATCTTCGACGCTACAACTGCGCAGACGCAGCTATGCAACGATGGTGTGGGGTCCTGGAAGTACCAGGTGGCTACCTCGGTTAGCCCAGGGGCCTACTATCTGGTGGTGCTGACCGATTGGAAAGGCCTGCACTTCACCTGGAGCTGGATGTTGGTCACGATCAAGAAGCAGGGAGCGTAGCTATCGCGCCGACAATTCCCCGCACCAACGCCGCGAACCTCAGACGGGCAGCACCGGCCACTGCCAGCACTTCAGCATGGTTGACCTCTTCAGTTTCTTCGCCTGTCGCAGAATTAGTGATCAGGCTCAGGCCGAGGATTCGCATGTGCATGTGACGCGCAACGACTACCTCTGGCACCGTTGACATGCCGACGGCATCGGCGCCAATGGCATGCAGGAATTTGAGTTCTGCACCTGTTTCATAGCTCGGTCCTGCCACCATTACGTACACTCCTTCGTGCAAGGTGGTGCCAGGTTGTGTAGCTGCGATCGAGCGCGCCAGTGCACGCAGCGCGGGGTCATATGCTCCAGCCAGCGGTGGGAAGCGCTCACCGAGTTGTTGATCATTCGGCCCAATCAGAGGATTCGCTCCTGCAAGGCCTGGTAAATTGATGTGATCGCGAATGAGCATGAAATCGCCGGGCCGGTACGTAGCATTCATACCACCGGCAGCATTGGTGACGATTAACGTGTGGGCGCCGAGCATACGCATGACACGCACAGGCAGGGTTATAACTTGCAAAGAGTATCCTTCGTAGAAGTGAAAACGACCCTGCATAACTACGGCTGGTACGCCTTCCAATATGCCGAGGAGTAAGCGTCCCGCATGTCCAGGGACGGTTGAATGCGCAAAATGTGGGATTTCTGTATAAGGGATGGCTGTAGCGTCATGCAGTTCAGTTGCGATATCTCCCAAACCGGAGCCGAGTATGAGGGCTACAGCGGGCATCAGGGTTGTGCGCGCCTGAATGCTGGCGAGGGCTTCGGCTACCTGCTCAAAGAGGGTCATGTTGCCTCCTGGATAGCGCTGTCTTTTCCCGTTTCTGTCTAAAGTAGATCATACCATATTGGCATTAGAAACTAGCAAAAACTCTCCGAACTGGAGAGTTCTTCGCTAGCCGGAGGATCGGAATGAGGTAGGGAACTCGCGAACGTGCTATAATACACTGGCATAAGCTAATAGAGGTCTCCATCCTACAGGAGAACTATGGAACCTGTGGTTTGCTGTAGGGAGAGGCAAGGAACTGCCGGGACCAGTATGTTCGCTCAGCAGATGGTAACTAAGGAGAAATAAAGAATAGATGAGTAAGTTGCTAGATATGTTTACGCAGGTACGCCGGACACAAGGTGGCAGTGGTATGGGTTTTGTGGGTAAAAGCAAGGCCGCGACGAAGCCACACGCTGCCGCGCTCGTTGTGGAAATGAGCGAGATTGACCGGGAAAGCGTAGAGGCCGCCATCAAAGCGGGAGCAGATGGATTGCTTTTCACATGGGATGGTAAGGACAAGGGCGAGGGCGAGATTGAAACGCTCAAGCAAGCGATTGATGCTGCCACAACGAGCGACGAGAAAATTGTTTGTGGACTACAGGTCACCGGCGGTTGGGATAAGCTAGAGCGCGAGAGTATGGAACGCTTCAAAGACGTGGGAGTAGAGTACGTTGTGCTGCCGCTCCAGGCGCCGGCGCGTTTACTCGCGCTGAAAGTCAAGGACCTGGACCTGGTCGTCACGGTGCCGATGCGCGAAGGGGAGATGTACCCACTTTTCATACGCAATCTGACGGCATTCGATAATATCACGGCGGTACGGCTGGATTTCTGGCTGACTGACGAGATCGGCACAATGACTATCGAGGACGCGCTACACTACCGCGCGGTGCGCGAGGCGGTACGTTTCCCCGCATTGCTCAATGTGCGAGGAAACATGAACGCTGCCGATGCTTATACGCTCGTCACGCTGGGTGCGCAGGCTGTTGTGCTAAGCGCCGGGGACATGGGAGCGAAGACGCAGAAGCAGATTAAAGCGCTGCGTGAGCTGCTGGAAAAGGTTCACGCCGAAGAGAAAGAGAAGGAGAAGGAGAAGAATACACCAACGTTACTGGGTAGAACAAGCGCTCCTGCGCCAGGCACTCTAAACTGAGCTTTCAGGGCGGGATATGTCCCGCCCGATAGGTTTGCTTTACCCTATTGGTGTGACATGAAGGGGCTTAGCTGCGACATTTATGGCACTGGGGCGGGGGACGGCCTCGCTTAGGATACCCCACCACCCTGCGCGATGAATCGCGCAACTACACCTTCCTTTCAGTCTGTAGGTAGTCAGGATGCTTCTTTTTCTCTCGGCTGGCCTGACGGGGGAAGGTGCCAGTACAACTGCCGGCGGGGTACACGACGCAGCAAACTGAGAGTGGCCTGCCAGACGGTCATGGGGTTTACGTTATTGCGCCAGTAGTAATAGCATGCAATCTCGTCCGGCTCAACGTTGATTAAATGCGTAAAGGCAGACTCCAATTGCTTCTCCCCATTTTCATCCAGGTTGAAGTTCTGCAACCAGAGTTGACTGCGTTTTTTATGCTGGCGAGTCGTCTTCACGAGAGTACGTCCCCATTTTTCTACCGCCGCCACGTCTTCATTGAACAAATGCCAGAAGGGATGACAGCCAAGTGTATCCAGTTCGGGAAGCGTGGCCAGGTCATCTAATTGGTACAGGTCGTTCGGCGTTAATATAATCGTTGTTTTCGCATGCCTGTCTATGCGCTTGACGCAGGCGCACAGCTCGCCCAGGAAGTCGACAATGGAACGGCGGCGGAAGCGCGGCAGATCGGTCACATCAGGGCAGAGCGCCCGGCAGGCGGAGCAAAAACAGGTTATATCCAGACCACGTGGCTCATCGATGAAAATCCCATTGATGGGATAGGTAGTCAGGCAGTGCTCAATTTCTTTGAAGAGCCAGGCACGAAAGGGTTGATGATTGAAACAGGAGGCGTCGTGATAGCGCCCATGGCTATCCATCACGCGAGAGTGCGGGTGCCGGAAGGTATACCAGCTCGGCATGAGCGATGGCCCGGCGAACAGGTTGCCATAACGGCCAAAGCTCAAGTGGACCTTCAAGCCGACATCCTGTGCCAACCGCAGACCACGTTCAAGGTCACGACGCTGGCGCTGCTCCTCCTGCTCATAAATGGCATAGACGATGCTTCCTGCACCCGCGGCTCGGATGCGGTCAAAATCGCGCTTCACCGTCTCTGGGTGAAGCAGGGGGTGAAAATAAGCGATAGTTATGTCCATAGCGATTACCATCTAATAGTGATAGCCGGAAACAGTATCGCAGACACGAATATGCGGCAGAACCTGTATGTGCCTTTAGAGCAGAGTATACCATAGACGAGGTAAGCATAGCTCTTGAAGGGTACCTTTGTTGGATGCGCATTCAGATAACACCTAATAGGATATCTTTCTAAAGAACAGTATTTCTGGGCGGTATTCATCTCTTGAGCTTGACAAGCTTGACATTTCTATGCACAATGCACGCATGAGTCACGCACAGCGAGCACAGACTCCGGAAAAAGGCTGTATAGTTCAGGCTTACGCCAAGATAAATCTTACATTGGATGTGTTGGGGCGGCGAGATGACGGGTATCATGCACTAGCAACGGTGATGCAAACCATTGATCTGCACGATACCATTTGCCTGAGCACTGCAGATGCCGGTGATGTGCAGGTAATCTGCACATCACTGGCACTGAGCAGTAGCGAGAACCTGGCTGTACGCGCCGCACAACTGCTGCGCCGGCGGCTCGGGCTCACGCGAGGGGTCGTGATCGAATTGCACAAACGTATCCCGGTTGCGGCGGGATTGGGCGGAGGCAGTAGTGACGCCGCTGCTGTCTTGCTTGCCCTAAAGCGGTGGTGGCAATTACCATTAGCGCCATCCGACTTGCTCGACCTGGCAGCTTCACTGGGTTCAGACGTGCCATTTTTTCTGACCGGAGGCCTCGCACTTTGTGAGGGGCGCGGCGAACGGATAACGCCTCTCGTTCCTTACTGGCCAGAGGCCATGAACTGGCTGTTGCTACTCAAACCAGCCATCAGTATAGCAACGGCGGCAGTCTTTCGTTCACTGCCTGCCAGCGACTATACCGACGGCAGGCACAGCCGAGCAGTCTGCTCAGCGTTACATGCAGGTAAGATGCCACAGGTGGAAGACCTGCATAACGGCCTGGAACGCAGCGTACTGGAGGGTTATCCAGAGGTTGCCCAGGCCAGGGATGACCTGCTACAAGCTGGCGCTTCCCTGGTGCGGCTTTCCGGGAGTGGACCAACGCTCTTCGCACCGTTTGCTGAACAAGCTGATGCCACGCTGGTCCAGCAACAACTGCAAGGCAAAGGATACGAAGTGTTCCTGTCGCGTGCAATACATCCTTATGCAGGGGTGTAAGTTTTTTCTAGTGTGGAAGAAGGAGACACATCTACTATGGCCGATCTGTACTATTGTGTTAAGTGCAAGAAGAAGACCGAGATGAGGGACGCGCAGAGGGTGACGATGAAGAACGGGAAGCCCGCTTTGAGGGGTCACTGCTCGGTCTGCGGCACTACCGTCAATGCCATCCTTGGGTCGGAGAAGAAATCCTAGCACTTGCAAGCTCTTACGTACTTTCGTGGCGTGGGCCTTGTATGTATCATTCACGGAGACGTGGATACATACAAAGTCCACGCCGGGCTAATTTACTAGGTCTTAACGTCTCTCTACGAAGCACTTAAGTGTGCAGGCAGTGGGCTGCAGAGTATGGAAGAACGCAGCCGGTTACCGCTACACTACCTGCATCTTGTCATCGTAGAGAGGGACCTTGAAATGATCATCACCGGCTTCCTTGTTTTCGTCGTAGCAGCTGTTGAACTAGCTTGCTATACGCTCTGGATACCTGATCCATTACAGAAACCCCTGAAGATCCATTCACTTGACAGGCAGCTTGGAAGGGCCGCCTACATCGCAGCATACATGCTATCCCTACTAAGAGCCCCGCTCGGCCTGCTTCCGTATCTGGCGAAGTTGTTTATCTTCTTTGTGCTCAAAGTCCGCTACGAATCAGCTCAAAGTACCTACTCTCGCGAGGCGATTAATATGGCTGGAGATTTTGTCAACCTGGGCGTCACTATGATAGCGATCTGGTTAGTAGCAGGGCCGCCGGGGATGCAGTTGTCGACGTCCATCCTGTACTTACCGGTTGGAGCTGAACTCATCCGGTTCACGGCGGAACGCGTGCCAATCACTTTCAGTGCATTATGGCAACTTGTTCCACATAGACGCATCGCCCGGGGTCTACTGGCACGCCAACATCCTCACACCTTCTGGAGGTTGATTACTCATTGTTTCGCTCGTTACTGCCGTTATTATGCACTCGACAATAGCGAGAGGGCGCAATACGTCTTGCACGCACTCAAACGACGGGCTGCACACGAGGAGGATTTGTCAAAGCGACTTGAATACATCCAGGCGTTCCGCAGCATCCCACAGCAGTATGGACTACGCAGCGGAAAAGTGCGTGATGTGGCTCGTGGAGAAGTATTTATCCACAGCACCTGGACGAACGACCCCTGGCTGCTGGTGGGAATGGCGATACGGCGCGCACCCTGGATGTTTGACCCGCGTTATTTGCACAGGCCGTTTTACTATATGACAGAAGCGAATCGCCTGGCTACACTTTGTGTGTTAGAACATGCCCGCTACTCTCTTCCCTATGCTGTCTTCCAGTTCGGACATGAGATTCGCGTTGCGCGGCTGCACCTGTTCTATGCACTGCTGCGCTGGGCAGGCGTGGATATCGAATGGAAAGTGCAGGCAGATGGGACATTTCAATTTGACCAGTTCATCTGCTGGCTTGAACGGTGGCTCAGTCATGGGAAAAAGGCGTCCGAGCAGCAGTTTCTCTATTCAGATGACGAAGCAATCGTCGACATTTTGTACACACATGATGCTTATGAGCCGATAGCAGCAACAGAAGTTGCATCACAGTACACTTACCCGTTGAAGTATGTCGAGGAGGTGCTGCTGGACAAGATTCACGCCGCAAAGGCGGAGCGAGAAGAGCGCCCTCGACGTGCGATGCCTGGTTTTGATATAATGGGACGGTCGACAGCATGAGACGAAAAGACCAAGGAGATCAGGCAGGAGGAGAATATGCCACTGTGGGATTCAGTACATCGCGGCCTGGAAAAGGCATCGCAAGAGGCGGCACGCATTGCCAGAACACAACGGCTACGTAGTACCATTGATGGATTGACGCGCCAGGCAAACACGCAGAGCACCAACCTGATAGACAAAGCCCTGGAACTGTTTACAGCGGGGCAGTTGATGCAAAGCGAACTTCTTCCGATCTGCCAGGAATTGGTGAGCCTCAGGCAGCAAATCAACGATGCGCAAATCGAATTGAGGCAGATCCAGGCCAGCCAACCCCCGGCAGCTGCCACAGCGGGCCAGGTCGAAGGGCCGGTTACTTACCCTCCTACAATGCCGATGTCCATTCCCTACACTCCAGCAGAAAGCAGTGGTGATCTCCCGCCTACTATCTATGCACCGCCTCCACCTGGATACCAGTCCTACCTGGCGAGCGTTGGCGGCGGCGACGTTACAGCACCACCGCCACCCGATATAGGACCTTTGACTATCTCCTCAATGGAGACAATGATGATGAGCCCGGATACAGCAGGCTCACCTGCCACGCCAGCCGTGCCGCAACCGGTAAGCCAGACCTGTCCTGCATGCCGAACTGAAATTCAACCTGGGCACGCCTTCTGTTCTAACTGTGGCACGCCCGTGCAAAACAGCGATGCGCCTTACCTGCCTACGATGCGGGCCAGCGCGGCGGAACCCGCTTATGCTGGCGACCAGGAGACGGTGCGGGCTGGTACAGCGGAACCACCTTATGTGGAAGGCGATGAGACGGTGCGAGCAGACGCGCCGTTCTCCGCTAATGCTTCTCCTGCGCCAGCGCAGCAGCCAGGCACAGCGGACGCCAGCAGTTCCGGCGAGTAGTTTAGGAGGACGGGGACTGCGCCAGAACATCATCACCATTCTCTGCTATATCCTGCGCGTTCCATTTGCACTACTAGATAGTGTACGCTATCCTTTTACGCGGCAGGCGAGGCAGCATCCACGATCTATTGTAGTCATAAAGCCATGCTGCCTGGGTGATGTGTTGATGACAACCCCGTTCCTGGAGGTTATCCGCCGCGCCTACCCACAAGCCACTATAACCTATGTCGTGGGCACATGGTCTAAAGTCGTTGCGGAGCACCAGCCTTCCATCAATAGGGTGATCGACAGCGGCACAGTGGGTATTCCCGGTCGTTATAGCATCAACGACTATAAGAAGCTCGTACGTGTGTTGCGCAAGCAGCGCTTTGACCTGGCGTTCGTGCTGGACCGCTCGCCAATGCTTACGTTTCTACCCTGGCTGGCAGGTGTCCCCCGGCGAGTTGGCCCCGATAGCCTGGGACGTGGCTTCTCGCTTACCGACCGGGTTGCAGTCTCCAGTTCACCGGCACACTTGCAGCACCAGGCGGAGATTTATCTTGACCTGGCTCGTAAGCTGGGCCTGACCATCGATCACCCACGTATGAGCTTTGAAACTACGGAGGAGGAGCGGCGGGCAGCTCTCCCACCTTCGCCTGTGCGGGTGGCGCTGTTTCCGGGCGGGGGCAGCAATCCAGGTATGGAATTGACCGCCAAACGCTGGCCGCTCGAACGCTATAGAGAACTGGCGCGGAGGCTGGTGCACGAGTTAAGCGCAGAGGTCATATTGATTGGCGGGCCTGATGATGCAGCGCTCAATGAACAACTACTGGAAGGCCTGGATGTGCCGGTGGGAGCAATCATCAACCTCGCGGGTAAGACAAGCGTCGGGCAATTAGCCGCGCAACTCGAACGCTGCGCCCTCTTTATTGGTAATGATAGCAGTCCAATGCACCTCGCTGCGGCGGTTGGCATCCCGGTGATCGCAATCTTCGGCCCCACCAGTCCGCAGGAGTACGGTCCCTATCCCCTCGATGATCCCAGGCACATAGCTCTCTGGCATCATCCCACCGGGCAGCCCTGCTTCTTTTTAGGTAAGATGCAGACCTGCACTAATTGTACATGTATGCAGGCAGTGACGATTGAAGAGGTATGGAGCGCGGTACGAAGCCTCATGCTTATGCGCGACCATAGCAGCGCATAACGCTGGCAAGGCGGTTGGGCTCCAGAGCGTAAGCCAGGAACCTGGGCGAGGTTGTCCAGGTGTGTTAAAATTGATTCAATGCTCTTGCGCTACCTTAAGTCTTATAAAATCTTGAAACATCTATTAAGAACCTTAGTTTTACTAGTTGTACGCCTGATCGGTATGCCGGGAGCGCGCACAGCGGTGCAGCGGACCCGTTTGCCGCTGCCCGAGACGGCACGTATCCTGCTCATACGCCCTGACCACCTGGGGGACCTGCTGCTGACGACACCTGTGCTGCACGCGTTGAAAACACTGGCACCTGATGCGCGTATCACCATGATGGTCGGGCCCTGGTCAAGCGAGATCGTGGCACGGCATCCCGACATCGACAACGTTATTACCTTTCCCTTCCCTGGCTTCCAGCGCGCACTGCAAAAGTTGTGGACGCCGTATGTCTTACTATTCAGCGCAGCGCAGCAACTAAGGTGGGGGAAATATGATATTGTCATCAATCTGCGACCTGATTTCTGGTGGGGCGCGGCATTGGCCTACCTGGCGCGGATTCCACGGCGGGTCGGCTACGCTATCTCACCCGGTACACCTTTTCTTACACGTGCTCTGCCTTACCCGCCACACGAGCACTGGACGGTTTCCGCGCTGCGCCTGGCGAGTGCGGGGCTGGAAACGCTGGGGTATGCTGCACTTGAAGAGCCGTTCACACCGGAGCGATATCCACTACGGTTCATCCCCACGGCAGAGGAGCAGGGGTGGGCTGCCGAACGGCTGAGCAAAGAGGGGATTGACGCACAGACGCCAGTTGTAGTGATTCATGCAGGCGCCGGGGCAGCGGTTAAGCTATGGCGAACACAGGCATGGTCGGATTGTGCTAACGCGCTCACTACATTATTGACAGGACCCATCCCGGTGCGTATTATCCTAACTGGAAGCCAAAGCGAGCGATCGATGATGGAAGAGATCGCACGAGGTATAGCAGCGCCCGTGCTTCTCGTATCTGACGCTACGGTGGGGCAACTGGCGGCACTGCTGGCGCGAGCGCAACTGGTACTCGGGGTTGATAGCGGGCCACTTCACCTGGCAGTAGCACAAGGTACGCCGTCGCTACGCATCTATGGACCAACCGATGCTCGCATGTATGGGCCGTGGGGGCCGGCAGCGCAGCACGTCGTCGTCGCATCTACACAGCGCTGTCCAGGCTGCCCGGTCATTCCCTGCGGGCGCATCGATTTCCGTCCCGAGGAACTGGCGGCACATCCCTGCGTACGGCTGGTAACAGAGCAAGAGGTCCTTGCAGCAGTACGTAAACTGATGCCATACCTCACACGTGATACTGGTGCAGGCCAGCGGACGCAATAGTATAAATTCAATATGCAGAAAATACATGTCACAAACAGAAAAACAACTGAGCATTGTAGATAACTACGGCTATCCATTGCCGCCGGGTACATACAAAAGAGTTCGCAAAATTGGTATACGCGCAAGTAAAGGTGTACTGCTCAAGTGTATCTATCTCGTCATGAGTCTACTGGGAGTTTTGCTCTGGCTGGGGAGATTGGGGAAGAAGTATCCGCCGCTGACGCCGCAGAGTTTTCATCCACGACGCATCCTGGTGCTTCGCCTGGACCTGATAGGCGACCTGGTGCTCTCGCTGACCGTGGTGCGGGCACTAAAACGCACCTATCCGCAGGCAGAGATCGACTTGCTTGCCATACCATCCAGTGCCAGGATTGCACTCAACGATCCCAATCTAAGCGAGATCATTACCTATGATCCAAATATATGGCGTCGTCCAAAGGCGCTGGTGCAGTCTAAAAACTGGCGCGATGCGCGAGCGCTGCTGCGGCGTTTTCACGAGCGCCATTACGACCTGGCTGTGAGTGTCTATGGTCCATGGGCCGGGATGCTGGCGGTATTGAGCGGAGCTAAAAGACGCGTGGGCTATGGGCGCGAGAGCTATCCTGGCTTTATGACCGACAGCGTGCCCGGCGGCATACCGGGACGCTGGCGCCACTGGAGCCCCATTGACGACAAGCACGAGGTTGACTACTGCCTGGAGCTGGCCCGGGCAGCAGGAGCTGCGATCACCAGGGAAGATCGTATACCTCACCTGGAGGTTGATGCGCAATCAGCGCGGGAGGTTGAGCAACTACTGCACGCAGAAGGCGCGCAAGAGGGTAAGCCGTTGATCGCCTGCCACCTTAGCTCGAACAATGGGCAATCCAAACGCTGGCCAGCTCCCTACTGGGCGATGCTGCTCGACCGCCTGATCAGGGAGGAAGGCGCGCAGGTAGTGTTGACGGGGGCTCCTGTGGATCTGCCGGTCATCGAGGATGTGATACGCCGTATGCATGAGCGACCGGTCGACCTGGCCGGAAAGACAAGCCTGCTGCAACTGGCGGCGCTGCTGCACCGCGCCGACCTGATGATCAGCGGCGATAGCGGCCCCATACACATGGCAACAGCGCTGGGCACACCCATCATCGGCATCTATGGTCCCACGAATCCAGCGCTGGGCGGGCCAGTCAGTCC